>OBLW0100002610.1_pt1 | contig 14521 bp, 9 predicted proteins | sample 1520161 | NCBI WGS metagenome assembly OBLW01 (sample SAMEA3539309, study PRJEB22396) | soil metagenome | biome: tundra; feature: field; material: soil | place: USA | collected 2010-05 | depth 0.15 m
AGCGGTAGCGGCCGTTCGCGACCTCGTAGTCCGCGCCGAGGAGGCCGCCCGGCACCGGCGTGACTTCGACCCACGACTCGCCCGGCGTGTTGCGGTGGTGGCCGATCGCCAGCTCGCTGCACATCCACTGGATGAGGCGGTTCAGGTCGCCGCGCGACGAGAGGTACGGGAGGAAGGGCGAGTACTTCGCCTTCATCGCGGCCCAGTCGCGCCCGTGCATCTTTGGGTCGTAGAAGTAGTCGCGGTTGACGCGCCACGCCTCGTCGAAGATCTCGGGCCATTCGGCGCGCGGGTCGACGCGCACCTGGATCGCGTCGAGCTTGAGCTTCCCGTCCGAGGGCTTGCCGTCCGAAGGCTTGCTGCCCGGCCCTTCTTTCGCGTCGGCTTTCTTGCCGGAGGAGGCGACGATGGACCACGACAACTTCGGCGGCAACACGCCCGGCGGCGACTCCCTTTCGCTGAAGAGAATCTTCTTGCCGTCGAAGGAGACGTAATAGTCGTCGGCCTCGGGGACGATCGTCTCGGTCTTGCGGTCCTTGAAGTCGAAGCGCTGGATGGAGGTCTTCCCGTCCGAGGTGCGCTCGAAGAAGATCTGGCCCGCGCTGCCGGCCTGGAGGTTTTCGATCTCGGCGGGGTGGATCGGGAGGTCGACGATGCGCAGGTTGAATCCGTCGCGGTCGATCACGACGGGCTCCGGCGGCTTCTTCGCGGCGAGCTTCCCGTCCTTGCCGTCGGCGGATTTAACGTCCTTGCCGTCGTCCTTCTTGTCGTCTTTAGCCGCTTCGCCCTTCTCTTCATCGCTTTCCTTCGCGAGGGGCGAGGGCGTGCCCTTCTTGAGAGTCGCAACGTAGATCGCGTTCGTGACGCGTGCGTCGGTGTTCTGCAGCGAGAACCAGTTGCGCTGCGGGCCGGCGTCGGTGGAGGCGAGGAAGTACAGGAGCTTGCCGCCGCCGTCGAAGACGGGGTCGGAGACGTCCGAGAGGCCGTCCGTGAGCCGGAACGACTTGTCCTCCTCGACGGAGTAGACGAACGCCGTGCGGATGTACGTGGGGCCGGAGAGCGTGTAGGCCACCCAGCGCGAGTCCGGCGACCACGAGCCGTGCAGCATCCGCTGGCGCGTCGGCGCGTAGAGGCGCTCATACGCGATCTTCTTCGAGGCGCCGCTCGCGAGGTCGACGATGAAGAGCGTGAGGGAGTTGTCCGTCAGGACGAGCTTCTTGCCGTCGGGGGAGAAGACGAGCTCGTCGTAGAAGCCCGCGCCGGGGACCTTGATCTTCTTCGGCGTGCCTTTGCCGTCCTGCGCGCGAACCACGAGCCCGTTCTCGCCGGTCTCGTCGGAGACGTACGCGATCTCCTTGCCGTCCGGCGACCAGGCGGGCGCGCGCTCGTGCGCGGCCGTCGTCTCCGTGAGGTTTCTGGGATCACCCTTCTCGGCGGGCACCGTCACGATCTCGCCCCGGAACTCGAACGCGGCGCGCGCGCCGGACGGGGAGATGGCGGCGCCGCGGATCCACTTCGCGCCCTTCGCCCAGCGCGGACGCGTCTCGAGAAGATCGCCGGCGACCGTGATCGAAAGGTCCGTCGTTTTCTTCGAGGCGAAGTCGAGGAGATGGAGCGTGCCCGCCTGCTCGAAGACGATGCGCCCGTCGGCCGCCGCGGCGGAGAGGACGGGGAAATCCTTGTAATCGGTGAGACGCGTGAGCGCCTTCGACTTCGCGTCATACGCGTAGACGTTGAACTCGCCGTCGCGGTCGGAGCGCAGGTAGAGCGCCGAGCCGAGCCACATCGGGTCCGCGTCGTTGCAGCGCGTCGCGGGCTGCGGCACGCGGTCGATCGCGTTCGAGGCGACGTCGAAGAGCCACACCTTCGAGACGAGGCCGCCGCGGTAGCGCTTCCACTGGAGGTGCGCCGGGCGGTTCGGGCTGTAGGCGATCGTCCTGCCGTCGGGGGAATAGGCTGCCCGGTCGGCGTACGGGATCGGAAGGACCGTCTCGAGGCCGCCCTCGACGGGCACCGCATAGAGCTGCGTGTGCCGGTTGTTCGTGGCGGCACGCGCCGACGTGAAGAGGACGGACCTGCCGTCCGGCGTGAAGCCCTGCACGATGTCGCGCGCGGGATGCCAGGTCAGCCGCTTCGGCACGCCGCCCGCGGCCGGGACGACGTAGGCGTCGAGGTTGCCGTCCAGCTCGCCGCTGAACGCGAGGAGCGAGCCGTCGGGGCTGAAGGCGGGGCGCGTCTTCACGCCCGGGCCCGACGTGACGCGATTGACGTCGCTGCCGTCGAGCCGGCAGGTCCAGATGTCGTTCCCATAGACGAAGGCGATGCGCTCGGCCGAGAGCGCGGGCTCCGTGAGCATCTTCGACGGCCCGCTCGGGGCGGTGACAACGGTCACGGCGAGCGCGGTGGACGAGAGTACGAGAGACAGGGCGACGGCGGCGAGACGCACGCGCATGGGAACCCCCTCAGGGAAGATTCGATCGCAGGGAATGGATTCTGGCACGCCCGGCCAGGGCGAGAACGGCCCGCGCCGCGCGCAGGGACTCCTCGGGGCGCGAGCGGGCGGCCAGCGCGTTGCGCAGACGGCCGACGCCCTGGCCGCGTACCGCCACGAGCCAGCCCTCTTTCCGGCAGCGGTCGATCCGTCGGCAGTCGTACACTGACTCCGCCCGCTGGAGGCGTCCGTTGGCGTGGAACCCCTGGATCAGAACCGCGGTGGCTGACCTGGCAGGCCGGCTGCGGACGCGGGTGAAGAACTCCCATCGGTCCCTCGGGCGGGAGTTGCAGCACGTCCTGGACGAATCGGCGAGCCCCTCGTGCTGCGTGGGGGACACCATCGAGGGCGTCAAGAGCCTCGTCTCAGAACCCCTTCGGCCGCTCCCCCCGCACGCCGAACGCCTTCTCGAGCGCGATCCCCGCGCGTCCGATCGTCCCCTCGTCGAAGAGCCGTCCGATCAGCGTCACGCCGTGCGGGACGCGCCGTTTCGGTGAGAACTTCGGGAGCGGGCGGGCCGGGTCCGGCGCCCAGTCGCTGCGGGCCTGGTCGATCTCGACGAAGCCGGCGGGCAGCGTGAGCGAGGGGTGGCCGGTGAAGTTCGTGATCGTGAGGATCTCGTCGCGGAGCGACGGGACGAGGAGGAGGTCGACCGTCGAGAGGATCCGCGCCATCTCCTGCGCCACCTTGCGCCGCAGCCGGTCGGCCTGCACGTAGTCGACCGCCGAGAGAAACCGCGACTGCCGGAACGTGTTCGGCCAGGCGTCCGGCACCTGCATCCTGAGCTGGTCGAGACCGCCGGAAAGCGTCAGCTCCTCGAATGCGGCCGCCGCTTCGGCGAAGAGAATCGTGTTCAGCGAGCCGTAAGGCCAGTCCGGCAGACTCACCTCGACCGGAGCCATCCCGAGGCGGCGAACGGTCTCGAGCGCGGCGCGGTCGACCTCGGTCGCCGGGCTCTCCACCATCCACGGCGGGAAATACCCCACGCGCAAGCCGGCCACGGCGCCGTCCGCCTCGAAATCGAGCCGGCTCGGGACGCTCGAAAGGTCGCCGGCGTCCGGGCCGGTGATGGTGGCAAGGACGAGCAGCGTGTCCTCGACGCCGCGCGCGATGGGGCCCAGCTTGTCCATCGACCAGCAGAGGGTCATCGCGCCCGTGCGCGCGACGCGCCCGAACGTCGGCCTCAGGCCCGTGACGCCGCAGCGCATCGACGGGTCGACGATGCTCCCTTCCGTCTCGCTCCCGATCGCGAACGCCACGCACCCGGCGGCGGTCGCCGAGCCGGGCCCGGCGCTGCTGCCGCCCGAGCCTTCCTCGAGCAGCCACGGGTTCTTCGTCTCACCGCCAAACCAGACGTCGTTCAGCGCGAGCGCGCCGAGGCTCAGCTTGGCGAGAAGGACGGCGCCCGCGCGGTGGAGCCGCTCCACGACGGCGGCGTCCCTGTCCGGCACGCGGTTGCGAAACGGCTCCGCGCCCCAGGTCGTGCGGATGCCTCTCGTGTCGAGGAGGTCCTTGACGCCCCACGGGATGCCGTGCAGCGGGCCGCGATACTTTCCCGCCGCGATCTCCGCGTCGGCCCGGCGGGCCTGCTCGAGCGCGAGGTCGGGCGTCAGCGTGATGACGCACCTGAGCTTCGGGTCGAAGCGCCGGAGGCGCTCGAGGTAAATCCGCGTGAGGCGCTCGGACGAGAGTGCCTTCGACTCGATCCAGCGCGACAGCGCCGCGACGGGAGCGAACGCGATGTCGTCGTCGCGCTTCGGCACGGGCTCGGGATCGGCCTTCCCGCGGAGGAAGCGGTCGCGCGCCGGACCTGCCGTGAGGCCCGGCAGGACGGGATCCCAGCGGGACGCGGGCGCGAGCGACGCCTCCAGGGCCACTTTTTTCGGCCCCGTGCGCCGTTCCATCGTGCCGGCCATGGCCTCCCGCCAGTTGCCCGCGGCTTGCGCGCGGTCCTTCTCCGTCAGCGTCACGCGGACGAGCTTCTCGGCTTCCGCGACCGTTGCGGGGGAGATCTCGGGCCCCACGGGGGGCGCGGTGCCGAAGGCGGGGGGCGTCCCGGCGGCGGGCGTCGGCTGCGGGGGAGGGGCGGAAGGTGTCTGGGCCTCGCCGTGCGATCCCGCGGCGATACCCGCGATGCCGGCGGCAGCGGCGGTCAGGAAGTCTCGGCGAGTTTTCGGCATGGCGCTACTTTACGCAAGAAGCGCCCGGAGCGTCTCCCACACGTCCGATCGGTCTTACCGGGTTAGACTCTGCGTCGCATTCTCAAAAAAAGGGAGGAGAAAACGATGAAGCGAGTCCTGATGGGTGCTCTCGTCGCGGCGTTCGTGTGCCTTGCCGGTTCGGTCGCGGCGGAAGACGCGAAGGCGCCGGCCAAGAAGGCGGCGAAGCCCGCCGCGCGCGCTTTCAAGATCTGGCCCGCCGCCGACATCAAGTTCACGGACGTCGAAGGCATGAAGGGCGCGCAGGTCGCACCCCTGTGGGGGGACATGAAGAAGGGCGCCTACGGCGCGCTCTTCAAGTGGGTGGGCGGCTTTTCCGCCGGCTGGCACACGCACAGCCACCCCGTGCGCGTCGTGACCGTGAGCGGCACGTTCACGCTCGAGACCGAGGCGCAGGGCCTCAAGGAGCTCGCACCCGGCTCGTACACCTTGGACCCGGGCAAGCTCAAGCACCGGAGCGGCTGCAAGGCCGGCGCGGACTGCGTCTTCCTGGTCGCGCAGGATGCCGCATTCGACATCATTCCGTGGGAGGAGAAGAAGAAGGAAGAGAAGAAGTAGCGCTTCGGCCACGCGGTCAGGTCAGGTTCTTCTCGAAGAACATCGTGTCCGTGTGCTCGTTCGGACGGTAGCGCGGGATCTCGACGAAACCGAGATCTCGGTAGAGCGCCTGCGCTGCCGTCATCGTATGAAGCGTTCCGAGCCGAACCCGGCGGTATCCGCGCTCTTTCGCCCGCTCGAGGAGCTTCAGCATGAGCGCCCGCGCGATCCCCCGTTTGCGAAACGCGGGGTCCACGAACATGCGCTTCACCTCGCAGGTTTCGCCGTCGAGCCGCTTGAACGCGACGCAGCCCGCGGGATTCCCCGCGAGCGTCGCGACGAGGAGCACCCCCGCGGGCGGGGCATAGGGACCCGGCAGGGCGGATGCGTCCGCGCGTACCCGCTCGACGCCGGGCACGTCGCCGAGGCCGGCGGCATGCCCGAGGACGAGCGTCCGCGCGAGCTCGAGCGAGGCCGCGTCGGTCGCTTCGCGGATCTCGAGTGACGGCTCGGGGTCCTCGGGGCGCCGGTAGAAAAGCGAGTGCCCGGCGGGAGAGAAGCCCGCGGCCTCGTAGACACGGCCGGCGCGCGCGTCGGCCGCGGAGAGGAACGCGAGTGAGACGCCGCGGTCGAACGCGGTACGAACGGCCGCGAACGAGAGGAAGCCGCCGATGCCGCGCCGCCGAAACGCCTCGAGCGTCGACACGCCCACGAGCTCCGTGAGGCCGTCGTGCGGCGGCTGGATCATCGCCGTGGCGACGGGCTCGCTCGCGATCCGGGCGAGGAACGCGAAGCCGTTGCCGAGCGTTTCGCGCAAAGAGAGCGCCTCCTCGTCCAAGGGCGGCCGCGCGGACGGAAGTCCGAAGGCGCGACGCTGCACGTCGAGAAAGGCCACGAATTCCCGGAGCGCCGTCGCGGCGTCGAGCGTCGCGATGTCGAGCCCGTTCACGGCCGGCGCGGCGCGCTCTTTTCCGCGCGGGCAGACCATGAGCTGCGGCCGGTTCTCGAGCGCGAAGCCGTGCGCCTCGAGAGCTTCGGCGAGGCGAGGCGCGCACGCCTCGACGAACTCGAAGCGCGGCAGGCGGTGGCGGGCGTGAAACTCCGCCTCGAGGCGGTTGAGCGGCGCGGTGAGGCTGCCCGACGCCGGGCCGGGGCCGTCGGGGATCGCGTAGTTGAAGTAGGGCAGCGGGTCCGTGTCGTGAAAGAAGAGTGTGAACGGGGGCACCGCCACCGCCTCGTACTGCCGGCGCGCCACCGCGCGCATCTGCGCCTGGATGCGTTCGAGGAGAGCGAGGCCGGCCGGAAGCGTCATCGCGCCATTCTAGGGGGCGCGCTCTGCTAGCCTTTCGCGCATGAAGCTGAAACCCGTCGTCCTCCTGCTCGGAGCTTTCCTCGTCCCGACTCCGGCGCACCTTCTCGCCGCCGCGGAGAAGGCCGCACCGCCCGCACCGCCCGTGACGGTTCTCGTGAAGGCCGGCTTCCTCGTGGACGTCGTGTCCGGGACCGTGAAAAAAGGGCAGGAGATCCTCGTCGAGAACGGCGTGATCAAGGAGGTCGGGCCGAATCTCGTGGCCCCCGCCGGGACGCGGATCGTGGACCTCTCCCAAAAGACCGTCCTCCCGGGCCTGATCGACATGCACACGCACATCACCTCCCAGCCCGAGGACTACTACGGGGACCGCTTCCGTCGGTCGCCGATCGACGTGGCGGTGAGCGCGCACGTCTATGCCAAGCGGACGCTCGACGCGGGATTCACGACGCTCCGCGTCGTTGGGGCCGAGGAGTACATCGATGTGGCCCTCCGCAACGCGATCGACAAAGGCACCATCCCCGGGCCGCGGCTGAAGGTCGCGGGTCTGGCCATCGGATCGACGGGCGGCCACGGCGACCTCACGGGCTTCTCCCCGTACCTTCGGTTCGAGGGATTCACCAACGTCGCCGACGGCGTCGACGCCGTGCGCAAGCTCGTCCGCCAGAACGTGAAGTTCGGCGCAGACGTCATCAAGATGATCGCCTCGGCCGGTGTCCTCTCCGAGGAGGAGTCCGTGGGAGCGCCGCAGTATTCCTTCGAAGAGATGAAGGCGATCTGCGACGAGGCCGCGATGTGGGGCCGCAAAGTCGCGGCGCACGCGCACGGCACGGAGGCGATCAAGCGCGCGGTCGCCGCCGGCGTGGCGTCGATCGAGCACGGGAGCCTGATCGACGAGGAGGGGATCCGCATGATGAAGGAGCGCGGCACGTATCTCGTGGCCGACGTCTACAACGACGACTGGATCCTCGCGGAGTTCGCGAAGATGGGCTACCCGGAGAGGATCCTCGAGAAGGAGCGAAGGATCGGTCGCCTTCAGCGCGAGAATTTCCAGAAGGCCGTGAAGGCCGGCGTGAAGCAGGCATACGGCACAGACGCCGGCGTCTATCCACACGGCATGAACGGCAAGCAGTTCGCCCACATGGTGCGCTGGGGGATGACGCCGATGCAGGCGATCCAGTCGGCGACGGTGAACGCCGCCGACCTCCTCGGCTGGACGATGGTCGGTGCGATAGCGCCGGGAAAGTACGCCGACCTCGTCGCCGTCGACGGCGATCCGCTGAAGGACGTGACGCTGCTCGAGAAGATCCCGTTCGTCATGAAAGGCGGAGAAGTCGTCGTCTCGCGATGAGAGCATTCCTCGCCCTCGCATTCTTCGCCCTGCCTCTCGCCGCTTCGGCCGCCGAGCCGCGTTTCGAGAGGCGCACCGTGACGGTGAACGGCGTCGCGTATCCCTATCAGGTGTTCGTGCCCGAGAGCTTCGGTCCCGCCTCGAAGCCTCCCGTCCTCCTCACCCTCCACGGCGCGGGCGAGCGCGGCTCGGAGGGCGAGCACACGCGCGTCAGTCTCGGGCGCGCGCTCAGGAAGGACCCGTCGCGTTGGCCGTTCCTCGTCGTCTTCCCGCAGTGTCCGAAAGATTCGCAGTGGATCGGAGATCCTCAGACGGCCGCGTTCCTGGCCCTCGAAGAGGCGCTCGTCGAGTTCCACGGCGACCGCGAGCGCGTGTCCCTCCTCGGGATGTCGATGGGGGGCGCGGGAACCTGGTGGGGCGCGTTTCAAAGGCCGGGCGTCTTCGCGGCGGTCGTGCCCATCTGCGGGTACATCGTGTCGTCTCGCGGGTTCCCGATTCAGAGCTTCCGGCCACCCGACATGCGCCGCGTCCTCGAGTCGGGCGATCCCTATCGTGTCATCGCCCGGGAGCTAGGGAAGACGCCGGTGTGGGCGTTCCACGGCGATGCCGACGACACGATCCCCGTTACGGAGTCGCGGCGCATGGCCGAAGCCCTGCGTCTTTCCGGTGGGAATGCCGCGTACACGGAGTTCCCCGGGGTCGGCCACGACGCGTGGGACCCGGCGTTCGCCGAGCCCGATCTCGTGCCCTGGCTGCTCGCGCAGAAGCGCGGCGCGCCCGGGCGGCGCCCGAAGCCGTCCACGGCGTCCGTGCTCTACACCGGAGCGACCGTGTACAGCGCATGGGACGCCAGCCCCGCGGTGGCGGCGATTCTCGTCGAAGGGGGCGGCGTGCGCTTCCTCGGCGGAGAACGCGAAGCGCGGGCGCTCGCGCCCGAGGCACGTGTCGTCGACCTGGCGGGGGCGGTCGTCGTGCCCGGCCTCACCGACGCGCATGGCCACCTGCGCGGGCTCGGAGCGCTCCGGCGGGCGCTCGACCTGCGTGGCCTCTCGAAGGAGGAGATTCTCGCGCGCGTGAAGAGCCGCGCCGCGGCGGCCGCCGAGGGCGAGTGGATTCGCGGGCGCGGCTGGGATCAGAACCGGTGGCCCGAAAAGACGTTTCCCACCGCCGCCGAGCTGTCCGCCGTGTCGCCGGACCGCCCGGTCGTGCTCGGGCGGGTGGACGGGCACGCGATCTGGGTGAACGAGGCCGCGCTCGTCGCCGCGCACGTGATCGCGAAGACGAAAGATCCCGACGGCGGGCGCATCGAGCGTCTGCCCGACGGGCGTCCCGCGGGCGTCCTCGTGGACAACGCGACCGCCCTCGTGTGGAACGCGATTCCCGAGTCGGCGCCCGAGGAGCTCGAGCGTGATTACCGCGCCGCCCTCGAGGCCTGCGCGCGCGTCGGCCTGACGGGCGTCGGCGACGCCTCGGGCTCGAACCCGGAGGAGATCGGCGTCCTGTCGTCCCTCGCGCGTGACAAGAAGATGCCGATCCGCGTCTACGCGACCGTGGGGCCGCGGAGTCTCGACGAGGCGATCGCGAAGGGCCCTCTTCAATCCGGGCGGCTCACGATTCGCGCCCTCAAGATCTTCGCGGACGGCGCGCTGGGCTCGCGCGGCGCCGCCCTTCTCGCGGACTACAGCGACGCGCCCGGCAACCGCGGCCTCGACGTGACGCTGCCCGAGGAGACGGAGCGTCTCGCCGAAAAGGCGCTTCGCGCGGGCTTTCAGGTGTGGACGCACGCGATCGGCGACCGCGCGAACCGGGTGACGCTCGACGCCTACGAGAAGGCGCTCGCCGCGGTGCGCCCTGTCGATCCGCGCCCGCGCATCGAGCACGCCCAGATCCTCGCACCTCTCGACGCGGGGCGCTTCGTGAAGCTCGGCGTGATCGCGTCGGTGCAGCCGACGCACGCGACCTCGGACATGCCGTGGGTCGAAGCACGCCTCGGCCCCGAGCGGCTTGAAGGCGCCTACGCCTGGCGGACGCTCCTGAAATCCGGCGCGCATCTCGCGGGCGGCAGCGACTTCCCCGTGGAGTCCGAGAACCCCCTCCTCGGCATCTACGCCGCCGTGACGCGGCAGGACCTCTCGGGACATCCGCCTGGCGGCTGGCGGAGAGAGGAAGCTCTCACGCGGGCCGAGGCGCTCCGGCTCTTCACGGCCGACAACGCCTATGCCGAGTTCGCCGAGACGCGGCGCGGCCGGATCGCCCCCACCTACGACGCGGACTTCACGGTCCTCGACCGCGACATCGTCTCGGAAAAGACGCCGGCCGCCGAGATTCCGAAGGCGAAGGTGCGCATGACCGTCGTCGGCGGGGAGATCGTCTACCGGGCCTCGCCGCCCTGATACGGCGCCGCGTGGCGCAACGATTTCGCGAGCGCGTTGCTCGCGCTTCTCCTCAGGTCGAAGGTGAAGGAGTTCCTTCGGCGGGCGCAGCCGCGACTGCGGGTTTGGGGGCTGGCGGCGCTGGTGCCGGAGGCGCGGGTGGCTCGCCGCTCGGGAAAGTCTCCGCGCTGCAGAAATAGCACTTCACCTTCGGCTGGGACGTTGCCTCGGGGACCCAGTAGAAGAAGCGCTTCGCGCACGCGGGACACGTGAACAGCTGCCTTCCGCCCTTCATGGTGAGGAAGGATACGCGCCCGGAAGCTTTCGTGCGCTACGGCGGACCAGGAGGATGAGAAGGGCGGCCAGGGCGACCGTGGAAAGGACCGAGCCTTCGGGGCCGAAGGCTCCTCCGCTCAGAGCCGGCACGCCCGCGCCGCGGATGCCGGTTGCGAGGATCGGCCTCCCCATCGTCATCCCGCTCACGGGGAGCGCGAGGGCGGCGAGCATGAAATTCCAGAGCGCGTGGAAGGTCCAGCAGCCGAAGAGGCCCCCCTCGCCCCAGTAGAGCCAGCCCAGAACCGCGCCCGCGAGGCCGATGTTGAGGAGCGCGAGAGGCGTCACGTTCGGGTTGACCGCGTGCATCGAGGCGAACGCCAGGGACTGGCCCGCGTTCGCGAGAAGCCCGCAGACGAGCCAGCGCCGCGCGGCGGCGGGCCCTCGAAGCGGTTCGTTCATCCCCGAGAGGTTGCCGAAGAAAAAGCGCGCGAAAAAAAGGAACACGGCGGCGAGGAGCGTGAGGAAGAAGGCGCGAAACAGAAGCTCCTCGGCGAGGCTCTGCAGCGCGAAAAAGCCGAGTGAGGAGGGAGCCGACGCGAGCGAGGCAGGGCCGGGCGCGGGAGTGAACGGCAAGTAGCCGGTGGCCCCGGGCCGGAACGCCCCCGAGAGAGCGGGCGGCAGCAGGGCCGTGGTCAGGAGGGCCAGGACGGCCGCGAGCCCCGCGGCCGCCCCGCGCCCGGCAGGCTCATGCGGCTCGGGAACGGAACCTCCGAACCGCGCGAGGAGGTCGAAACGGAGAAGGGCGAGGCCGGCAAGGCCGAGCGGGAGCGCGAGGACGAGGCCCGACGTGAGGCGCGCGTCGAGCCAGGCCCCCATCACCCCCGGCACCGGTGACGCGAGGGCCAGCAGGGTCACTTCTTGGCGGGCGCGTCGGCCGGCTTCTTCTCCATCGACTCCTTCATTTTCTTCTCCTGCTCGGCCGTCCACGGCGGGACGATGCCGTTCATCCGCGCGTACGCGATGGACTGGCCGAGGTGCTCGAACTCGTGATTCGAGACGATGAGGAGGACGCCCCGCACGGTCGAGTCGCTGCCGAAGACCTTCACGGGCTTGTCGAGGTCCGCGTCGGGCAGCGCGGCGACCCCGGCGCGCACGTGCGCGAAGGACTTCCTGAGCTCGTCGATCACCTTCGCCTTCTCCGTGACGTTCTTCTCCATCTCCTTGTCCAGGCCCGCAGGAGGTTTGACGCCCGCGAAACCGAGGAGAAAGTAGTTCCCACCCGCGATGTGCGTGTAGACCTCGCTGATCGAGCGGACGCCCGGGCCGGGCCGCCAGCCGTATTTGTCGGCGGGCGTCGCCTCGGCCAGATCGAGGATCTGCTTCTCCCCATAGGCCTGCGCGGACAGGAATTCGGCTCGAAAGCCGGAAGCCGGCGCCTGTGCGCGCGCGGCGGGGGCGGCGAGGAACGCGAGGGCGAGGGCGCCCGGGACGATGAGTCGGGTCTTCATGAAACGTTCTCCTTTCGAATTCGGTGAGCGCATCTTATCCGCCCTGCGTAGAATCCGGTCGTTTCGGAGGAGAAGAAATGAAAACGATGCGCCGTTCAGCCACTCTCGCCGTCCTCGCCGCTGCCGCCGCCGCTGCGCCCGCGCTCGCGGAGCTCGCGACGCCCCGTCCCAGCCCGAATGCCACGGTCTCGCAGGTCGTGGGCGTGACGAAGATCGAAGTCGTTTACAGCCGGCCGCACGTGAAGGGCCCGACGCGCAAGGAAGAGCGCGTGATCTGGGGCGAGCTCGTGCCCTGGGACAAGGTCTGGCGCACAGGCGCGAACGCGGTCACGAAGATCACGTTCGACGGCGACGTGATGGTCGAGGGCCAGAAGCTCGCGGCGGGCTCGTATGGCCTCTACACGATCCCAGGCAAGACCGAGTGGACGGTCATCTTCAACAAGGTGGCGACCGGCGAGCCGTTCGAGTACGCGGCCGAGAAGGACGCCCTGCGCGTGAAGGTGAAGCCCGAGGCCTCCGCGCCGCACGACCAGTTCACGATCGACTTCCCGTCCGTGACCGGCGACTCGGCCGTCCTCGCCCTCGAATGGGAGAAGCTGATGGTGCCGGTGTCCCTCACGGTCGACACGAAGGCGCAGTTCCTCGCGAACGCGAAGGACGCCGTCGCGAAGGCGAAGGCCGACGACTGGCAGACGCCGCTCACCGCGGCACGCTACCTTTACGACAACAAGTACGCGCTCGACGACGCCGCGAGGTGGCTCGACAAATCCATCGCCACGAAGGCCACGTTCGGCAACCTTTCGACGAAAGCGAACGCCCTCGCCGCCGAGGGGAAGACGAAGGAGGCCATTGCCACGGCCGAGAAGGCCCTGGCGACCGGCGCTGCCGCCGAGCAGAAGCCGTCGTCCGAGGCGGTCGCGGCCCTGGAGAAAAAGATCGCGGAGTGGAAGAAGTAGGGGAGCATCGCTCAACGGACGGGAGGGGAAGGCGCGGTCATCCTGAGCCGCGCGCCCGCGCCCGCAGAGACGAGGTTCACGAAGAAGCGGTAAGCGCCGGGGACGCCGGCCGGAAGCTGCCGGAAGAACGCATATCCGGTATAGACGAACGCGCCCTTTCCAAGCCGTGCGTAGAGGAGGCCGCCGGGCTTGTCGCTCTCGCCTGGATCGTGCGTCTCGATCACCGTCTCGTAGCGGGGGTCCCACGTTCCCGGGAAGTAGAGGCCGCGCTCCTGCACCCACCCGTCGAAGTCGGCCGCCGTCAGCTTGTTCGGAAAGACGAGGAGCGAGCTCGCGGGGTTCAGGAATTTCACGGGTGCTTCCTCGACGGTGACGCGGTCGCGCGAGAGCTTGAAGGGGTACGGCCCGAGTTGCTCCGTGACGAGATCTCCCATGGTGTTGTACTGCGCGACGAGCGTGCCGCCCTTCTCGACGTAGTCGACGAGCCGCGCCTCGGCCACCTTCAGGCGGGGGCGCGTGTTGTAGGCGCGAATCCCCGTCACGATCGCGGCGTAGCGCGAGAGGTCGCCGTTCTCGAGCTCGTCGTCCGAGAGGAGCGTCACCGTGTAGCCCATCTGGCGGAGCGCTTCGGGGACCTCGTCGCCCGAGCCCATGACATAGCCGAGTGGCGCCTGGGGCGCCTTCACGTCGAACCTCAGGACCTTCGCCTCGGCGGGGGGAAACAGCGTCTGAAGCGGGATGTGCGGGTAGTCGACGCGCACGAGGCCCCGCGAGAAGACCTTCCCGTCCACGACGGCTTCGGCCCCGAGGGTGGCCGCGGACGTGCCGGCCGGCGGCGTCACGGTGAACACGACGGGCTTCTCCTCGCCGCGTGCCGTGAAGGCGAACGGCACCTCGGCGGGCGATGCCGAGAAGCCCGCCTCCGTCTTCAGGCGCAGGACACCCGAGACGGCGGCGCCGCTCGTGAGCGTGACGCGCACCTTCTTCGGTTTCTCGGTCCCGAACGCGTAAACCTTCTCGTCGAACGTGGCCATGACCGGCGGCGTGATGACGAAGGGCTGGTAGATCTCTCCCTTGACGGGATCCGTGCGGCGGAAGACGACGGGCGCCTCGAACGGGATCGCGACTCCGTCCACGCGCACCGTGAAGCGCGCGACGAGCGGCGGTGGATTCTCCGGCAGGCCGATGAGCGCCGGGTCGGTCACCGTGAAGAGGCCCTTTCCGGGCCGCTCCCTGAGCCAGTAGGGCTGCGTCGTGTCGATGTCGCCGGGGAGCGTGAGAGAGACCTCGCGGCGCAACGGCTCGTTCGGCGCGAGGGCGCCGCCCGTTCCCGGCGCCCCGGCGTACGTCACCGAGACCGACTCGAGCGTCACCGGCCGGGACGAGCGGTTCAGGATCATCGTGGCGACTTTGACGCTCGCGCCGGGTGCGGCAGAGGGCTCGGTCGCGACCGCCTCGACCCAGATGCCGAGGCACGCGCGGATCGCGTCGGCGATGTCGCG
>OBLW0100002611.1_pt1 | contig 14520 bp, 15 predicted proteins | sample 1520161 | NCBI WGS metagenome assembly OBLW01 (sample SAMEA3539309, study PRJEB22396) | soil metagenome | biome: tundra; feature: field; material: soil | place: USA | collected 2010-05 | depth 0.15 m
CTCCAGCTCGTGTCGGCTCGGTTAACGTCAGTCCTACTCAGGTCGGTCACGGAACGAGCCTATCCCTAGAAAGACAAGCCACTGTGCGCGTTCAAACCTTGCGCTCGGGCCGGGCGCAGCTAGACTTCAGCTGCTCAAAGGGCGCCCGGCCTCGACGGGTTTCGTGTCCGGTCCACACCTCACCTCCAAGGACGCTGTGACTGCATTAGAGCCGCGTTTGGATCCTGGATCCACGGGGTCACCGCACTCGGGCTGGCGCAAGAGCGCTGCAGACTATGTCGCCCTGACCAAGCCGCGAATCATCGAGCTGCTGCTGGTGACGACGTTTCCCACGATGTTCCTGGCGCAGCGCGGGCTGCCTCCGTTGTGGCTGATCGTGGCGACACTGGTCGGTGGCACGTTGTCGGCTGCGGCCGCCAACGTGCTCAACTGTTATCTGGACCGCGACATCGACAAGGTGATGCACCGGACCGAGAACCGCCCGCTGGTCACCGGGGTGATCACCCCTGGTGCGGCGCTGCGTTTTGGAGCGGTGCTGGCCTTGGCATCGACTCTGTGGCTCGGGCTGCTGGTCAACTGGCTGTCCGCGGTCCTGTCCCTGGCTGCGATCGTGCTCTACGTCGTCTTCTACACGATGCTGCTTAAGCGTCGCACCTCCCAGAACATCGTGTGGGGCGGTGCGGCCGGCTGTATGCCGGTGCTCATCGGCTGGTCCGCGGTCACCGGCTCCCTGGCGTGGCCGGCGCTGGTTCTCTTCCTGATCGTGTTCTTCTGGACGCCGCCGCACTACTGGCCGTTGTCGATGCGCTTCAAGGACGAGTACGAAGCCGCCGGAGTGCCGATGCTCCCGGTCGTGGCCAAGGACGCCGCGGTGGCTCGTCAGGTCGTGATCTACAGCTGGCACACCGTGCTGACCTCGGTGGCGCTCATCCCGATCGCCTCGATGGGCTGGATCTACCTGGTCGTCGTGCTGCCGTCCGGTGGGCTGTTCCTCCTGGAGGCGCACCGGCTCCTGTCGCGCGCCAAGGCGCCGCAGAACGTGACGACCGCGTCAATCAACCCGATGCGGTTGTTCCACTACTCGATCAGCTACCTGACGCTGGTGTTCCTGGCTGTCGCGGTCGACTCACTGCTGCACATCGCGCTTCCGTAGGCTCAGCACTCCGAAGGTCAGCGACACCGCCACGAGGCTGGCCCCGAGCATGTGGACCATGACCAGTACGTCGGGCAGGCCGGTGAGGTACTGCGCGTAGCCGATCATGGCCTGCAGCACGGTGATCCCCAAGACCGCGTGCCAGGCACGTCGAGGTCGTGGGTCGGTCGCGGTCAGGCGCACCGCCAGCAGCACGGCGACGGTCAGGCCCACGAAGAGCATCACGGCGTCGGCGTGCACCCACGAGATGGTGCGGGGGTCGAAGCCGAAGCGTGGCGTGCTGGCATCACCGGAATGCGGGCCGGACCCGGTGACCATCGTGCCCAGGACAAGGATGACCGCTCCGAGCGTGGCGGTGACCCACGCCACCGAACGAATCTGTGGGCGCGCCAGGGCAACGGGGGGCAAGTCGCCCTCGCCCACCCGGTAGAGCAGGTATGCCGACAAGGAGACCAGGACCATCGAGGCCAGGAAGTGAGCGGCCACGATCGCCGGGTTCAGGCCGGTCAGCACGGCGATGCCGCCCAGGACCGCCTGCAGCAACACACCGACCAGGGGCAGGATCGAGATCCGGCGCAGGCCGCGACGGCCAGGGGCCCAGCGCCAGATCGCGACGATCACCAGCAGGGCCGCGACGCTGACGACACTGGTCAGGCTCCGGTTGCCGAACTCGATGAGCTTGTGGAACCCCTGGGCCTGGTAGGGCACCGGCGTGAACGACCCCGGCACGCACTCGGGCCAGGTCGGGCAGCCGAGGCCCGAACCGCTCAGGCGCACCAGCCCGCCGGTGACCACGATGGCGATCTCCAGGGTCAGGTTGACCAGCAGGACTCGGCGCAGCCAGGGGTTGACGATGGGCGGCCTGGGTTGCGCGGGCGCCAGTGGCGGTGGCCTCAGTGGCTGTGTCATCAGTCGCTCCAGGAGAAGGTTCGGGAGGCTAGCGTCGTCGCCACAGCGCCCCACACCACGAGCACCAGCACCGGTGTTACGGAAAGCCGCCCGCCGATGAACGCAACCCGTAGGCCGTCCCCCAGCGCGCCGGAGGGAAGGAGGGTGGCGACATGGGACAGGCCGGCGGGCATCTGGGATGGCGGGACGATGACGCCACCGAGGCCGAGAAGGCAGATCCAGATCAGGTTCGCCAGCGCTAGTACGCCCTCGGCGCGCATCGTGCCGGCCAGCAGCAGGGCCAGTGCGACGAAAGCCCAGGTGCCGAGCAGTGTCAGCAGCGCCGCCGGCAGCAGTGCGATCCACTTCGGGTGCCATCCGAACGCCAGAGCCAGGCCGCCGATCAGGATGAACTGGAGAACCTCGACGCTCAGCACAGCCAGCGCCTTGGCGGTCAGGAGGCCGCTACGACCCAGGGGGCTGACTCCCAGCAGACGCAGCACGCCATACCTACGGTCGAAGGCCGTGGAGATCGCCTGACCGGTGAACGCCGTGGAGATCACAGCCAGCGCCAGGATCCCCGGGACGGCCACGTCTATCCGTCGACCAGGCCCCAGTGAAGGGCTGTGGCTCAGGGCCAGGCCCACCAGCGCCATAGCCGGCAGCACGAGGGCGACCAGAAGCTGTTCCCCGTTACGCAGCAGGGTGCCGGTCTCGAACCGGGTCTGTGCCAGGACCCGCTCTCGGGTTGGAGCCGCAAGATGGGTTGCCGCGCTGCTCACCGGCGACGCGCTCATCGGGCGGACTCCCGGGTGAGGGAGAAGTAGAGGTCCTCCAGTGAGCGTTCACCGGTCAGCTCGGCGATGCTGCCCTGGGTAGCAACGCGCCCGCTGTTGACGATGACGATGTGGTCGGCCAGCCGCTGCGCCTCCTCGAAGGAGTGGGTGGTGACGACGACGGCGCAGCCGGCGTCGCGGGTCTCACGGACCAGGTCCCAGGCGTCGAGCCGGCCGTGAGGGTCCAGTCCTGCGGTGGGCTCGTCCAGGAAGACAACATGCGGTCGGCCCACGAGGGCCGCGGCGAGGGCGACGCGCTGCTTCTGCCCGCCGGACAGCCGGCGGACGGTCGTGCCGCTGAAGGCGTCGATCCCGAGCCGGTCCACCAGCGTGTCGACATCTGCCGGGCACTGGTGGAAGGCGGCGAGGTGGCGCAGCAGCCGCACCGGGGTGCTGCCGTTGGGCAGTCCGCCGTCCTGCAGCATGACCCCCACGGCGGCGCGGTGGTCCGGACCGGCCTGCCAAGGATCGGCGCCCAGGACCCGGACCTCGCCGGAGTCGGGGCGTTGCAGACCCTCGGCGCATTCAATAGTGGTCGTCTTTCCGGCACCGTTGGGCCCAAGGACTGCCGTCACCTGGCCATGGTGAGCAGCCCACGTCATGCCCGCAAGGGCAGTGGTTGTACCAAATCGCTTGGCGAGATCGCGCACCCTCACAGCCTCAGTCACGCACAGGAGTCTAGGTGCACCGGCGGCGATCACCTCGGCAGGCTTCACCGGCTGGCGGCGACGTGGCGGTCCGGGCGACGAAAGTTAGGTAACCCTCACTAGCCATCTGGGGTCGAATTAGGTCACAATGTTCTTGTGTTTATCACCGACCACCCCAAAACCGAGCGTGCGCAGGGGTCCAACCCCCCTCCGCACGTTCTTGAGGCGCGCACCCGGGACCGGGTCCGACGGGCGATCTCCGAAGACGGCCCCCTCACCGCGACCGCACTGGCCACCCGCCTGGGGCTCACCCCCGCCGCGGTGCGTCGCCACCTCGACCTTCTCCTCGAACAGGGCGCCATCGAGGAGCACGAGCCGTCCACCACAGCAGGTCGCGGACGGGGACGGCCAGCCCGGGCCTATGTCTTGTCCGAGGCCGGGCACCTCGGCATGGACAGCGACTACGACGACGTGGCCACCTCCGCACTGCGGTTCCTCGCAGAACACGCCGGGCAAGAGGCCGTGGGCGAGTTTGCCCGCGAACGTATCGCTGATCTTGAGCAGCGCTATGCGGCCGAGCTCGCCAGATCAGGCGGGGACGTCGCCTCCCGGGCGCAGGTGCTGGCAACGGCTCTGACCGCCAATGGTTTCGCGGCCTCAACCAGGCCCGTGCTCGCGGGCACGCCCTTGGCCGGGGTGCAGCTGTGCCAGGGGCACTGCCCGGTGCAGCACGTCGCGGCCGAGTTCCCACAGTTCTGTGACGCCGAGACCGATGCGTTCTCGCGGCTGCTCGGAGTCCACGTCCAACGCCTGGCGACCCTTGCCCATGGCGAGCACGTCTGCACCACGTTCATCCCCCTGAGTGCCGTCTCCGCTGCGGCATCTTCGGGAAGCCAGACACTGCCAGGAACGACCGCTTCTGATGGAAGGTCCACACCATGAGCATTGACGAACTGAGCACCGGCGCCCGCAGCACCGTCGAAGAGCGCAACCCGGGCCTGAAGGGCCTGGGGACCTATGAGTACGGCTGGTCCGACAGCGATGCTGCCGGCGTGTCGGCTCGCAGGGGTCTGAACGAGGAGGTCGTTCGCGACATCTCGGGCCGCAAGAGCGAACCTCAGTGGATGCTCGACCTGCGACTGAAGGGGCTGAAGCTCTTCGGTAAGAAGCCCATGCCCAGCTGGGGTTCCGACCTGACCGGCATCGACTTCTCGAACATCAAGTACTTCGTGAAGTCCACCGAGAAGCAGGCGACCACCTGGGAGGAGCTGCCCGAGGACATCAGGAACACCTATGACCGTCTGGGCATCCCCGAGGCGGAGAAGCAACGTCTCGTGGGCGGGGTTGCTGCGCAGTACGAGTCCGAGGTCGTCTACCACCAGATCCGCGAGGACTTGGCGGAAAAGGGCGTCATCTTCGTCGACACCGACACCGGCCTGCGGGAGCACGAGGACCTGTTTCGCGAGTACTTCACCTCGGTGATCCCGGTCGGTGACAACAAGTTCGCCGCCCTCAACACGTCGGTGTGGTCTGGTGGGTCCTTCATCTACGTGCCGCCGGGCGTCAAGGTCGACATCCCGCTGCAGGCCTACTTCCGGATCAACACCGAGAACATGGGCCAGTTCGAGCGGACCCTGATCATTGCCGACGAGGGCTCCTATGTTCACTACGTCGAGGGCTGCACCGCGCCGATCTACAAGTCGGACTCGCTGCACTCCGCCGTGGTGGAGATCATCGTGAAGAAGAACGCCCGCGTCCGCTACACAACCATCCAGAACTGGTCCAACAACGTTTACAACCTCGTCACCAAGCGTGCGACTTGCGCCGAGGGCGCGACCATGGAGTGGGTCGACGGCAACATTGGCTCCAAGGTGACCATGAAGTACCCGGCCGTATTCCTGCTCGGGGAGCACTCCAAGGGTGAGACGCTGTCCATCGCCTTCGCCGGCGAGGGTCAGCACCAGGACGCCGGGGCCAAGATGGTTCACGCAGCCCCGAACACGCACTCCAGCATCATCTCCAAGTCGGTGGCTCGCGGTGGTGGCCGTACCTCCTACCGCGGTCTGGTGCAGATCATGGAGGGGGCGCACGGGTCGGCCTCCAACGTGCGCTGCGATGCGTTGCTCGTGGACACCATGAGCCGCTCCGACACCTACCCGTACGTCGATGTCCGCGAGGACGACGTGACGATGGGCCACGAGGCCACGGTCTCCAAGATCGGTGACGACCAGCTCTTCTACCTGATGTCCCGAGGGATGACCGAGCAGGAGGCCATGGCGATGATCGTGCGCGGGTTCATCGAGCCCATCGCGCGCGAGCTGCCCATGGAGTACGCCCTGGAGCTCAACCGCCTGATCGAGCTGCAGATGGAAGGGGCGGTCGGTTGATGACTGTCACTGAGGACATTGCCCAGCAGCGAGTGAGCGCACAAAAGCGACCCAGCGCCCCGACCCGGCCAGGGCAACAGGCCCACACGGACTCTGTGGCGGCCTTCATCCCCGACCAGTCGCGTGCAGAGCGCAAGACCTCGTTCGACGTGGCCGACTTCCCGATCCCCGGTGGTCGCGAGGAGGACTGGCGCTTCACCCCGGTGGACCGTCTGGCCGGCCTGTTCCAGGTCGAGCCGACCGATGACTCCAAGCTGACCCTTGACATCTGCGCACCGGCCGGCGTGCAGGTCAGTGAGGCCACCGTCGGCGACAGCGTCTTCGGCTCCGTCTTGCGCCCCGCCGACCGCGCGTCCGCTGCTGCGTGGGCTGGCGCCCAGAAAGCCACCTTGGTGACCATCGGCAGCGAGGTCGAGCTCGCTGAGCCGGTGAGTATCACCATGACAGCCCAAGACCGTGCCCGGGTGAACGGTCACCTGATCGTGGACGTCGGCCGGTTTGCCAGGGCGACAGTGGTCCTGACGCACAAGGGTTCGGCTGAGTGCGCCGCCAATGTGGAGCTGCGTGTCGGTGACGGAGCGGACCTGACCTTCGTCACCATCCAGGAGTGGGACGACGACGCGATCCACCTGGCCCAGAACGACGCCCTGATCGGTCGCGACGCCAAGCTGAAGCACATCACCATCACCTTGGGCGGCAAGATCGTGCGGGTGTGCACCAACGTGCGCTACGACGGCCCAGGTGGCTCGCTCGAGGCGATCGGCGTGTACTTCGCGGACGCGGGTCAGCATCAGGAACACCGTCTCTTCGTCGACCACGAGGCGCCTCACTGCGTCTCCAACGTCGAGTACAAGGGTGCCCTCCAGGGCGACTCGGCGCACACGGTGTGGATCGGTGACGTGCTCATCCGTGCGGCCGCGGAGGGCACCAAGACCTACGAGCTGAACCGCAACCTGATTCTCACCGAGGGTGCGCGGGCTGACTCCGTGCCGAACCTCGAGATCGAGACCGGCGAGATCATCGGTGCCGGGCATGCATCGGCGACCGGCCGTTTCGATGACGAGCAGCTGTTCTATCTGCAGAGCCGTGGCGTCACCGCCGACGAGGCTCGTCGCCTTGTCGTGCGGGGCTTCTTCGCGGCCATCGTCAACCGCATCGGTGTGGTCGCGGTCCAGGATCACCTGATGGGTGCCATCGACGCCGAGCTGTCCATGTCGCTGGGCTTGGCTTCCTCGGTGGAGGCCGTATGAGCGAGATCTCAACCGTCTCTGGTAACACGCTGGCTGGCAACCTGATGGAAGGGGTCGACGTGACCGGCAGTTTCGTGCGTGTCTGCTCCGTTGATGACCTGCCGGCGGTTGGCGCCCTGCAGGTGGAGATCGCCGGCGAGCCCGTTGCCATCGTGCGCGACAGCGCAGGCGAGATCCATGCCATCGACGACACCTGCAGCCACGCTAACGTGTCCCTGTCCGAGGGCGACGTCGAGGACGGCGAGATCGAGTGCTGGCTGCACGGCTCCCGCTTCGACCTGCGTTCCGGCAATCCCACCGGCCTGCCGGCCACTGCCCCCATTGCTGTCTACCCCGTCAAGATCGACGGCGACGACGTGTTCGTCTCCGTGACCAAGGAGAGTTGAAAACCTATGGCAACACTGGAGATTCACGACCTGCATGTCACGGTCGACACCGAAAACGGCGTGAAGGAGATCCTGCGTGGGGTCGACCTGACCGTGAAAGCGGGGGAGACCCACGCCATCATGGGGCCCAACGGCTCGGGGAAGTCGACCTTGGCCTACAGCATCGCCGGCCACCCGAAGTACACCGTCAGCGGCGGCACGGTAACTCTGGATGGGGCGGACGTCCTGGCGATGACGGTTGACCAACGTGCCCGCGCCGGTCTGTTCCTGGCCATGCAGTACCCGGTCGAGGTTCCCGGCGTGACCGTGTCCAACTTCCTGCGCACGGCCAAGACCGCGGTCGACGGCCAGGCTCCCAAACTGCGGACCTGGGTCAAGGACATGAAGGTCGCCATGGCTGAGCTGCGGATGGACCCGGAGTTCGCCGAGCGCAACGTCAACGAGGGTTTCTCCGGTGGCGAGAAGAAGCGCCATGAGATCCTCCAGATGGAGATGCTGCACCCGAAGGTGGCGATCCTGGACGAGACCGACTCCGGGCTGGACGTCGATGCCCTCAAGGTTGTCTCCGAGGGTGTCAACCGCGCAGCGGCCGGCGGTGACGTCGGTGTCCTGCTGATCACCCACTACACCCGGATTCTGCGCTACATCAAGCCTGATTTCGTTCACGTCTTCATCGAGGGAAGGATCGTCGAGGAAGGTGGCCCTGAGCTCGCCGACCGGCTTGAGGACGAGGGTTACGACAGGTTCGTCAAGGTCGAGGCCTGAGGGTTCGGGGGATGTCTTCCATGTCTGATGTAGCTGTGGGCGCTGCGTTCACCGCAGCGGAGTCGGCCGCCCTGCGCGGCGACTTCGCGATCTTGTCGCGCACCGTGCGCGGCGGGAAACCGTTGGTGTATCTCGACTCCGGGGCGACGTCACAGAAGCCGCGGCAGATGCTGGAAGCCGAGCGCGCGTTCTATGAGCAGCACAACGCCGCGGTTCACCGTGGCGCTCACCAGCTGGCCGAAGAGGCCACGGATGCTTATGAGGGAGCCCGTGCGACGGTGGCCCGTTTCATCGGCGCGCAAACCCAGGAGGTTGTGTTCACCAAGAACGCCACAGAGGCGCTGAACCTCGTGGCCTACTCCTTCAGCAATGCCGGCGCTACCGGGGCCATGGACGGCGTCGACCCTGCGCTCGCCGCGAAGTTCGCGCTGGGGCAGGGCGACGAGATCGTGATCACCGAGATGGAGCATCATTCCAATCTCGTTCCGTGGCAGGAGCTCGCGCGACGCACCGGCGCGACACTTCGCTGGATCGGCGTTACCGACGACGGCCGTCTCAACCTGGGCGACCTCGACACGGTCATCACCGACCGCACCAAGGTCGTGGCATTCACTCACGTGTCCAACGTCCTGGGCACGATCAACCCTGTTGATGTCATTGTCGAACGGGCCCGGGCGGTCGGCGCGCTGACAGTCCTGGACGCCTGCCAGTCGGTGCCGCATCTGGCCGTGGACGTGGTCGATCTCGGTGTCGACTTTGTGGCTTTCAGCGGTCACAAGATGTTTGGCCCGCTGGGAATCGGTGTCCTCTGGGGTCGCTACGACCTCCTGAAGGCCATGCCTCCGTTCCTTACCGGGGGCTCGATGATCGAGGTCGTCCGGATGGAGGCGACGACCTACGCCGATCCGCCGCAGCGCTTCGAGGCGGGTGTTCCCATGGCAGCGCAGGCCGTCGGCCTCGCCGCGGCCTGCGACTACCTCACAGATCTCGGTATGGCGCGGGTTACCGCCCAGGAGCACGTACTGACTCAGGCACTGCTTGCCGGTCTGGCACAACGACCCTGGGTGCGTGTGGTCGGGCCGCTGGATGGCAATGACCGCTCGGGGGCAGTGTCATTTGTCGTCGATGGAATCCACCCTCACGATGTCGGCCAGATCCTCGACGATGCCGGAGTCGCTGTGCGGGTGGGTCACCATTGCGCGTGGCCGCTGCATCGGCGGATGGGCCTGACCGCGACCACGCGAGCCAGCTTCGCGGCATACAACACGTTCGCTGAGGTTGACGCCTTGCTGACCGCGCTGGATCGGGTTCCAGTAGTGTTCGGGACGGTGATCTGATGGACCTCTATCAGGAGATCATCCTGGAGCACTCCAAAAGGCCACTTCACGCGGGCCTGCGTGAGCCCTTCAATGCTCAGGTGCACCACGTCAACCCGACCTGCGGGGATGAAGTCACGCTGCGGGTCCAGCTCAGTGGGCAGGGGCGGTCTGCGGTGATCGCCGACGTGTCCTACGACGCGCTCGGCTGCTCCATCTCGACGGCCGCAACCTCGGTTCTGGCCGATGAGGTCATTGGTCACAGCGTCAAGGAAGCACTGAGCTCGTTCGCGGCCATGCGAAAGATGCTGACGAGCAAGGGCGCCGACCCCGGCGATGAGGATGAGATCGGCGACGGCGTGGCCTTTGCTGGCGTCTCCAAGTACCCTGCTCGGGTCAAGTGCGCGCTCCTGGGTTGGATGGCTTTCACCGATGCGCTCACCCAGGCGGGGGTCGACATCGCTGAGATCTCCGCTTCCCGCACCTCCCCTTCGGGATCACCTAGCACCCTCTTGAACAACACCACTGCCATCAACCCCACCCAAGTAGAACCAAGGAGGACTCATGACTGACAGGACTGTTGAACGCGCCCCCGCAGTCGCAGCCGCGGGCCCGACGCCGCCCGATGTTGCAGACATTGAAGAGGCTCTGCGTGATGTCGTCGACCCTGAGCTGGGGATCAATGTGGTCGATCTGGGCCTCGTCTACGGCCTCACCGTTGACCAGCACGCGCATGTGGTCATCGACATGACGTTGACCAGTGCCGCATGCCCGCTGACCGATGTCATCGAGGACCAGATTGCCCAGGCGCTGGACGGCTTGGCACCCAGCCACCGGATCAACTGGGTCTGGATGCCGCCGTGGGGCCCGGACAAGATCACCGACGACGGTCGTGAGCAGTTGCGGGCGCTCGGCTTTAACGTCTGAGCGCTGAAGTTGGCCGTAACCGTGCAGACCGGCTAATTGGGCCTCTGACCTGCGACGATGCCGGTCTGCACTCCGGTGATTAGTGGACAGGGTTAGCCACGGATGTACCCGCGGATCGCACGCGGATCGCATGACCGATCGGAAAGTTCGATGGCTGGCAAGGCGAACCACAGGGGTTTCGGGTATGTCCGCAAGCTTCCGAGCAAGCGGTATCAAGGTCCTACATACTCCGGCCTGACGACCTTTGCCACAAGGGTGACTTCGAGGCGTGGTTGGCGGCCGAGGATCGGCTGATCTCGATGGGGGAGTGGACTGCGCCTAAGGCTCGGCGCCTTGCCGAGGAACGTGTGACCTTCGGCCAATTCGCCGACGCGTGGCTGGACCAACGTGACCTCAAACCGGGGACTAGGGAACTCTATCGATCCCTGCTAGATAAACAGATCCTGTCGACCTTCGGTCCCCTTTCATTGGCGGACATCACCCCGGCAACAGTGCGCATGTGGTTTGGCTCCTACGGAAACAAGACCCCGGCGTACCGCGCTCGCGCCTACCAAGTACTTCGCGCGATCTTTGAGACGGCCGTGAGCGACGAGTTGATCGCAGCCAACCCCTGCAGGGTCAAGGGCGGTGGAACACACACGCGGGCCAGGAAGGTCACACCAGCCACGTTGGACGAGATCCAGGCGCTCACCGAGGCTATGCCTGCCAGACTCGCGGTGGCGGTCCCTTTGGCATCCTTTTGTGCTCTGCGGTTCGGGGAGATGAGCGAACTGCGTCGCAAGGACATCGATCTGCAAGCGGGCATTCTGCGTATCCGCCGTGGCGTCGTCCGCGTTGGTCGCCAGGGTTACATCGTCGGCCAGCCGAAGTCGGCCGCCGGCATCCGCGACGTCGCGGTCCCGCCTCACCTGATCCCGATGATCAAGTCCCATCTCAAGGATCATGTCGGTCCCGGCCGCGAAGCTCTCATCCTGACTTCGCCAACGGGCGGCCGGCTCGGCGCTTCCTGTCTTCAGCGGCCGTGGTGGAAGGCCCGGGACAAGGTCGGGCGACTGGATCTGCGATGGCACGACTTGAGGCACACGGGGGCCGTGCTCGCGGCGCAGACTGGTGCAACCGTGGCTGAACTCATGGGCAGGCTCGGGCACTCAACATCGCAGGCCGCGATGATCTACCAACACGCAGCCAAAGGCCGCGACTCTCAGATCGCTGCGGCCCTCTCGAAGTTGGTTGCGCATACCGACACCTGAGCCCTGCGAGGCTGCTCTGCGTTGCATATCGCGTCACCTTGCCAACGTTGGTCCAGGGTTGCGCGAGGTGGGGGCGTCGAAGGAGCCCAAGATGGACTGGGATCCGAACACGACTATGTCGGTCTCACCCGCAATGCGCGAGGCCGCCCGCAGGATGTGGGCCGGTTCGGAGCGTTTCAACGGACGGCTCGGATAAACGCCGTCAGGATCTGCTCCCGCTCCTCGTCAGTGAGCAGACCGGCGAACGGCGCGTTCTGTCGCAGCTCGCGGCTGACAGGTGAAGTGGAGGTCAACGCGTCGAGGACGCCGTCTAGCGGTCCGGAGATGAGCTTCTCCCACCGGTCCAGCCAGTATGCGGCCTGGCCGCGGGCGTGCCTCTTCCGCAGCTTGTCAATGTTCGACTCGGCTAACGTGAGACCTGCTTCGGGGTCGGCCACCAGTTTGCCGGCTACTGCGATCGACAAGCGGCGGCTACGCCGCTGGTCACGGGTCATCGTCTGACTGCGCGAGCGGAGCGCCTCGATGTCTCTGCGGAGCACCCGACGGTGGGTTCCGGATGTGGTGGCTGGCAGATCACCGCGGTCGATGAGGTCGACCACGTGCTGCCGACTACTGCCAAGTAGCCGAGCAGCTTCCCCGGTAGTCAGGACGAGGTCGTCGTCGGTCGCAGCAATCATTTCCAAGGCTCCTCTACGCATCCTTCTAGCCTATGACTCAAACACAAAAAACACCAGATAATCATTCATGTTGCGTTTCTTGTGGTTAAGTCTGCTCCTCGGTACCGTCAGATTAGCGCCGTCGACTCTAACTACAATGCTCAGCCGGCTCTCCAACGTCGCGCCATCGCAAAGCCCATCGCGGCACGTAACTCTGCCTCCACGAGGAAGCGGACGACTGTGGGAGTAAGCACGTCGCTCGGGCGGCACGATGATGGAAGCCAGCCGCGACGCCGAAGCCCATGCGACGCTCACGACTGCGGTCGTCCGCGAGCCGTGTCATTTGCCGACCCCGTTTGTCAAGGGCACTGAGCACGGTGCGTCTGTGAGGTCGGTGGACTTGACGTCGAGCTCAGCTGAGATGCCGGTGGCCCGGCGAAGGTTCCTCCTGGTTTCGTGGGGTACCAGCGCTGGGCCTACGGCTCATCGGTTGGCGCAAGTCGGGGCGCGAAGGTCCTTCGTTCAGCGGTCGGGCGTTGGCTTCGTTGCTCAGCGAGCTCTTGCGGTGACGTGGCAGTCCTGCGAATCTTGCTAGAACCTGTTGTGACGGGGGTCACAGCGAGATGAGGAGTGGACGTGACTGTGGACGCACCCAGCAGGGAACCGCTCACCTCAGATCAGCGCAACGCCTTCCTCGCGAGCTTCCTCGGCTGGACGATGGATGCCTACGACTACTTCATCGTGGTGCTGGTCTACGCCGACATCGCCAAGGACTTCCACGTCTCACTGACGAAGATGGCGTTCTTGACCACCGCGACCCTACTGATGCGCCCGGTGGGCGCCGTGATCTTCGGGGTGTGGGCCGACCGCAAGGGGCGCCGTCTGCCCCTGCTGGTGGACGTCAGCTTCTATTCGATGGTCGGCTTCGCCTGCGCCTTCGCCCCGTCCTACGTTTGGTTGCTGGGGCTGCGCCTGCTCTACGGCATCGGAATGGGTGGGGAGTGGGGGCTCGGCGCGGCCCTGGCGATGGAGAAGATCCCCTTGGCCCGGCGGGGCTTCTTCTCCGGACTGCTGCAGCAGGGCTACGCCGTCGGGTACCTGCTGGCAGCTGTGACCTACCTGGGGATCACCCACTTCACGACGTGGGGGTGGCGGGGATTGTTTGCGTTCAGCCTCCTGCCCGCGATGATCAGCCTGACCCTGCGGACCCGCCTGAAGGAGTCGGAAGTGTGGGAGAAGGTCAAGCTCACCAGCCGGAAACCCTCGCAGGTCATGCGCCACCCCGCGGTGTTGCGCCGCTTCGTCTACCTGATCCTGCTGATGACAGCGTTCAATTGGATGAGCCACGGCACGCAGGACATCTACCCGACTTTCCTCAAGGAGGGTCTGCACTTCTCGTCCAACACCGCGCTGAGCGTGGCGATCATCTACAACATCGGTGCCCTCATCGGCGGATCCATCGTGGGGACGGCGAGCCAGCACATCGGACGTCGCCGAGCTATTGTGTTCGCCGCGGCGTTGGCGCTGCCGATCGTCCCGCTGTTCACCTACTCCCACCAGCTCGGGCTGATCATCCTGGGCTCGTTCCTCATGCAGATGTGCGTGCAGGGGGCGTGGGGGGTGATCCCGGTCCATCTCAGCGAGCTGTCGCCAGACGAGATCCGCGGCTTCTACCCAGGGGTCACCTACCAGCTGGGCAACCTCCTGGCGGCGTTCAACCTGCCCATACAACAGCACCTCGCCGCCACCCACGGCTACAGTTTCGCCCTCACCGTCACGGTGGTCCCGGTGCTGCTCGCCGTGATCGCGCTGACACTCATGGGCGCCGAGGCGAAGGGGATCCGGTTCGGCACCGGAGAGTCCGGACCAGCAACGAACCTGCAGCCCGCAGCCGCCCCCTCGGGCTGAACTCTCCCGTAGCCGCAACCGTTGGGTTACCGGGCACCGGCGGCATCATCGCCGTGCTCGTCACGGTCTGCGGATAGGTGGGCGGCCTGTGTCTGCTCGCGACCTTGACGGCCAAGCGTGCGGCAATGAGCGAGCTGGGCTACCGACCGAA
>OBLW0100002612.1_pt1 | contig 14509 bp, 10 predicted proteins | sample 1520161 | NCBI WGS metagenome assembly OBLW01 (sample SAMEA3539309, study PRJEB22396) | soil metagenome | biome: tundra; feature: field; material: soil | place: USA | collected 2010-05 | depth 0.15 m
TCCGCTATTGAGAGTCATTTGAGATTTGCAGAATCCTTCCGTGTCCACGGACCTATTTCCACCAGCGAATCCGCTGCTGTCTCGACTCCGCCCCCAGGAAACAATTCGCTAGGTTACAGGATGAGGATGTCGTAAGGGACCCTGCTCCTTCTCTATCAAACCTCTCTTCCGGAAGTCGGGCAGGGAATCTCCTGTGCGGTCGGGTGATCTGGACGGTATTCTTTTTCTGTGCACACACACCTCCCCGTCGCCCCGTGGACGGAAAGCGGCTGGGGCGTGGGGCTGAAATGAGCCTCCCCGTCCTTATGCGGGTCGGGCGTGGAGAGGGCCGGAAATAGCCTCGCTGGGGCGCTACCCGGCAAATGCTCAGATGGGACTTGGGGGCGGTAACTCACCAGCGAAATCTGCGTTGTGAATAAGCCGTACAGTGCTTGCACTGGTTAATAAGTTGCCCATTCACATAGCCGGGGGTATTGACGCTCCGTGACGTCAAAATGGTTCCCGCTTTTGTCAGATTGGGTTTTAGGTATAAGAGGTCTCACTGTTCAAAACGCGCCAGCCTCGTATGTCGTCACTAAATGCGCCGAACCCCAGGGGAAAGAGGTTTTCGAGCGTGGAAATCTGTTTCCCTAATCGCGTGGCCTCTTCAAGCATTCTTTTCGTTTCCAGTGGCAGAGAAGGGCGATTTGTCCCGTACACATTCTGCTTGAGCTGCAACTTGGTGTAAGGCTCGGTTTTCGATTTAATCCCATTGATCCACGCGGCCTCCGTCACAGCGGGGTTGACACCGCATTGGAGCCACGCTTCGATGGAAGGAACTGCGAGCCCCACAGCGGTTTTCAACGGCTGTCTGCTGTGGATCGGCCTCAGGCTTCTTTTTGCTTTGTGAACCGCACGGCGAATCTGGCAGAGCCTACAGCCATTGTCACCGTCTGTTGAATAATTGTGAGCGGGCTCATGTGGCGTGGAATGGTTCGAATCGACGACGAAAACAAAACCTTCAGCCTCAGTATGGTAATACAAGTGCTTTATGGCTGCCTCGACAGCTTTCATTACCGCTGGCCAACCCCGAGATTGAAGGCTCGGCTTTTCCAGCAAGTCGAGCGGCCCGCCCAAAACGGCTTCTGCGAGCACTTTAAAGGCAGCCTCATCCGCCTCGGATTCACCCAGAATCGCGATCTTCATCTTGCGGGCACGCCACCGAGTACACCCGTATACCAAGCCTCGCCCAAGTCTGTGCTGCCTAGGATTTCATTCAAGTCGGCTCTGTCCGAGAGCCGCGAAAACTTCGTGCTCAAGGCTTGCTTGTCCGCGATCACAACCTCTTCCGGGTGCTCCTTGAACAAACTCAGGAAGTACGGGGAATGCGTTGTCGCGATTACTTGCACCGGTTTGCGGGCAATCCCGAACTGTTGGGGATATGCAAGTCGGTAAACTGCGTCGCGAACATCTCGGAGCAGGCGGGGGTGCAATCCCCGGTCTGGCTCTTCTAAGCAAACGACCATTGGTGGGTCTTCTAGATACGCAAGTGTAAGGAGCCCAAGCGCAATCAGAGTCCCGTCGGAAAGCTCGCTAGCTGGCAGCCTGTGTTTGCCCTGCGCAATGCGAACGGCCAGGGATTTTGAACCTTGATGTGGAATATCAAAGAGAATGTGGTCGAATTCGGGGAGCCATCTGCGAAATTCCTGGAGCAACTCTGCGAATCGGTCGGGGTATTGGCTTTGGAGTTGATCTAGAATGGCGACGCACTTTGAGCCATCGGCCCCCAACGAGGGGCTCTGTTCCACGTTGACCGGTTGGGCTATAACGCGGGCGTTGAAAGAATAGACAGTAAGACGTTGGAGTTGGAACCGAAGTGATTTAGCGCCTTCACTTTCGGAGCCGTCACTCGCAGACGGTTCGGATCTTCCAGCGGAATTCCAACCAAACTCGTACGTGCCGGCTTCGTCCGTCACTTTCATCTTGATGTGTTGGTCTTTGGGCGTGCCGGCAGATGCAGCCAAGCTAAAATCCAAGGTTGTTTGGTGAGTGTGGGGTGTAAACCTGCCGACCTCCTGTAGCGCCCTAAAAACCGTGCTCTTGCCGCTTCCGTTAGGTCCAACCAGCAGCGTGAACGGCGAGAGCGGCAAGGTTGTATCGCGTAGCGCCCTGAAATTCGTGAACTGAATGGATTTAATCATGTTGTGCCTTTTGTTGAACCAGTGCGCGGTATCATACGCAGAGCGAGGGCCATTGGGAATCACAAATCATGCATTCGGCGAGGGTGCGAGAACCTGATGTTCAGCGATGGAGTTTCCCAATCGGGCGCGCTGTGGAGTTGCTCACTCGTCGGTTGCAGTCCCCGTAGATCCGCGCCGTCAAGTTCCAGCGTTGCGCTACGGGATCGCCAGGGCGGCAGGGGGCGGGTGCTGTGTGTGAAGTGAATTTTGGTTTGCAATTTCGAACGGTAAAGCACTGAATGCGGCCCATGCCGCATGGGGCAAACGAAGCGTTCTCTCGCATTCTGATAGACAAAGCTTTGGAGTTCAGCGGGTGGAATCTGCTGAATCCCAAGGAAGTGCGCTTTGAGTTTACGATTGGAGATCAACGGGCTGATTATGTGCTGGGTGGCCAGCGTGGGCCGTTGAGCGTGTTGGAAGCCAAAAGGGAAGATGTTGACCCCTACGACGCGAAGGAAAAGACGCGTGGCTACGCTGAGAATCTGAATGCCCCTTTTGTCATCCTGTCGAACGGGCGCGAACACTGGTTCTGGAATTACACGCGCAAAGACCAAGACGCCTACCGGATTGAACGCCTGCCCTCACCGGCTGATCTGGAACGGCTGCGGCTGAAGAATCTCCAGCCGCCTCGGCCCTTGATGAGCGAGGTCATCACCCCAGACTGGCTCAAGGCATTTCGTTCCGACCTGATCATTCGACGGTATCAGATTAAGGCGATTGACACCCTCTGTTCGTTGTTCGACAGCAAGCGGCTGCGGAAATTCCTGCTGGAAATGGCGACCGGGACGGGCAAGACGCTCCTTTGTGCGGCACTCATTCGCCGATTCCTCATCACCCGTAACGCCGAACGGGTCCTGTTCATCGTTGACCGGATCGAGTTGGCGAAGCAGACGCTCGAAGATTTCAACGTCATTCTCGGTGAATTTAAGCCGGTGCTCTACAAAACGGCTCGCCGTAATCCGGGGGAGTTGCTTGGCTCCTGCGTGGTGGTGGCGACGCTCCAATCGCTCATGGTTGACCGTCGTTACCGCGAGGAATTTACCCCATTCCATTTCGACCTTGTAGTGAACGACGAAGCGCACCGCTCCATTTACGGGGATGCTCGGGAGGTGGTGCAGTTTTTCCAGGCCACGCGCATCGGGCTAACCGCCACGCCCAAGGCTTACCTGAAAAACATCAACCTGGAACAATTACAGCAGGAGAATCCCAAAGCGGCGGAAGCGCGGTTGCTTCGAGATACCTACAACTACTTCGGCTGCAAACCTGGCTTCCCCACGTTCCGATATGACATCATTGACGCAGTGAAAGACCCGAAGGGGCCATTCCTCTGCCTGCCCAAGATCTTCGACCTGCGCTCAGACATCACCACGAAGGCGCTGGATGAATCCGGCTGGGCGGTGGTCATCAATGAACAGGAGGAAAGCTTCAAGATCCAAGACCTGGAGCGGAAGATATTCACGCCGGGTCGCAACCGCCTGATGTGCGACGCATTCCTGAAACAGGCGCAGAAGGACCCCAGCGGCAAACTCGGCAAGTCCATCGTGTTCGCCGTGAACCAGACGCACGCGACCGCGCTGACGAAGATTCTCAACGAGCTTGAACCGGGCATCGCGTTGACCATCACTTCACGCATCCCGGATGCTTCCTCGTTTGCGAAAGAGTTCCGCGACGGCAAGCGGTCTGAGCGCATCGCGGTTTCGGTGGATATGCTTTCAACGGGCTACAACTGCCGCGACCTGCTCAACATCGGCCTGATGCGGCCGATCTTTTCACCGACCGAGTACATCCAGATCAAAGGGCGCGGCACTCGGCTGTTCACTTTTCGCATCGGCAACACGGAATACGAAAAGAGGCATTTCTTCCTGCTCGATTTCTGTGCGGTCGCTGAATACTTCGAGGAAGAATACGATTACTCCCTGCCGTTAACGTTGCCTCGCGACAAAAAGGGCAAGCCCGAACCTTACCCACCCGGCGAGGAGGGCGGACATATTATCCGTGAGCCGCCACCCGGGGGCGGCACACCAGAACCACCGCCCCCGCCGAGAGAAATCCCCATATGGGAGGGCACGGATGTTTTGGTGAGCGAAGAAATCCGGGTGGTTGGGCCGAATGGCGAAAAGGTGGACGTGATGACCTTCCGGGGCTCATACGAAAAGGACATCAGGGAATTCGTGGATGAAACACCCGAGTTGAAGGAGGCAGTCGAAGCCGAGGATGACGACACGATTGAAACCATCGTCAACCAGCGGTTTTACAATCGCCCCGAGATGTTTTACTCGCCCGATAAGCTGGTGATTTCATATGGCGTTCCCGCGCCGACCCCGGCGTTTGTTTACAACGCTGTTGGCAAACGACCGCTCCCCACCCGCGAGGCGATTGTTACCGACACGGTGGACTCCATCGCGGCTCGATTCAACCTGCGTTACAGCGAGCAAAAATGGGTGGATGCCACGGCCCAATTACTCGCGGAGGATACCACAGCGTTGCGCCGCTTCATGTCCGGCGACATGACCGTTTTCACCGCCACGCAGTTTAACCAGCTCGGCGGTATTACGGCGCTGTCGCGGTTCGATCAGCGAGACCAGGTCTTTGAAGCATTGCGGCAGTCAACCCTGGTACGCCAGTCGTTGCTGGCTGCTCAGTACCAATAGCCACATAGAACATGCACCCGGTCCCCACCAGTTCCGATCCTGTTCCGCAGTTGAGCCTATCACCGCAATCCAATTTCTTTTCCTCTGGCGTGCGCCAGAAGGTGGACCAGCTCATGGACATCCTCTGGGCTGGCGGCGTGAACAACCCGATGGATTCCATCGAATAGATTTCGTATCTGCTATTCCTGCGCCTGCTCACGGAGAAGGATGAGGCGATCGCGACGCTCGGGGGCAAGAAGTACGACCGCATCTTCTCCGGCAAGTGGTCCCGGTTCGCCTGGGGCAACTTCGTCACCCTGACCGGCGACAACCTGTTCAACGCCATCCGCGATGCCATCGAAAGCCTGCATGAACTCCCGGGCCTGACCGGCACCGGCAAGCTCCTGTTCAGCCGCGCCACGCTCAAGATTTACGACCGCCCACGCTCCGGGCTGTCGTGCAGGGCGTCCACGAAATGGATTTGGCCGCGCACGAAGGCCACGACTTCAAGGGTGACATGTATGAGTACCTTCTCAGCAAGCTCTCCATGTCCGGCACCAACGGCCAATTCCGCAGCCCCCGGCACATAATCACTATGATTGTGGCGCTGGTGAACCCGCAGCCCGGCCAGCGGATATGCGATCCGGCGTGCGGCACGGCTGGTTTTCTCATCGCCGCATTCGTCTATATCTTGCTTCAAAACACAAAACTGGCGGACAGACGACGAGGGCAAAGTGACGGTTCCATGCTCAAACCGGCACAATGGAAATTCCTTGAAGAACAAGCCTTCACCGGATTCGACAACGATGCCAACATGGTGAAGATCGCCATCCTAAACCTCTACTTGCACCAGTTGGAACGCGCCGACATCCAGCATTTCAATCCGCTCACGACTGGCTTCGGTGGCGTCTATCCCGGCCAGCGATTTGATGTTATCTTCGCCAACCCACCGTTTGCCGGGAAGGTGCAGGATGAAAGCATCCTGGCCGACCTCAACTACAAGCTGGATACCCGGGCCACGGAGCTGCTCTTTCTTAAGTGGATTATTGACCATCTCACAAAGGACGGCCGCGCTGGTGTCATCGTGCCGAACGGTGTGCTTTTCAGCTCAACAAACGCCGCCACGAAATTGCGCGAAACGCTTTTAACCGAATGTGACTTGCAGGCGGTCATCAGCTTGCCCAGCGGCGTGTTCAAGCCTTACGCCGGGGTTGCCACTGCGGCGCTCATCTTCCAAAAGGGGAAGCCGACCCAATCCGTTTGGTTTTACGACATTGCGGCGGACGGATTTACCCTTGATGACAAGCGCACGCCGAATGACAGCAACGACATTCCCGACGTGCTAGCCAAGTGGCCCAACCGTGAGGAAGGGCCGAACAGCTACCGTGTGCCGATTGAGAAGATTCGAGAGAACGATTGGAGTCTTGCCGCAGGCCGCTACAAACCCGCGACCACCGAAGCCGTGAACCACGACGCCCCGGCGGAAATCCTGGGCGACGTGCTCAAGCTGGAAAACGAGATCATCCGGCGCGGCAATGCATTGTTGACGCACATCGGCAGCAAGAAATGAGACGCTGGCCGACAAAGCCGCTGGGTGAAATCGCGGTGGTGCAGATGGGCCAGTCGCCACCCGGTGAATCTTACAACACAGACGGCAAAGGCTTGCCATTCTTCCAAGGGAAGGCCGAGTTCGGAGAAGAACATCCAACGGTGGCTAAATGGTGCAGTCAACCATCGCGTGTCGCTGAGGCAGGCGACATCCTGCTATCAGTGCGTGCTCCCGTCGGCCCAACTAACTTCGCAACTGAACGCTGTTGCATCGGACGAGGACTCGCGGCAATACGAGGCGAACGTAACCAGTGCAATCAGCGGTACCTTCGCTACTACCTGAAACGGTTTGAGGTGGACATTGCCGCTCGGGGCGTTGGCAGCACCTTCACCGCGATCAACCGAAACGATGTAGAACAGTTGGAACTACCTGTGCCGCCATTGGCAGAGCAGGAGCGGATAGTGAAACTGCTGGACGAAGCAGACGGGTTGCGGAAGCTCCGCGCCCAAGCCGACCGCCGCACCGCCGATTTAGTTCCCGCCCTCTTCCACGTAATGTTCGGCGACCCGGCTCGTAATCCAAAACGCTGGATTGTTCAGCCCTTCGGCGATGTGGTAATAAACCACGACTCACGACGCAAACCTGTGAAAGAGGACGACCGAGCCAAACGGCATGGTCGATACCCTTACTACGGTGCAAGCGGAATCATCGACTCTATAGATGATTACATCTTTGAAGGTACCTTTTTGCTAATTGCTGAGGACGGAATGAACTTGATTAATCGCACCAAGCCAATCGCACTTACGGCGGCGGGGCAGTTCTGGGTTAACAATCACGCACACATCGTTGCGGCTGGGGAGGCGATTGAACTGACTTACATTCAAGAATTATTGAATCTCACAGACCTGAGGGACTTCGTGACGGGCATCGACCAGATGAAGTTGACGCGAACGAATATGGACCGCATACCCGTTCCCATTCCCCCGCTTGCGCTGCAAGAGGAATTCGCCCATCGGGCGGCCGAAGTCCGGGAGCTGGAAGCCGCCCAAGCCGCCAGCCGCCAACGCCTGGAGGCATTATTCCAATCCGTGCTGCACAGGGCGTTTAACGGAGATTTATGAACAACAAGATGAAGCCTACCGGAAACCAACAATCCAGTAACCACTTGGGATTTGTTGATTCAGCCTCAGTCCACTCCGCCATTAGTACGTTGCTCATTGGTAAAAAGCGCGAATGGACCTCATGGGAGCAGCAAAGCCTGCTTGAAGTCACATACCTGCTGATGAATGGGAATATCCGACTGAGCCCTGGTCCGAGCCCTTATTTCGGCCCAAGCGGCCCGATTCAGCACGTTATCAAGCGCTTTCCATCCCTTGAGGCGACATCGCGTGAATTGGATGGCGAAATAGGCGCGAGGACTCGCGCGTGGGCAGCACGAAATCCGGCCCAACTTAAGAATGCGCTTGACGGCCTGCTGCGCGAGCCTGTTTCCAGGGCTTGGGCTGAGGTTCAGATTGAGCACTTTTGGTCTAACCACGCGGAAATGTATGGTTCCCTTTTCAATCAAGATTTCATCCCCCAGATCGCGCGGACATTAGACTGTAGCCCGAACGATCTAACGCGGGTCCATTCGCTCTCATCGAATCTCGCTGAAGTGCGTCTTTGGCAACACGGCAAGGGCGATAAACAGGTGGCAGAACTAGCGAAGCTATCGTGGCTAATCGCCTGCCTGATTCGCGGAAGATACCACGAACACCTTGCAGAAGCGAGGCGATTGCACTTGATCGCGCACCCCTTCCGAAAGGGAATTGAGAGGGATCTCGGAGAAGGTTACAGCCAAGCGGTTACTTCATCCGCGCAGTATTTCATCAAGATGATAATTGGTAGTGCCTTAATTGAGAGAAACAGCGAACGCCGCGTAGAACAATGGGTTAACAACATCGACACAGCGCGAAGGGCGATAACCCTCGGCACAGTCCAACTAGGCCATGCGGTTCTCGCAAGTGACGCTGAAAGAATCGCAGCAGAAGCAGCCAAGACAATTCACTTACCTTGTGCTGCACGATTCATTCCAAGGCTTCTTGACTACACGGTCTCCGTCGGGTTGGGTTCTCTCGTAGCCGTTACGCTCTCCCCTTGGCTTGCGCTGTTGCCAGCGGCCGCACCGCCAACCTACAGGTACTTTCGGGGAACTGGCATTGGCGATGACGGAACGAGGATGGTTCTCTCGACCAAGGCGCAATTTTCTGCCTTGGGCAGGGCCGTGCCCGGCAGGATTGAACGGAAAATGGTTGCAGCGGAGAAAGCCATCGAAAGCCGCGAATGAAAGCCGCTCAAGCCGCCAGCCGCCGTGACCGCACCGGCGCATTTTGATTATGCCCAAACGAACCCCCCTCGTCTGCCAGCACCTGGAAAACGTCTCGCGTGTACCCTTGCGTCAATGGCAGCGGGCTGACGCCTTGAAGTAGGACCTTGGCCGCATTTCATATCAGTGGCGGGGTGGTCACCGCGATCATTCCTGGCAACTCTAACCCGCCGTGTCGGTTCCCCGTGCAACCGGGCGATTCTCAGCGTTTCGGCCTGGCTTTGAACTGGAGCTTGAACGGAGGGACCTCGAAGGGGAAGGTGGCCATATCCAGACCGATGTGCGCGGCCCCAGTGGTGCCGAACTCATGGGCCCCGATGTCATACTTCTCAGTCTTGGATAAGTGCGGGCGTTGGCCATTCCAAAAGTCCAGCGGGTTCTCATACAGGAGCATGCCCTGATCCTTTGCCGCCGATTGGCTCTGGATCCTGTAACCTTCAGGCGCGTGAGCATTGGGGTCAACGAACAGCGGGTCACCCGTTTTCGCCGGTGCATCGCCGTCGTACGCCTTGGTCCACAGGTTATTGACCAAGTGGAACTCCTTCAGGTTTACCCCGGGGGCGGCAGTTACCGGCCCCGCGTTCTCCCAGAAGATATTGTTGCGGAACCAGATATTCCGGAACTCGTTCTGCGGCGGGCGGTTTTCGACGCGGATCAACTGCTCACCTTTGTTGAAGGCCACGGTGTTGTTGTCGAAGTAGGTGTCCCGGGTGCTGGAGGTGATGAGGAAGATGGCCTTGCCGTACACCGAGGGGTCGATGGCCGACCAGTCGTTATGGACGATAATGTTGTTGCGAATGGAGACAAAGTCGCTCAAGTAGCGGTTGCTGCTCTCTTCCCCCGAAAGCCAAACGGCCACGTTATTTGCCTCCAGGTAATTGTTGTCGAAAATGCTCATGCTGGCGTTGTCGATCCAGATGGCGGCAATGCCTGTCCCCCGAATGACGTTATAACGGGCGGCGGTATGGATGGCCCAATCTTCATACAGGATGCCGTCGCCGCTGTTGTTGTCCATCTGGCAGTTCTCGATTGCCAGGTATTCCACCGCGCCATTGGCACTAAACCCATAGCCTTCCGTGCCCTTCACGTTCCAGCCGGCGTCGTGCAGGTAGCAGTTCCGCACTTCGACATGCTGGCATTCGTCCGCCGGATTCCAATGTCCCCCGGTGTCCCCGCCCGAGCCGTTCAGGTGAATGCCGTGGGCGCCGGAATAGGCCGTCTCACAGTTTTTGATTGTAAGATAGTGCGCGCTGGCGGCGTCGATGCCCATCTGGCAGGCAAAGAAGCGGCAGTTGCGGATGGTCACATGTTCCTTGCGATCCACACTCAAGCCGGTCGCACTGGGATTATCGGAGGTCATCTGGAATTCGATGCCGTCGATCGAATTGAACGAACCGGCACGCAAAATGGTCCCAGCCCCGTCGTTGCTGAAGATAACCTTTCCCTTGCCGTCAGAACGCAAGGTGATCGGGAGATCCTCGCTGCCGTTGGGCATGGCGACGCCGGAACACGCATAGGTACCCGCGACGAATACTACGGTGTCACCCGGCTTCGCCAGGGACACCGCCCTGGCCACGTTCCGGACCGGCTGCTGAGCCGTTCCCGGATTGGTGTCCGAGGCACCGCTACCCGCGGCGGCATACCATACAGTGGCCGCCGAGGCAGAAAGCTCGAGAAACCCCAGTGCCATCAGGAGAGCAAAGAGGGCACAACGATCCTTTCTTGGGTGCTTGATCATCTTGAGTCGAATGTTAGCAGTACCCGCGGAACCGATCAACTAATCAGGGCTTTGAGCAGCAGGGCAAGTGGTCACTTCCGCTCCAGCCAACCGCGGCTGCGCATCCAGTCGGCGGCCCGTTGGGGCCAGGTCGTCACGAACGCCTCGCTGGGGCGAAGGCCGTAGCCGTGCCCACCGTTGGGATACACGTGCAGTTCGAAGGGCACATTCGCCTTGTGCAGCGCCAAGCTGTAATAAAGCACGTTCTCCACATGCACCGGATCATCTTCGGCCATGACGAGAAATGCCGGTGGAGTGTTGGAGGTAACATTCAGCTCCTGGACAGGCTTGTCGGTTTGCACCTTCGCCGTCAGGTAGGCCGGGTAAATCAGGATGCTAAAGTCCGGGCGGCAACTCGTCTGGTCGATTGCGTCGATCGCTGGATAGCCGCGGCGGTCGAAACTATTGCTCAAGACGGCGGCGAGATGCCCCCCGGCCGAGAATCCGAGGACGCCGATGCGTTTGGAATCGATGCCCCATTCCTTGGCATGAGATCGCAGCAGGCTCATGGCTCGTTCTGCGTCCTGGAAGGCGGCCAGCGCGGTCTTTTCCTGTCCGGCACGCAAGGGCACTCGGTACTTCAGCAGGACTCCCGTGACGCCAATTGAATTAAGCCATTCGCAAATCTCGGTCCCTTCCAGGTCCATCGCCAGGATATAATACCCGCCTCCCGGGCATACCAGGACCGCAGCACCCGTATCCAAGGCTTCGGGTGGGCGATAAACTGAGATAGTCGGCTTGGAGACGTTGCCCAGGCGGATGACTCGTTTGCCTTGGATCAGGCCTTCAGAAGGCTTCGTGGTGTCGTGTTCCTCGCCCACGTTCACCGTCTCTCCGGGGGCTGCCCCGGGCCAGAGGGCGACGACCTTGGCTGGTTCGGAAGCTGAAGACCGCAACAGTCCGATCGCTATGAGGCACAACACGGCAGTCGATTTCATGCACGTTTTCACCCGCCCATCAAAGTCGGCTTGGCGAGCCGAGTCGAGCCCCATTTTCATGCTGCCAAGCGGTGAACGTAGGTGGTATACCTGCAAGGCGGCACGGGACCGACATGAGCGAAAAGCCAATAGAGCCATCCACAAACTTCTGGCGCGCACGGAACTTCCTGCCGCTGGTGGGGCTGTTTGCCGGGAGCGGTTGCGCCGCGCTGATCTACGAAATCGTCTGGTTTCAGATGCTCCAATTGGTGATTGGATCGTCGGGGGTTTCGCTCGGAGTCTTGCTCGGCACCTTCATGGGTGGGATGTGCCTGGGGAGCCTGGCGTTGCCGCGTGTCGTTTCGCCGCAGCGGCATCCGTTGCGCGTATTTGCCTGCATCGAAGCCGCCATTGGTATGTGCGGCGTGGCAGTGCTGTTGTTGGTGCCGTTGATTGGGCGCCTTTATGTGGCGGCGGCAGGGCACGGGTTATCGGGGATCCTGCTGCGAGGGGCGGTGTGCGGAGTCTGTTTGCTGCCGCCGACCATGCTGATGGGTGCGACGTTGCCGGCGATTTCGCGCTGGGTGGAGACAACGCCGCAGGGGGTATCCTGGCTCGGGTTCTTTTATGGGGGCAACATCGCCGGAGCGGCGGTGGGTTGTTTGCTGGCGGGGTTTTACCTGCTGCGCGTGCATGACGTGGGGGTCGCAACGTATTTGGCCGTGGCGATCAATGGGACCGTGGCGGCGACGGCGTTTGTGCTCGCGTCGGCGTGGGAAATCCAAGGGCGGGAGGCTGCGGTACCGAAGAGATGCGAAGCTCGAGATCCGAAGACGAGTCTTGGGGCCGTTGAAACCGAGCGCGAGCTCGGGGTCAGCCTGAGCGGGCGCGAGATTGGAGCGATGCGCTCTGAGGGGACGTGGCCAGTGTACGTGGCCATCGCACTTTCGGGGGCGAGCGCATTGGGAGCGGAGGTGGTTTGGACGCGGCTCTTGTCGCTAATGCTAGGGGCGACGGTCTATACGTTCTCGATCATTCTGGCGGTGTTTCTGGTGGGACTGGGGATTGGGAGCGGCGTCGGGTCGGTGGTGGGGCGTTTGACGGCGCGTCCGCGGCTGGCGTTGGGCGTTTGCCAAATGCTGTTGGTTGGAGCCATCGCACTGGCGGCGCATCTGCTGACCAAATCGCTGCCGTATTGGCCGATCAACCCCTCGCTATCGCGGAGTCCCTGGTTCGGTTTTCAGCTCGACGTGCTGCGGTGCGCCTGGGCCTTCTTGCCGGCGGCGTGTTTGTGGGGGGCGAGTTTTCCACTGGCGCTGGCGTCGGCAGCCCAGGAGGGGCAGGACCCGGGGCGATTGGTTGGCCGGGTGTACGGGGCCAACACACTGGGGGCGATTATCGGAGCACTGGCGTGCAGCCTCGTACTGATACCCTGGTTGGGGACACAGCAGGTTCAACGAGTACTGATTGGGTCTTGCGCGCTGGCGAGCTTGGTTATTTGGGTGCCGGGGTTGTGTGCTGTGGGCCGGCGAGGCAGGCGGCGGATGGGGAATGGCAAATCCTCGACGAGTCGAACGCAAGGGCAGCCGACCGGCGGCCAGAAGGTCCGTATGGCTTTGCTAGTCGGGGCGATCGTAGCGGTGGCGCTGGGGTGGGTTTGGCTCTTGGCTCAGAGCGTGCCGAAGGTACCTTGGGAGTTGGTGGCCTACGGACGTTACTTGCCGACGAAGGTGGACTTGGGGACAAACTTGTATGTGGGCGAGGGGATGAACGCGTCGGTCGCTGTCACCCAGATTTCCAGGGGGGTGCGGAATTTTCATGTCAGCGGCAAGGTGGAAGCTTCAACCGACACGCATGACATGCGGCTGCAGCGGATGCTGGGGCATTTGCCAGCGCTGCTGCACCCGGAGCCGCGCGCCGTGCTGGTGGTCGGGTGCGGCGCGGGGGTAACTGCGGGATCATTTACAGTGCATCCTGGGGTGGAGCGGATTGTCATTTGCGAAATCGAGCCGCTGATTCCCCGGGTGGTGGCGCGGTATTTTGCGCCGGAGAATTACGATGTGGTGCATAATCCGCGCGTGGAGGTGGTTTATGACGATGGGCGGCACTTTTTGCTGACGACGCATGAGAAATTCGACATCATCACCTCTGACCCAATCCATCCCTGGGTCAAGGGGGCGGCAACACTTTACACGGAGGAGTATTTCGAGACGGTCAAGCGGCATTTGAATCCGGGAGGGCTGGTGGCGCAATGGGTGCCGCTCTACGAAAGCAATCCCGCAGCGGTGAAGAGCGAACTCGCGACGTTTTTCAAGGTGTTCCCGAACGGCACGGTGTGGGGGAACGAGGTAGATGAAGGAGGTTACGACCTGGTGTTGCTGGGAAAGGCGGGGCCGTTGCAGATTGACCTGGGGCAGGTGCAGCGGCGGCTAAATCGGGAGGATTACCAAGGTGTGTCAAAGTCGCTGCGAGATGTGGGTTTCCGGTCGGCGTTCAGCCTGTTGACGACCTACGCCGGGCAGGCGAGCGATCTGTGGCCGTGGCTTGAGCGGGCGGAGCTCAACCGCGACCGGAACTTGCGGTTGCAGTACCTGGCGGGAATGGGGCTGAATCTCTCTCAGTCGGACACCATTTACGCGGATATGCTGCGCTACCGCCGGTTTCCAAAGGAACTGTTTGTGGGCACAAATGAATGGGTAGAGGCGTTGCGCCGCGCGATCGAGCGGCCGAAGCAGCAGTAGGAATCAAAGCCCTAAAAGTCGTCATTCGTTAATGCCTCAGTCACGTGACTGATAAATTTTCCGCTTGCGGCTCCAAGGATTTGGGCGGACGATAGCAACCATGGCGAAAGGAAAGCACCACTCACCCGCCACCGCTTGGCGAGTCGCCTGTAGGGCAATAGGTACGGGCGCAGTTGGTACGCCGCGGGGATTGCTGGCAAGGACTTCACCTTTCGCCCGTAACCTAGCCCCAGTTTACGAGTTATTTCAAGCATGCTTCGGAGTTAGCTGATAATCAGCTACTTACCCAATCATTACCCTATCCCCTAAAC
>OBLW0100002613.1_pt1 | contig 14506 bp, 8 predicted proteins | sample 1520161 | NCBI WGS metagenome assembly OBLW01 (sample SAMEA3539309, study PRJEB22396) | soil metagenome | biome: tundra; feature: field; material: soil | place: USA | collected 2010-05 | depth 0.15 m
GCGTTGATCGGGCCGGATGCTCCATTCCTTCGCGCCCGCTGGAGCCCTATTGGCTTGGGTCAACGCGGGCCACGGTGCGCCCATCTTCACCCACGTCGTCAGAGCCTCAATCTCGGCAGGCTTCAGCTTGCCGCCCAAGGGCATCTTTAAACGTTCGTCAGTCTGCCGGACCGCGCGGATCAAAAGGCTCTCGTCCGGCTTTCCAGGAGTGATGGCCGGACCGGAATTCCCGCCGCTCAGCAATGCTTCCCTGGAGTCTACACGTAAGCCGCCCAACCTGCTATTGGTGTGGCAGCTATAGCACTGCGCCGCTAGGATCGGCCGCACCTTCGTTTCGAAGAAGTCGACCTGCTCCGGCGTTTGCCCGAACGTCCGAAACAACAGAAACGGGAAACAAAAGAAGAGCTTCGTAAAGCAGGCCTTTGGTCTGCGCTTTTGCTTTCTCAAAACTAAAATGCAAACCTCAACGAAAACTGAATATCTCTCGGATCATTAAACGTGCTGGTGATACTCCCAAACTGCGCCCCGTCCACGTAGTGCTGCGGAACCGCAAAGTTGGCGCGATTCGGCAGATTGAAGAACTCCGCTCTGAACTCAAATCGCCTCTTCTCACCCACCGGGAAAATCTTAAACAGAGACGCATCGATCTCGATCAGGTTCGGCCCGATCAGACTGTTGCGCGCCGCGTTGCCGTACTGGCCCGGCGCCGCTAGCGTGAACGCGGCGGGGTTGAACCAGCATTGAATCGACTGGTGTCCCACCGGGCAACCATTTGCGGCTTGCGCGTCTTGCCCATAACTGAAATTATAGGGATTGTTTATCACCGATGCATGCGGGCTGCCGTAGGCGTTCGGCGAATTTGCCGGATCGTAATTGCTATCTGGTGTGAAATAGAAGCCACTCTGATAAGTGAAGATTCCTCCCAATCGCCAGCCGCCGAAGGCCTGGTTCAAAACCGGATGCCAGTTTGATCCGAAGCGGTGGCCCTTACCGACCGGCAATTCGTAAAGCATATTCGAGACCCAGCGAAGCCGGATATCGAACGACGAGTTCGCCATGTCCGCTCCACGGTTGCGGGAGTTGCGTAAGCAGTCGCCGTTTCCGCCGTCATTGCCGAGCGCAAAGCACAGCGGCGCGTCGTCAATCGAATGGCTCCACGTGAACGACGACAAATACGAGAGTCCATTGGAAAAGCGCTTTTCAAGTTTGGCTTGTAGCGAATTATAATGCGAGTGGCCGGCCGTCTGTTCCAGCGCGATCGGTCCATACAAAGGATATGGACGCCGGCTCTGCGGACTGCTGTTCGGGTCGGAGGTTGGCAGAGGCTGGTTCAGATCCACGCCGGTTAGCAGGTGATTGCCCGAGGAGCCCGAATAGGCCACTTCCAGCACCGTCCCCCATCCTACTTGCTGTTGCACCGCCAGGTTCCACCCGATCGTGTAGGGAAACTGCGGTTTGGTGTCGTAAGCATACAACGTCGGGGGCGCGAGCACCTGATTGAGATAACCCGCCGGGAAGCCGCTCACAATATTTGTTACCGCGCCGCCGATCGCCTGAAGCGTTACCGGATCGATCGGACCCGTTTGCGGTACGCTGACGTTCACCGAATTGGCCCAGGGAAGGTTCAGTGGTCCTGAAGCCGTTCCCGGCGGGTAGGGGTAAAGGTCGAAGATGCCGAATCCCGAACGAATCACTGTACGCGAACTGAGTTCATAAGCCAGTCCGACTCTCGGTCCGAAATTCGGAATGTGGTTCTGGAACAGCGTGTTGCTCTTCAGGTATTCCACCGGCAACCCGGCCGGCACCATCGGCTGCTGATTCTCCCGCGACGTCGGAATCTCCAGCGCTCCGGTGGTCACGTCGAAATTGGTAACCCGGTTGTGGCCTTCTCCGAGCGTGCTGCCGAACTCCCAGCGCAATCCCAAGTTAACCGTCAGTTTGGGGGTCACCTTCCAGTCGTCTTGAATGAACAGAGCAGCGGTCTCGCGCACATTGTCCGCCCAAATGCTGCTGCCCATCGCCGTACCGTCAGGAATTCCAAACAAGAACTGCGCCCAGCCGGAACCGTTGGCCGCCGCGCCGTTGACGCTGCTGGCATTCAAATTGGCCGTCAGAATACCGCTGAAATTGTATGCGCCCACCGCGGAGCCTTGCGGCTGGTATTGAATCCATCCATACCGGTTGAACGATCCGCCGACTTTAAAAGTGTGCTTGCCCCGCACCAGACTCATCGTGTCGACAATCTGAGTGCTGCGCCCTTTGTAGATCGAAGGGGCCCACGCATTGGCGCCGAATCCGCTCACGTCCGAGAAGCTCAATGATGGGAGACCGCCCAGGATTCCTGGCTGGTAAGACACTCCGCCATACCCTAACGTCGCTGGATTCAGACTGGTGGCAGCCAGACTGACATCCGCCGAATTGCGCGTGTACCCGGCGCGAAACTCATTCACCGTGGTCGGCGAGAAGATATGAGTTTCCGCGAACGCGGCCCCAAACTGTAGCGTCTTGGTGAACGTTCCGCCGGAAGCTTCGCCGGGAAACTGAGGAACGCCATAGTCCGGCGTATTGGTCATGGAAAACCGGTAGGAGAAGTGATCGTTATCGCCCCATTGCTGGTCCATCTTGACGTCGAACCGGTCATAGTTACGCTTCAACGACGGGCTCCAAATGAAGTTATTCGGTCCGCTGTTCGGTAGTGGCAATAGCGCGGCGGTCTTGGCCGCAGGCGTCACGATCTCAGCCGGATTGATCACGTTAGCCTGGCCGTTATAGCTCACCGGGGTTCGCTCGAATCCCGTGCTTCCATTCTTGCAAGTCACTTGTTTGGTCGTGTTGGGATCGAAGAGCTGCCCGGTATCGTAGACGCCTCCCGTGCACGGGTCGGTAAAAGTCTGGCCGGTCAGCAAACTCCGGAAGTCTCCTGCCCGATAGTTCGCGTCAGGTAGATAGATGTTCTCAGTTTCGCCCTTTACGGAGCGGAACCCTTCGTAGTCGCCGAAGAAGAACAGACGATTTCTGCCGTTAAACACGTGCGGAATCACCACCGGACCGCCGACGCTTCCGCCGAACTGGTTCTGCTTATACGGAGCGCGAGAAGCGGCGAAGAAGTTGCGCGCGTCCAGATCGTCATTGCGGAGAAACTCATACAGGCTGCCGTGCAGTTCGTTAGTGCCGCTCTTGATGATCACGTTTACGACGCCGCCCGCGGATTGCCCGAACTCTGCCGAGTAGTTATTGGTCTGAACTTTAAATTCCTGAACGGCATCCGGCGAGGGCGACAGGTTCCAGGCGTGCCCCGATTGAAGATTGCCCTGATAATTCGTATTGTCGACGCCATCCATCGCGTAGAACTGATACTGGGTCGGTTGTCCACTGATGGCCGGGCTCCCATCGGGCCCGGTTACAGCGCCGGGCACCAGGCCCAACAACTGAAACACGTCGCGGCCATTCAGAGGCAGGTTGGTGATGGCGCGCGTGGAGATCACTTGACCCAGCGACGAATCGGAGGTCTGGAGCGGCGGAGCGGTGTCGGTTACTTCCACCACTCGCGCTTGCGATCCCACGGAAAGCGTCAGCTTCAAGTCCAGCGTCTGTTGAACCTGAAGTTCGAGGTTCTTCTGGACTAGGGTCTGAAAGCCACCGGCTGCCACCTGCACTGAATAGTTGCCAATGTTGAGCGGCGTGAACACAAACTCTCCGGCATTCCCGGTCTTCGTCACGCGCCTGGCTCCGGTGCCGCTGTCTTCCAAGGTTACTGTTGCGGCCGGCACGGCGGCCCCGCTAGCGTCGAACACGGTACCGGAAATGGTACCTTTGTCCTGTTGCGCGAAGATTCCTGGCACTCCCAAAAGCGTCAGCAAAAAGCAGCGAAGAGTCTTTTTCAAAAGCATGTTGTTTCTCCCGACCAACGAACTCAACTGAACATCCAAGAGAAGCGCTGGGGGCCGGCCGAATCGAGTGTGAAACGGCCGTCCCGCCCACATTTGCATGTTGTGAGAAGTTATCATACCTGTGAGATGAGTGTCAAGGGGCCTGAGTCAAGCCTTGTAACTGGATGATTTAAAGAACACTCACTCTATGTCGGTTGAACGATCATCATGGTTTGTGAATCCGTCGGCCGCCCCGTTATGATAGGTATGGATTTGAGAGGCGTTGTCGCAGTCGTGTGGTGCTCGTGTCTCGCGCTGGCCGCGAACTCGTTTGACTACGGTTCCATTCAAAACGCGATTACGACCGGTCACTTTTCGGAGGCGCGGCCAGTGCTCGATGCACGCCTCAAGGCCGAACCTGGCGATGGCTATGCCCACCTGCTGCTTGGCATCGTTTTAAGCGAACTCAAGGAGGCGGCGCCCGCCGAGCTTCAGTTCCGCGAAGCCATCCGGCTGCGTCCTCGTGATTCCGCCCCACACACCAATCTCGGAAATCTCCTGGCGTCGTTGGGCCGGCTGGCGGATGCCAAGAAGCAGTTCGAAGCGGCGCTGGCTTTGAATCCGCGCGATGCCACCTCGCTGTCCAACCTTGGCGCGGTCCACATGTCCTTACAGGAATATGGGCCTGCCACGAAGTGCTTTGAGGCCGCAGACAAGATCGCGCCCGGCGACGTGCGCACGCTCCTTGGCCTCTTTCAAGCCCAACTTAATTCCGGCCAGTCCGCGGCTTCTCGCGACACCCGCACCCGGCTCCTGAACTTGCGCGCCGTCGATGAGCAGGCCGTCCAGATCGTCGGCGCGCTCCAAGGCGAATCGGGCGACTACGCCGGCGCGGTCCTGACGTTCGAGAAGGGTCTGACGCGGTTCCCTCAGTCCCCGGCCTTGCAGTACAACCTCGGTCTCGCTGCGCAGAAAGTAGGCGACTCTGCTCGATCCATCGCCATCTTCGAAGGGCTGCGCTCCAAGCAGGACACGGCCGAAATGGAAGATGTCCTGGGTGGTGTCTACGAGCAGGCTGGCCGCTATCTGGATGCAGTGAAGAGCTATCAGAAGGCCGCCGAAACGGAGCCGACGAGTGAACCATACCGCTTCGACTATGTTTCGGAACTGCTGGCTCACCTCAACTTCGAAGCCGCCCGCCTGATCGCCGAGCCGGCCGTTCACGATTTTCCGGACTCCATGCGCCTGCACGTTGCCTGGGGAGTGGCGCTCTACGGTCTGGAGCAGTTTGAAACCGCGCAAGCGATGTTCTTGGATCTGGCTCGTCGCTTTCCGGACCAAGACCTTCCCGTCCTGTATGTCCAACTCTGCGCCGAATCCAGCGGCGTCGCCCTTCCGGAAGCCAAGGAACTTCTCCAAGCTTCCTACCGTCGCCATCCCGATCGCTTCATGGCGCCTTATCTCTTGGGTCGCATCGCAATGAAAGATACCGACGCGGCTATCGCGTTGCCCTTCTTGCAAACCAGCGTGAAGCTTCGATCGGATTACGCCGCCTCTCGCCTGGAATTGGGCTTGGCGCTGGCGCAACTCGATCGCACCGATGAAGCCGTCACCCAGTATTTGGCCGCTTTGAAGTTGGAATCGCGCAGCGCCGAACCCTGGTATCACTTGACTCTCGCTTACCGCAAGCTCGGCAAAACCGAACTTGCCGCCAGCGCTGAAAAAGAGTTCCGAAAGAGGGAAGCCATCACCGGCAAACCCGACCTCGTGAAGACCTTTCTCTATAGCACCTCCAAGTAGCCTTCTTGACACTGTTATGACCGGTATGATAAGTCTGGACGCGATGCCGCACAGAACATTCGGAATGCTGTTCATGGCGATCGCACTGCAAATGACCGCCGCTGCACCTCCTCGCGCGGGAATGCAAACCGTCGTACCCATCGAAGTAACCGGCCCTATCGTCAACCCCTATGCCGGTTGGGGAATCTGGGTTGGACCCCGCGACTGGGAATTCAAAAACTTCAACGTCGCCGACAACACGACCGCGTATCCTGACGACGCGGCGCTGTTTAGCTGGGTGATGGTCGACTGGAACTGGTCGGATATCGAAAAGCAGGAAGGCAAGTACGACTGGAGCGAGTTCGACCAGGTGCTCACTTACTGGATCTCCCGACATAAGCAGTTCGTCGTCCGGTTCTGGGTGACCGACGATGCGGGCTGGAACGGCGACCCCGGCACCAACCCCATCCCCGATTGGCTCTGGTCCAACGGGCTCAAGTTTCGAGAGTACAAAGGCAATGGCGGCGCCGAGAAGCGCGAACCCGATTACCTTGACCCATCCTATCAGCGCGTGTACATTCCGGCACTCCAAAAACTTCTCAACTCCTTCGCGGCTCGGTACGACAAACCCGGCACGCCGATCGAGCTTCTGCAAGTGATGGGCTACGGCCACTGGGCGGATTTCGCGACTTGGTATTCGCACTATCCTTTTCCCACTCCCAAAGGCCAGCACGATCTGCTGGCCCAACTGATGCAGCTCTACGTCGATACCTTTCACCACATCCGGCTCTTTGAATTCGCGGGCACCGACTGGAACAAAGAGCAGTTCAAGTCGCCGCAGGACCAGATCTACATCAAGGCTCTCGACGTCGCGCTGGCGAATAAATTTGCCTTGATCTGGACCGGCTTCATCGACGGCGTCGGAGGCTGGGATCGCGATCTAATGAATCGCTATTGGAAAGACCACCCCATCATCGCGGAGGATAACTGGGATTATCTGGAGATCAAGGATCAGGGCACCCACGGAACGCTCGATGAAAACCTGGACCTCATGCTCGAATATCACGCCAACTTGGCCCACTACTACATTCGGTCCACCACCTACGCACGCGCCATGAAAGAGGATAAGGCGCACTTCGAAAGAGGCGTGGGCAAGGGCGGCCTGGGCTATCGCCTGGTGCCGACCAGTCTGAGTTGGAAAACGGAATTGCCCGCCGGAGATCTACTGGCAATGAAGCAGCATTGGGTGAATCGCAACGTCGGTAATCTATCCGAGCTGCACTGGTTGAAGATCTATTTGACCGACATGAACGGCGTGGAGAAGTTCTCCGAGATGGACACCGGCTTCGACCCGAGGCCGTGGGTGAAGGGTACCGAATACGAACACACCAGCGTCTTCCATCTCCCTAAACAGCTCGCCCCGGGCGACTACGACGTGCGCATCGCACTCGCGGATCAGGCCGGCCGGTCGCAAATTAACCTCCCGATCCGCGGCGGCGACAAGGACAAGCGCTACAAAGTGGGAACCATCCATATCGTCGCGGCCCGTGTCCAGAAAGCCTGCGATTCCGCCTTCTGCCCAGGACCCACGCAGTGACGCGGCGCGACTTCATCAATGGCGCGTTGGCCGGTTCCGGGTCCGCCCTTCTCACCTCGCCGGCCCCCGCGCAGAACCGGAACCCGGCGTGGACCGGCTATGGAGGCGTCGGCGATTATCGAGACGCGAACGGCAATACCTGGGATGTAGTCACATCCGCGCACCAGATTCGCGACGGAGCTTTCAACTATGCCGCGCGCTTGAAGCCCCACGATACCGGCGAAGTCTACGATCTGGTAGCGGTAGGTGGCGGCAGCGCCGGCCTCGGAGCAGCCTACTTCTTTCACAAACTCAGCTCGCGTCCCGGAAAATGTCTGGTGCTCGAGAACCACGCCATCTTCGGTGGTGAGGCCAAGCAGAACGAGTTCGTCGTCAACGGCGAGCGCTTGATTGGCCCGCAGGGCGCTTGGCGCATGGTCCCCGAGCCGTCCGAAACCAACGGTTGGATGCGCGAGCTGTACGGCGACATCAATTTGCTGGACAACCATTTCCAGTACCAGCAATGGGATCCCGCCCTGGGCGACTTCCAATTCGATCGCGGCTGTGACTTCTCGCTGCTCCTGCCTCCCAAAGTCGCGAGCTTCGGCTACTTCTTCAAGGACGCCAACGGGAAGAACATCTTCGTGCGCGATCTCTGGCGCGGCAATCTCAAACAGGCGCCGCTCACGCCCGAAGCGCAACGGGATCTGGAAGAAAGTCTGTTCGGCACGCGCAAGCCCCAGGCAGCCGAAGGCCTGACTCCGCCGCAGCTCGAGCGCTGGCTCGACACGATGACTTACCGGGACTATCTTGAAACCCACATGCATTTCGATCCCTGGGTCACGCGCTTGGCCGATCCGCTCCCGGCCTGTATTTTCGGTTTGGGCGCTGACGGCGTTTCCGCGCTTCTGGCGTATCGCGTGAAGTTTCCCGGATTCCACGGCATCTCGCCCGGTCCCTATGCTGAAGAAATCACGCCCCGCTACACGGCCAGCCATCAAGCGTTCCCCGGTGGCAACAGCAACACGCTTCGCCATCTCGCCAAATACCTGGTGCCCACATCCATCACGGGCGCGCCCACTGTGGACAACATCCACAACCATCCGCTACGCGCGGAAGAACTCGACAAAGCCGGCAATCCAACCCGCATCCGACTGCGCTCCACTGTAGTGCGCGTGGAGCATCAAGGACAATTCGTTCGTGTGATGTATACGCAGGACGGCGTGCTGAACCAGCTGCGCGCCCGTCGCGTGGTAATGGCTTCCGGCGGATGGATCAACCATCATGTTGTTCGCGACCTGCCGCAGGCGAATCGCGAAGCCTATCGGCAATTCCATCACTCCTCAACCCTCGTCGTGAACGTGGCCCTGACCAACTGGCGCTTCTTATACAAACTCGGAATCAGCGGAGCCCGCTGGTTCGACGGCTTTGGATACACCGCCAATATCCGCCAGCAGATGGTCATCGGAAGCTATCAGCCCAAGCTCCACCCCGACGCGCCCACCGTGATGACGTTCTACGTTCCGTTCTACACATCGGGCAGGCCGGTAGCAGAGCAGGTCGCGCTCGGACGTGAGAAGCTCTTCGGCACCAGCTTTGCCGGCTATGAGCGGCAGATTCGCGACCACCTTTCGAATCTGTTTGCATCCAGTGGCTTCGATGCTTCGCGCGATGTAGCGGGCATCATCCTCAATCGCTGGGGGCATTCCTTCGCGGTCCCCGAGCCAGGCTTCATCTTTGGAAGCAACGGCCAGCCGCCGGTCCGCGAAACCGCCTCCAAAACATTCGGCCGGATCGCCTTCGCCCATAGCGAACTGGAAGGCGGCCAGTATTTCGGTGGAGCCATGATCCAGGCCCGCCGAGCCGTCACTGAGCTTCTCGCGACAAACTAGACGGCCAAAGGCCTACTTCCGAACGGATGTGAGTTAGCTTCATCGACCCGCCACGACTTGTTGGTCGGCTTCGAGAACATCCCGCAGCGACAGAGAAGTTACCAGCAGACCGCATAGAGAATGGTCCCGTTCACCCGGGGCCTACGGAAGTTGCAACACAACCCTCAGCACTAACTGACGCGGTACCTGGCAATCGCGTCTTCGTTGAGATCGATGCCCAATCCCGGCTCTTGTGGCATGCTCAGGTAGCCGTCTTCGGCCCTCAGTTGCTGCTTCGTAATCAGGTCTCGAAGTGTTGTCCCGGTCTCCGCCACGAACTCACAAATCAGCGCATTCGGGATGGAATTGAGCCAGTGTAGGGCGGCCACGACGTTGATGTAGGTGGTAAAGCCATGATTAGCGACCGGTAGTCCGCGATCCCAAGCGAGGCTGGCGATCTTAACCGCCTCGGTAAATCCGCCGCAGCGGGTCAGATCTACCTGCACCACGTCGATTCGGCCCTCGTCCATCAACTGCAAGAAGCCCTGCCGCCCGCTCTCTTCCTCTCCGGCCGCGATCCGCAGATGCGTTGCCTCGGACAACTTGCGATAGCCCCGGTAATCATCCGGACGAAGCGGCTCCTCGAGCCAGAAGATATTGGAATCGGTGAAGGCCCGCGCACGCTGAATGGCGGTCTTAGCATCCCAGACGAGTCCTGCGTCAATCATGAGATCAACATCGCCGCCCAGTCCCTTTCGCGCCTCTCGCACCAGTGCGATATCGGTTTTTTCGTCCTGGCCCATCGGGTCCCAGCCGAATTTCACGGCCGTGAATCCCTGGTCGCGGAACTTCCTGGCCAGATCTCCGGTCGCCGCGGGAGTGGGACCGAACAATGAGCTGGCGTAGCAACGGATCTTCTTGTGAAATCCACCGCCGAGCAACTTCCACACCGGCATCCCCAGGGCCTTACCCTTGATATCCCAGAGCGCCATATCGATACCGCTGATGGCGTGGAATGCAGCCCCACTGCGGCCGGAGTAAATATTGGCGCGGTACATTTTGTGCCAAAGCCTCTCGATTTCAAACGGATCTTCGCCCACCACGACGTGGGCAAGTCCCGTCGTTGTCGTATGGGAGAACGGTCCATCGATCGCTCCTTTGACGGCCATCGGGCTCGAATCCACCTCGCCCAGGCCGGTAATCCCCGCATCCGTGTGGACTCGCACGATTAGAGCGTCCTGACCGCTGTCGCACTGCTCTTTCACGGCGGGCAGCCGCAGATAGATCGTTTCAACGGAAGTGATTTTCATTCGGAGTATTACCATGATAGCCGCCGACGCGCGTTTAGCGGTGCGGAACATCGTACGAAATTTTTACGAGTGTCGCCGAACTCGCAGAAATCGAGCGCCGTACTCATAACGGGCGCGGCGGCCGGGATCGCTGCGGATGTTGCAGAACGGTTCGCGGAACCCGGCTACGTAATCGCCGTTTTTGATATCAATGGCCGGGGAGCGGGAAATGGCGTCCAAGCTGCCGCGAGCCATCGCGATTGAAGGCGCCGTGTAGTCAGAGCACGACGCAATGCGGGCTTTCGCAACGACGGTGACTGAACTCAGCACGCTAGATGTCCTGATCAACAAAGCCGGCATCGAACTGACCGGCACGGTGGAGCGGCTTTCCCCGCCGATTGGGACCGGCAGATCGCGGTGAATCTGTGCGGCTTATTTCTGATGTCGAAGTATGGGATCCCGAAAAGGCGGCCGAGAGGCGGCGCGATCATCAAGATCTCCTATTAAAGCGTAGTAATTAACTGCGCCTCTACACCGCGATGCGGATGGCGAAGAGATATCAACGCGGGAACCATTCCGGAGCCCTCGGCCAACAACACCACTCAGGTGAACGTTATCTTCCTCGATGAGAGCGTGGCCGTGAAAGACCCTGCGCTGGGAGTCGTGATGTGCGAGCCCACGGGCGACAACGCCTTCGGCTATCACCTCGACTTCGTTACGGCCAAGGGAAACAACTGCTACTATGCCGTAATCCCCGCGCTCGACGACAAATGCATTAACGAGACCTGTCCCGGCGGCTGCTCCCTGAATTGGTCCGAGACCCAGGAGCAGCGCCGCACCCAGGTAACCAGCCACGAATTCGCCGAAATGATCACCGATCCCAAGTTCCCCACCGGCTGGTTTGGCGCTTCGAGCGACGAGATTGGCGATATTTGCAACGGCGAAACCACGACCATCACGGTCGGATCAAACACCTGGAACGTGCAGAGAATTTACAGCAAGACCGACGATATCAACACCAACGGGGCAAGCTTCTGCCGGGCCTCGGCGGCTGCCCCGATTCCCAAACTTCCCGGGGGTCCGGTAACTCCCGCGACTACCGCCGAGGTTTCCCCGGCCCGCTTCAGCGGATTCAAGTCATTCCTGCCTCTGCCGAGCAGCAAGTACGATCACGGCACGGGAAAAGGCAGCTGGGATGAAACTCATGTCCGGACTTATGCCCGCAATCTCTTCTATCCTCTGGACCACAGCAACGTCTTCCCGAGCCTGCCGGGGGCGCTGCGTCAGTTCGCGGATATTCTGGAGAAGGCTGCGAAAGGGTGATCCCCGCCAAACGGTGTGGCGCCGCCTCACGGCGTCCCACCGACAGGGCCGCGTTCACCTCAGCGCGTGACATACATTTCCTTCGCCACGGACCGACAGCGGTCGCGCACGCGTTCTTTTCGTAATCCCACTCGTTCCGAGCCTTTCGTCGTAATAGGCTATCAGGATCTTGCCAACAACAGAACGTCTTTGAACCTTGTTACCCGACCGCAACGGGGTGCGCGTTCGCATCCAACTACCTACTGGCTGCCTCCGCGAGAACGCTCTGTGAGCTCAGCACGATATGGCTTGGGACCTTCGATCAAGCCCGATAACTCGCGAACGCCCTAGTGTTTACGGCCCTCACCGGATTCTCGGTAGTGTCCCAATTTGTTTTTTCCTTCACGCGATAGCGGCATTCAAAGTACTCCGTATCCATTCCGAAACCTTCTGGTCTTTTGCGCTTGCCGCTGCTGTGATGCGCTTTACTTCGTCCGTGCTAAAACGGACTGGCACGATTCGGCCCTTAGCTTCGCCTTTCGGAAGCTTGGGACGCCCGATCTTTGGCTTAGTTTGCTTTGCCATGTTCCCTGAACTCCTGCACAATTGCGGCTTGTACTGCGGTCTGTGGCGATACAACGGGAGGGATGTGAAGTACCGTGACGTGACGTTTCGGATGAGCAGGATCTTCTGTCGCGTGAATCCAGGCGTAGACCCTATCCGTCTTCGGATGACCTCTCAAGCGAAAGACTTCAACAACCCCGTCCCATACTGTCTCACCCTTAAAACTTTCCGTAACTGGCACGCTTTCTAGGTGTGTTGCTGTCGCTCCATGTAAGTGGTGGATCACGTCTCGAAGCTCCTGAATATGCGGCGTCACGCTACCGCCTCAAGCGACTCGCCTACACTCCAGAAGGACTGCTCAACGCCAGCAGCCATAGCCGGAGTGCAGCGAAGCGTGATGTGTCGTTTGACGAAATTGTAATAGGCGAAGTGAAGACCAACCGCCGCCTCAAAATTCTCGCGCTTCTTGCTGAAGGCATACGTAAGACGAGTTAGCCTCCGCATGTGAAGCCGCGTCGTGCCATTCAGCCGTTCAATAAAACTGGTCGAGATTAGATCAAAATCAGGACGCCCAAAGATCCCTTTCTTTTCGATGGAGCTAATCTTAGGGGCGCTGTATCGACGTTGGGCTTCCACTGATTCTTCAGTTCCGTAGGTTTTGATGATCTGGCCATAATCAACGTTGCCACCAAAGGCCCAGTCGATAGCTTTCACGTAGGCCGCTAGGCCATCCGTCGAAATCTGGACTCGGTTCTTCATGCGATCCGCCACGTCAAGAACGAAGGCGGTAGCAGTCTTCACATCGCGGTCACCGCTGACTCGGAACGTCGGAACAAGCTTCGTGTCGGCATCAATCACGCAGAACGTCCAGACGTTCCCGAACTGCGGATCATCGCCGGGGCGAACATGCCGGTCTTTCTTGCCCACAAAACCCCAGATTTCATCCATCTCCAAGCGGTGGCAATCTAGGTTGCGCATCTTGGCATCGAGCAGAGCAGTGCAGCCTTGGCCGACTCGCACGCCAAGCCGCATGATCGTATCGCGATGAACGCCCGTGGTCCGTTCGATTGAGCGAATGCTAGAGCCTTCGCACAAAGCGCCGATGATCGCGATTTGCTTGTCCGTGCTGAGTACGTTTGCCATATCTTTATTGTAATACAACAACCCAGGGGGTGTCAACACTTTTTGTGTTACACTTTCTACGTGAAGGTTTTGCTGATATTCATTGCTTTTGGTACATGTTTGCTTGGGGGGCCACAGATGCCCAAAGACGAGCACGCCAGCCCCAACACACACGCACAGCAATCCACTGGGAATACTAAGCCAGTCCCACCAGTACATGTTGTTATTGAGGAGCCGCTCCCAACTGTGCACACCCAGCCAGTAACCGCTGCTGACCAAGAGCAGCCCCCAGAGAAACCTCTGCCACGGTTCGGAAGACCGGAGTGGGTCATCGTATACATCACGGCAATTTACGTGTTTATCGCGTGGGTTACTTTGAAAGCCATTAAGAGGCAAGCCGACCTTCTGAAGCAACAGGTCGAAGATGCCCGGAAGGCTAATGCCGACAATGCCGAGACCGCTTCTCGAACGTTGACCTCGTTGGAATCCCAAGCCACCCTGATGACTCGCCAAGCTGACGCCATGGACAATCAGCTTATTGAGATGCGGGAAGCGAGTAAGCAGAGTGCCAGACATCTTGGACTCACGGAGAGGCCATGGGTTTCTCCTAATGCTCAAATCGTGAGTCCGCTTATAGCCGATGAAGAGGGAGTTCGCATTACGATTCGCGTTGAATTTGCTAACGTTGGAAAAAGTCCTGCCTCGGGAGTCTGGGGGATGCCCACGTTGTATTTGCAGCACCCATCCAAGCCGAGCGTCCTCGATGAACGGAAACGTCTCTGCAAAGAAGCTGTAGCCAGACCCGTCAATCCGCTGGGAGAGATGCTCTTTCCGAACGCCATCCCTCCACATGGCGTGAATTGGAATATGCGGGCATCTGCCGTGGAGATCGCTCAAGCATGCATAATCGAAGGAACCAATATAGGATTTTACAGCGTAGACATAATTCTGTGCGTCTCCTATCGGTCTACCATTGACGAAGCAGCCCGTCACTATACGGGCGTTATCTACCACCTGTCCAGGATTGACCCAAGCATTCCAGGACTGCAGGCATTTCGCCCCGAAGAGAGCGTGCCGATGGAACAACTTCGTTTGCAGGGCGGTTGGCCATTCGGCACGATTGCTGAGTAGGAG
>OBLW0100002614.1_pt1 | contig 14506 bp, 8 predicted proteins | sample 1520161 | NCBI WGS metagenome assembly OBLW01 (sample SAMEA3539309, study PRJEB22396) | soil metagenome | biome: tundra; feature: field; material: soil | place: USA | collected 2010-05 | depth 0.15 m
GGGGCAGTACCTGCTGGCTTGCGGGGCGTCGCGGATCAGCGTGGTGCCGACCGGCGAGCTGATGGTCCCAGGACTGCACGCCAGTTCCTTGCACGTGCGCGGGTTGTTGGACAAGCTTGGCGTGAAACCAGACTTTCTGACCGAAGGAGCCTACAAGAGCGCGGCCGAGCTATTCATGCGCGAGCAACCCAGTCCCGAAGCCGACGAGATGATGAATTGGCTGATGGACAGTTGGTATGCCAGCTTCAAGGGACAAATCGCCGAGGGCCGAAAAGCGGACGCCGCGAAGGTGCAGGGTTGGCTCGACAACGGGCTCTTTACGGCGCAGCAGGCCAAGGCCGCCGGTCTGATTGATGCCGTTGAGCAACGCCAGGACTTCGAAGCGATGCTCAAGGGACGCTATGGCGAGGATGTTATCTTTGAGAAGAAATATGGCCGCAAGGGCGAGCGCGAATTGGATTTCTCCTCGCCGTGGGACTTCTTCAGGCTTTGGGCCCAGCTTTTCGGCACGCCAACTAAGAGCCAAGAACCCAAACCCGCAGTTGGTATCGTCTATGTGAACGGCCCGATCCAGACGGGCAAAGGCATGCCCGACCCGTTCGGAGGCAGCCTGGGGGCATTCAGCAGCGACGTGCGGGAGGCCCTGGAGAAAGCGGGAGCGGATCATTCCATCAAGGCGGTGGTGTTGCGGGTTGACTCACCCGGCGGATCCGCCACGGCCAGTGAGATCATCCTCGACGCGACCCGGCGCCTGAAAGCCAGGAAACCGTTTGTGGTCTCGATGGGCGACGTGGCCGGCAGCGGCGGGTACTACGTGGCGTGCGGCGCCGACACGGTGTTCGCCGACGCGACCACCCTGACCGGCTCCATCGGCGTGCTGGGCGGGAAACTGGCCACGACCGAGATGTGGCGAAAGATCGGGATCACCTTCAAAGAGTATAAACGCGGCGAGAACGCCGGCATCTTCTCCACCGATGACGTCTTCACGGAGAGCGAGCGGGCCCGGGTACGGGCTGTGTTAGACGAGATCTATGCCGACTTCAAGAAGCGCGTGACCGATATTCGTGGCGACCGGCTCAAGAAGCCAATCGAGGACCTGGCCGGCGGCCGGGTCTATACGGGCAAACAGGCGCTGGAGCTGGGGTTGGTGGACCGTCTCGGCACGCTGAGTGACGCGGTGGCATTCGCGGCCGACCAGGCGAAGCTCAAGACCTACGACGTGCGGCTGGTGCCCGAGCCGAAGAGTTTTCTGGAGAGGCTGGTGGAGCGGGGCTCTGGCAGCAAGGATGAGGCGGGCCACATTTCGAGTGCCGCTCGCGGGAATGTCCTGTTCAAGCTCGCCGCTCCCTATTTGCAGAACCTCGATCAGCGGCGCACCGCGGCCATTGCCTCGGCCCTGAGCCGGCTTGAGATTCTGCAAAAAGAGGGCGTGGTGCTGACCATGCCTGAATACCTGCTCCAGCAATAGCAGAAACCAGAACGTGGTGTCGCTTTTTCGGTGGAACGCTATGTTAAATTGCTTACATGAAATCGAATGATCTGCCGAATATATTGCCGACGCGGGAAGAAATGGAGCGCGCCTTTGCCCGGAAGGACGCCAGCTACGACGGTGTCTTCTATGTGGCCGTGAAAACGACCGGGATCTTTTGCCGGCCTTCGTGCTCGTCGCGGCCCAACATGGATAACGTGGAGTTTTTCCTCTCGGTGAAGGAATGCCTCTTTGCGGGCTATCGTGCTTGCAAACGCTGCCATCCGCTGGAGGCAAACGGGAAGCCGCCGGAGTGGGCTCAAGCACTGATTTCGCGGGTGGAAGCCGCCCCGGACGCGCGGCTCAAAGCGGCGGACTTGCGCGGGCTGGGCATCACGCCGGAACGCGCCCGGCGTTGGTTTCAACAACATTATGGCATGAGCTTTTCCGCCTGGTGCCGGGGCAACCGTCTTGCAGGGGCGTTCACGCGCATCCGCCAGGGCGCTACTTTGGACGACACGATCTTCGACAGCGGCTTCGAATCTCACAGTGGATTCCGCGAGGCGTTCAGCCGGGTCTTTGGCGAAGCGCCCGGCCGGAGCCGCGAAAATGGCGACCGGGTAGTGATTACGATGCTGGAGACCCCGCTGGGACCCATGCTCGCCGGGGCGACGGACCAGGGCATCAATTTCCTGGAATACACGGACCGGCGGATGCTGGAGCACAATCTGAAAGCGATGCGCCGGCGTTTTGGCTGCGCGATTGTCCCGGGCCAGCATCCTCTGCTCGAGCGATTGCGCAAGGAGTTGAACGAGTACTTTCAAGGTGGCCGGCAGGAGTTCACGTTGCCTCTGGCTTCACGAGGCACGCCATTTCAGGATAGGGTCTGGAGGGAATTGCGCCGCATCCCGTATGGTCAGACCATTCCGTATGACGAGCTCGCCCGGCGCATTGGGCAGCCGACGGCGCAACGGGCCGTGGCTCGCGCCAACGGCATGAACTACGTCGCTATCTTGATCCCCTGCCATCGGGTTATCGGGAAGGACGGGAGTCTGACGGGCTATGGCGGTGGACTGTGGCGCAAAAGGTTGCTGTTGGAGCTTGAACGGACGGGCAGGCTGCCAGGCTGCGATGAGAATAGCGAAGATCGGGACAGCGAGAAAGCCAGTTGCCAGGCCGCCGGAACTGCGCGCGCGGTGGCGTTAAGCCGCAGCCACTGAGTCCACATGCGGCTTAGCGGTAGTGCAGGCTGGAAAGGTAGCCCCAGGCAAGGCCCAGGGCCAGGCCGGCGGCGTGAGTGGCGTTGGCGATATGGGGTATGATGGGGGTGAAACAGGCAAAGAACCAGATGATCATCATGGTCACTGTGGTGGGATGCAGGTAAAGGCCCGAGGCAGGATCGAATTTGCCCCGCATCCAGATATAGCCGAGCAGCCCGTAAACGACGCCAGACATGCCGCCAAACGCCGGGCCGCCATAGTAAAACTGGGCCAGGTTCGAGCACACCGCGATTACCAGCACCAGCACCGCCAGCAGCCAGGAAGATTGGCGCGCCTCGATCATGCTGCCGAGATCCCGCAGCCAGAGCATGTTGAAGAGGATGTGGATCAAACCAAAGTGAATGAAGATAGGCGTGACCAACCGCCACAATTGGCCGTGATGGATTTCCGGGAGGGTTTTGATCCATTCGACGTAGTTGCCCGTCACCGTGTAGTCGGTGATAAACAACCGCATGATCGCGTGGGGGTCATCGCCGAGCTTGGAGTATAGACCGACGATGACGCTGATTACAATGAGCCCAACGGTCACTGGCCCGAATCCGTAGGCGGTCAACGGCCGGAAAAGCTGCCTCCGGTCGCGCACCTTCTTGCGATAGGTTTCTTCACTCTTTTCGGCCTCGGCGCGCAGCTCGGCGGCGCTCTTGGCCTCGGCCCGATATTTCGGGTGCGCCGGATTCGCCCGAAACGCGGTCAGCAGCCGCGCGGCCTCTTCGATTCTGTCCTCGTCATTGATCCAAATGCCCCAGCCATCGGGCTTCTCGTAATCGAGGTGGCTCTCGATCTTCTGGACGTAAAGGTAGTCGGCGAAGGTGCGGGCAGCCTTTTCGTCCGCCAAATGGCCGATCATTCGCATATCACATCGAATTCAGGATACGAAGCGCGCTCCGCACTAACCTGCGCGCCACTGGAGCTTAACGATTTGGCCATGCGATTTATGGGTGTGATCCACACAGCGCAGTTCGAGTTGAATGCCTTTGGGCTCGAGTGTGGCATGGACCCAGCCTGCTGGCAGGCCCTCGGTGAACACGTAGCCCACCGGCGGAAGATTGATCAGGTGAATGCCGCTCTCGTCCTGGCCGACATTCCAGGCATGGGTGTGCCCGAAGACATAAGCTTTGACCTGCTTTCGGGGCCGAATGACTTCAAAGAGAGCGGTGGTGTCTTTCAGCCCGATGTTCCCGCTGAGGCCCGGATTGTGATGAATCAACACCAGCGCAGGAGGGTCGGGATTGGCATCCAGTGCGCCCGCCAGCCAATCCAATTGTCTCGGGCCCAGCAGACCGGGCGTCGATTGGGTCGTTTCGAGTGAATCGAGCACGAACCAATTCGCAAGTGAGGTGCGCAACAGCGCGACCTGCCTATCAGCGAGCGGACGTGGGGTGTTCTTTTCAGCCCGCAATGCTTCCCAGAAGCGCTCGCGGTTATCGTGGTTGCCCAAGGCCAGATGCACCGGCATCTGGGCGGCCCGAATCGGCTCCAGCAAGTCCGCCACCAAGGCATAATCGCTCACCTGCCCGCTGTTGTAAGCGCAATCGCCGGCCACGAAGACTCCGGCGGGCCGCTTCGGCAGCGCCAGCAATTCGCGGGAGACGGTCGTGAAATGGTCCGTCATGTTGACGCCGCGGAAGACCAGCCCGCGGTCGGCGGCGAGATGGGGGTCGGCCAGGAGGGCCCAGGAGTTCGGATCGGCGCTTTTGGCGTCAGCAAGGAGGCTCGGACTGAGCGCGAGCGCCGTGCCCCCCGCCAGGGTGCGATGGAGGAACTGGCGCCGCGAGATAGCCTGCAGATGAATCGGCATCGCCTTTACCTACGCGTCCCAGGGCCGTCGCTCAAGTGAAAACTCCCGCGCCTCACTCTTCCGACAGCGCTGCCACAATCCCCTCGGCTGGCAGCCGGTCCTGGGTCAGCGCGAAGACGGACGGTTGCCAGGGATCGAGCGAGAAGCGAAGGCGGTCGAAGTGCCCCAGGTATTGTTGCGTCCGGAGGTCATAGACGTGGGCGGGTTGCGCCAGCGTAGCTTCAACCTCGACAGGTTTTTCCAACGCCTCATTGCCTCCCGCTTGTTTCAATTCCTCGCTCATCTGGTAAGTAATATTGCGCTCGAAGGCGACCAACATTCCGCGAGCAACGCTGAAGCGATGGACGCGCACGCGAGCGGTTGCCGGCAAGGAGACTGCCAGTGGCAGGTCTCTGAGTTGCGGGCGAAGCCAATCAGGCCACGCAGGAGCGGGCGCGGCTTTCAACCTTTCGACCGCATAGTGCGCGATGTCGCCTGGCGCCGGGCTGGAATCGCGGCCCGCAACCACCCCTCTGGCCGTGCCGGCTGCCGCAACCGGGAAGATGGTTTCGAGCGCTCCCTGCTTCCGCAGCTTGGCGTGCCCATCGAACAGGCCGGGGCTGCCGTCGCAAAAGATGCCGCGCAGTGCCCCGCTGGCACCGCGGATTTCCGCCGCTTCCTTGTCCGAAAGCGCCCATGAACCCGGGAGGACCAGGACGGCGTGGCCTGTTTTTCTCAGCGCGCCGTTCTCGATTTGTGCCGAGGAGAGGAACTGCGGGCTATAACCCAAATCCTGGAATGCCTTTAGCCAGCTCTCGCGCGCGAGCGCCAGGTGATTGTGCTCCGCTTCGAAGCTGGAGAACCGCCGCAGCCACGTCGAGCCGTCCACGGTGGATTCCAGCAGCCAGTCCGCTTGAATGCTTGGCTGCGAGTAATGGATGAAGATCGGGTCGCGCTCACGCCTGGCCCGCAGCAAAAGCCTCGCAAGTGGAGAAGTCATCTCATTCAGCACGGGTGCCAGGGCTTTGGCCTTGGGCGTGAGGGCATAATCGGGACTGGCCCAGTCAATGCAGTCCTCGCTCCACCAGAGGATGCAACCGCGGTCACCTTCGAGCAGGAGGTGCCAAAGCCGGCGGCGGGCGTGATTGGCATCGGCCTCGAAGACGGTGGTGACGATTGGTTTGCCGGGCATGAAGGAGCCGAAGATCTCGCGGGCATTGCCGACGTCGTAAGGCTCCACCCAATCCAGCACCTGGGAGAGCCGCCACAGGTCGTAACCGCCAAAGGCACTGGGCATCTGGGTGCCCTCGATGCCGACGGGTGTGCGCGGGTCGAGGGCGTGCGCGGTCTGGCGGAGTTCGCCCAGCGCGCGGGCGAGCGAAAGGTCCATGTAGGCACGGAAATCGGCCCAAGGCGAGAAGTTCCAGCGCGTGGGCGACAGCCGCGCGTTGGCTGGGTCAAACTTGAGGGCTTGCACTTCCTGCCAATCCGGCTTGCCGCGCGGCAGGGCATCGCCGCTGGCCATGCGGTTCTTGATTTGGTCGGTGGTGAAGGGCCTTACGTCCGCCCAGGAGGCGAACTGGCTTTCCCATTCGGCGTTGAGGGTGGCCAGATCGGGGTATTGGGTTTGGAGCCAGGCACGGAATTGCGCCAGCGCGATGGGGTTGAAGTCGTAGTCAAACGGATTGGCGGAGATGGTGGTGGAGAGCTCGTCGCGAAGATCATAGGCAAGGGGGTCGTGTTCGCGGTTCTTGCGGACAATTTGCTGCACCTGCTGCCGCGCCCAGTCCCCCCATTGCGGATCGTCCAGGCAGTAATCGCGAACGAGCGCGGATTCCGGCCGGCCCGACTTCGCCCACTCGGTTACGACCTTGTCCCAGTCGCTGACCTTCGAATTCCATTTCAGGCACAGCCCGCGGTTGACCAGGTTCTCGACGTAGTAAGGGAACTGGTTGTCCAGCAGTGGGCGCAGGTCGCCATCGCCGTAAACCATCGCCGTGTTGATGCCCAGCTCGCGCAGCCGTTGGAAGAAGCGCTGAAGTTTGGCCGGCTGTTTGTAGGCGGTGTCACCGATCCACATAATGGTGCGGTAATCGCGCCAAGGCCGGAGTCGATTCGTGTCTTGAGCCCATGAGGCCACCGCCCACAGCGGCAACAATAGCCTCGCCAGCCATCGCCAACTGAAACTGCTTACCTGCCACGCACGCATGACTATTGATAGGGCCTGCTCTGGCCGCAGGTCAACCGGCTTTGTAGCTGGACGCGGCCCATTTGACTAAAGGGGTGACTCCGTGCGAGGTTCATTCCAATGAAAATGCTCCTGATATTGTCCGCACTGTCACTGGCACAAGTGGTTTGCACGCATGCTGCCGACTCCATTTACGACATTTCACTCAAAGATATTGATGGGAAATCAACCTCGCTGAAGGCTTATGAGGGAAAGGTCCTGTTGATTGTCAACGTCGCATCGAAGTGCGGCTACACCCCCCAATATGCGGGTCTGGAAGCGCTCCATGAGAAATACAAAGACAAAGGCTTGATGGTCCTGGGCTTCCCGTGCAACCAGTTTGGCAGTCAGGAACCTGGGACGAACGAGGAGATCAAACAGTTTTGCTCTTCCAAGTACCAGGTGACCTTCCCGCTCTTTGACAAGATCGAAGTCAACGGACCAAACCGCCACGCGCTTTACGTGTTGTTGGCTGGCGATGCTTCCCCATTCCCTGGCAACATTAAATGGAATTTCAACAAGTTCCTCATCGGGCGTGACGGCAAGGTGCTGAAGCGATTTGATTCGAGCGTTAAGCCTGACTCAACGGAGCTGACTCAGGCCGTCGAGGCAGCATTGGCCGCCAAGTAGCTTGGAACTTTCGGCCTGTCCAGAATGCACGAAAACCTGCTCCGAGCTGTTGACCTCGCCGTGGCGGGCCAATGGAATGCCGCTCATGAAATCGTGCAGTCTTACGAGACGGACCCGACCGCTGCCTGGATTCACGCCATCCTGCATAAGATTGAAGGCGATCTCGACAACAGCCGTTACTGGTATCGGCGCGCCAGGAAACCGGACCACGTTGCAGATGAACCCATGGCGGAGCTGGCAGAGATCAGGAAGGCGTTCGCCGAGCAGCCCACCAGTAGTTAAGGACGGTCTTCGGCACGGGTGAGACTTGGCTGACGGCCTGGACCAGAAGTGGAGTTGCGCCGGAAATGACCGATCTGGAGGGGTTCAAGGTGCTGGCTTCAGCCCCTCCCACTGCACGACCCAACTCCCGTCTTTCGGGAATCCCGGGGCATCATTTGTTGACGCACCATCCCAACCCGCCGCCATCATGGCAACAGCGTAGAGCAGGCCACCGTTGCCGGGGAGATACGGGCAGGGGCCGCCAGTGTTTACACCACGTGTGTCATAGTGATTCTTGCTGCCGGCGTTCTTGAGCAGGGCCTCAATGGCGATTTGTGGTTCGCCGACGCGCGCAGCGGCCATCGCCATCCACGGGAAATCCCAACCCCAACACTTGGTCCAATCCCACGTCTCCCAGACCTTAAGCACGGTGCGATGCGCGGTTTTGCGGTCCACGCCTTCCATGGGTGAAAGCATGCCCAGGACGCCGATGGGGTCAGGATGCTCCCATGCCCTCTTGGTGTAGGTGTCATGCCACTCGGCGGAGTGGACGAACACGCCGTCCACCGTCGGCAGAGGGGCAAGGTGGTCTCGCACTGCGTCCCAACGGGACTCTCGGCTTTGCCCCATTCGCTCGCGCCACCTTTGGGCTTGATCGAGACCCCAACGCCAGTAGGCCAGGTCGAATACTGTGTCACGAGTGATACCTTGCTCGCTTGGCGGCATGATTGGCCGGAGGTGATAAACTCCCTGCTCGTCAGCGGTGGGAAAGTCGGCCATGTAATCGGCAGTCGCAAAGACAATGTCGCTCCATTTCTTCAGCGTGGCACGAGTTGGGCGCAGCCGGTATTCCAGCTCCGCAAAGAAGATCGGATGGGGTTGCTGCCAATGCAGCACGAAACTCCCCTCCCACGGCGCGGTGCGGCCCTCCGGCCCCACCTGCTTGCCCCACTTCGCGCCTTTGTAATTGAACTGCTTCGCCAGTTGCCGAGCGAAAGGCAGGAATTCCTGATAACAGCCGAGCGCCTTCTGCGCCATCGGCCAGCGATTCCACAGTCCGTAATGCGCCAAGTGCCACCAAACCATCTCCATATGGAACTGGCTGCTCCAGGAGTCAATCCCCATCAGTCCGTCCTCCGCCGAAGGCCAGCTTCCGGCGGATTGCGCTGCCATTTGGTATTGCGAAAGCACGATTCGCCGCTCCAGTTCCTTCCATCGGAGATCTTTGCTCTGCGACAGATCGATCGCACCGCCGGTGCTCCAAAAAGTCTTCCAATGCGCCGCCGCGGCCCGCTGCGTTTTGGCCACCATCGGCAACGTGCCCAACGCCTTGGCGGAGTAACCGCAGACGAATTCCATTCGCCCCGTCTTGTCACCTGACAGCCTGAAGCTGTGCTTCCCGATCGCAGCCTCCGGCCATCGGCTGAATTCGCATCCCTTGGACCACGCGACGAGCACATTGTAGTTCGAGGCGTCGGCCTTGCGGCGAATGTCGGCAGAATCCTGGTTGGCCCGCAGCACAAGTTCGCTGGTGTGTGCGCCAGGGCGATTCCAGTTGCCGGCCCACGGCGAGTCGCTGTTGGCGCTGGGATACGGGAAGTCGAGGGTCACCACGAGTTTTCCATCGCGCAGCAACGGTGATTCAGCGCGGACTGCGATCATATCCATCGTGGGATGAACACAGGTTTCGACCCTGACGAGCTGGCCATCTACTTCGAATTGGGTGGTGTGCATCCCGGTCCACAGATCGTAGCGCCGCGAAATGTCGCCGATGTCCTTCGGTTCTAATGCCGCGCCGGTCGAGCGCAGCCAGCGCAGACGGCCCAGGTTCACAGGATGCGGGTTTCGGAACATCCAGCCATCGAGTTCTCTACGTTCAGCCGCCTTGCGCATCGGTCCATTGATTCGGCCCTGTTCCACTGTTCCCGTCGGTGGAATATCAGCGGGTGTGCAGTCCGGCGGCAGCGGTGCCGAGTGCCAGCCCCAGTGGGACATCGTATTGCCTCCGAAAGTCTGCAGACCGGTGGCGTCTGCGTTGAAACAGAACTCCCCATTGCCGAGCGGAATCTGACCGGGCAAGTCGTTCCACTCGATGTCATGGCGCGTGACAAGAGCCTGACGGTCAATCGGAGCCGCGGCGGCGCTAGCAATACCGAAAGCGAGGATCGGGGCGAGGATGGGGAGAATATTCATGGCTTGCGGGATTCCCACTGCGGCTTGAATGGCCCCTCGGCGATCTCAATCTTCGGGGGTACGGGCTGTGCCGACCGGGGCGGCTCGGTGACCTCAGCCACGCATGCAACACTCGCACCGAAGACACCGAGCAGCACTGTATTTAGCATTCGTTTCACACGAGTTGCAGATGGTGGTTCATTCAGGACGCAATTCTTGCATCATGCGCCAAACCATCAAGCATGAACGGCTTGCTTCATGCCCGGAAAGCACGAGGGCTGGCGATCCAGACATGCTGAGCCGCTGGCCCTGGCGGCGGTGAAGGAGCAGCGGATCATCGAACGTGAAACCACTTTGAGTTTCAGGATGGGCCGCTAAGCTGCAACGTGTATAGCGAGATCAACATCGTGGGACAACCAATACGTCAGCAATGAAGCGACAATTGAAGACAAACTGGGCTTGGGCAGGGTTGGCGGCGGTGGCGATTGCGGCGCCGGCGTCGGGAAGGCAAGCTCCCGGCGTTCCGACCGCCCAAGAGCCATTCAGGCCGGAGTGGCAATCACTCCGGGCGCACAGGGATCCCGAGTGGTTCCGCGACGCCAAGTTCGGCATTTATACCCACTGGGGGCCCGTCACGGCGGGCTGCGAGGATGCGCCCCAAGGCGGCGAGTGGTATGGGAACGAGATGTATCTGACGAATAGCCCGATCTTCGACTACCATAAACAGAAATTCGGCGACCAGCACACGTTCGGCTACAAGGACGTCATCCCGCTGTTCACTGCGCCGAAGTTCGATCCGGAGAAGTGGGCCGATCTGTTTGCGCGCGCCGGCGCGAAGTTCGCCGGGCCGGTCGCTGTGCATCACGACAACTTCGCCATGTGGGACTCCGCCGTCACGCCGTGGAACTCGATGAAGATGGGGCCGAAGCGCGACATCACCGGCGAGCTGGCCAAAGCCTACAAAGCGCGCGGACTGAAATTCCTGACCACCTTCCACCACGGCTTCGCGTGGCGTTACTTTGAACCGGCGTTTGAATTCGATGCTGCCGACGGCAAGAATTTTATGCTCTACACCGAGCCGCATGGCGCGAAAGAGCCGCCTTCGCAACGATTTCAGGAGCAGTGGCTGGGGATGGTGATGGAAGTCGTGCGCAAGTACGAGCCGGACATGATCTGGTTCGATTTCGAGCTACAGCAGGTCATCACGCCTGAGTATCAGCAACGCATGTTTGCCGAGTACTACAACTGGGCCTATGCGCACGGCAAGCAGTCCGCCGTCGCGCACAAGTTTCGCGAGATCCACGCGCACACGGGCATCCTCGACTTCGAGCGGGGCCGCGAAGACAGCCTGGTGCCTTATCCGTGGCTCACGGACACGGCACTGGGGCCGTGGTTCAACCGCAAGGCCGACCCGTACCGCTCCACCGATAACCTCATCCATGTGCTCGCCGACATCGTTTCCAAGAACGGCTGCCTGCTACTCAACGTCGGGCCGAACGCCGACGGCTCCATTCCGGAACGCGCGGAGAAGATGCTGCTCGAAATTGGCGCCTGGCTCAAAGTGAACGGCGAGGCCATCTATGGCACGCGCCCGTGGCTGGTGTACGGCGAAGGCCCTACGCGCAGCGGCGGCGGCGGCTTCAGCGAAGGCAAAGACCAGGCCTTCACCGCGCGGGACGTCCGCTTCACCACGAAGGGCGACGCGCTCTACGCCATCATGCTGGGCTGGCCGGAGCGCGAGTTCACCATCCACGCAATCCAGTCGGACTCGGCCGCTCCCGACGCAAAAGTGGAACTACTCGGTCATGGCGCAGTGCCGCACCGGATCAATGCCGAGAAGCAAATCGTGATCTGTCTGCCCGCGCTGAATGCCGTGCAGCCGCCTTGCGAACACGCTTTCGCCTTTAAACTCACCGGGTTCACGACCTCCGTGCATCCGGTTACGCGCTTTGAGCAACCAGACACCATTCGTCTGGAGCCCGCCCAGGCCACTTGCGAAGGCAAGCTCCATTTGCAGGTGAACGAAGGCCGCCCCAATATCGGCTTCTGGGACGCGCCCGAAGATCGTTTACACTGGCTCGTGCAGGTAAAAGCCCCAGGCCGCTACACGCTGCGCGGTGAGTGTTCATCCGCCAATGGTGCCAGCGGATTGAAATTAAGCGTGGCGGGCCAAAGCCGTTCTGCCGAGGTGCCCAAGACCGACGGTTGGTTCAAACCCCAGTTTGTCTCCTTCGGCGAACTCCAGTTCGACCAGCCCGGCGTTTTCCATCTCGTGGTGGAAGCGTCCTCGCCTGATCGCTGGCGCGCGGTGAACTTGTACGAAATCCAACTGGTGAGACACCCATAAGCCACCAGCATGCGACCTACATGCGATCCCAAAGCACCCCCAGCCCCAATTGGAGCGGTTCAGCCTCCTTCTGTGAGCCTGGAATTCTGTCCCATACCGCTTCAGGGATTTCGCCCGGCCTCCACCGGCCCGGTGATTTTGGCTCGTGCGGCAAGGTATCCCCACACATACGCCTGGCCGGCCATCGGTTTCTGAACCGTGTATTCACAGACCATGGGATCCCAGAACACATCCCAGAAGGCCTCGAGCGCCGGCCATTGTTTGTATGGCGGACAAAAGACGCGCCCCGCAAACGGTCCGATGAACGGATCGGCGAGCCCTTCGATGGTGTTATCCATCGGTCCCCCCACCGTGATGCCCGGTGGTGGCGGTTGGTGGGTGATGCGATGATCAATCTGCAAAGGATGTCGAGGGGAGTTCTGTCCCAGGCCGGTCGTATAACACATATTGACCGGGTTTGCTCCCGCGCCCGTCTGCGCGGCCAGTACGAGCGCACGCAAATATTTCGGCGCCGCCGATAGAACGTGCGCGCGCGCAACCGAGACGCAGGTCTCTGGACTGCTCAAAGCTCCATAGACCACTGGCGCGTACGGGTGCTTCGCCCAGCGAAACCCGGTCCGCTCGACGCTGGCAAGCCGCATGTCGGCGTCTTTCAGCACCACTTCCCGGCAGTTCCGCTGTACCTTCTCATCAACGCCGGAGCGGTCCGCTCGCGCATAGACCCAGGCGCAATCGGCCTGGTCCAGGCTGTCCCAGGTATATTCCACGGCGCCGGCAGCGTTCCTGTATGGCGTCGTCTCCAAAAAGAGGTTGTTCCATCTCGACTCGCCGATCAGGCAAAACAGCTCAGCCGCCGCGAAATTGCGAACGTCTCGGATGGCGGGGTGTTTGGCCATCAAATACTCGCGCTCTTCGCGTTCCCGGTCGCGCTCGGCCCAGTTCATGGCGCGTAGCGCGCTTTCCGGGTAAACCGCCGCCCGTTCTGGGAAGCGCGGCGCCAGCCAGCGCGCCGCACGGGAGGCCGACCCGGCGTACATGTAGCTCGCCAGGAGGTCCGGTGCGTAAGTCATAACCGTCAGGGATTCCTGGAAGCTGGCCTCTCCCCGGCGCGGGTGTTCGGAGGACTCTATCCCGCCTCGAACGCCGCCTTCGCGCAGTTGCAGCCGCCGGAAGAAGTCAATGTTCCAGAGTGCTTCGTTCACGATATCCGGCAGGCCATTGCCGGATTCCGGCAGATTGAGTGGCAGCGAAGCAAAATAGTCGGGGAACAACTCCGCCAACTCGAGCAGCAGAAGGCTGGCTTTGAGATGCTGCACACGGCGGTCCCAGTCACCGGCGTCCATGTAGCCGCCCCAGGCGTTGGTAATCACCTCGTCCGTCTTGCCCTTGACGAGGTTCCCGAAATTAGAGTCCTTCTTGTTGAGGCCGTTGCCGGTATCCATGAGCGGGGCCTTCGAGGCATACACCTTGAGCCCGTCGTCCGGATGGAACGGGCGCTGGCGTTTAAACGCCGTATAGGGTTCGCCGAGCGCGATGCCGCTCCTCTGATGATAAAGCCCCCGGGCAGCGACTACGAAGGCCTGCCTCCAGACATTGTCCGCGACTTCAAAAGGGTATGAACAACCGATCCCTCTAACGCAGACACGGTACTTCCCGGGCCGATTCAAGCTGGAAAAGTCCATCTGGAAGACATCCGTGCCATTGTAGTTCTTTTTATACGCGTCCTCGGTTTTGTCCTCCGCTGCTTTCGACAGCACGGTGGTTCCCTTGAACACGACGCGCCCGGTGGATTCTTCGACGATCTCGAAAGGCAAACTGGGCTCGTAATGCAGCCCGCCTCCGTTGCCCATCCAGCAGGACAGGAAAGCGATCTTGGCGGGATCATCCGGGCGGAACCCAACCTGGCTCACATGGACAGCTTCGCTCCAGAGGGAAGCAGGATCGAAGGTGAACTTCTGAGCCGGCAGGTTCGCGTCGCTGAAGACAATGGCATACTCCAAGCCGGCCTGCAACGGCGCTTGAAGCTTCAGATAGACGACGTCGCGAGTGGTCGCCTCGAATTGGTAAGAACCCACCATTCCCAAGTCGGCGGGTTTGCTCTTGCGGTTGACCGACACTGGGATCTGTGCCGACCGGTAATTCGGATCAGTCCTCGACGTTATCCGGTAGCTGGTGCGGTCATCGGCCATGACAGTGTCGAGCTTAGTCCCGACAACTTCATCCATGGTGCAGAGCAAGTCACCGTTCTTGCCGACCAAGTTGCCGATCACTTTGCCTTTGCGTCTTACGACGGAACTTCCAATAAAAGGAGAGGCATAAACGCTGGATTGGGCCTTATGTTTCA
>OBLW0100002616.1_pt1 | contig 14491 bp, 13 predicted proteins | sample 1520161 | NCBI WGS metagenome assembly OBLW01 (sample SAMEA3539309, study PRJEB22396) | soil metagenome | biome: tundra; feature: field; material: soil | place: USA | collected 2010-05 | depth 0.15 m
CCCGGAAATTGCACAGAGCAACACCAGGCTCGAGGCCATTCGCTGCACTCGTTCGTTCCCTACTTGCATGGACACCCCCGACGCAACATGAACGCCATTTAACCGGTAGCCTTCAGATCCGTAAGCCCGTACGGTGCCGCATACCAAGGCTGAGTCTGTGCAACGGTTGCTGGTGCAAAAATCTGGAAGCTACGCACGGCTTCTTCGGATGTTTCGAATACTTCGAAAAGGCGGTCGACCCGCATCAGTTCCAAAATCACTGCCGAGGCCGGCGAAATTGCTGCCAATTTGAGGTCCCCGTCACGCTTCATGGCCTGTTCGAGACAGTAGAGCAGCATTTCCACTCCTGCGCTGTCCATATGTTTTATCTGCGAACAGTCCAGAACAACGCTCGGACGATCAACCTCCAAGAGTGGTTGCAACTCGTCCAGGAAGCGCTTTGCTTCGACATGATTCAGTTGTTCTGGCAACTCCATCACAATTACGGGTCCCCGGGTATACATGAAAATCACTCCTGAATATTATTGTTTTCGATTTGCCATCTTTGTGGCATTTCTGGTTTTCGTAAAACAGCAGCTTCTTCCGTTGCGTGGATTCGCTCGCTACCATGGGCAGTCCACTTGCGCGGGGCGCTCGTGAAACGCATCACCTTCGGATCGATAATCTCAACGGCTACGTCGCGTTCAAGATTCCACAACTTGTTTCCGCTTGCGATCGAGTGGCAGAGATCAAGACAGATTCCAATCGTGGTATTGGCCAGGATGGAACTATCCTCGATCACCGTACCGCTGTCCACACAGCAATTCCTTTCAACGTCAGTGAAGCGAGTAATCAAAGCATCCGCTTTAACTTTGGATGCACAACCGACGTAAGCGGGTGCGACGATTCGTGCACGTCGGTGAACTTCGCCGCCATCGTCGATCCAAACACCTGGCCTTACTTGTTTCCCCGATGCGCCAGTCTCGCAGTTTCGACGAAGAATATCGGCTGCGAGTCGCCGCACATCCCGCGGATGAAGCAGGCGGTTGACATACTCCCGAATGAAATAGCGGGGAGCGCCGTTCTGGTCCACATTTCCCTTGAGAATTACCAGATCGCTTGGCTGCGCTTTCGCACAGTCCACCACCCACACGTCCAGACATCCGTCGCGGTCAAAGGTTCGGGTGACAGGCTGCCGCGCCTCTCGGTGGAAGCAGAAGAGGTCGAGAAGGTCGGTCTCGGCGTAAGCATTTGCCGCGTTGATAAATGAGTGTCCGATTCCCCTTTGTGTATAGCCGGCTAGTTCCTCCGCGATAGCGACGGCCATATCCGCCACGACCCGTACCTTAACGTTCTCGGGGGAATGCCGAAAGGACGGCGCAACGGCAGAACTTTTTGCGTCCACCAAAACGGAAATATGTTCGACGTCGATCGCGATCAATCGCTCGATCATTCGTTCGAGTAAGGAACGCCCGACTACCTCGACGCATTCCAGTGGGACGTCAAGAAAATCCTCTGAATCCGTATGCGGCAATTCACTCGAGTGTCCACGGTCCCGAGCGACTTCCTGACTCTTCGCACCGATGACTAGTACAGCTCCCAAACCCACAGACTTTCTTCCCCTCTCGGTCACTCAGAGCAGACCGTATCCGTTTATGAACGCGTGTACACCCGCGAATCAAAGTTCACAGTTAACCCTGGGCTAGGATTTCGGTGTGCTGACGCTGGACTTCGGCTGCCGCGCCTGGCCGGTCTTCGGAAACAGCAAGTCACGCATTTTCATTTTGGCTTTGTGCAGTTGAGATTTCGAGTTCCCAACGGAACACCGCAGCTGGCGGGCGATTTCGTGATGCTGATATCCCTGTACTTCGTGTAGGTCAAAAATCTGGCGGCATCCCGCCGGAAGCTCCTCAATAGCACGGCGCAACGCAATTCGGTCAACCACTCCGGAGAGATTGGGATCGGCTTTGCCAACATCGCGCTTGAGAGAGGGCGACTCATTCGATACGGGCTCGTCGAGGGAAAGCACCGGGGGCGACTTACGGCGCCGCAGCTTCATGAGGACGGTGTTCACTGCGATGCGGTAGAGCCAAGTAGAAAAAGCCGAATCCCCGCGGAACGAATTGACATTGCGAAAGACCTGCAAAAAAGCTTCCTGAGTCAAATCTTCCGCGTCGGCCACATCCTTGGTCATCTGCAGGCAAACGGAATACACGCGCTTTTTATGCAACTGAAACAGTGTGGCGAAAGCTTCCTGATCGCCGCACTGAGCGCGTTGAACAAGTCCACGTTCGGAATCGTCTCGCTGGGTTTCGGTCCGAACTGCAAGCAAATCGGGGGCTGTCACGGAAATTACGCAAGTGGCCACTTTCAATCTCCTTACGTTAGGCATGCGCTGTGTTTACTGTTCTCTTTGGAGTCTTGAGAACATTCAGCGTCGAAACAGAGAGTAGCGGACCCCTGACTTCGGTCCCATCAGGGCGCTCCTGTAAATGGATGTGAGATTTGCTGTACCGCGGGATGTGTGTAATTGTTTTGCTCAGTTTAGGAAAACTTTTTCCCGACGAGAGTCTTGCCTACGCTGTTTCGGGCGCCCACAACTGCGCGGCAAGCTCGTAGGATTTTTGTTCGGGCTTGCCGCGAGTAATTCATTTAATCTTTTTGACCTTGCTCTAATAAAGGCGGAATCCAACTTCAATGCTTATCTGCACATTCACTGGCCTGCCATCTTTCATCGCAGGCTGAAACTTCCATTGTTTGACGGCCTCAATCGCTTTTGCGTCCAGTCCGAAACCGAGTCCGCGTACAACGCGAATGTCACGCGGTCGCCCCTGGTCATCCACAATGAGCCAGAGGATGCACGTACCCTGGGTCTTTGCGATGCGTGCCTGTTCGGTATATTCCGGATCAGGCGTAGCAACAGGCTGAGGAGCGGAGATTCCGCCGCCCACCTTGAACACGCCTCCGCCAATTCCGCCACCACTGCCGTTACCAACTCCAGCGCCATGACCTACGCCTACGCCACCACCGGAACCCGAACCAATTCCAGCGCCCGATCCAGTTCCGTTCGACGGTGGAGCGGAGGGCAGCGCCGCCGCTGACGGGACCCCCAAGTTCGGCATATTATTTTGGGCCACGCGCACTTGTGGGGGGACCACTACGGTAGGCTCAGCCGTCAACTTGGGGTGCGGGTTTCGAAGAACAATCTGGGGCGGCGTAATTTGTTGCATTGCCAACTTCGGCAATCGTCCCTTGGGAGCCGGCAATGGATCATGGTCACCTCCACCGCCGCCGCCGCTGACGACTTTCTTGGCAACCGGCAGGGCGTAAGAATCGGGCGAGGGCGCGATCAAGGTAACGGTCTCATGTTGCTGAACGCGCGCCACCACCTTGTGACCAAAAATTGATCCAGCCAACAGCAACGCCAATAGCACGACGTGCACCACTGCGGATCCGACGAGACCGTTCGATCGATAGTTGTTGTAGTGACCCCAGACCGCGTCCGGGCCGAGTTGAGACTGTTCTCGCACCTGGGAACTCCTTCGCACCGGCCGAATCGGATGTTCCGGTCGAGGAGACGATTCGCGGTTTATGTATAGCGGTTCGAATGAATTGAGTGGAGATAGAGCGTGAGCGGTGTGGCGTGTACCCTGCTGGTTCGACATTGACGCTCCTAAAAATTTCGGAAAAACGACGCGCACATTCGGCAAATTTCCAACCGCTCTATAGATGCCCGGAGATTTACAACGGTTTGCCTGCTACGTTATTGAATTTGGTTGTAAGTATTTTGGGAGGATGCGCCTAAGAAATAAGCAGCTGTGGTCTACGTGTTTCACCTGATTGGATTCTTCGAAAAGAAATGTAGCGGCTAAGAAAATTCCCGAAGCGGGGCGCCTTACAGACAGTTTCTCGCCTTTGCATCTCCAACTCCCATCAGGGCGAGTGACCCTCCGAGCAAAGCCATGTTCTTTGTAAAGTTAATCATTTCACTTTGCCGCTTTTCCGGATCTTGAACCCGCCAAAAATCGTGCATGATAGGAGATACACCGACTAGAAAGCCAGCCACGGCAGCGGCACCCAGCACTGGTTTTATTCCAAAGACGAGACTAGCGCCGCCTAGCGTAAGAGCGACGCCCGAGGCAGTGACAGCTGCGTCCGGCATGGGGACATTTTTCGCATCCACGTATTGCGCCATGGCTTTGCGCTGGATGAGATGGTTGATTCCGTTATAGAGGAAAAAGCCACCGAAGACGAAGCGTCCGAGGTAGTAAGGGAGTTTCATAAATTTGTCCTTCGCGAAAAGATTGTGCCAGAGACGTTATGATTCCCGCTTGCTGGACTGCGTTGCCTCTTTTATGGCGTATGCCTACAAAGCCGAAGGAATGACAAACGAGTCCGGGCGCGCGAACTCGGGGGATACTCGAAACGATTTGTTGCCGGCGGGAAAATTACGGGTTTTCAGACTGCCATCGCGTCTTCTGCTCAACGATGATCTGATAACAATCGCAAGCAGCCGCTTCCAGCTTGGATTTGTTCAGAATGGTTACGTTGCCTCGCGTGTAAGAAATCATCCCAGCCTTTTGCAGGATGCTGGCGGCGACGCTGACGGTGGATCGACGGGTTCCGAGCATTTGTGCGAGGAACTCCTGGGTCAGCGGAAGAGTCGTGCTGCCAATCCGCTCGTGGCTCATCAACAGCCACCGTGCCAGTCGTTCATCCACATCATGCAGGCGATTGCAAGCGGCGAGCTGAGTCGACTGAATACCGAGAATCATTGAATAGCGTTGCAGTTGCCGCTCCAGCGCGGGGCATTGCGGCAGAAGGCTTTGCAAAATTCCGACATCCATCCGATACGCCGTTCCATCCCCTTGGGTGATGATTCGCAAGGCGCTGGTTTTAAAACCAAAAATTACTGGCAGGCCAACGAAGCCTTCTTTCCCGATCAAACCAACTTCCACACTCTCTCCATCTGGCTGAACCGTAAGCACAGAACACATTCCATCGTTCAGGAAATATCCCGACTTGATGACCTCAGCCGTCTCGTGCAGAACCTGATGAAGTCTAAGACGAACAAACTCCAGCGAGGAAAAGACTCGGGCACTTTCAGTCCGCGGAAGACCGCGCAGAATGGTGTTGCCGATGGCGCGCCGATCACCATTGGAATCGTCGAATTTGTTCAGAACGACCCGGGCTAGCTGGGCCATGACAGGTTCCTTTCGTATCACACAGCGATAACGCCGTCCGATTTCGCAGGAACCGTAAGCCGCACAGCTTTGACGGAAAGGGTGCTAGAAGAGACACTTTCAGCCTACGCCTCCCCGAAGCCGCTTGTATGTTCCTTATCGCACACATTCGCGGCCAGTATCGTACAGACACATGGCTTCCCGCCGTAGTATCACTGGTCCGACGCTCACTTCTCATCGGCAAAGGAACACCGGCCTGACCAGGGCCGGTTTTATTTGGCAGCGAACACGACGATTGCGTGCGAATCGGACAACAAGTTGCCTTCGTAGGAGCCCAAGATGGCCAAGAATCCGAGCAACTTGCACCTGAAGCCCGGCCGCACTCGACGGAAACGTCCTTGAGAATGAGCTCTTGCTCGACTTGCCGGACAAAGAGTGCCAGGCGATCTATTCCCAATTGGTTTTCATGCCATTGAGAACCCATGATGTTCTCAACGAAGCCGCGGCGCCGATTCAATACGCCTATTTTCTGAATAGCGGTTTAGCTTCCGTTCTAAATGTTATGGAGGACGGGAAAAGCGTAGAGGTAGGTCTGACTGGCAAGGAAGGTTTTGTGGGACTGCCGTTACTGGTAGGCTTCAAAAGCAGCCCCTCGCGCGTAATCGTACAGATCGCAGGATCGGGTTACCGGATTAATGCGAGTACGCTGATTAGCGTTCTGACGAAATGTCGCACCCTGGAAAAACGACTATACCGATTTTCGCAGGTGCTGGCTGCGCAGGCCTCTCAGATCGCGGCCTGTAACCGGTTGCATGAAGTCGATGAAAGGCTGGCGCGCTGGCTGCTCATGAGCCGGGATAGAATCGATTCCAATCTCGTTCCATTAACCCAGGAGTTTCTTGCACACCTGCTGGGAACGCGGCGTTCCAGTGTCACGGTGGCTGCTTCCATCCTGCAAAAGGCGCGTCTGATCGACTACACCCGTGGCCAGGTAAACATCGTAGATCCGAAAGGACTGGAGGAGGCGGCGTGCGAGTGTTACGCGGCGCTGGTCCAGCAGTCCTCCAGATGGAACGGCGAATCCTCTTGATTCAGGTTTGGGCGACCGAACAGAGCAGATGAAACTAAGGACTCAGAATTTCAGTCTGGAGGCGCATAGAGCGGTGCCTCCATTCCTGCACAAGCAGCTTGACTGCGACCGGCGCGAGTTAGCTAAATACTACCGCGGCGCGTGAGGTGCGCTACCAATGAAAGCACAAAGAGAACTATGAACACGAAGAATATCAGTTTCGCAATACCTGCGGCCGCGATGGCTATGCCGGTAAAACCCAAGACGCCCGCGATCAATGCTACGACCAAGAATACTAATGTCCAGTAAAGCATTGCGATCCTCCTCTGGGTGACTCGTTTCTAGAACGACGATATTCCTCATCTGAGCTGAACACGAATCCCACTTACCCTGTATTTGCAGAGCTTCGTCCCTGTAAGCATTCGCATCATTTGCGTAAGGAGGGAGCAAGTGTCAGTTCTTAAAAACCGGCACTTGCTCGATTGGGGCGTCTGTCGAGTAGAACCGCAGCTTATCGGACATTAACGTCGCTGCCTATACCGTGAGGTTTGTATTTTAGCCAGAAAATATTTCTGCAGCAGCATGACTCAACCGTAGTTTCGGTTCTTTACAGGAAACCATGTATGGACGGCTGATGGCTTCGACTGTAAAAAAGCGGAGTGTCGGTGTTCCCGCGCTTAATGCTGTTTCATTAACTCGCGGGATTTGGCGACAGTAGCTGCCGCTGGCCGCTTCGTCTTTCGGAGGGTACAAATATGAAACGAGAGACAAGCCTCTTTCTGACCCTAGGTTTACTCTCAGCGATTGCCCCTCCGATTTTCGCGCAGGATCTGCAAGGCCAGCCGGATCCTGTGCCTCCTCCCAGCATTATCGGACCGCAACTTATTGCCTGGTCAGAATTAAAGAAGCCACAACCGATAATGCCCCCCAAGCCTGCAAGCCTCGACGTCGAACCCTCGAATCAGAAAGCCGAACCGCAGGTTCAGCAACCACAAGAGCAGGCACCGCCCACGGGGAATGAGGGAAAGCAGCAACAGAGGTAGACAGCGAGCATTGTTCTGCTCTCCCCCAGTCCGGAACGCCGGCTTTAATTCACACTTTTTAGGATTAGCAAGCGAAAAGGAGAGAGCTGTGCATTGCTGCACCGCCCTCTCCCATCGGATTCGAAAGCTTCGGCCTTAGAGGCGGCCAGCGAGAAGCAGTACGAGTAACACCACCACCACCAGGCCCAGTCCGCCACTTGGGTAATATCCCCAAGACCTGCTATATGGCCACGCTGGAAGTGCTCCAACCAGTAACAGAACTAGAACGACTAGTAAAATTGTTGACATTGCAGCCTCCAATGATCGATTTAATTGTTCCTTGAAAAAATCCAGCCCGGTTTCACCGAAACCGAACCCGGGCCCAAAGTGAGCAGCAGACTGTTCTATTTATTTGCCGCCACAGTACTCGGCGACGGCTTGCGCAGTTCGCCATGTTCCTTGGCTACGCTCGCATATTTCCTGACTGCTTGAAGGAAAGGCTGGCTAGCCTCTCGCGGACGGACCTTTCCAGCCAAGATGTCCGCGAATGGCACAAATTTCCCATACAGAAGGCGGGTTTCATCTTTGTCCTGGGTGACGGCAGCTCCGTTGAGATCGATCCCTGCGAAGACGCCGCGGGCTCGAGAGTAGGTCAACACTTCGGACTTCATCTTCCAGTCCGTATCGGCTGCGGCATCGCGTCCGACAGGGCCAGCGGCGGCAGAAGCGTCGGCGCCCAGTTTGAACTTGCTCGAGAGCAGGTGTTGCATCCCATCGTCATTCATGATGACCATCACCAGATCAACAGCCTGACCGCCAAGCTGCAATCCCCAGCTTCCTCCAGTGATCGTGATCGGCGCGGGGGCACTCCAGGCTCCACTTTCCGTGCGACAGGTCGCCACACCTTTTCCATGACTCCCTCCAAAACCAACTGCAATTTTCACCATGGAGGGGATTACGGCGATACACTTCGCATCGTGCATAACCTTGTCAGGAATTGCCTTGTCTGGAACACCCATGACCTCGTTCAGAACTCTTGCGGATGCGTCCAGGCGCTTCTCAATATCCGACTGGTCTTTATCATCGGCGCACCAAGCCAAGCTGGCCAGGAGTAGAAGACCAGAACCGAGCACTAAAAGATTTCTTGGCATTGTGGAATTAAAGCTTTTCATAAGCGAACCTCTTCCGCGCTCGAAGCGAGCAACTATTTTGGATTCGTACGAACATCACCGTAGCTTTGCCGTGATTTTCATTCCATCAGGTTCAACCTGTAAAGTGGACTGGGTGTGCGCCGGAGACTACGCGCGATATTCGAGCTACGATAGGCCAGTGCTAGAGTTCCTGAATTTGAACCCTACAGTTTCGCCAGTATGATGGCTAAGGGCCTTCCGTTGCGAAGGCCTCTCTCATTGTGTTTGATTACGCGGCGCTCGTGCTCTGGGCGGACGTTTCGCGGGAAACCGCAATATCCTGCGCCCCACTGGATTGAAACACCTGCTTGGCGCGATTGACTTCTTCGTCGGTTTCGCAATGAACCACTACCAGGATTCCACCTTTCAACAACTCTCCTTCATAGTTCTTGGCCTCGTATTCAGGAATTCCCATCCCTACCAACGATCCGGCAAATCCCCCCAACGCGCCGCCTATCCCAATTCCGGCAAGCGCCGCTAACAATGGCCCAGCCGCGATAACCGGACCGATTCCGGGAATCGCCAAGGCTCCCATGCCGAGCAGCCAGCCCAACGCTCCGCCCACCGCCGCTCCCGACCCAGCGCCCACTGCCGCCCCTTCCGGCGCCTTCGTACTATGTTCGGTAGCCAATTCCTCGGATTGAACGTTTTCCGGGAGCAAAATCGAGACGTCGGAGTTCGAAAATCCGGCATGCTTCAAGGCGCTGACAGCGGACTCAACACCACTGCGAGTCAGATAGATTCCAAATACCGACTTATCTTTTGTCATCGGTGATCTCCTTATGGTATGGATACGAGTGACGGGATTCATATGGATGACGGGAGAGCAGAGTTTCTCCCCTTCGAGAAAAAGAGTGGGGCATGAGCTTGCTATCCGCCAATCGGGGAAACTCCCTAAACAGAAACAGGCTGCGGGGTAGGACGGATAGTGCGAAGCTGGCGCTGCGATCAGCCCTCCGGCGACTTACCAGATATGGGCGGTCCGCAAGCTGCTGGCGCCGCTCGATACTTCGGATAAGCCGGATCAGTTGGAGCCATATCCGTTCATCATCTCACTTGGATCCCGCAAACCAGAGTCGCAGGGGATCTCTATTTCAACCAGAGTTCCAGGCTCGAGGTTGGTCAATTTCAGTTCACCGCCAAGTTCTTTGGCGCGTTGTTTCATCCCGCCGATGCCCACTCCAACGCTATCCGGACGCAATTCGACAATTTTCTTGCCGATTCCTTTGCCATCGTCGCGCACGGCAACGCCTATTCTTCCATTTTTTCGAGTCAAGGTAATCCACACGCGGTGAGCTTCGGAATGGCGGAAGACGTTGGTTAGAGCCTCCTGAACAATTCGGAAGATTGCAGTCTCCAATTCGGAGGTGAGTCGGGGAAAATCGCGGGGACGCACGTCGAGCGAGGTCTCAATGCCGCTGCGTTTACTAAGTCCATCCGTATACCATGCCAGAGCAGAAAGCAAGCCCACTTCGTCGAGCAACGGTGGATGCAAAAGGTGAGACATGGTACGCACCTGCTGAATCGCGCGATCAATAATGCTGCTCGCCTGAGCCCACGCTTCATCCGGCGGTTGCGCGCCCTTTTGTAACAGCATTTTGTCCAAGACCATCTTCGCTACTGCGAGTTCCTGCCCCAGGCCATCGTGCAGATCACGGGCGATGCGCCGCCGCTCTTGGTCCTGTAAAGTCATGAGGCGGACTGAAAGCCGCCGCAGTTCGTCGGTTCTGTTATCCACCATTTTTTCCAGTTCGGTGGCGTTGTCACGAATGGAGTGTTCCAGGAGCTTGCTATCGTGGATGTCAGAACAGGTACCGTACCATTTGGCGATCTTCCCACCGTCGCGAATCGGAACTGCGCGAGCCCTGAACCAGCGATAAGTTCCGTCCTTGGACCGCAGGCGATACTCCGCTTCATAGTCTGCCCCTGATTCCACACAGCGCATCCAGTCCGCCATGGCTTGATTCTTATCGTCAGGATGCACATAGTCAAGCCACCCAAAACCATTCGCAGAACCTGGGGGCGCGCCGGTAAAGTCATAGAATCGATCGCTGACATAATCCCTGGAGCCATCGGCCTTACGATTGAAAATAATATCGGGCGCAGTGCTGAAAATAGCGTCGAGTTCCTGATTCTTTTCCACCAACTCGGCATTCAGCCGCATGAGGAGCTCTGCTTTGAGTGCCAGCTCTTCCGTGCGGTCCAGAACACGCTGCTCGAGTTCGCGATTCAGAGTTTCGAGCAATCGCGTCTTTCGGTGCAGATCGGCGAACACTCTGACTTTAGCGCGCAGCAGTTCCGGAACCACCGGAACAGAAATGTAATCCACCGCGCCATGCTCGTAACCTTTAAGCTGGTCCAAGTCGGTGAGATGAACGGCTGAGACAAAAATGATCGCAGTGCGCTGAAAGCGGGGGTGCTGACGGATCATTGCAGCCAATTGGAAACCATCGAGCTCCGGCATGCTCACATCCATCAGCACAACCGCAATGTCGGTCTTGAGAAGGACCTCGAGGGCTTCCTTTGCTGACATGGCCTTGATCAGTTTCTCCCCTAGACCTCCCAGCATGACCTCATAGCTGAGAAGCTTGCCGGGCTGATCGTCCACCATCAGGATATTGACTCTTTCGTCTTTGCCCATTCGTAGTCTCCGCGTTCAGGAAACAACTGCTGCGGCTCGTCTTCTATCTGCTACCGATGGAGCCACATCCGCAATGACGAGAGCAGCTGCTCGGTATTGACGGGTTTCGCCAGATACTCTGAAGCCCCAGCCTCAAGACATTTCTCACGGTCTCCCTTCATAGCCTTTGCCGTCAGGGCGATGATCGGCAGTCGCCGGAAAGAAGCGTTCTGCCGAATTACTTGCATGGTTTCGTAGCCGTCCATCTCAGGCATCATAATGTCCATCAGGACGATCGCGATGTCAGGAGTGGATTCGAGTTTGGCAATCGCCTCACGCCCGGTTCCCGCGGTGATTACAGTCATGCCCCGGCGTTCAATCACACTGCTAAGAGCAAAGATGTTGCGGACGTCATCGTCGACCACCAAAACTTTCTTACCCACCAAAGAGTCGTCGGAATGATGCAACCGGTCGAGCAATCTCTGTTTCTCCACCGGAAGATCGGAGATAACCCGGTGCAGGAACAAAGCAGTTTCGTCCAGCAATCGTTCCGGCGACTCGACTCCCTTTACCACGACACTGCGTGCGAGCGAGTGAAGACGAGCGTCCTCTTCTAGAGAAAGTTCTTTTCCGGTAAAGACAACCACCGGCAAATCGTTGAGGGCTGGCGTATCTCGGAAGCGCTCCAAAACATCGAAACCTGACATGTCTGGGAGCCTGAGATCGAGAACCACGCAGTCAAAAGACTGCTCACTCACGGCGTTAATTGCGTCGGCGCCCGTAGAAACAACCGTAACGTCGATGTCGCTGTAGCCCAGCAATTCCTTGATGCTGAGTTGCTCCCCGGGATTGTCTTCCACCACGAGGAGCCGCTTCCGTCGCGGCGCGGCATATTCTTTGATGCGTGACAGGGCTGACTCCAATCCCTCCGGAGTGGTTGGCTTGGTCACAAACGCAAATGCTCCACGAGCCAAACCGTGGTGGCGATCTTCGTCAAGCGTCAACATCTGCACCGGGATATGACGGGTCGACGGGTCCTGCTTCAAGTGATTCAGCACAGTCCAGCCCAGCATGTCAGGCAGGAAGACATCGAGAGATACTGCCGTTGGATGGTATTCGTGGGCAAGCGCGAGTGCCTCCGCACCTCGCGTAGCCACCAGGACTTTGAAGCCCTGGTGCCGAGACAGATCACACAAGACTCGCGCGTAGTGCGCGTCATCCTCAACAATAAGCAAGATGGCATCGTCAGGCTGCAGATTGTCGCGGTCGTCCTCGATCTTTTCGATCGTATGCTCCGACATGCTCGCGACAGCTAGCTGCACGGGCGACACTGCGGACGGAGACCTTTGCTCGATCGATGCTGCATTGGAGCCGGAAGGTCCGACATAAGTCTGTGGCAGATACAGAGTGAATGTGCTGCCACGGCCTGGCGCGCTGCGCAGCTGGATTTCTCCACCGAGCAAACTGGCCAGTTCACGGCTGATGGCGAGACCCAAACCCGTTCCACCGTACTTGCGGCTGGTTCCCGCGTCTGCCTGCTGGAAGGCTTCGAAGATGATGCGTTGTTTTTCAAACGGAATGCCGATGCCGCTATCTGACACTTCGAACGCGACTACCGATGCGGCCTTGCCGAGAATCGGATGATCTTCGCTCCAGCCGCTTCTGGCCAGAGATACGGTCATCCGCACCCCCCCGACCTCGGTGAACTTGAATGCATTCGACAGCAGATTCTTCAGCACTTGCTGCAGACGCTTCGAGTCGGTGACTACGCTCCGTGCGAGATGCGGATCGCTCTGCACCTCGAAACTGAGGTGGCGATTCTCTGCCTCGTGCCGGAACGGACGTCCAACCGCATCCAGCAAGCTGGCAAAGAAGACTTCTTCCGCCTCGACCGACACCGTTCCAGACTCAATTTTGGACAAGTCGAGAATGTCGGTGATCAGATTCAGCAAGTCGGTTCCGGCACCGTGAATGGTGCGGGCAAACTCTACTTGCTTTGGAGTCAGGTTCGCATCCGGATTATCGCTGAGCTGCTGTCCAAGTACCAGAATGCTATTGAGTGGAGTGCGCAACTCGTGGGACATGTTGGCGAGGAATTCGGACTTGTACTTCGAAGTAAGAGCCAGTTCCTTTGCCTTTTCTTCCAAGGCACGGCGGGCTTGCTCGATTTCCTGATTCTTGCGTTCCACCTCGACATTCTGTTCGGCCAGCTGTTGTGCTTTCTGCGCCAGCTGCTCGTTGGTTTGCTGCAATTCCTTTTGCTGCATCTGGAGTTCGGTGGCTAACTGTTGCGACTGCTTCAACAAGCCTTCGGTCTGCATCGTGGCCTCGATGCTATTCAGCACGATGCCGATGCTGGCCGTCAATTGCTCAAGGAACGCCAAATGGGAGGTGGTGAAGCTACTGAGGGATGCCAGCTCGATAACGGCTTTTACGCGATCTTCGAAGAGCACGGGAAGGACGATAACGTTTCGCGGAACGGCCTCGAATAAACCGGAGCGAATCGTGATTGTGTTCGGCGGCAATTCGGAGATCAGCATGCGCCGTTTTTCCGCGGCGCACTGTCCTACCAGGCCTTCGCCGACCTTTAACCGCCGGAGATGTCCATCGTCACCGTCGCCGGCAAAGGCTGAGAGCAGCACCATCTCCGCCGATTCCTCACCGCCCATCTGGTAGATCACGCCCTGTTGGGCGCTTACCAGAGGTGCGAGTTCGGAGAGCAACATGCGGCCGACCGTCGTGAGATCGCGTTGGCCTTGCAACATGCCGGTGAAGCGCGCCAGGTTCGTTTTCAGCCAGTCCTGCTCGGTGTTGCGGTCCGTGGTCAGGCGGAGGTTGTCGATCATGGTGTTGAGGTTGTCTTTCAAGTCTGCAACCTCGCCACTGGCTTCTACTTGAATCGAACGCGTCAGATCGCCTTTCGTGACGGCCGTAGCAACCTCAGCAATGGCACGCACCTGGTTGGTCAAATTGTCGGCCAGCAGGTTTACGTTACCGGTGAGATCCTTCCAAGTTCCGGCGGCACCTGGCACGTTGGCTTGCCCGCCAAGACGGCCTTCCACGCCGACTTCGCGCGCTACCGTTGTAACCTGGTCGGCAAAAGTGGCGAGCGTATTCGTCATGTTGTTAATGGTTTCTGCGAGCGCCGCGACTTCGCCCTTCGCGTTCACCGTAAGCTTTTGAGTCAGTTCACCGTTGGCTACGGCCGTAACCACTTTCACGATGCCGCGCACTTGCTCCGTGAGGTTGGCGGCCATGACGTTCACGTTATCGGTGAGATCCTTCCAGGTTCCTGCGACACCCGGGACCTGCGCCTGCCCGCCCAGTTTTCCCTCCGTACCCACTTCGCGGGCCACACGAGTTACTTCGGCAGCGAAGGCGTTGAGCTGATCCACCATCGTGTTGATGGTGTTCTTTAGTTCGAGAAT
>OBLW0100002620.1_pt1 | contig 14478 bp, 18 predicted proteins | sample 1520161 | NCBI WGS metagenome assembly OBLW01 (sample SAMEA3539309, study PRJEB22396) | soil metagenome | biome: tundra; feature: field; material: soil | place: USA | collected 2010-05 | depth 0.15 m
GCTATAGCTCAGCTGGGAGAGCGCATCGTTCGCAACGATGAGGTCGTCGGTTCGAGCCCGACTAGCTCCACCATATTTTCAACCACTTACCACCGCCAATTTTCAAATCACGTTCCATTACGTTCCAAAACCTTTAGTTGATTGTTGCCGCCTGTCGGCGTGATTCCACCATGTCCTCCATTCTCGCGACCGCCCGCCTCTGACTCTCGGGCACATGTTGAGCATAGATATCCATAGTTGTTGAAATGCGGGAGTGGCGCATGTGTCCCTGTACGTCCTTGGGGTTTGCTCCCGCTTCGACAAGCCATGTTGCACAAGAAGTTCGGAGCGAACGCCAAGTAGCCTTCTTTGGGTCCATGCCAAGTTTGACTGCCGCTGGCCGAAGATGCCGCCGCAAGATGTTTCCATCTCGCATCGGAAGTCCAGTGCGGAGCGACTGAAATACCAAATCCCTCGGCCCATCCGAACGGACGAGCTTTATCTTCTTTTTGGCATGCTTACCGCCCCAGTTCAGTTCCACTTCCAGTTTCTTGAGTTGGCGGATACGTTGGATGATGGAAACAGGAACTCCGACTGTCGCTGCACTGCCGACAGTCTTGGTGACACTCCAATCCCCTCGACAGTAGCGTTCGTCAACTGTGAGAGCATCATCGTGCACGTCTTCCCACTTCAACCCGATCAACTCGCTAACCCGCAATCCGGAAAAGACAGCCACGGAGACCATCGTGGCATAAGGCTCAGGGATGAATTCGATGAGCCGTTCGAACTCTTCCGGCGTAACATGTGGCTTTTGTTTTTTTCTGTTGACCACCTTGACCCGCGGTATCCGCACATCCAGAACTGGATTCTTGGTGAGCAGATCGAACCGGACTGCGCTGCCCAGTACCGCAGAGAGCACTTCTTTGATCTTGAGAACCGTGTCTGCTCCCACCTGCGAGGTTGCCATGCTGGAGAAATACTTCTGTAGTGTAAGCGTAGTTAAATCCCGCAGAGGCACACTTCCGAAAACTGGTATCAAATGCCTGCGCAAGGTTCCCTCGTAGCTGGCTTTCGTTGTGCTGGCCATTTCTGGTAATACCGTTGGCTTATAGGTTCCCTCGACATAGACTGCAAACGGGGTAGCCGACCCGATGGTCTGCAACCCTTGGTTCATCGGACGCAGCATTTCGTTTGCGATCTTCAAGGCCTCGCGTTCCGGCGTCTCTGCCGGGCATACCTTCATTCGTTTTCGTCTTCTTTCGAGCCTCCCTTCTTTGAACTCGTCTTGCCTTGGAGTGATCCACCACCACTTTCCTTCACGAAATGGTTTTGGGTTTTGAAACCTTCTGCGCGCCATTGCTGAGAAATCTCCTCTCAGCGGAGCCAGTAGGTTCGCCTCGACCGGAACAATACCACAGCGACCGGAAGCAGCGGGAATACCGGTCGTGCTCACACCATCGCGTTGTGGTCTGTCCGGCATTCAATCAGCATTTGGAATACCTGCGAACCGGTGCATTCGCGCGGACACATTTGCGTGCCGCCTTCACAGACAAGCTTAATTTTGTCGGGGCAGTCGAACTTCCGGCGTTAGCCCGAATCGCCGATTCGCCAGCGTGACTTCGCCACGTCAAGCAACTGCCCACCCCAATTTTTCTGGGAATTCAATACGCAGATTCCTTCACCTCAAGGCGCTGCCCGAACCAATCTTTTCCGTCCAAGTGTCGGATCGCTTCGTCCGCTTCGGATTCCCTGGGCATCTCTACGATCCCATAAGCCCTTTTCTGCCCCTTTCGAATTCGTACTGCTTCCACATCTCCGTAGTCGAGGAACAGCTGTGCTAGACGTGCTACGTCGGTGGACGAACCAAAATTCGAAACAAAGATCTTCATCATTCGTCTCCTTAAAACGGATTCTGTCTGTTATTGCTGCCTGCTTGGCCCTCACCCGCGCCCGTCCAAGTGGTGGGCAGCTCCTGAGGCCGCCCACCGTCAACTTGTGCTCACCACTTGTCTTCGTCGCGAATTACGACATCCAGCTTTCTGCCACGCCACATTTTCCCGTTCAGCCACTCCCTGGCGGGAATCGCCTGGCGTGCGGGCAGAGAGACGAAAGCCTCCGCCAGCCAGCCTTCGTCGGGCCAAATCGACTGAATCCGAATGTCGCATACGTGATAGAGTTCCCTGGTAAAGAGCTGGAATAGGTCTTCGATGGAAACTGTATAGTAGATATTTCGAATTCGTAGAGGCCGCGTTCTTTCGGATTCACCCGTCTTTTGCCGTTTCATTTCGATTCTGGTTGTCATGTCATTCCTCCTTATATGCTTTGTTATTGTTGGCCAACCGTTACTTCTTTTCCGTGTGTGTCTACAACAATGTATGTATCAGCCTGCACATGTCGCTAAATGCTAGATTCGCTAGTATCAGTGAGATCATGCCGTCGACCACGATTCTTTGGCATCGAAGGCCGAGGCTTTCTTTCACCGGTTGAAGACTCTTCTGCTTCCGCGGCCTTTTTGGGGTAAAAGAAAACATTCGCCGAGAAGCAGACTGGCTGACGAGCGTAGAGTTCTTCGCTGGTTTTCAATCGCCCAGTGGTTGCGATGACTATTGTTTTGCCCGTCGACTTTGATGGGCGTGGCTTTTCGAGCGGCATGACGATAGTGACAGTTTTGTTTTGTCGATCGATTTGAATCGATGGGCGTTTCATGCATTCTCCTTTTTGTTAGCTCGGTTGCGCGTTTTCGAAATCGAAATCATTCGCTTACCCTCCTCGCGCCAGAATTTGACTTCGATACCGGTTTTCCTGAGTGCGGTCGCGAGTCGTCGTAACATCCCGGAAAGAGTTTTGGCAGTTTTCGGCCAGCCTCTTCGATCTCCTTCTTGGTCAACGCTGGCGCGAGTTAGTTTGGTAAGGAGAATCGCCGCGGTTCCTTGCCACGGACCTTTTTCAACGAGGTCGCAGATTGGACCGGCGATTGGCGAAGCTTCCAGTGCAACGGCATTTGCGTTTTTGCGATTTTCCGCGTAAGCCTTCATGAACGAACCCTTCGCCAGCCCTATGGCTGACTCGGCGGCCGTTGCCAATAATGCGAAGTCAGCGAGTCGTGGCGGATTTTGTAACTGCGCCTTGGGAAGTTGCTTTATCGCCTGCACAGCGATATCAAGAAGGGCTCCCAGTATCCTCGGTCTCGCAAGTTCAAATTCAGCCCAAAACTCCTCTTCTGATCTGAACCGCTCGATTACGGGCAGGTCAAAGATGATTGTTCGGTCGAGTAAGTCCGTTCGGCTGGCGAGCTCTTCAATGCCGTTCAAAATTACGGGCCGTCGGTAGTCAAGCACCACCTCGCCAACGTCGGTGAAAAGTTGCCGCGTCGCAAACCCTCCCCCGGTGCTAAGGCGGCACAAGCAATCGCTGAACCATGGCGGCAGGTAGCTGAGGTTGTCGAAGACCAGCACCCACGAATTGTTTGCGAAAATCATGAGATCCCGGATGTCCTTGGGCATCGCTCGCGCTGGGGATCTGTTGGGGTCGATGAGCGCTCCAGGGATCCTGCTCTGTGTGGTCTTGCCAGAACCGGCCTCGCCGCAGAACGCGGGTACCGGATAGCAGGTTCGGACGAGCAAGGAGTTCAATAGATTTTCGAGGAATAGGATCCAGTCGTCATCTGATCGCAGGTTAAGAAACCTTTTCAGCTCTTCGATGTCGCCGCCGCGAATAGGCTCCGGCAAGCCCAGCATTCCGTCTGGTCGCCGGAACTTTACCGAAGGATTTTCGGTGACACGCCAGCCGTCACCGTCGATTTCGACTGCTCGCCACAGCTCGTCCCCCAAATCTAGGTAACTGGTCGACTTGTTCGAGGCGACCCTTAAGAAAATTGGCTCCTTTGCCCGCTCGTACCTCGCAACGGCATCGAGTTGTGAAAGCGCTTCCTGGATGGCTTGCGCTTTCGGCGCGGTCCTAGTCTTCCTGAAGTACTGAAGGCGAAGCCAAAGTTTCATTTCCCTGCTTGCCAATGCGTAGTTCTCGAAATGGTTCTCGATCCGGACGCTGGCGTAGGTTTCTCCTTGCGGAGTGCAAAAAACATTCGCGTCACGGGAAGCGAAGTCCAACAGTTCGTCCGTCTGGTTCGCCCTTTTACTGCGTGCCAAGTTTTTCTCGTCCGATTCGGTCTCAACTTCGCCGTCTGCGGGCTCGTACAGCTTGCGCAGGTCGGGCCAGTCCCTCCCGGAGCAGGATTCATGAAGGCATCCGGCCGCGACACCACGATCGGGAAACTGAACAATGTAAGCCGAATTGTTCGTGTGGCCTTTGTCCCACGGGCACTGCAGTTCCCACCGGTAACCGGTGCCCTTCCAAGGCCCTTCCTTGATGACCGGGAGTGCCACCTTTTTGATCCACTCGGCCACATCGAAACCATTCCGGACTGCAACGGCACGCGCCAATCCGGAGGCCAACCGGGTAAGCAATGAGGTGCTTACAACGTTGATTTCCTCAGGCGCTCGCAGTAGTTTTGCAAATCTATGTGGGCGGTCATCGGTAGGGATTCCCTTGCAATTCTTGGTGCCGGGTACACGACTGACTCTCGACGCATTAAAGTTTCCAATGTCAACGCGCACCTCAGCAGTGTCGAATTTCATCGCCAGCATTTCTAGGCATCCCTTTATCAATTCGCGACTCTGATCATCGTTCGGTCCGTCGATGCCATAAAGCAAATTCGCCCCGTTTCCGGTGTCCACGAAGACCGGCTCGGGCCAACCCAGATCAGTTAGAAAACGCCTACATTGCCTCGCCCGCTTGAGCGCTGCTTCATGTTCGGCTTCTGTGGATGGTGTGTTGGCAGTACGAATAGGATCAAAATCGATGAGAAGCCAAAGCCGTCTCTCGATGTCCTCGTCTTTGATGGCCGCCGATCTCTTCAGACGGTTCTGCACTCGAGCCGCCGCAGAATCCCTAATCGGGTTCAGGCCGAAATAGACCCCCGGTGCGACACCACTCTCGTCCGCGGCCGCTTGCGCCATTTTTCCGACATCGTCAAAGATCCCAGTGAGCGCCCCAGCATCGGATCTTGGTACTCGGAGTTCTGCAGCCGACCGCTCTCCCCAGAGAATGGTCAACGACTTTTTTATCAGCTGTTTCCGTTCGTTCTTCGTCACGTTACTTCCTCTCCTACGATAATTTTCACAGTCGCGCTTCAGCGGTTGGCTAGACGCCAGGCTGCGACTCCTTCAGTGCCAGCGCCTTCTCGACCATGTCCGCAGGCATAAGTGCCACATTGCCTTTGCTGTCGCGTACGACGATGTTGTTTATATAGCGTGGTTTGAATCCAACTACCGTGAGCACATCCCCTTCGAATGGCGGCTTACGAGAATCGGCATATGCTGGGCCGAGAATTTCCACCTCGCGATATACAAACGTCGCTCCGAGTGCAATAGAGCCAAAACTGGTTCTGGCCTCGAATTTGGCCGCCTTCCGCGTGATTGTCGTGGTCCGTTCTTCGCTGTGCATTGTCCAACCCTCATGGACAATTCAAACGGATATTCGACCTCATTACGAGGGACATTTGGTAAGTCAGAGAGGTCTACTCCGGATTCACATTGTCCGGACAATGTGTGGTCAGGACAGGTGGGGTTGGTTTGCTTATTGTCCTAAGGCTGGAATACTGGGCTACTTCAGGACTTCAGCGGAGCTGATAGGGCTTACGGCGGAGATGCTTGTCGATACTTCCCGCAGTTATCGTCTGGCCAAATGCAACCAAGAAGATCGCCGCGATTATGTGGCCGTAGTTGGGAATTGTTTTGCCATGTTTGGTGCGATATCTGTCCAAAACAGAAGCCGCTTGCCTTTTAAAATCGGAATCGATCTTTTTCGTTTTCTCGCTGAGCAGCACATTATGCACTAAGTCTTCCGGTTCCTCCGGTACCAGCTTCTTTTCGGCTCTGGTACGTAGCTTAGGATTGACCACCGCAGCCAGACTATCCTGAGCAAGCTTAACGTCCGCAATCACGTTCTCGACTTCGGTCACGGCATGCGCAATTGCATTCTGAGTTTCACGAACTACGACCGTCTCCACCTGTTCACTGCGTGCATAATTCTCGTCCAGATCGATCTTTTCCCGCTTGACCTTGTCTCGATCGAATGTCGGAACCTCAAGCAATGCCTGCTTGGCTTTGCTCAACGCATTTTCCACATCGACCAGCCATAGCCGGTATTTTCGAAAAAGTGGAGCACTGTTTGCTTGCTTACGTTCGCGTGCCAGGAACGATTCGGCACCCCTTTTGTCATCCGCCAGATGATAGAGGTCTTTCAGTAAAGCCTCGCGCTCGCTCGGATTCATCTTCGAGAGATAAACTTTCATCGCCTGTTTAAACGATTGGAAGTCGCGCGCAGGATCTTCTCTCTGGCTATTCTGTGTGTCTTTAGGCGGAGACTTTAGCATTTTGCTTCCCGAATTCGTACTGGGTTACTTCGAACTGAGCCTACTAACCAGAAGAAACCGACCAAGAAAATCATCAGGACCGCCACCAGTCATGTCCATGGCCCTGCCAAGGAAATTGGATCTCCCATCCGACCGACCCAGTCTGCGGCGACTGCAACGACCGAGAAGCAATCGAAAGGCCGACCACTACAACAACGATGACGAGCCAGGACAGCCGCGGGCAAGTACAGCCAACAGTCCCGCGATGGTGCACTTAGCGTAGATCATGCCGCTCTTTTCTGCCTCCGCTGACAATCAAAATCCAGTGGTCAGCCGTGACAACACCTGCTACGGATTCAGCTTGGGCATGTGACTCCGCAGTCTAGCGACTCCGATGCAGTTTTACGCCAGCCTCTTCCAAAAGCTTAAAGCCAGAAGCCGAATTCTTGCATTCAGGCAATCTGGACGGACGGACGCTGCGGACGCAAGAATCCTAAACCTCTAAGTCTCAGCCACCAACTTTAGGCTTCAAAACTCCAAATTCCTAAGCTTTTTTCTTTATTTTTATAATTGTTCAACAGAGTTAGGTTATAGGAATTCTTGCGTCCAGTGCGTCCGCTCCGTCCATCCCCCACGCTTAAAGGGCCAAGCCGATCCGAATTCATGATGTCCGGCGGAGCGCCATCAATCGCCAGAAGACGGGAAGAGGGCTGAGCCAACAAGCGTTCCATATAGGGTCGAAAATCAAGCAGGTGGACGACGCAATGACGCCAGAGTGCCAGAAGTGGGCGTTCGAGGTTCATCCCGAGGTTTGCTTCTGGGCGCTGAACGGGGAGCCCTCGATGCTGCACAACAAGAAGAAGGAAGCAGGTAGGAATGACCGACTTCATCTCCTACGCACCGAATTTCCCGAAATTCAGCGACATCTCGCCGAAGATCGACCACCTGGAGTCGCCAAGGACGATCTGCTGGATGCAGCAGCGGCAGCGTGGACGGCGCTCAGGCGATACCGGGATGGGGCGAAGTGCGTTTGCACCCCTGAATGCGACGAGAAGGGATTTGTTGTGACTATCGTTTACTAGCCAAGAACTGTCGTGCTTCGCCCATTAGTCATGCGAGTGTGATTAGCGTCACATTGAATTTCCGCTCCATGCGTGCATACTCGCGATTAGTAACTCTGTAATTATGGTTGTTCTAAGGAGATAGATAATGAAGTCTGTCGTAGCCGTGATTCTGTGTCTGATAATTCCAACTGCAATGTTTGCCGGAGAGTCCCAACCCGGTTTTAAGGTCAAATATGATGGCGGGTCGCTGCAAAACACCAAAACAGGCGCTGACCTGAAGCTTTACGTTGACTCGAACTCCATCCGAATCACGCAAGGGCAAACCGAAATTGCAAATATCATTCCCTCGACGATCACCGAAGTGAGCTACGGACAAGATGTTCATCGCCGGGTGGGCGCTGCCATTGGGCTAGCTGTGGTGTCCCTTGGCATCGGCGCATTGATGGCGCTCACCAAATCCAAGAAGCACTTCGTTGGGCTGACATGGGCTGACGGCGATAAAAAGGGCGGCTTCGCGATGCAATGTGACAAAAATGACTACAGAGGCGTCCTTGCCGCGCTGGAAGGAGTCACCGGCAAAAAGGCAGTGGATTCAGAAGCCATGACCGTGAAGAACTAGGACGCGAAATCTCGTGGTTCTACCGTCTACTACGTCTTGTTTTGAATAGCCACGATGGAGATTGATATTTGCCCTCGCTGGATTCTGGCGAAGCTTCGCATTCAGGAGCCGAGTCGGCATCACGTTGCGCTGCTTGTCTCAGCCCGGCTTCCGCGCTTCTCCTGCTTGCGGTTCCGGATTCAAAACCTTTTCGATCTCTTCCCTGAGCCAGCGGTTTGCCGGGCCATTCTCCACACTCTCGTGCCAGTACAAATGGGCCTCGCCCGGAAGCGCGCGCAAAACATGTTGCTTCGCGGCGACGGCAAGCACGGGCATGCTCGGCTTGGGACGAATCGACGCTACCAGCTTGGCTCATGAGCGAAATGTTCTCGCAACAAATCCAGCCGCTACTCGCACACATTCCAACGTCTGCTATTCGATCACGAATTGGCGTCTCGCGCTGGTACGCGGGTCGGATTCGCAAAGGCTACCGCCCACATCCTCGGCACTGGATGACGCTGGCGCAACTCGCTGGAGTTTCCGCGAATGCCTGAATAGCTCACCTGATGCTGCCAGTTTGGGATAACACATCTTTGCGAACGATGGCGCTTTCCCGGAACTTCAATTTGGCGTTCTTGGTTACCATCGGCCAATTCTGTGACGATTCGCGGGTCATTCCCGCCCCTAGGGCTTTCGCCTTGAGGTCATTCTAAAGCGGAAGAAGGGTTTAGTTCGAACGGCTTCACGAGATGCCCCACTTAGCGTAAGCTTCGTCGTTGTATATTCCTAGCCCGCCTCCTATCGGCAAACTGTCGTGCGAGAACTGGTCGCACGAATGGGCGTCAGGCGATTCACTCGGCTCACGAATGCATTCTCGAAAAAGTTTGAGAACCACTGCCACATGGTTGCCATCTACCATGCCTATTACAACTTCTGTCGCGTGCATCAGACCCTGCGTGTTACGCCAGCTATGGAAGCTGGCCTAGCGGATCACGTATGGACGACGCAAGAGCTGGTTTCCTTGCTCGAATACAAGAAGCTCACGGCTGCTTAGGCCGATCTTCGATCCATCCGTAAGTGAATTCTAACCCTGGTATGTCAGATGTTGGTTTGCTCTGCTTCGGGTTCATAGTGTGAGGAACAGGCGCTGATCTGGATACTGATGCCCTGTAATCCCAGAGCATTTTCTTGCCTTTTCTAAACTGGAGTAGTTCCTCCGAAGTGCCATTTTGCGCGTAAATGCTGATGACGAATGATGCGACACCGGGAGGATTTATTCCTGGTGTCGGTTTCAACTTTATGTCAATTGGTCGAACCAAATGAGCCGCTAGAGTACCAACGGTCACGACGGGCGAGGTCTTGAACGGGAACGCAGTGGAATCTGCTACAACGACTGTCACTCCAGTGAGCGGAAATTTGCTTGGATTGACGATTGCAAGCGGCACGTTCCCATCTTCATCTGGTGGCTGTGGAGCGATATAAGCCACGCCATTCCCGCCCGTTAAATTCTGCAACGTGTCCTTTGCTAAATTGGCTGCTTGTTGTGTCGCGGTAAGAACACTATCAACGTGGGTGATTGTCGAATCGTACTGAGTTTTGCTTGTTTCAATAGAGGCTTTCAAGCCCTCAGCAATTTTATCGAAAGCCTTATTTTGGGCGTCCCTAATGTCCTCGTTTTTATGGTCACTTAATTTGATTGTATGGACCTCTAAAATTGTGAAGGTAACGAGGAGTACTATCCATGCTATTTTCTCAGCAAAGTGCATGTCCGGGCGAACACTCATAACGCCCGCCACAGCGGCAAGTATGCCGATAGAAACACCAGGAGATTGTTTTGTGAGCGAAATCCACAAAGCGAGACCCGTTCCAATGAGCACAAGTATCCAAGGAAGAACTCTGCTGGTTTTCCACAAATCCTCTGCTTTTGAAAGAAGCTCACGCATACACGAAATGGTCTCGCTGGAAACCACCTTGGGTCAATGTGATAATCTCCAGGTATCTTTTTGTGGGAGATTTCAAAACAGCCCACTACCGGATTTTCGGGCTGCTCGGCCCTTCGGTATATTCGTTCTATAATCCGCAAGCATGGACAAAATAGCTGAGGCTGGGCTTGCCATCTTAGCAGTGCTGGGGTTTGTCGCCTGGCTGGGCGGTGGCAGGAAATGGGCTTTTCGCACACTCCTGTCGGTAATTGTTCTGGCTACAGTGGCCGTTGCTGGAACGCTGCTCTACACCTACTGGACGGAAAAGGCTGAAGAACATCGAGCGCAGAAACTTCACGAGTGCGCCGTTGCAAAGGTTGCAGAACCGAAATGCGCCGAAGTTCCAAAGAAAGGTACCCTCCCTGAGAGCGCACTCATTTGCCCCGCCTACTTCCTCCCTGACAACGCCTCACCGCAACAAGAGGAAGAAGCCCTCGCAGCCGCCGAACAGGAATGCAGGGGAGAAATGGACCCTAAAGAGAAGTCTTTGCACGAGCAAATCAGCCAGTACAAGCGAGAACATGGGATAAACGATCCCTATGCGGCAATCGCAGAACCGATACGGCCGGATAAGGATAAGGCCACTTCCGCCGCCGATTATGATGCTCTAGCGAAGAAGCACGGAGCGATTAAAGTCACGCTAGGTCCGGCTGAGTGTGCGGCAAGAGTTCGAAAAGCGTATCCGGGCGCGTACAGCGACTTGGACGACGCCACGCTTACAAAGAAGGTGTTGGCCAAGTATCCGCACTATTGCGACACTTCTACGCCGGACTTCATTCCAGACATTCAGGGCATTCGCTAGGTGTTGGCTCTGTCTACCCGCCGTGCGCCTTAGTTTCGCGATTCAGGCCCAAGGTGTGTGCTAGTATGCGGCTGTCATGGTCCAATGTTGCTGCGCAGGTGAAGCTTGTAGTCATCACAAGCCGGGGCAGCGGTGCTCAAATGAATCTGTACCGCCAATCCAGCACGTTCCCGATCCCACAAACCGAAACCTCCCTATTCCCGGATCAGTGCGAGGCATGTGCCAACCATGCCGGGATTCACTCGCACGTGTGATCAAGAAAGAGAACGCCGGATGACAGCGCTAGCTCCTGTGGTCTACTTGGTCGTTGTGACGTGGGCCATCCTCCAAAGCAACCGACGATGGATGACTCTGCTTTGGATCGTCGTCAGCCTAGCGGCTACCGTCGGAGCGTTCGCTCTGGCGGGCGCTATCTGGCCTGATCTTGCAGGAGTGCTCGGTCATGCTGCAGCGATTCCCAGCTTGCTTATTTCCGCGCTCGTCGGCGTCAAACACATGCGATCACACCGGAGACCATCGGTTCCGAAAGTTTCCCACCCCGTGATCTCGACGGAGAAACTTATGCACACCACATCGGCTCGTCCTGCTATTTGCTTAGAGTGCGGTAACCCACTCCACGTGGCGGAGATGTTCGCAGTGGAGGTCACGAGCGGCGAAGGCTTACTTAAGGGGTATCTGCACATCCAAGATTGTCGTACGAAGTGGGAAACAAAAAATCCGAATTTCTACTATGGACCGCCGTCCCCGCCCACTCTGAATCTGAAGTATGTCCCCGAAACGTGGCTATCCGAAGGATACATCGAAGGGCATTGTCCCTGCGGTCACACTGTAAGAATTACTTCGACTGAGATTTCTGATGAGCGCCATGCAAGACAAATGCTCGACCATAAGATGTTTGAGCATGAAGCGGAAAAGCATTCGGGTTAACTCCACCTCCCCAATTGGCTAGCGAGCGCGCCCTGCGCCCCTGAGTCCAAGTTCTGTGGTGGTGGGTGGGTGGCCGGATTTTTCCCGGCCTCTATAGCTATCCCCGCCTATGGATTGACCCTTCTTTTCTTGCGTCTGTAAGATCACCAGATCACCCGCTCCGTCCGAGTCCTATGCAACCAGGCGTTGGCACAGGCCGACACCACCATCTGGGATTCGAGGCTAACCGGCTAACCCCGTTTTAACGAGGAAAGGAAAAGCCTTGATTCAGGCGAACTGCGAACGGTATTTGACTGTTGAACTGTTGACGGCGAGACGGCGATCTGATGGTTGAAGGAAGGAGCGTTAGCCGCCCAAGGGGAAGATCCTTCAAAACTCTTTGGAGGCGAAGAGTCTAGATTCCCACCAAGCGCCTCGCCGATCCATCCCCTCAAAAAAGGGTAGTGTTCGCGACTACTCTAAGCCACTGATTCGCAGGAGCCGATACCCGACGATTTGGCCCTCTCAAAAGGAATACCTTTTTTGAGCTTGCCCCTGAATACGTTGTCCTCTTGCTCTTTTCGTACCCTGCTTACCGTATTTCTCCGCTCGTTGCCCTCAGCTCATTGACCCTGCGAGCCTGGGGTTTTGAGTGTAATCGAGATGTAACATCAACCGAGAACTTATCCTGGCTACATGCGCGTTTCCCGGGACTAATTCCGAACAAGATTGCGTGGCTTCACTATCCAGCGCGGATTGATTCTTTCATCAAACAACAATGTGCAGATATTTAGAGAAAGCCTCTCTGCCCTCCAGGGGAACTCGCACCGCGCGCGACTTGCCGGACGATGCGATCCAACCAAGTTCTGAGAACCGCTTGTACATGGTCACCCCTAGGGCGCCGGCAAGATGCGGTCGGCGCTCCGTCCAGTCAGGACACTGACGCGCCATCTTAAGGTTTGCAACTCCCGCTAAGCGCGGCACAGCGATTCCCCGTTGTTCGAACCACTCTCTCCCGCAGTCTGTCACGGCAAACGCTCTTCCTCTCGCTGTTTCCAAATATCCTTCACGCTGCAGCGCATCCGTAATTGCGACCCCAAGCCACCCGGCCAGATGTGCATAGCATGTGCGTGCATACTCGAGGCTTCCAAGAGGGGGTCTAAGGGCCTTGACTCCATTCCCTGCGCAAGGCGCAGACGATAGCACCAGCAGCGATTCCACAACGTCGGCGACTTCCTCATTCCCAAGGGCGTAGTACCGATGTCGCCCTTGCCGCTGCGCTGTGACGAAACCCGCTTCGATCAGTCGCGCAAGATGTTCGCTTGCCGTCTGCGGGCTGACATGGGCAGCCACAGCAAGTTCTCCAGCGGGAACAGCGTGACCGCCCATCAACTTGAGCAGCATGGCGGCCCGTGCGGGCTCGGCGAGAAGTTTGGCGGCGTTTGCGAGTGCATCAATCATAAAGATAGTATGCAGATTCTTTTCCTCCGACACTTCGGTCCATGCCGAACTATCTTCGCTGGCGTGGAGCATCTAATGGTTCCAAGGAGGTTGTTATGTACTCATTGTTTCTGCGATACACCATCGATCCCAATAAGCTTTCCGACTGGCGTGCGTATGCCAAGGCGGAGTTTGATCCCATCACAGAGAGTGGTGGACGCATCACCGGATACTATTCTCCGACTGAATTCGCCGGGGCCACCAGCGAAGCGTTCGCCACCATCGATGTCGGCACCATGGCCGAATATGAGGTGTATCGCGCAAAGCTTGCCGCCCACCCCAGGCATCAGGAAAATGTCCGCAAGATCGAGGCATCCGGTGCGATCCACTCCATATATCGCGCGATCATTCAGAAGGTTGAACCGGAGAAGGCAAAATGAACTCACCGGAAAGTACACCATCGTCGTCGATTTCCGGCTATGACTACGGCACTCCAAAGAGTGCCGTATCACCGGTCTCAGAGAGCGATCTATCGGAACTCGAAGAGACAGCCGGTTGGACCTCCGCTGATGCTGGTGTGCTGGCGCGCCACGCCGATTTGTTCCGGTCTAAGGCCGAATCCATGGTCGACTCGTGGCGCGCCGTCATCGGTGCGCAACCGCACTTGGCCCATTGGTTCGTCAAGCCCGACGGCACGCCCGATGACGCATACAAGGCAAGCGTCAAACGCCGCTTTGTGCAGTGGGTCATTGATGTGGCGCTGCGTCCTCATGACCGCGACTGGCTCAACTACCAAGAGGAGATCGGCCTACGTCACACCCCTGCAAAGAAGAACGAAACGGACGGCGCACACACACCGCGGGTGGTGCCGTTCCGATATCTTCTTGGCTTCGTTGCCGTAGTTCTTCCCATCCGCCAGTTCTTCGCAGAAGACATTAAGGACGAAGTCGAACTCAAGCGACTCGAAGACGCTTGGACCAAGGCGGTGCTTCTTCACATCACGCTCTGGTCGCGATCTTATATGAAAGAAGATCTCTGGTAACCCATCCGAATTGGTGAGCAACAAGAAATCAGTTTCTCGTCAATGATCGACCGCTTACGAGAATTGCGTTTATGAGGACTCAACTCATCTCCTATCGCTTGCCCAAAAGCCGATAGCGCGCTATTACGGTCGTCGCTCTTTCACCACCTGTGCCGTTTCGTCTCTTTTTCGTCAGGTGGATTAGCGTCGGCGAGGGAGTCTCTTTGCCGAGGCCTCGGATCCAGGTGGTTCACGGAACGGTTCCACAGAA
>OBLW0100002621.1_pt1 | contig 14470 bp, 12 predicted proteins | sample 1520161 | NCBI WGS metagenome assembly OBLW01 (sample SAMEA3539309, study PRJEB22396) | soil metagenome | biome: tundra; feature: field; material: soil | place: USA | collected 2010-05 | depth 0.15 m
CGGCGCCGATCTTGATTGACGGGTCGACCGCCTTCATCGCGCTCGCGTACTGCAGAACGTTGCTCGCGTAGGTCGCCGGGCTCTTGCTCGCGTGGTTGTCGGCCTCCCAGTCGGCGCCGTAGTACCCGTTGCCGTAGATCTCGTTGCCGATCTCCCAGTACTTGGCGTTGTATCCCTTGGTGATGTTGGCGTACCGGACCCACGCCGCGGCTTCGGCCGGCGTGCCGGTCCCGTAGTTGGCGATGAGCATCGGCTGGGCGCCGATCTTTGTGACCGTGCCCATGAACGAGTCGAAGTCAGTCCCCGGCGCGACGTAGCCGCCCGGTGCGGTGTTGTTCTGCCAGTTGTAGATGTCGCCGTAGGAGCCGCCCGGGTAGCGGAGCATTTCGACGCCGGCCTGCTGCAGCAATCCCTGGACCTGGGGGACGTTCATCTGGCTGTCCCAGACGGCGGAGTTGAGCCCGTACGCGGTGGACGGGATCGTGCCGAGGCCCTCGTCGGCGTTGACGCTCACGTTCACCGTGGCCGGCCCGCCCGCCGCGGCTGGCCCAGTCACGGCGGGCCCAGTCACGGCGGGCCCAGTCACGGCCGGCCTCGCCGCGGCTGGCCCCGCGGACAGAACCCCGGCAGTTAACAGCAGCGTGGTGAGGGCCAGGGACGGGCGCATGTGAGCTCCTCGGGGCCGGCGCGGGCGCGACGATCGCTGTGATCGTGCGAGCCGGTCCGACGGCTGTCAAGCAACGGTCACCGAGGGTCTGCCGCACTGCCCCGTGTCATCGCACAACCCCCCGCGGCCTGGTGAAACTTACAGGCGGCATCGTGAGGTTCACCGACCCGCGCCGGGTCATTCGCCCACCTGAATGCGGCCCTCGGTGACGGCAACAGCGAGCTCCACCCGTGATGAGCATGAAGTCTTTCGGTAAATCCGGGTCAGGTAGGCCTCAACGGTCTTGACGCTGATGTGCAGTGTCCTGGCGATGTGCTGGTTCGTACGGCCTTCGTGAATCAGCCGGGCCAGGCTGCGTTCCCGGGCGGTCAGCGGCGCTGGGCCCTCGGCCGAGATGCGGGGCACCCACGGGATCTCCTCTATTGCCGGTGCGGGGAGCCCGGCGGCCCGAATCGCCACCGCGACATCGTTGACCTTGCCCAGGGCGCCGATACGCCGCCAGGCGGTATGCGCGGCCAGCAGCGTCTTGGCCGGCTCGTCACCGATCTGGCCGCGCACGGTGAGCGCCTCGGCGGCCAGCGCGCCCGCGCCTTCTGCCTCGGCCCGCTGCTGTGCGCGCCTGGCCGGCCGAGCGTCGCCGGACGCGTACGCGTGCGCCAGCCCGGTGAGAATCTCGGTCAGCGGCGTGACCTGATCGAGTCCGGCCAGATCAGCCGCGGCCTGGGCCGTCACGGCTGGCTCAGCGCAGGCGAAGGCGGTCTCCGCCATCCGGTGCAGGACAAGCGGCAACGCCGCCCGGTAGACGCCGCGCTCGCCGGCGTCGCGCGCATCCGCCAGGCGGCGCAAGGCACCGGCGGAGCGGCCTTGCTCGACGTCCAGGCCGGCCAGCGCCCAGGCGCCCATCTCGGTACCGGATGCCGCTCCGAGTCTTTCAGCGAGCAGCCGGCTCTGCTGCGGCAGGCCGAGGCCGCGCAGCAGTTCTATGCGCAGCGCGGCCACGGCCCCGGCCAGGCCCGGCGCGAGGGGGCTCAGCTGGCCCGCGCCCAGCACCGCGGCGTCCTCCTGCGCGGCCGGCCAGCGCCCCTCCAGCCAGCTGCAGAGAACCTCCGCGAACCGCCAGAACGGCTCGGCCAGCACCGGAGCGGAGTTGTGGCAGACCCGCCTGGCGTCCGCCAGGTCGGCCCGGGCACGGCGTAATTGGCCAAAAGCCGCGCGGCAGACGGACGAGGTGGTCAGCGCCCACAACATCGCGGCCTGGTCGTGTCCGGCCGCGGCTTGCTGCTCGGCGAGCGCGGCGAGGCACTCGCCGGCCTGGCCGAGAGACAGCGCCAGCTGCGCCCGCTGGCCCAGCGCGGCCACCCGGGCCAAGCGCTGGTCCGCTCCGTCGGGCAGCGCGGATAGCCAGGCTTGTACGGCCGGAACGTCACGCTCACCGTCGGCTGGATCCGGGTCGGCGGACTGGCCGACGACGGTGGGGTCCGGGACTGCCATCTTTACAGCCTACTTAGGGGTGCGACAGGTCGAGGGATATCCCTACTGGGCGGCCCGGCCAGGGTGCGGCAGACCTTGCACTCATGGCCGGGAACGCCGGCCGCGAGAGCAGCTGGTCCCGCCGGCCGGGGTGATGCTTCGTGCCACCACCCCGGTGTGCGGTCTGGCCAGGCCAGGGCAGGGGGGACCGGTGCCTGGCCGCCGCGCTCCGCGTCACTTATCCGGGCGGGACCTGCAACTTTCACCCCGTGGCCAGCGGGCGCCGTCCGGCGGCGTGGCCACTATGGCTGGTCAGCGCGGTTGTGCGGGCCCAGCGCCGCGGTGCCGGTGGCGCGTGCCGTTGACACCGGCTTGCTGGCTGGTCAAGGTCTGGCCCATGACGCCTCGGACGCTTTTCAGGCGCGGCCTTCCCTTACTCATGGCGCTGGCCCTGGCCATGCTGGGGACAGCGGCCATCCAGCCGGCCGCGCACGCGGCGCCGTCGCCCAGCGGTGAGTTCGACTACGCCGAGGCGCTCCAGGACTCGATGTTCTTCTACGAGGCTCAGCGGTCCGGGCAGCTCGCGCCGGATAATCCGGTCGACTGGCGGGGCGACTCCGACATGTCCGATGGCTCGGCCAACGGGGTCAACCTGACCGGCGGCTACCACGACGCCGGCGATCTGGTGAAGTTCGGCCTCCCCGAGGCGTGGGCGATGAACATGCTCGCCTGGGGGCTGCTTGACTACCAGCCGGGCTACGCGGCCGCCGGCCAGTACCAGACCGCGCTGGAGAACCTGCGCTGGGGTGACGATTACATCATCGCGGCGCACCCTTCCGCCAACGTGTTCTACGGCCAGGTCGCTGACCCCAATACCGACCACCAGTACTGGGGGCCGGCCGAGACGAACCCGACCGTCCGGCCGTCCTACCCGGTGACCTCGTCGTGCCCAGGCTCGGATCTGGTCGGGCAGGCCTCCGCGGCGCTCGCCTCCTCCTCGATCGTCTTCAAGACAGCTGACCCGAAGTACTCGGCCCAGCTGCTGTCCCAGGCCGAGTCGCTATACAGCTTCGCGAACAGCTATCGCGGCGACTACGCCAGCTGCATCACCTCCGCGTCGGGCTTCTACAACTCGTTCAGCGGGTACTGGAGCCAGCTCGTCGCCGCGGAGATCTGGCTGTACCGGGCGACCGGCACGGCGAGCTGGCTGACGCAGGCCGAGACGGACTTCGCGAACCTGCCGCTGGCCTCGCAGTCCACGCTGCACGAGTACAACTGGACGGTCAACTGGGACGACGACAGCTTCGCCGACTACGTGTGGATGGCCCAGCTCACCGGCCAGCAGCAGTACATCACCGACGCCGAGGACAACCTGGACTGGTGGGCGACGGGGTTCAGCGGCACAGAAGTCAGCTACTCACCGGGGGGCGAGGCGTTCCTGTCCACCTGGGGGTCGCTGCGGTACTCGGCGAACGCCGCGTTCACCGCGCTGGAGTTCAGCAGCTACCTGACCGCTAACGGCCTCGACCCGGCCAGGGCCACGGCTTACCACAACTTCGCCGTCCAGCAGATCAACTACATCCTCGGCGACAACCCCAACCACGAGAGCTACGAGGTCGGGTTCACCAACCAGGGCGCGAGCACCGCCTGGCCGCAGTACCCGCACAACAGCACCGCGCACGACTCCTGGGCCGACAACCTCACCACCCCCGCGCAGACCCGGCATCTCGACTACGGGCTGCTGGTCGGCGGCCCCGCCTCGGCCAACGACCAGTTCACCGATCAGCGGGCCAACTACCAGGAGACCGAGGGCGCGCTCGACTACAACGCGCTGTTCTCCGGCGACCTGGCCGCGCTGACCCAGCAGTACGGCGGCACCCCGGTGGCGAGCTTCCCGGCGCCGGAGACCCCGGACGGGCCGCAGGCCTATGTGCAGGCCGCGATCAACAATGAGGGCAGCAACTTCATCGAGATCAAGGCACTGCTCAACAACCAGTCCGGCTGGCCGGCCCGCCCGATGCCCAACGCCAGCTTCCGCTACTACTTCACCCTCGACCCCGGCGAGACCCCCAGCCAGATCACGCTGAGTTCGTCGTACAACCAGTGCGAGGCGCCGTCCGCGCCGGCGGCGTACTCGGGCAGCACGTACTACATCCAGGTGTCCTGCGCCAACCAGAACATCGAGCCGGACGGCGAGGCCGACTACCCGAACAGCAACTACCAGGCGCAGGTGCAGTTCCGGATCACGTTCCCGGCCGCGCACAACCCCGCGGAGGACTGGTCATTCCAGGGCATCCCGGCCGCGGCCGGGGCCACGCCGGTGACGGTCAGCGACATCACGCTGTACTCGGGCAACAGCCTGGTCTGGGGATCGCCGCCCGCAGCGAGCACCGCGCCCGGCGCTCCCGGCGCGCTGACGGCGAGCGCAGTCACCGCCACGGGCGCCACCCTGTCGTGGGCGGCCTCGACCGCGGGCACGAACCCCATCGCCGCCTACGACGTCTACACCTCGGCGGGCACCTTCGTCGCCGCGACGACATCGACCTCTTACACCCTTACCAGCCTCAACGGTAACCGGACCACACCGTACGGCTATTACGTCGCGGCGGTCGACAGCCAGGGCCTGGCCTCGCCGGCCTCGAACATCGCCCAGTTCATTACGTCGGCGGACACATCCCTGGCCGCGTCGTCGACCGTGCCGCCGTCGTCGCCGAGCACGCCGACGGTTACTGGTGTCAGTTCCACCGGCGCCACGCTGACCTGGAAACCCTCGACGGCGGGGACGAACGCGCTGGCCGGGTACGACGTTTTCGAACTGGCCCCGAAGGCGGCGCTGGCAGCCAAGACCACCTCGACCTCCTACCCGCTGACCGGGCTCACCACAGGCACGTCCTATGCCTACGAGATCGAGGCGATAGACAGCCAGAGCAGGACCTCCCAATCGGCCGCGCCGGCCACGTTCTACACGGGTCCGGCCAGCGGCGGCGGCACGCCGACTCCCAGCCCATCCCCCACGCCGACCCCGACAACGAGCACGTCACCGCCACCTACCCCGACTCCGTCACCCACCCCGACTCCGACGCCCTCACCGTCCCCATCCGTCACCTCGTCTGGAGCGGTGTCCTGCTCGGCCGTCTACACACTGGTCAACTCCTGGGCCGGCGGCTTCCAGGCCCAGGTGACGCTGACCAACACCGGCTCGGGCCCGATCAGCCCGTGGACGCTGACCTGGACTTTCCCGGGCGACCAGAAGATCACCACGATCTGGAACGCCACCGCCACCCAGTCGGCGGAAAAGGTCACCGCGAGCAGCGAGGCCTACAACGCGACGATCGCCGCGGCGGGCTCGGTCACTATCGGCTTCACCGGGACCTACACCACGAGCGACGCGTCCCCGGCCAGCTTCTCCGCTGCGGGGACGGCCTGCTCGTGAGGATCACCCGTCGCGCCGTGGTCGGCCTGATGGTGGTGGCCGTATGCGCGTGCATGGCGGCCTGCGGATCCGGTGCCGCCCAGCAGGGGGCCCCGGCCACCCCGGCGAGTGCTTCGCCGACGGGGAAACTACCGGTCGACGGCCCGTCCGCGGCGGGCCCGGCCACGCCGCGGACGGCGACGGCGGGCGCCGCGGCCGACGCGGCCTGCCGGGACGCGCTTCAGGCCGAGCAGGCGCTGCAGGCCAGCCAGGGGAAGGACGAGAGCAATCGCGGCGCGCTCGACCAGGACTTCACCACCTTCGCCAACCGGCTCGCGGCCGACGCGCAGAAGGAGACCAATCCCACCGCCGCGCAGGCGATGACCAGCCTGTCGAATGACTACACCGATCTCGTCGAGTCGCAGACCGGCGGCGCACAGTTGCCCGGCATGACCACAGTGCAGGACGACGGTGCGGCGTTCGACCAGGCCTGCGAGGGCTAGCGGACGGCCAGCGGGGGAAGCGCGGCTACCAGTACGCATCCCGGATGTCGGCGTCTCGCCGGTCGCGCTGGGCGGTGCCGTCCAGGTGAGCGCGTTCGCTTTCCAGCACCGCCAGTTCGGCCCGCAGTGCGCGCTCGGCCGTGGTGACCGGCGGCGGCTGCCCCTTCTTCGCCGCCGCGCCGCGGGCGCGGTCGCCTTCGCTCTGCCGCTGCCGAAGCTCGGCCTCGCGCCGGGTGACCTGCTCAAGGAGGATCTTGCGTTCCCGGGCCAGGGCACTCATCTCGGCGCGCATCTGCCGTTCGGCCGCACTGAGGCGTCTCTGGCCGCGTTCCCCGCTGGTGCGGGCGCGCTTCCGGTCAAACTCGCTTTGCCGGTCGCGTAGTTCGGCCTCGCGGGACGCGATCTCGATGGCCCGCTGCTTCCGCCCCGTCATCGGTCCTCGATCTGAGAACAGCTGAGGACCACTCTCCAGTGAAGTGCCGATACCGGGGCGGCGATCACCCGCGGCCCGGCGTCCATGTACCCGCGATAGGTCTGGAAAAAGACGTGCGGCAGCGAGGCGTGCTTCGCCCCGGCGTAGAACACCTGGCCATCCTCAGCCCACACCGTTTCATGCCCTGGGCACCCAGCCGCATGGCGCCACCACCGCGGCGGCCAGCGCGAGGACGGCGAGGGTCGTGGGGCGGGCCGATGACTCGTCTGCGGGGAAGAGATCCCGGCCAAGAACATCCCGCGCCCGCTGAGTCCTGGAGGTGACGCGACGGCAGGTGCCACTACCGGAGTCCGGCCGCCGATCTGATGCCGGACTTCCTTGCTCGCGCACGGCCGAGTCGCTCATACCTTCCTCAACAGTCGATCTTGCTGCGCTGCCCTCAGCACCTGGCTGAGGTCCCGTTCTCGGCTGGTATCGGTAGATTACAGCGCGGATCCACCGTCGACCGCGAGGACTGCACCGGCCACGGGCGGGCTGAGACCTTCGAAGACCTACCTGGGCTGAGCAGATCCGCACGGAAGTGCGCCGCCCGGCCGCCCCGGCCACCGACGGCCTGACCTGGTCCTGTCGGGTGTCCTCCGAACAGAGAGACCCTCCACGCCGCCGTCGCGGCACCGCGGGCCGACGGCCGCCAAATCCTGATCGTTGTCCGGTCAAAGGCGGTCGATCGGAGCGGCGTCGCGGTCGGCGCACTGGTACCGGTGGGCGTCGTCGTGGGCGTCGCGGTCGGCGTGCTTGTGCTGGTGCTGGTCGGCGTCGTTGTGGGGGTGGGCGTGGCCGTGGGTGTGGCGGTGTCGCTGGGCGTCGGGGTCACGCTCATGGTGGCGGACGGCGCGCCAGCTCTTGGGGACGGCGTGGTCGTGGGGGTGGGTGTGGGCGGGCGAGCGATCGGAGGCAGCCCACCAGCCGGGCTGCTCCCTGACCGGCCGCTCGTGGCCGGGCCGGGCTCGACCCCTATGGGAATGCTCCCGGGCCCGGTCTCCAGCTTGGCGGAGGAGCGGGCGCTGGACGGGAGCTCGCTCGGGCGGGAGGTAGTGACCGAGTTGGCCGGCCTGATGAATTGCTGTACCCGGCCGAGCGCGAAAGCGCCCGCGACCACGATGGCCACTGCGCCGGCCACGGCGAGAACCGGCCGCAGCCCGGCCGCGGCGGGTCCCCGGCGGACGAGCCGCCCGATCGCCGGCCGCCGTAGCCACGCCACGAATGCGTGCGCCCGGCGACTAGAGTGCCGTGGCGAAGCGAGCCGGTGACGGATCCGCTCCAGACCGTCACTGGCCGGCTTCACGGACTCGGCCGCCGCGTGCAACGCACTGCGGATGATGGTGTCGTAGTCCCGATCGTCTGGTGTCATACGTTCTGCCCAGGCCGCCTTGCGGCCTTTCTGGCCCTCCTCACGTGTAGTGCTTTAAGGCGGTCCGCAGCGCCGCCATAGCGCGGGCCGTGTGGCTCTTGACCGCTCCTTTGCTGATGCCCATGGCGCGGGCGATCTCGACTACTGATAGATCCCCGTAGTACCGCAACACAATCGCTTCACGCTGCCGCGCCGGTAGTTCGCGCAGTGCCGCCACCACGGCCGAGTGCTCCAGATGGCACATGGCCCCGTGCTCCGCGCTCGGTGTGTCCAGCGCGGGCTCGGGCGCGTTCCGGTGCATTACCATCCGGTGCCTCAGCACCGAACGCGACCGGTTAACGACGGACTGCCGTAGGTAGGACAGCGCCTTGTCGCTGTCCCGCAGCCGGTCCCAGGCCCCGTGCATGGCCACGAACGAGTCCTGCACCACTTCCTCCGCGGTGCCGGTATCGCGCACCAGGAACGCCGCCAGGCGCACCAGCGCGCGATAGTGCTCGGTGTAAATCGAGGTGAGTGCGCGGTCCGCCGCCCACTTGGCCCTGATCGAGCTCAGAGCGGCGTCAGCCGTTAAAGCGCGGGGCAGGTCAGGAAGCGTCGCCACGCCGTCCGGTTCACCGGGCGACATATCGGGCGCACGCATGCGACTCGTCCCCGCTGGACCTCATCGGCTCCCCCATGGTCTCCAGATCCACCCACCCGCTGCACCCGGCCCACCCGCTGCACCCGGCTCGCTGCACCCGCACGCGCCGTGGCCGTTCCTGGCTTCGCACCGTGCAAACAAGGCTTCGCACCGTGCAAACAAGGCTTCGCACCGTGCAAACAAGGCTTCGCACCGTGCAAACAAGCGGTGAGCCGCGACGGGCCGAGCCGTGTGCCGCGGAAAGTGCCGTGAAGCCTGCGCTGTGGGTCCCCGTACAGCCCCACCCTATATGTCACTCCTGCGCAGAAAAAGTAACAAGACAGTAACTAGCCAGAAAACGCGCCATTCCGGCCGCCTGTTCTGGTGAGTTGATGTCAGCATCGTGCCTGCGGGATGGACCAGGTGCCGCCAGCCGCCGATCTCGATCACCGTCCGCCGGTCGTGGTCGGGGTCGGGCAGGTTTCCGAACGCCTCGATGACCCGGCTACCGGCGCCGTTCGCCCGTCGATCTGGCCGCCGACGCGGCCCGGGCGGCGCTCGCCGACACTGGTACGGACCTGGCCGCGGTAACCCTGGCCATCGACACCGTCGGCGGGATCCGGCAGTTCGAGAACTCCGTTCCCGGCGCGCGGGCGCCGCTGGGCCGCTGCCGGTCAACCACCGCCTAGTCCCGGGCCGCCCTGCGGTAGCCGAAGAACCCGCGGCGCTTGATCAGCGCGGCGACATCTGGCGGGACCATGGCCTCCCACGAGTCGTCGCCCGCGGCTATCCTGCGGAGCACGTCGCGGCTGAAGATCGGCAGGAATTCAGGCCGGTAGTTGTCGAGGTTGACGAAACTGCCTCGCCCGGCGAGGTAGTCAAACAGCGGCTGCAGCTCGGGACGGACGGTGATGTCGTGCACGGTCGTGAGCTCGTCGTCCGGCGAGGGCCGCAGGGGGTAAACATAGAGCTTCAGGTCGTTCTTGAATAGCCGGCCGAAGCTCTCCAGTATCCCGCCGGGAAGCTGCGCGTGGTTCTTCTCGTCAAACAAGTCGATCAGGCTCGGCACCCCCATCACGATGCCGATCCGCTCGCTGGTCCGCTCACCGAGGTAGGCGGCCAGGCGGTAGTAGTCGAAGTAGTCGGTGATCAGCACCGTCATGCCGCATGCGGCGAGCAGTTCCGCGCGGGCGAGGAAGTCCCGCCGGTCCACCTCGGCTCCCCCGGCGAGCAGGTTGCGCATCGTGATCTCGGTCAGCGCCAGCACCGGCTTGCCCGCCACCGCGGGATCGGCCGCGAACCTGGCCCTGGCCGTCTCGAGCATGTCGAGGTTCACGTGTGTCGGCGGGCGGAAGCTGCCCCGCTCCACCAGGATCGCGTTCTTGCGCAGCACCTCGCTCGGCTGGAGCACCTCACGGTCGGGGCCGAACATCGCCACACCGCTCAGCCCGAGCTGGACCAGCTTGAGCGCCATCAGCCGGTTGTCCACGCCACGGAACTCGATGCCGCGGAACTGGATCATGTCAATCTCGATGCGGCCGGTGGTCAGCCGGTCAAGCAGGCTCTCGATCAGCTTGTCCGGCTCGTGGTGCTCGAAAAACGCCCCGTACAGCAGGTTCACCCCGACGATCCCGAGCGCCTCCTGTTGCAGCCAGGCCTCGACGTCGAGCATCCGCACGTGCATCACGATCTGGCTCGGCTCGTCGTGCGGCTGGGCCTGGAACTTCACGCCCATCCAGCCGTGGCACTCGTTGCTGCCCCGGAAGCTGCGCGCCACGACCGTGTCGGCAAACGCGAAGAACGAGGTGCCGTCACCGCGCTCATCGCCGAGCCGGTCCACGTTGAGCTGGAATTCCTTGTCCAGCATGCCCTGGAGCCGGCCAGCGGACACGTACCTGTCCGCCTTGCCGTAGACGGCGTCGCTGACGGCCATGTCGTAAGCGGAGATCGACTTCGCGATGGTGCCCGCGGCCCCGCCCACCCGGAAGAACCAGCGCACGACCTCCTGGCCGGCCCCGATCTCGGCGATCGTCCCGTACCAGCGCGGATCGAGGTTGATGCGCAGGGCCTTCTGATGGGTGTCGGATTCATGAGTGCCGGCGATGACCTCGGTCATCCGTCCCCCTGCCTGCTCACCAGGCTGCCTGCTCACCGGCCGCCGCTACCGTCTGCCGCTCCGTCCAGAGCAGTGGCCCGGCACCAGCGTCGGACGCCGAGATTCTACTAATTTCGCCGCGCTCGGCGCCAGCCCGTGCCGCCGGGGCGATCCTGCCGGGTGGCGCACGCTCCTCCCCAAGAGCCTGCATCGCAGCGACCTGGGTGGCACCCTGATGGAGGAAAGCATCAGCCGGATGGCTGGGCCGCGGCTGTCACTTCCGCTGGCCGGCGGTAACTGAGGAAGGCGAACGCCCATGCCGACCGTCACCCTTACCGGCTGGGGTCGGCTCGCGCCGTCCTCGGCCGAGCTCGCCGAGCCAGCCAGCACGGCCAGCGCGGCCCGGCTGCTGCAGGACGCGGCCTCGTCCCGCGGGGTGATTCCCCGCGGCCTGGGCCGCAGTTACAACAACGCCGCGCAATGCGGCGGCGGCGTGGTGATTTCGACCGCCCAGCTGAACCGGATCGTCGAGCTGAACGCGGCGACCGGTCTGGCCAGCTGTGAGGCCGGTGTCAGCCTGGAGCAGCTCATGGTCGCGGGGCTGCCCGCCGGGTGGTTCGTGCCAGTTTCTCCCGGCACCCGGCAGGTCACCATCGGTGGCGCCATCGCGGCTGATGTGCACGGCAAGAATCACCATGTGGCCGGCAGCTTTGCCATGCACGTGCCGTCGTTCGACCTGCTGCTGCCCGGCGGCGAGCTGCGCACGGTGACCAGGCAGGGTGATCCTTCGCTGTTCTGGGCGACCGCTGGCGGCATGGGCCTGACCGGGCTCATCGTGCGGGCCACCGTGCAGCTAAAGCGGGTCGCTACCTCCCGGGTCCGGGTGGACACCGTGCGCACGGCCGACATCGACGAGACGATGGCCGTGCTGGCCGAGCATGACCGCGCCTACGGCTACACGGTGGCCTGGTCGGACAGCCTGGCCCGGGGGGCCAGCCTGGGCCGGTCGGTAATTACCAGCGGCGACTTCGCCGAGCTGACCGACCTGCCGTCAGCCGGCCGGGGGGACCCGTTCGCGTTCCGGCCCGGTGCTCGCCTGGGCGTGCCCGCCGGGTTCCCGCCCGGGCTGATCAACCGCTACACCGTGGCCGTGGCCAACGAGGCCTGGTACCGCAAGGCGCCGCGGCAGCGCCGGGGTGAGCTGCAGACCATCGGGGCGTTCTTCCACCCGCTGGACGGCATCCGGAACTGGAACCGGGTCTACGGCCCAGGTGGCTTCCGGCAGTACCAGTACGTCGTGCCCGTTGGCCAGGAGGCGGCCGTGCGCCGGTCGTTGGAGCTGATCTCCGCGGCGCGCGCGCCGTCCTTCGTGACCGTGCTCAAGCGGTTCGGCGACGGCGACCCAGGGTTGCTGTCATTTCCCATGGCCGGCTGGACACTCGCACTCGACTTCCCGGCCCGCACGCCCGGGCTGGCCGGCCTGCTTGGCCTGCTCGACCGGCTCGTCGTCGAGGCCGGCGGCCGTGTCTACCTGGCTAAGGACTCGCGGGTTCCGGCTGATGTGCTGGCCCAGATGTACCCGCGGCTGGCGGAATTCCGGAAGCTGCGGGCCGAGCTGGACCCGGATGGGATCCTCGCGTCCGACTTGTCCCGGCGGCTTGGCCTCTAGCCGAGACCGAATGGTTTGCGGCCGGTCCCGGCCGCCTCGATAAAGCGGGCCGCGTCGGCGATCTGGCCCAAGGCATAGGCGGGCAGCGGCCGCAGCGCCGCGATCGCGACCGCGACATCGGGTTCAAGGGAATCCGGGCTCTCCCGGATGAGGTCCCGGACCGCTTGGGCGGCCCGGACATCCCCGCGCATCAGGCTCTCGGCTACCAGCCGGGTCCGTAGCGGCTCGGCCGCGGCCGACTGCGGGTCGGGATCCGGCGCAGCTCATCAAGCAGGACCTGGTCACAACCCTGGGGGACCGTACCCGGCTAGCTGCTCGCCATGATCCAGCCGGTGCTCGAGGGCCGCCGCATCGGGCGCCGTAGCCGATACCACCGTGCCGGGTCCGGCCAGCGGCATGACCACCAGGCCATCGCTGGCGGCCGCCGGCGGCTGGGCCCGGGCCGCGTCGACCAGGACGGCCGACCCCGCGCTTCTGGCGCCGCCCAGCACGGCGCTGCTGGCATCGGTGTCCGGCCGGCCGACCCCGAACTCGCCCCGGTACAGAGGGAGCCCGGCCAGCGTCACGTCGAGCCTGGTCACGCAGTGCCCAGAGGATTCACCGTGCCGGCCGAGCACGATCGCCTCACGCCAGCGGAGGGTGGCCCCGGTCGCGAGCTCGATCACTGCGCTGAGCCGGTGGTCGCAGCCGGCCGCCGCCACGGCGGGCGGCAGGCAGAAGTCAAGGCGGCCGCCGGCGGCGACCCGGGCGTGGATCCGCATCCAGGAGGTGCCCCCGTGCGGGCCGGGCAGCAGCAGGGCGCCAGCGGCGGAACGCAGCACGAGCTGGGCGCCGGGCCCTACGTCGATGTCGAGCCGGAGATCATCCCCGCCCAGCGGACCGGCCGCGGCGCCGACCACATAGACACCGTGCGGGGTCTCCCGCAGGGCGACTGGCCCATCGGAACGCAGGACGGTGACGCGGCTGCGGCCCGCCGGGCCGCTCCGCGCGGCCACGGCCGCCCGGGCGGTCATCCCCCCGGTCATTGCGCTGGTCATCGCGCGGGTCATCGGACGGGATCGGCCCGGCACCGGACCGCGGTCCGCACCCAGAGGCTCACCTCAGGCGCGTCCGGGTGATCCCGCAGCGAGCTGAAGATCACGGTTCGGCCATCGCGCACCCGGTCGGCGTCGCGCGCCATCACCGACAGGTCGGCGCCGACGTGACCGGCCAGGTCGGTCTTGTTGATGACCAGCAGATCCGATTGGCTGACGCCGGGACCTCCCTTGCGCGGCACCTTGTCGCCGCCCGAGACATCCAGCACGAAGATCTGGGCATCCACCAGCCCACGGCTGAAGGTGGCGGTCAGGTTGTCGCCGCCGCTCTCGATGATCAGCAAGTCCAGGGGTGAGTGCTCGCGTTCGAGGTCCTCGGCGGCCTCCAGGTTCGCGGCAATGTCATCCCGGATCGCGGTGTGCGGGCAGCAGCCGGTCCGGACAGCGCGGATCCGGTCGTCGGCCAGCACGCCGGCCCGGCGCAGGAAATCGGCGTCCTCGGTCGTGTAGATGTCGTTGGTGACCACGGCCAGCGCCAGCTCGCGCCGCAGCCCCAGGCACAGCGCGGCGACCAGGGCGGTCTTCCCACTGCCCACCGGGCCGCCGATGCCGAGGCGCAGTGCCCGGTCGGCCGGCGGGCCGGGGTGAGGCTGGTGCGGATCAGTGTGTTCATGACTCAAAGAGGGCCACCTCTTCCCGTGCGTGCCGCTGTGCGAGCAGGTCGAGGCCGGGCGAGGCCGGGGCGGGCAGCGCGGCCCAGTCACCCGCGGCCGCGGCGTGGCAGGCCGTGTCGGCTATGCCTGCCGCGTTCCCGGCCAGCCGGGCCAGCAGTCCGGTCACCGCGAGCGGGTCGAGCCCGAGCAGCCGGACGGCCGCCGAGGCGGGCCCGGTGATCGCGGCGGTGGCCGCGATCACGGCGGCGTCGGCGGGTTGGCCGCCCGCCACCCAGGTGCAGGCGCCCAGGGCCACCGGGTGAAAAGGTCCGCGGGCCAGTTCAGCCACAGGGCTGGCCGCCAGCGCGTCGAGGACCGGGTGCGGCCAGGCGGCCCGGGCCGCGCGGAGCAGGGCCCGGCCCTGAGTCCGGGCCGCATGGCGCTGGGCTGGCGAGGGGGTCCGGGCCGCTGCCTCGGCGTCGAGCTGCGCCCAGCGGGGAGCCG
>OBLW0100002624.1_pt1 | contig 14460 bp, 13 predicted proteins | sample 1520161 | NCBI WGS metagenome assembly OBLW01 (sample SAMEA3539309, study PRJEB22396) | soil metagenome | biome: tundra; feature: field; material: soil | place: USA | collected 2010-05 | depth 0.15 m
CTGAAGCGGTTTCTGACGGGGAGTGTTCTTGCTCGCAATACGCTCTGGATGTTCGGGGGGCACGGTGTCCGTCTCTTCCTTCAAGCTATTTACTTTATCCTCATCGCCCATGCACTGGGAGTGGCGGAGTACGGTGCGTTCGTAGGAGCTGTTTCGCTGGTGGCACTGGTGGCACCGTTTTCCAGTTGGGGAATGGGTTTTATCCTCATCAGGGAAGTTGCCCGCGACCGCACTACTTTCGGCCGGTATTGGGGGGCTGCACTCGGCGTGACTGCCCTTTTTGGCTGCATCCTGCTTTGTCTTGTGCTTTTGGTTTCGCGCGCAATATGGGGAACGACTGTGCCACTCCGAGCTCTCCTTTTGGTGGGAATTTCTGACATAATCGTCGTCCGCATTATTGAGCTCGCGGTTCAGGCTTTCATAGCAGTCGAGGTTCTCCGAAAGAGCGCCGAATTGTACATCATCCTGACCGCCGCACGGACCGCCGCCGCCCTATACTTGAGCTTCGTCCTGCACTCACACACCGCCGTATCATGGGCCTTGCTCTATCTACTGAGCACAGTGGCGGCTACAGTTTACGGGATAGTGGCGGTCACTCGGATCCTCGGCCCTCCTAGCCTACAAGTGCGCGTTCCACGCGCAGAATTCCGGGAGGGATTCTATTTTGCGGTGAGTCAGGCTTCGGCAACTGTCTACAATGACATAGATAAGACGATGCTCGTCCGATTCGGAGGATTGGAGGCAACCGGGATCTATGGTGCTGCGTATCGGATTGTCGATGTTTCCTTTGCCCCGGTGAGCGCTCTGGTGGGTGCGGCGGCTGCCAGCTTTTTCCGTCACGGAAAGAGTGGTATTACGGGGAGCATCCGCTTTGCCAAGAAACTTCTACCTTATACTGTCAGCTATGGCTTGCTGGCGGCGGCGTTCCTCTTTGTTGTTTCGCCGGTATTACCTGTGCTCCTGGGAAAAGGCTTCGCCACGGCAAGTCTCGCGTTGCAGTGGCTATCGCCGTTGGTCCTGCTTAAATCAATTCATTATTTCTTTGCGGATTCGCTGTCAGCCGCGGGCCATCAGGGTTTGCGCGCATCAGTGCAGCTTGGAATTGTTGGATTCAACGTGCTCTTGAACCTGTGGTTGATCCCGGCCTATTCATGGCGGGGCGCGGCTTGGGCAAGTCTTGCTTCCGATGCAGCCTTGGCTGTGGGTTTGTTCGCGGCGATCTTGAGTTTGCGACGGAAAGAGGCCCTGTCAGAAGCTGCCTGCACCGTCGCGCCAAAGGCGATTTTGTGAAATCCGTGAGAGCCGGGTCCCTGCAAGTTTCAGCTGCCCCGGGGAACGCCGAGAAGGCTTTCGTAGTCTTTGTTCTGCTTCTGTTGCTGGGAGCATTCCAGAACCTCAGCGTAACAGGGCCGATCGAGGACCTCAATATGGGATCTTTTGCGATGCAACTTCTTTGGTCCCTTATTTACTTGGTGACGCTTGCACTGTACTTTCGTAGTTGCGCGAGGCCCCTGCGCACTATTCTTTCTGTGTTCCCACTTATCGCGGTCGTCTCATTTGCCGCAATCTCTTTCTTTTGGTCACAGGATCCTCAATTATCGCTGCGCCGTTCGATAGCCCTTAGCCTGACTCTCGTTTTCGGAGTTTATCTCGCATCTCGTTTTGAGATAAGAGAGCATTTTCGACTTCTCGCCTGGACCTTCTCTGTTTGTATTGTGTCCAGTTTTCTATTTGAGTTATTGGGTTTGAATCCGACTCAAGAATACGCGGGCTGGTATGGAATCTTTGATCATAAGAACAGCTTGGGTCGTAACATGGTCTTAGGATCTTTAGTCTTCTTGTTTTGGAAGAAAGTGGAACCGGAGCACAGGCAGCTCGCAATAGCTGGACTCTTAGCCTCTGCGGCGCTCATTCTGCTTTCTCGAGATACTACTTCGTTCGTCGTACTCCCTCTGATGTTGATTATATTACCCTATCTGCAATGGACTCTGAGGAGGAGTGCTTGCTGGGCAGCTGGCGGGATCGCACTCTTATTAGCCAGCGGAGCGATTTCCGTTTTCTACCTATTTACCCATATCGAGTGGGTCGCCGGACTCCTTGGCAAGGATCCCATGCTGACGGGGCGCCTGCCGCTTTGGATTGTTTCCGTGGTGATGGCGGTTCGCCGGCCTTGGCTGGGCTATGGCTACAGCGCCTTCTGGCTTCCAGATCAGGGCTACACCCAGAGGATCTGGCATCTCATGGGGTGGGTAATTCCGCATGCGCACAATGGATTGCTTGAGCTCTGGTTGGAACTGGGACTCGTTGGAACTGCCCTCTTTCTCGTAGTATTCGCCTATTATGTCGTGCGGGCCTCTGGATTAGTTCGCCGTAACTCCGAACCTGCGGCTGCTTGGCCGCTCATATTTCTGATGTTCCTTTTCTTCGAAAATCTGACAGAATCTGCCTTGCTCTCGGAAAATAGCATCTATTTTGTGCTCTACGCCACGCTAGCCGCCGGCCTGTATTCAAAGGGAACCGAGCGATCTGTTTTCACAAATTTGGCACTTCGGCGCTAGCGCGATCTGGGGAAACTCTGCGGCGGCCTAGATAGTAGCGAATATAGTGAAGCGTCTTTCGATACGGATATGAACGTTAAACCAATAGTCTCCCCCTCCACTGAAGAAGATTTCGTCCCTAAGGTGTATTGGGAGAATCGCTTGAGCAACAATTTTTCTTTAGGAGGGGTGGGACATGGGCTCTTGGGATATCAGTACAACCGCTGGGCGTATAGATTGCGTGATCGCGTGCTCCGCCGCCATCTGGCCCGGCTCGACGTCCGTCTATCGGATGCCAAAATACTGGACGTAGGTTCTGGTACGGGCTTTTATATAGATTTCTGGCGAAAGGTGGGCGCAGGTTTCATTTTCGGGTCGGACCTCACACAGGTTTCCGTTCAACATCTTCGAGAGCGCTTTCCTGACCAGACCTTCTATCAGCTGGACATCGGTGACGTCTTATCATCCGATCTTTCGTCGCCGTTTGATGTTGTCTCGGCTTTCGATATCCTTTTTCATATCGTTGATGATGCTCTATTTGATAGAGCTATCCATAACATTTCTTGTCTGCTGAGGCCAGGTGGATTGTTCGTTTTTAGCGACCTATTTCTGCACGGAGAACGAGAGGCGAGTAGCCATATCGTCCGCCGCCCTCTCGCGCGTATTGAACGAGTGCTGGCAGAATCAGGTTTTGAGATTATTCTTCGGAGACCTGTGTTCGTGGTATTGATGGAGCCTGGCGACACGCAGAGCATGCTTCCAGAATTTGCTTGGAGGCTACTGACTTATCCGGTACGTTGGAGCGAGTCTGTGGGTTGGGTCTTGGGGGCTCTGCTTTATCCAATCGATCTTATTCTCACTAAGGTACTCAGGGAGAGTCCTACCACGGAAATGATGATCTGTCGAAAAGTTCGGTGAGATCGTCGAACGATGGATTCCGACGACGATCGGATCGTATTATTGTGTACTTTGTCCGAGTTGCGGACATCTTCGTTCGTGCCAAGTGCCTTGCCAAAGCCATCGGTGCTGATTTACGTTGAGCCTCTGCTGGGAGGGTCGATGACATTCGTTCGCGCCCAGGCGGAGGCTCTCACTTCCTTTTGTCCCTACTACATCAGTCCGCAACATTTTCGTGATGGCTTGTCGTTGCCCACAGACCGAGTGCTCGTTATGCGTCGGGGAGAGGGCCGCTTATCAGCGCTGGCGGCAGTACCATTCAAGATGTTTGGCGTTGCCCCTCTGTTCGTCCGTCGACTCCAGAAGCTTTGTCCGTCATTGCTTCACGCACACTTCGGGCATATGGGAATCAGGGCCCTACCCTTGGCTCGTAAACTTGGTATTCCCCTTGTGGTGACGTTCCACGGCGGCGATGCCACAGTTTACGACGAATTTGCTCGGGCCTCTGATAGTTACGCTCTTCGGGTCTACACTAGGCAACGCAAAGTGCTTGGCAATGAAGCCGCTTTGCTAATAGCTGTCTCCAACTTCATTCGAGCGGAGATGATCACTCAAGGATTTTCGCCGAGCAACATAGTAGTGCACTATATTGGTGTGGACATTGAAGAGTTTAGTCCCGATTCAGACGTCAGGCGACAGTCCTTGGTATTGTTCACCGGAAGACTCGAGGAAAAAAAAGGCTGCGAATACTTAATTCAAGCTATGGCAAAAGTGCAGAACAATCTACCCAATGTTGAATTGGTGGTAATTGGGGATGGTAGTCTTCGGATAGGTCTCGAGCGAACTGCTGCTGAGACTCTCGGCAAGTATCGATTTTTGGGGTCTCAGCCTCCAGATGTGGTGAGATACTGGATGAATCGAGCCCGAGTATTCGCTGCACCCAGCATCCGGGCGCGATCCGGCGACGCCGAGGGTTTCGGGATTGTCTTTGCGGAGGCGCAAGCCATGAAGCTTCCCGTTGTAAGTTTTGCTTCGGGTGGGATTCCGGAAGCTGTCGCACATGGGGAGACCGGTTTCCTAGCCGCCGAGCGCGACTGGGAGGGACTCGCTCACTATCTACAAAAGCTTTGCACGGACGACGCACTTTGCGCCCGAATGGGAGAGGCGGCAAGAGTGCACGTATGCGAGCACTTCAACCTCCGAACTCAAACCAGAAAACTGGAAAAGCTTTATTCGCACGCTTTGGGCAACAAAGCAGGCCCGATAGATTGGAAGGGACATATGGAGGGAGAAGCTGGTGATCCTTTCAAGGCACTGGGCGCCCAAGGGTGACGGCAAACTTTTGTATGAATTCCTGCCCGAAGATACTTCCCGTCAGACTCACAGCTTGCGCGAAGCTATTTGGATGCTCGATCGCATTTCGGTGGACGATGCCCCGGTAACTCTTCTTGACCTAGGCTGCGGCGAAGGCGATAGCTATGATGTATTTTTAGCGCGGAACCGCAAGACTCGCTGGGTAGGATTGGATATCATGGATTCCGGAGAAGTGATTTCTCGTCCCTCAAGAAAGCTGCCCTTCTGTAGTTATGATGGGGTCCAGATTCCCTTGGGGGACCGCGCTATTGACATAGCATACTCGCATCAGGTTTTTGAGCATGTGAGGCACCCTCAACTTGTGATTGGCGAGGTACATAGAGTTTTGAAATCAGACGGCGTTTTCGTGGGTTCGACCTCGCACCTCGAGCCGTTCCACTCCCGCAGCTATTGGAACTACACGCCATATGGTTTTTGCATTCTGCTGCGCGACGCTGGCTTCAGGTCCATTCTGGTGCGACCAGGAATTGATGCGCTAACGCTTATCGGTCGCCGCTATTTCAGCTACCTGAAACTTTCAAGTCTCTTCGATCCTTTCTTCACTTTCGAATCGCCGGCGAATGCGCTTTTGGAAGCCGGACTTCGTATGCTGGGCCAGCCTACAAAAAGAAGAAATGCCCTCAAGCTGCTCTTTGCCGGCCAGTTTTGCTTTCTCGCCCAAAAGTGACAGCCGATCGCCCTGACGATGCGGCTTTTTTCGGCTCAGAACCACCGGATCTCGTCAGGCTTCTACAGCGCACAGAAACTAGCCAATCCATGAATGTCTACCCTCAGTTGCGAAAGTACCTGCGATCCTATCCGCAGTGGCACTTTTGTCCGCCGCGCGTGCAGGTTATACGCAAACTCCGCCGGATCGGCTCCGATTACGGCGGCTACCTGGTAGACCCATCTCTGATTTCGCCAGACCCGGTAGTGTATTCCCTTGGCGTCGGAGAAGACATTTCATTCGATCTTTCCCTGATCGAGCACTACGGTTGCACGGTTCATGCCTTTGATCCAACTCCGAAGGTTAAGGACTGGATCGAGTCACAACATTTGCCCGCGCGATTCTGCTTTCAGGGAATTGGAATTGCCGATTTCGATGGAGAAACGGATTTTTACTTACCCCCCATGACAGATTTCATCTCCCATTCCCTGATTCGAGCGCGGCAGTACAGCCCGGATTCGATTCGCGTTCCCGTAACCAAACTATCTACCGCGATGAAATGCCTGGGACACAGCCGAATAGACGTTCTTAAGATGGACATTGAGGGAGCGGAATATGCGGTTCTGACCGACGTGATGAGAGACAACATCGACGTAGGGCAGATTCTTGTGGAATTTCACCACCGACTGTCGTCCGTAGGAGTCGACAAAACTAGGTCTGTGCTCTCTTCTCTGAACGATTACGGCATGAAAATCTGTTATGTCTGCCCGCGAATGGAAGTTCTGACCTTGATCGCGCAACGTAAAGTGATCTTAGTATGAAACAAGTCCTCATCATAGAAGAACAGATCAAACAGTACCGACTGCCGTTCTATCACCTATTAGTAAGCGAGTTACGAAACGTCGACATCGATCTGCGCGTCGGCTATAGCGATCCGCGTCCTGTTGAAGGCAGCAAGAAGGACACCTGCGATCTGCCCGTTGACTACGGAATGAAAGTCAAGGGGTACAGGCCTTTGCAAGAGAAGCTTCTGCTGCAGCCATTATTTCGAGCAGCGATGACGGCCGACTTGGTGGTGATTGACCAAGGAAACAGGTTCCTGTTGAACCATTTCCTGTTACCTCTGTCACGAGCCCGACTTCGGCGGGTAGCATTTTGGGGGGCCGGATGGAACCGACAGCAGAGTCATAGGCGACTCTCCGAATGGTACCGTCGCAAGACGCTGAACTGGGTTTCGTGGTGGTTCGCCTATACTAAGGGTACCGCGAGATATTTGATGGCAAATGGCGTACCGGAATCGCGAATCACTGCCGTCGACAATGCCGTAGATACGAGCGAAATCCGAGAGCACGTTCGGGGCATTTCCGCCGACGAAAGGTGCGATTTGCGTCGGCGACTAGGGATACCCTCGTCAGCGCCTGTCGGAATCTTCTGTGGCATGCTGGGCAAAATCAAGGGCCTTCCGTTTCTTATCGAGTCCGCCAAAATGATCCGGGCTCGTGTGCCTAATTTTCATCTGATCCTCGTCGGCGGTGGTCCCGAACAATCGTCGGTTGACTCGGCCGTCCAGGGGGTTCCCTGGATTCACCTTACTGGCCCGCGCTTCGCAAAGGAAAAGGCTGCGCTCTTTGCGATCTCAGACGCTTTTCTACTGCCGGGCGCGGTCGGGTTGGCGATCTTGGATGCTTTCGCTGGTGGCTTGCCTTTGATGAGCACGCGGCTGGAAATACATGGTCCGGAGATGGAGTATTTGGAAGAGGGAATAAACGGTTTGATGTCGGAGCCAACCGTGCCAGCATTCGCAGAAATGGTGACATGTCTTTTCTCCGATCGCGATGCCTTGCGTAAGTTACAAGCCGGAGCTCGCGACTCGGGAACGAAATACACGATAGAGAATATGGTCGCGAACTTCGGGGAGGGGATTCAGAGTTGCATAGCCTCCTCCGCTCCGTTGTCGGCTTCTTGTAGGCTTGATGAAAAGGAATCGATACGTCAGGCCCGAGGCTCTGATACGGCAAAGACCTAGGATCGTAAGTGCTTTCTATTTCTCGATTCCCTATGGATTCCATTGAGAACGGCTGCTCGGTGTACCCATTATGAACTGCTCAATCAGTAGCAAGCTTCTTGAAAACTATGATAACTATTACGACGCTGAATCTGAATGGCGCAGCCTGGGTGCTGTCGATAAAGCGGCGAACATTGTAGAGATGTGTGGAAGTCATCCCCACAGTACTGTTGTGGAAATCGGTTGCGGTGAAGGCGCGATTCTAGAGCGCCTGTCCCGTCTGAAGTTTGGTGACAGCTTGTTTGCGCTTGAGATCTCGCGAACCGGCGTTGAGTTTACTCGAAAACGGGCAATCCCGCAGCTTGTCGACTGCAAACTGTTCGACGGATGTTCGATCCCGTATTCTGACGGCCGGTTCGATTTAGCAATCCTTAGTCATGTGGTCGAGCACCTTGAACATCCTCGTACGATGATCTGCGAGGCGGCTCGAGTTGCGAAAGCCGTATTTGTCGAAGTCCCTCTTGAAGACACCCTTCGGATGACGAAGGATTATGTGTTTGATACTGTTGGACATATTAATTTCTATTCACCGAAGACAATTCGCCGGCTACTTCAGACGTGCGATTTAGAAGTCGTCGACCAACGAATAACGAGTGGATCGAGGCCGTCCTATCAATATAGGCTGGGACGAGTTCGAGGATTGCTAACTCACTGCGTTAAAGACTCGCTTTTGCGCTGCTCTCGCTCTGTCGCGACGCGGTTGTTTACTTATAACTGTGCTCTGCTCTGCACGAAAGCGTAGGCTGCTCCAAGGATTACCGGACACTAATCGTGGCGAAGCCATACTTACTGACAACTAGTTGGGATGATGGGTCTATCTATGATCTGAAACTTGCAGACTTGCTCGCCAAATATGAATTGCCTGCAACTTTTTACGTGGCGAGAAACTCCGAATTCCGCGGATTGTCCGACAGCGATATTAAAACATTGGGATTCTCTTTTGAACTGGGCTCGCACACGGTGAATCATGTTTTGCTGAATTCCCTGACTGACGACGTAGCCTTGGCGGAGATCTCGGATTCCAAGACATGGACAGAACAACTGTCAGGGCGGCCTTGTCGGATGTTCTGCTTTCCAAGCGGAAAATTCAAGCGATCGCAACTTCACCTTGTGAAGCAAGCGGGATTTTTGGGAGCTCGCACTACCGAGCTTATGTCAGTGGCTTTGCCGAGTCGAAGTCTGGGTGTCATGGTGGTACCCACCACGGTTCAGGCTTTCCCTCACTCCTCCTCGGCGTATCTGCGGAACATCGGACGCCGGGTCGCCATCAGGAATATCTGGAACTACGTTTCACACGGCCGAAACAAGAACTGGGTCACAACTGCAAAGGCATTGCTTCGACATGTGTCGATTCATGGCGGAGTATTTCATCTTTGGGGTCATTCCTGGGAGCTGGAGGCAAATGATTCGTGGTCCGACGTTGAGGTCGTACTCCGCTCTATGGCAGCATATCGGAATTCGGCGACCTACATGACCAATGGAGAAATCTGTGGTGGCGTCAGCTGACTCGAGTGTAACCATTCGCGGAAGGTCTAATTTCATCCGAACGATTACCAAGGCATTCGGGTCATACGAAATGACTGGCAATTTGCCCCGCTGATCTTCCGTTAACGCGAGATCGAACGGCGAAGCAATTGCTTCTAAGGTCATTATGCGAGTGCTCATTGCTCACAATGCTTATCAGCAGCCGGGCGGCGAAGACACGGTGGTCAGTGCGGAAAAGGATCTCCTCATTCGAATGGGAAATGAGGTTAGCGAATACATTCGATGCAACAGCGAAATTAGCTCCGGGAGTCCTTATTCAAATATTACTTTGGGGTTGCGAACGATCTGGTCCCCAACCTCGCGAGACGAACTCTACGATGTCCTGAAAGCTGAGCGGCCAGACATCGTCCAATTCCACAATACCTTCCCACTCATCTCTCCGTCAGCGTATTATGCCTGCCAGGATTTGGATATTCCGGTGATCCAAACCCTCCATAATTACCGGCTTTTCTGTCCGGCAGCCACTTTCTTTCGTGAGGGGCAGGTCTGTGAAGACTGCCTCGGCAAGGGTCCGTGGCAAGCAGTGCGGCACGCCTGCTACCGACAATCGCGCAGCGCCAGTGCGGCGGTAGCGGGTATGCTCTCGTTTCATCGCTGGTACGGTACGTGGGCAAATCTGATCGACCGCTACATTGCACTATCTGAATTCTCTCGTGCTAAGTTCGTGGAAGCAGGTCTTCCTCCCGAAAAGATTGTCGTAAAGCCCAATTTTGTCCTGCCTGACCCCGGAGTTGGGTCTGGACCGAGGGAGTACGCCGTTTTTCTCGGGCGGTTGTCCGAAGAGAAGGGTTTGCCGACCTTGGCGCAAGCGTGGACCCAAGTACATCCGAGCCACGGACTCCGCATAATCGGCGATGGACCACTGCAAAACGAGATTGGCTCGGAAATTAGCAGCGCAAGTCTTTCGAATGTTTGTCTCGACGGACGCTTGTCCCGCAAGGAATCATTAATCGCTTTGCAAGGTGCCAAGATCCTCATCCTGCCCAGCACTTGCTACGAGAATTTTCCCATGACGATAGCCGAGGCTTACGCGTGTGGTACGCCTGTCATTGCATCGCGGCTTGGAGCCATGCAGGAAATTGTTCAGGACGGCCGCACAGGTTTACACTTTACTCCTGGGGATGCTGGCGATCTGGCCAAGAAAGTAGAGTGGGCGTGGGCGCATCCGGAAGAGATGCGCGAGATGGGGCGAAATGCTCGCGCGGAATATGAAGCGAAATATACCGCCGAGCGTAATTACAAGATGCTCCTGGACATCTACCAACAGGTCATCGAAGGAGCACGAAAGCCGTTGCCACGGCACGACAGGAAGCTTTTGCGTGTCACGGATTAAAATCAGTCGTTCGTCGCAGAGTTCGATTCAGCAGGTAGGGGTTACTCGAGCAGCATACAATCGTGAGGAAATGAATTCCCAACCCGACTCGGAACAATCAGCTTTCAACCAGGAGCCTCGCGGGTGGCAGAGCGATCCGCAAGTGCTTTCTATCCCGCCTCAAATATCGAAGAAACTCAGTTCCTTCCGGGTTCTGCGCAGCAACATTCACGCGGTAGAGATCGACGACGTGATCAAGGTCTTTGAGCAATGGATCGCGGTCCGCGCACGTAGCCACTATGTTGCTCTTTGTAATGTACACATGATGATGGAGGCCTACAACAACCCATACCTTCACGTCGCACTTGCTTCGGCCGATCTAGTGGCGCCCGATGGAATGCCGCTGATCTGGGCGGGCCGCCACCACGGCTTTCAGTTGCGCAGACGAGTCTACGGCCCCGATCTGTTTCTGGAATTCTGTCAAACCACCGCGGCGAAAGGTTACCGGCATTTTCTGTTCGGGGGACATCCCGGCGTTCCGAGGGCGGTTGCCGCCAGACTGAGACGATCCTGTCCAGGAATTCAGATAGCGGGCACCTATTCTCCGCCATTTCGGAACCATACACCGGCGGAGCTCAGGGAAATGATCGCCCGGATCAACGACTCTGGTGCTGACGTCCTCTGGGTAGCCCTCGGGTGCCCTAAGCAGGAACTCTGGATGTACGAAAATCGTGATCGTCTCAATGTGCCAGTTGTTGTGGGCGTAGGACAAGCATTCGATCTTTTCGCCGGTCGGGTGCGGCAAGCCCCGCGATGGAGTCGGGATATGGGGTTAGAGTGGGCTTTTCGCTTAGTCACCAATCCTCGGCGTTTGTGGCGGCGGTACCTTTTTTTCAACACGCAGTTTCTCTACTGCCTCGCACTGGACGGATTGGGCTTACTCGAACGTGGGCAGCGTCCAGACGATTGATCGGCCGTCGACGATCGGTTCTGAATTCCGTCCCTGCCGCGGTACGAGGAATGCCAGGGAGGTGAAAACTTGAAACGGGCTTTGATCACAGGGATTACTGGACAGGATGGCTCTTATCTGGCCGAGTTCTTGCTGTCAAAAGGGTACGAAGTCCACGGTATCATTCGCCGGGCCAGTACCTTTAACACTCAAAGACTCGACCATATCTATGTAGACCCGCACGCGCCCAACGCGCGGTTGTTTCTGCATTATGGCGACTTGGTTGCCGCCGGCGAGCTGAGCCATCTCATTTACAGCGTCCAGCCCGATGAGGTGTACCACTTGGGCGCTCAGAGCCACGTTATGGTGAGCTTTGAGTCTCCCGAATATACCGGCCAGACGACTGGGCTAGGGACGACCCGCATACTGGATGCGATTCGACGCAGCGGCATTAAGGCTCGTTTCTACCAGGCGAGTTCGTCCGAAATGTTTGGAGCCGCTCCGCCGCCTCAGAACGAAGAGACTAAGTTCCATCCGCGTAGTCCTTATGGCGCGGCGAAGGTATATGGCTACTGGATGGCCGTCAATTACCGTGAGGCCTACGGCCTTTATGCTTGCAATGGCATTCTCTTCAACCACGAGAGCCCGCGTCGCGGCGAAACGTTCGTAACCCGTAAGATCACACGTGCTGTAGCGCATATTCTGGCGGGCCGGCAGGAAAAGTTGTATCTCGGAAACCTGAAATCCTCACGCGATTGGGGATACGCCCCAGAGTATGTGGAGGGCATGTGGCGCATCTTGCAGCAGGACTCGGCTGAGGATTTCGTATTAGGCACCGGCGAGTGCCACACCATCCAGGAATTCGCTGCGGAAGCGTTCGGCTACGTGGGTCTCGATTGGCAAAAGTTTGTCGAGACTGATCCACGCTATATAAGACCCTCCGAGGTGGATATCCTAATGGCAGACGCCAGCAAGGCCCGCACCCGGCTGGGATGGGAGACGAAGATCAAGTTCCATGAACTGGTTCGTATCATGGTGGATGCTGACATGGAATCTGTCGGCTTAAAGCCAACTGGAAAAGGCTTCCGCATTCTCGAAGAGAGGTTCGGCACTTGGCACCAATGGAACAATTCCGTGTCTGCCAACTTGCAAGCCGAGGCGGGATCGGCGATCCGGTAGCCGCGGACCAGGAGTTGGATATGGACTCTTTCCCTCAAGCGATGCCGCCAGATGCCAGGATTTATGTTTCTGGTCATCGTGGGTTGGTCGGTTCAGCTCTCGTGCGCACCTTGCAGGCGAATGGTTATCGCAACCTCATCATGCGCAGTCATGCCGAACTCGACTTGGCCGACGGATCAGCGGTCGCTCGGTTCTTCGCCTCGGAGCGTCCCGAATACGTGCTCCTGGCCGCCGCTAAAGTGGGCGGCATCCTCGCCAACAGCACATACCCTGCGGACTTTATTCGCGAGAATCTTGCAATCCAGGGCAACATCATCCAGCAGGCTTACACGGCGGATGTAAAACGGCTGCTTTTCCTGGGCTCCAGTTGCATCTACCCCAGACTCGCTCCGCAACCGATCAAAGAGGAATATTTGCTGTCGGGCCCGCTTGAAACCACCAATCGCCCATATGCCATAGCCAAGATTGCAGGCATCGAGATGTGCTGGTCGTATAACCGGCAGTATGGGACTCACTATTTAGCGGCTATGCCGACCAACCTATATGGTCCGGGCGATAATTACGATTTGAACAATTCACACGTTATTCCGGCTCTCATCCGAAAGATTGCTGAAGCCCACGAGCAAGGTCACAGTTCCGTTACACTCTGGGGCACTGGGACACCCCGGCGTGAGTTTTTGTACAGCGAAGATATGGCTGAGGCGTGCCTGTTTCTTCTTAATCTTCCCGACGAACAATTTGCGCCAATAGCACATAGCCAGCAGGAGCCGCCGCTCGTGAATGTGGGTTGTGGAGAAGACGTGAGCATTCGCGAACTGGCGACAATGATTGCGGACGTAGTTGGGTTCGAGGGCGCCCTTGCTTTCGACACAAGCAAACCGGACGGTACGCCGCGAAAGTTACTGGACGTCTCGCGGTTAACACGCCTGGGCTGGAAACCCTCGGTATCGCTCCGCCACGGCCTCGAGCTGGCCTACGGAGCATTCCGCCATGAACGTGAAGCTCTGTTACCGGGCTAGGCTCAACGATGCAGGCCTCTACTGGGCGCACAGAGTCTTCCGGGAGTCAGGGCGTCCTTGGAAGCGCGAGCTGCTGAATGCGTTAGTTTGCAACGGACGGGCGTCATTGTCCTCCTCGCCTCGACCGCCCCGAAAATTCCGCCTACCCAATTCTGTAGTCATACGGGTCGTTTGACGGATCTGCTCGCTTACCGCCCGAAATCTCTTGTCGCTGGAATGTTAGTTCCGAAGCCGCAAAAGAGACCCCAGCCCCTTGCACGTTTACCCCACGCGTTCCCGTCGCGCGTGCTTCGCTCCGTGCGCCTGTTCAAGTCCATCCCACCATATTTCGCTTTTCAGGCGCAGATCGTGTAGTCCTTCGCCCAGCTTCCTTTGCCCAGCGTCCGCTTCTTCCAGCGCCCGGATTATTTGCGACTCCGTGTACTTTTCTTTCGAGACATACCTTTCCCTTATCTCCAAACGAACCACAATTGAAGGAGCCCAGGGGTATACTTGCGGATCGAACGTTCTCGGACTATGTGCTGATGGCTCCCCGCCTTCCCCTTCGCAAGTTGCGAGTCGTCGCTATGTGGGAGAATCCATATGCTAACCAGCCGCTTTGCCAAAATAGCGATACTCGCCCTGGTAATCGTGCACCTCGCATCCATTGCGTCGCAAGCATTCGGCCAGACGCCTCCGCCGGTCTCATTTATTGCCCGCGCGGACTACGTCGTGGGCTCGGGCAGCATTTACCTCGCGACCGGTGACCTTAGATCCGATGGCAATTTAGGCTTGGTGACGCTAACTGGTTCCGGTGACGTCTCGGTGTTCTTAGGCAAGGGGGATGGAACCTTTCAGCCCGCCGTCAGTTACCCGGTCGCCGCGAATCCGATCTTGGTGCGATTGGGGGATTTCGACGGCGACGGCAAGCTGGATATTCTTGTGGCAAGCGAATCCA
>OBLW0100002625.1_pt1 | contig 14459 bp, 9 predicted proteins | sample 1520161 | NCBI WGS metagenome assembly OBLW01 (sample SAMEA3539309, study PRJEB22396) | soil metagenome | biome: tundra; feature: field; material: soil | place: USA | collected 2010-05 | depth 0.15 m
CGTGATTCCGTTGCTCGTCACCTGCAGAGGCCGTTTGTGATGCGCCAGTAGATAGCGACAACTGGCCGGCAGTCTTATCGGCGGATCATCATCCCGCCTGAACTTCGCGAAGGCATCGTCTGGGGAAAGGCCGCAGGTCATCTTCCCGTCCTGGGGCGTCGCGTCATATTTGGCGCAGATTTCCTCCAGGCGGGCCGTCCACTCGTCGAGCGTGTAGAAGTGCTCAGAAGGATGTGTCTTCTTGGATTCCACCTGCAGCTTGATCTTTGCGATGCGCTCAAACTTCTCGTGCATTTCATCGAGGCCAACGTACCCCGGTTCGCCTTCCATCAAGTCCTGCAGCGCCCCGATTACCCGCTCGATTGGCTTGGACCGCGGCAGTTTTGAGTGGCAAAACTTCAACCCCAGCGAGCGCAAGCCCAGCTCCGTTTCAGACCATGAGAGCGGATCTGCGGATGCATCCCCTTTAAGCAGGCGCGAGCTGGCCCAAATACCGCGCTCGAAATAGAAACCCTTGCGGGGCAGGCCGTGCTCATCACATATCCAGCACGGTAGCGACGTTGACCCGGCTTGGGCGCAGTGTGTTAGGGAAAAGCGCCTGAGTCAGGACATTATCGGTCGCTACCCCCTCCCAAAGAATCGCCGGCCAAAGTGCCCGAAGCGAATCCGAAGCCAAGTCGCGGCGGAAATTGCCCGGCTTTATCCGCACCACCGAGGCCCGCGCCACGCGAGGCTCGTAGGCGCGGACATCAGGCGCGATTGGAGCAAGGTTTTCTCGGGTACCATGTATTCGAGCGATGACCACACGCCAGACGTGTACTACTACGTCCCAGATGGCCAAGGTTGGTTTTCCTTGATGCGCGGGCAATTCCTGCCCGTTATTGATGTTCGGTCAAAGAAGATTCTCGACTTTGTCCTGATTGACGCGCCCAACTACACGGCCCTTGCAATCAGGTCTCTATTCAACAAGGTATGCTTGCGGTTTGGGGCTCCTGACATCTGGCACCTTGAATGCGGTCTCTGGAAAAGCTCCAAACTGCTGGGCCGGGGCGGACGTGTGCGCGGGTCATCGCTGGTAGAAATAGAGCAGAACTTTGCCGAGCTGATTGGCACAAGGATAGTCCACGCCCTGCCAGGGAACGCCAAAGCGAAGGTGATTGAGAACGTGTTCTTGCTACTCGTCAGGCGGTTTCCGGGGGAGTTTGGGTACGTTGGGAATGATGAAATGCACGACAAGAAGGAGCGGGTGCACGCGGCTATCACTGAAGTTGAAAAAGGGCCGCGAAACGGCACGCATCCAGCCAAGCTTGGTTTTTGGTCAGGGGATGAATGGAAAGTGAGGTTGGAGCAGTGTTGCGCCGATTACAACAATACCCCCCAGGAAAGTCGTGTCATCGGTGGCGACCACATTGAGTACATCAGCCCTGAGGACGCCTGGGCAAAGTATTGCCAACGGGACTCATCCGGGGCGATTGTTGAGCCGGTCATACTTCCGAAGGAGTTGGAGTACATGCTTTCCGAGCATCAGCAGAAAGTGACGGTCACACGGAACGGGATCTCCCTCTTCAGTGGCAAATACCGCTACCGGAGCGTTGACCTGGCGAGCTGTATTGGGGAAATAATGCTCGCATCGTTCGACCCTAGCGATCCCTCTGCGATTGTCGTGCAGGACATGAAAGGGGAGAGGTTCTTCGGTGTGCCGCTCGTGCCTGATGTGCCGGCGGTTGCAGATACAGAGGCCCTGTCTTTGGGAGCAAAAGAGACTGCCGCGTTCAACCGCGTGGCGAAAGCGCGCTATTCTGAACTTGCGTCGAAGTGGGAGCAAAAGGGCCGCCCGGTCATCATTGACGCGCAAGCGCGCGAGACGGCCAGAAACATGGAAGCGGCAAGGACAGCCGGACGGGCGAAATTCAAGCGAGACTTGGACCCCCGGCCGATTAGCCGGCTGGCCAGCGAAGACCCGAGCCTGGCAGAGTTTCTGCCAGACGCAGGCAGGGGCAACTCGCTCCGTGAAGTGCAAAACTTCCTTGGAGGTGAATCATGAGCAGTACGCGCCACGCCAAAGAGGGAAGCACACTTAGGCAAGAACGGTTTGCTTCGAGTTTTGAGCAAGGCATCTTGGCCAATTTGGTCGCCAAGCGATGCGCGGCCATTGAGCAGCCGGAAGCCAGGGCCGCAATCTGGTTTGTGCAATGGCAGTCTTGGCTGATTGGCACCGCCCGATTCCTCCATGAAATGCGCCGGGCGCTAAAGCTACCAGAAGTCGAACCGGATTCGATGCATGAATGGATAGAGGGGCTTCAAACGATGTGTCTCAACCCGAGGTGTACAGTTGACGGCTGGATGGATGAGGATTCCTACGGCAACTGCGCGCCTGTGTACACAGAGGATTGGGCTCATCTAAAGTCCTACCGCAGCAAGTGGATTTCTGAACTGCCAGCGCTTACGGAAACGTCCGTAAGCCAGCGCGTGTTTGGGGCGCTCGACTACACGCGAGACGCTCGCACGTTGACCCTCATTGACGGCCCCGCACGCATTGGTAAATCGTTCAGCGCCCGGGCTTACTGCGATCGAACGGCGGGCCTTGCCCGCTATGTCCAGGTTCCGTGCTCCAACGATGACATCGGATTCTTCCGTGCTATTGGGCGGCCGCTTGGCGTCAGTGCCTCGCTGCAGATGAAAGCTTCCGAAATCCGCAACCGGATTGAGGAAGTGCTCCAGAAGGGAGATTTGATGCTCGTGCTGGACGAATCCCAATACTGTTGGCCGCAGAGCTGGCAGCGCTACGCCATGCCATCGAGGGTGAACTGGATTCTTCAGGCGCTGGTTAACTACAGCGTTCCGGTGGCACTTGTTACCACGCCACTCTTTTACACGTCGCAGAAGCGCGTAGAGGAGCTAACGGGATGGACATCTGAGCAGCTCATCGGAAGGATCGGCCACGTTGAACGCCTGCCAAACAAGCTTGGACGCGCGGACTTGGTTAAGGTGGCCAAGGCGTTGCTGCCGGGCGGTGATGGCGCCACCTGGGGGGCATTGGCAGCCTACGCGGACGTGTCCAAGAAACACTTGGCCAGCATCGAAGCCATAGCCAAGCGGTCTGCCTGGCTGGCCAGTCAGGACGGGAAGCAAACCGCAACCGCCGCCCATGTGCGACGGGCGATGAAAGAGAGCGTTATCCCTTCCGATACCGCTTTAGCAGAATCTTTGGCGCCGGCGCGGAATGCCCGGCGCAACACCTTTGCGAGGCTGCCGCGACCGTCTGGCGGATACGCTGCCGCAACTGCTACGACTCCGGCTGATTACACGCATCGCGGGGGGCTTTGTGTTGAGCAGCGCGGCGGGCTCAGTTCAGTTTAGCGCCAAACATAAGTTTGGCTGATTAGCGCACGCCACCTCAGGAATGGCGCGCGATTTCTACGTACTGGCGAGCCGCCTTTGTCGCTTTACATTGCGACAAGTGATTGGCAACTCGCGACAGGTGACTGGCTCCTTACTAAATTGGCATTATTGATGGTGCCGATGGAGGGGGTCGAACCCACACAACCTTACGGTTACCAGATTTTGAGTCTAGCGCGTCTGCCAATTCCGCCACATCGGCTACACTGATTACCAGGCACTTATGCAGATTCATGCCCGGCGATGCTGACACTGTGCTACTTTTTGTGCTCGAGAGATAGACCGTGCCAAGCAATGCAAAGCCAAGTATGGCCTCTCCCGGCAAAAATGTCGCTTTGCGTTCGCATCGCGCCGGAACATACAGGAGGGTGGTGGACCAGCGCAAGCGGTCAATTCGTGGCCGAATTCGCATGGGAGGGTTATGGCGGGGCAAAAATGCAAAGTTGGCAACAGGGGATGAATTTCACATCTGAAAGATCTTATGGGCCGCCTTCCTCCAATAATTGAGTTCATCCATTAATTGGCGGATCAAGTAAATGCCCAATCCGCCGATTTGGTTTGGGCGCCAGCGTGGATAGTGGCGAGTATTTGCTCTTCGAGTTGATTTGCACCTTCGCCTTCCACTCGTCCGGAAACAAACTCCGGACCGCCGCATCCCGGACTTGAGACCGGACTTGAGACTTTGCCTGTTTCACTTTATCAATAGCCTATATGCAAATAGATCGGTACACTATTAAGTCACAGGAGGCGGTGCAGGAAGCGCAGCGCATCGCACGGGAGCATTCGCACCAGGAGGTGGATGGGGAGCATCTGCTGCTGGCCATGATTGGCCAGGCCGACAGCCTCATCCCTGATTTGCTTGAGAAAATCGGCGTTCCCTCTTCCAAGCTCAAGCCGGAATTGGAGCATGAGCTTGCCCGCCGCCACAAAGTTCAGGGCATCAGCTCCACGGACCTATTTCTCAGCGCGAATCTCAAGAAGGCGCTGGATGCGGCTCAAACCGAAGCCGGCAAGTTGAAGGACGAATACATCAGCACGGAGCATCTGCTGCTGGGGTTGCTGGATGAAGGTGGTCCCTCGCTAAAAAAGCTATTGCAAACACATGGCCTGAAAAGGGATGTGATGCTGCGAGCGCTGGCGGACCTGCGGGGGAACCAGCGAGTCACCGACGCGAATCCAGAAGATAAATTCCAGGCGCTGGAGAAATATGGCCGTGACCTTACCGCCTTGGCGCGCCAGGGCAAGATCGACCCGGTCATCGGCCGTGACGAAGAGATTCGCCGCGTCATGCAGGTGCTGTCGCGCCGGACGAAGAACAACCCCGTGCTCATCGGCGAGCCAGGCGTGGGCAAAACCGCCATTGCCGAGGGACTTGCCCGGCGCATCATCAGCGGCGATGTACCCGAGACCCTGAAGAACAAAAGGCTCGTGGCGATGGATTTGAGCGCGATGATCGCCGGGGCGAAGTATCGTGGCGAGTTTGAAGACCGGCTCAAAGCGTTCCTGAAGGAAATCGTTTCCAGCGAAGGGAAGATCATTCTGTTCATTGACGAGTTGCATACGATCGTCGGCGCGGGCGCGGCGGAGGGCGCAACTGATGCCGCGAACATCATGAAGCCACAGCTCGCGCGAGGGGAGCTGCGGGCTATCGGCGCTACGACTCTCGACGAGTATCGCAAACACATCGAGAAAGACCCGGCGTTGGAGCGGCGCTTCCAGCCGGTCCTGGTGTCGGAGCCTACGGTCGAAGCGACCATTGCGATTCTGCGCGGGCTTAAGGAACGCTACGAAGTTCACCATGGCGTGCGCATCCAGGACGCCGCCCTTGTCGCCGCGGCGATGCTCTCGCATCGCTACATCGCCGACCGTTTCCTGCCGGACAAGGCGATCGACTTGATTGACGAAGCCGCCTCGCGCCTTCGTATGGAACTGGATTCCATGCCGACCGAAATCGACCAGTTGGAGCGGCAAATCCAGCAACTCGAAATCGAGCAGAGCGCGCTGAAGAAGGAGAAGGACGAAGGCTCGCGCGAGCGGCTGAAGAAGCTGGAAAAGGACCTCGCCAACCTTAAGGAGCAGTCCAAACACCTCAAAGCGCAGTGGCAGAACGAAAAGGCTGCCATCAATGCCGTCAGCATCGTTAACAGCCAGATCGAGCAGGCCAAGCTCGAGCTGGAACAGGCCCAGCGCCGCAACGATTTGAACCTGGCCGGCCAAATCCAGTATGGCCGCCTGCCGGAGCTGCAAAAGAAGCTCGCCGCGACGGAGAAATCCTTGCACGAGAAGCCCGCGGGCCGCCGCCTGCTCAACCAGGAAGTCACCGAGGAGGACATCGCAAAGGTCGTGGCGGCTTGGACCGGCATTCCCGTCTCGCGTATGCTGGAGGGCGAGCGCGAGAAACTCGTCAAAATGGAGGAGCGGCTCGAACAACGCGTTGTCGGCCAGAAAGAGGCACTCGAAGCGGTGGCCAATGCCGTGCGCCGTTCCCGCAGCGGCCTCCAGGACCCGAACCGGCCCATCGGCTCCTTCATCTTCCTCGGCCCCACAGGGGTCGGCAAGACCGAGACCGCCCGAGCGCTGGCCGAGTTCCTCTTCGACGATGAGAACGCCATGGTGCGCATCGACATGAGCGAATACATGGAGAAGCACACGGTCGCGCGGCTTATCGGCGCGCCGCCAGGCTACGTTGGCTACGAGGAAGGTGGCCAGCTTAGCGAAGCGGTGCGGCGCCGGCCCTACAGCGTGGTGCTCTTCGATGAAATCGAGAAAGCGCACCACGATGTATTCAACGTTCTGCTGCAAGTGCTCGACGACGGTCGGCTCACGGACGGGCAGGGGAGGACGGTCGATTTCCGGAACTCCATCATCATCATGACGAGCAACATCGGGTCGCCGGTGATCCAGGAGTTCTACAGCGGCGGCACTGCCTCGGTGAAGGACGAGGCGGAGCTGGAGCGAGTGGTGAAGCTGGAATTGAAGGCGCACTTCCGACCTGAGTTCCTGAACCGGGTCGATGACATCATCATCTTCCACAACCTCGACGAGAAGCACCTGGCGCGCATCGTTGATATTCAACTGCAACGGCTGGAGAAACGCCTTGCGCAGCAGCAGCTCGGCTTGGAGTTGGATCGCTCGGCGAAACAGTTGATTGCCAAGGAAGGTTACGACCCGCAATTCGGCGCCCGCCCGCTAAAGCGGGCCATCCAGGACCGACTGCTCGACCCTCTGGCCACGAAGCTGCTCCTCGGCGAGTTCAAACCGGGCGATCGTATCAAAGCAATCGCGCGCGACGGTGAATTGGAATTTGCAAAGAAGTAGCGAGCCTGTCGTCGCTCACTGCTTCTGGGACATGTCGATAGAGGCGAAGATGTCTTCCAGACTGTTCAGCGGCTCTTCCTTCTTCGGATTGAGGGTCTGGCGCAGGTAGTTGACGGCATCGGGAATGGTTTTGATCGAGCGGGGCAGGGTCGCGCCGCTGGCGTTGGCGTGGCCGCCGCCCTGGAGTTTCTCCGCGATCTTCAGGGCCTCGCCGTTGCGGCTGCGCAGGCTGGCGATGACCACTCCGTTGGCGCGGCGAAAGAGCGTCATCAGGACCGGGTACTTCGTCGCCTGCTGTTCGAGGAGTTGGTGAACAATCAGATTGTTGTTGCCGATGACTGTATCCACAAAGCCCACCTGCGGGGTAATTTCGCTGACATTCTCCCTGCTCCAGGCAAAGCCGAGCGGGTTCTCAATGTTGCGTTTGACTTCCATGACCCGAAGCAGCGGATTATTAAGAAGCTGCTCGATCTTGCCGCCAATCAGCGCGTGGAGATTCCAGAACTGGTAAACCTTGACCAGGTTCGCGTAATCGCTGGCCAGCACGAAGTCGGGGTCATCTTCCAGGAACAAATCGGCGACATTACTCAAGTGCACAAGCCGGTCCAGTTCTGGGGACCCGAGGCCTTGTTGCTGACAAAGCTCGTAGCAGAGCAGCCCGGCGGATTTGGTGAGGTCATGGATGAATAGCGCGTTCTTGGGCGGAGTCTCGTTGGCGTGATGGTCGATTATGACCCAGTTAGGCCGATCCATGCGCGTTTCGAAGGTAATATCGGCGATCCAGCCGCACTTCTCGCGCAGATCGCGCTGGCGCCAGTTCTGGTAGGCATAGGCCTCCAGTCGAACGTCAGTATTGAACAGCTTTCGCGCCAGGCGCTGGAGCAAGATGCCGGACACCAGCCCGTCGAGGTCGCTCTCGTGGGTGATGATCACTTCCGGTCTCGGCAAGGAATTCGTCATTGGGCATACATTAAGCGAAACCGGCTTGGCTGGCGAGTGGGGAATTCACTCCGCACCGGGTCGGGAAAATGCTGGTGCGCGCTGGAGTTTCCTCTATCGTTCGGGCCGCGTTGCCGGTTCGATTGAGCGGCTTGAGTTTGCTGCCCGCAGCCAGTCCAGCACGCAAGCAACTATGACGATACCATTTCAAATTAATCTGAAAGACCAGGTGGCTGTAATCACCGGCGGGGGCGGCATCCTGTGTAGTGTGATGGCCGACGCCCTCGCCCAGTGCGGCGCAAAGGTCGCAATCCTGGACCTCAAACCGGAGCTGGCGCAGAAGGCCGCCGATCAAATCACCAACGCCGGCGGGGTCGCCCGCGGCTTCGCCTGCAACGTCTTGGAGAAAGCGAGCATCGAGCAGGCGCACGCACAGGTCAAGGCCGCCTTCGGGCCGGTCGATATCCTGATCAACGGTGCCGGCGGCAACCACCCCAAAGGCACGACGTCCAAAGAGTTCCTCTCCCGCGAAGACCTCACGGCGAAGAAGGAAGGCGTGGTGACGTTCTACGATCTGACCGTCGAGGGCATCCAGTTCGTGTTCAACCTGAACTTCCTGGGCACGTTCCTGCCGACGCAGGTCTTCAGCAAGGACATGGTGCAGAAGGGCCGCGGGAACATCATCAACATCTCTTCCATGAACGCCTTCAAGCCGCTGACCAAGATCCCGGCCTACAGCGCCGCCAAGGCGGGCGTGAGCAACTTCACCCAATGGCTGGCCGTGCATTTTTCGAAGACCGGCGTGCGCGTCAACGCCCTCGCCCCCGGCTTCTTCCTCACCGACCAGAACCGCAGCTTGCTCACTCAGGCCGACGGCTCCCTCACCGCGCGCGGCAATACGATCACCTCCCACACCCCGCAAGGGCACTTCGGCAAGCCGGAAGATTTGCTCGGCACGCTGCTGTGGCTGCTGAGCAATGAAGGCTCGGGCTTCGTCACGGGCCAGGTTATCGCGGTCGATGGCGGGTTTAGCGCCTTTAGCGGCGTCTGAGCCACGACTGGATAGTTCGCCCCGGCTGGGGCATAGTTGTAGCAGCAGAAAGACGAACGATGGCGACATATTTTGCACGCGGTGGGATGACCGACAGTATCAGCACCGCTGAAAAGCGCGAAGCTCTGGCGCAGGCCCTCAAAGTCATCAACCGGCCGCTTCGCAAGGTTCTCGTGCTGCCGCCGGACCATACTCGGCTCAACTCCGATGCCGGCGAACTGACGCGTCTGCTCTACGAACTGCTCTCCCCGATCGCCGATGTGGACATCATGCCGGCGCTCGGCACTCATTCGCCCATGACCGATGCGCAGTTACGGATGATGTTTGGCGACGGCATCCCGCTGACGCGATTCAAGGTGCACGATTGGCGCAACGGCATTCGGCAAGTTGGCGAGGTGCCCGGCAAACTCATCCGCGAGTGGTCGGAGGGGCTCGTTGACTACGATGTGCTTGTCCAGGTCAACAACCTCTTGTTCGCTGGCTACGATCTCATCCTGTCCGTCGGCCAAATCGTGCCGCACGAAGTCGTAGGCATGGCCAACTACACCAAGAACGTGGTCGTCGGGGTCGGCGGCGCGGACATGATCAACAAGTCCCACTTCCTCGGCGCGGCCTATGGCATGGAGCGCATGATGGGCCGCATCGAGACTCCCGTGCGCCGTCTCTTCAACTACGCGGTCGAGCATTTCCTGCGCGATCTGCCGATCCAGTTCGTGCTCACGGTGATGGAGAAGGACAAGGCCGGGAGTGGGATGATCATGCGCGGGCTCTATGTCGGCAACGACATGGAGACGTTCACGCTCGGCTCGCGCCTGTCGCAGAAGGTGAACCTCGACCTGCTCGACCAGCCCTTGAAGAAGGTCGTCGTGTATCTCGACCCGCACGAATTCAAGAGCACCTGGCTTGGCAACAAGGCGGTCTATCGCACGCGCATGGTGATGGCTGACGGCGGGGAACTCATCGTCCTCGCCCCCGGGCTGAAGGAGTTCGGCGAGGACGCTGAGATTGACCGGCTCATCGCCAAGTACGGCTACCGCGGCACGCCGGCGATTTTGGCTGCGGTTAAGGCAAATGCCGAGCTGCGCAACAATCTCAGCGCTGCGGCGCATCTCATTCATGGTTCGAGCGAGGGCCGGTTCCGCATCATCTACTGTCCCGGGCCGCAGATGAGCCAGGAGGCCATCCGGTCGGTCGGTTTCGAGGCGGGCGACCTCAACGCCATGCTGAAGCGCTATCACCCCTCCCTGCTCAAAGACGGCCGCAACCGTCTCCCCGACGGCGAGGAGGTCTTCTACATTAGCAATCCCGCCCTCGGCCTTTGGGCGCTAAAGAGTCAGTTTGGGGGCTAAACCGGGCCGCCGGCGCTGGCCAAAGTGCCAAGAACTTCGATTTCCTAGGTAATCCGCGCGTCTCGCCAAGGCTGGGGGTTTTGAGCACTTGGGAACGTCGATTCTGAGGCTATTAACGACATACCCGAATGACAGAAAGCAGGCGTGCGGCCACCGCAACGTTAACGTTATAGCTCCTTATGCACAAGGGGTGCACAAGGGATGCCCAAGGGAATGGTGCGCCAGCAGTTCCAAGGTCCCAAGAGGGTATCGAGGCAGTAGCGTCCAACGGAGAACGCCGCGGCGTTCCCCAAGTCGCGACGTGGCTTCCCCTGGTTTACCCAGCCATTCGCGGTTCGACATCGCGAGGGGCGCTGATTACGGTGGGGAGATGTCGCGTGAGTATGTGTTGCAGCCGTTCCGGGCGCCGATCCATTTGCAGATCGACTATGCCCGCGAACTGAACGAGCAGCAGTACGCGGCGGTGACGGCGCCGCCGGGGCCCTCGCTTGTGATCGCGGGGGCTGGCTCGGGCAAGACACGCACGCTGATCTACCGCGTGGCCTACCTCTTGGAACAGGGGATTCCACCGGAGCGGATTCTCTTGCTGACCTTCACAAACAAGGCGGCCAAGGAAATGATGCGGCGGGTGGCGGATTTGCTGGGGCAGGAACTGGCGTCCTTGTGGGGCGGGACGTTTCATTCGATCGGCAATCGGATTCTGCGCCAGCATGCGACCCTGCTCGGTTACCAGCGTGACTTTACTATCCTGGACCGCGAGGACGCGCGACACCTCATCAGCACCTGTCTGGCGGAGTCGAATGTGGATACGAAGGCGACGCGCTTTCCGAAAGCGGAGGTGTTGGGCGACATCTTTTCCCTGGCCCTCAATACGCACAAAGCGATCCCGGAGATTCTGAGGAAGCAGTACGACTATTTCTCGCACCTCGCGGAGCAGATAGCGGACCTCCGGCAGCGTTATGCGGCGCGCAAGCAGGCGACGAACGCGATGGACTTCGATGACTTGCTGGCGCTCTGGCTCAGGCTAATGCAGGAGCACGAAGAGGCACGCGAGCAGTATCAACGGCGGTTCCAGTTCATCCTCGTGGACGAATATCAGGACACGAACCGGCTGCAGAGCGATTTAATCGACCTGCTGGCGGCGCGGCATAAGAACGTCATGGTGGTAGGGGATGACGCGCAGAGCATCTACGCCTGGCGCGGCGCTAATTATCAGAACATCCTGAAGTTCCCGGACCGTTATCCCGGGGCCAAGATATACAAGATCGAGACGAACTACCGGAGCACGCCGGAGATCCTGAACGTGGCGAATGCTGCAATCAGCGCCAACGTGGAGCAGTTCGCCAAGGAACTGGCACCGGCGCGCAAGTCGGGCTCGAAGCCGGCGACGGTGGTGTGCGGCGATGCGGGTGAACAGGCGGCTTTCGTGGCGCAGCGGGTCCTGGAGCTGCGCGAGGAAGGCGGGAACATAAACCGGATGGCAGTGTTATATCGCTCGCACTTTCACGCGCTGGAGTTGCAGCTTGAGCTTACCAGGCGGAACATCCCCTTTAGCATTACCAGCGGCATTCGCTTTTTCGAGCAGGCGCACATCAAAGACGTCACGGCGTATCTGAAGCTGGCGGCGAATCCGCGGGACGAGCTTTCGTTCAAACGACTCGCGCAGTTGCTGCCCGGCATCGGCGGCAAAGGGGCGGACAAACTCTGGAAGACGTTTAGCATTGCGGAGTGCGGAGTGCGGAGTGCGGATTCCAAGGAAGCGTGCCTCGCATCCCGCCTCCAGGGCTGCGCGGGCAATGTGCCAAAGAAGGCCGCGGTGGCGTGGGCGCAGTTCGTGGCGACCATCGCGCAATTGGAAGCAAAGGAAATCCGGGACAATGCCTCTGCGATGATCGAGCTGGTGATTGAGGCCGGCTATGAAGACTACCTGGAGGAGAGCTACGCGAACTACCGCTCGCGGCTGGAGGACCTACAACAGTTGGCGGTCTTTGCCCGGCAGTTTGCAACCGTCGAGGATTTCCTGACGCAGCTTGCCCTGCTCACTAATATCGAGGCGGAAGACGGGCAGCCCGCCAGCACCGACGACGAACGCCTGCGGCTTTCGACGATTCACCAGGCCAAAGGGCTGGAGTTCGATGTCGTCTTCGTAATCATGCTGTGCGATGGGATGTTCCCTTCGGAGCGGTCGATGGAAACGCGCGATGGCGAGGAGGAGGAGCGGCGGCTGCTGTATGTGGCCATCACGCGAGCCCGGAACGAACTTTACCTGAGCTACCCGCTCATTCGCGCCGGCTACGGCGGCAGCGGAGACATGATGCAGCAGCCCTCGCGCTTCCTCGCAGAGATTCCCGGGGAGCTGGTGGAGGAATGGAATTTGAGACCGGGGATGGGAAGGATGGCATAGACCAAGGCCTCGCCGCCGCTCCAACCCGCAAGCGCGAGGCGGGCGTGTCGAGATCATCCAGGCAGTTTGGGTTTAGAGTGCAGGCGGACGAGCCGTCCCGGATGCGGGAGGTTGCCTTTGACCCCACATGGAACATCCGGACACCGCAGCGTGCGCGAAGCCAACTACCAGCGGGATCCTAGCTCTCGGGTCTCTATTGTTCCTGTAGTCTTCCTCTATTATTCCTCTATTGTTCCTCTAGTCCTGGGCGTTTTTTCCGCTTCAACCCCCGGCGAGTTCACGCCCCGTCACTCGCTCTTGGGCTTTTTCAATCCTTCGGCCAGGAACTGCGCGACGTCCTTGAACTTGGCGGCGTTCGCTGGGTTGAGGTCCGCCAGTATCTGATGGGCCTCGAGGCAAGTGCGGGTCACTTCTGCCTTGGTTGGGCTGCCGGGCATGTGCGGGAGGGGCTCGATTTGTTCCGGCAAGGGCAGGGGACCGTGGGTGAGCTTGAAGAGGTGCAGCACGCCGAGCGTGTCGAGCAGTTCCGTGATGCGCGCGTTGGGGTTCAGTAATTCGATGCCATGCTGGCCTTGGTCCCCATTGCCGGCGCTCAGCTTCAGCCCAAACCCAGCCAGAACCCCGAGAAAGGTGCTGTCCATGAGCACGCACTCCGCCAGGTCGAGCACAAAGTAGCTGCAGCCCTTTTCGCGGAGCTCGGTGATGAGTGTCCTGAAATCAATGCTCGAGGTGAAATTGGCCCGACCGATAATCCGGATCCAGGAGCATTTCTCGCCCGCCCACACCAACATCCTGGCCGACGGCGTGTTCATGCCTTTCCGCCGACGATCTGCACCAGCGTCTGCTGCACCACCAGCGATTCATCCAGACTCGTCGAGACGAGCCGGAGGTTGCACTGAAATAGCAGGTCCATTGCGCGAACGAGTTCCGCCTCGCTGTAGCGCTGCACCTGGGGCAGGGCCTTATAGAGCACGTAAGGGTTGAGCGCCAGCGGATTGAAGCGCTTGTCTTCGGGCAACTGGTCCTTTGGCACCCGCTCAAGCTGGGCCTTGAACCGAGTGAAGTCCACGGCCGGCTTGACCCAGCCCTCACGCAGCATCTCCTTCAGCAAGAGCATCGCGCGGACCTTGGCAATCAGACCGTAGAGCAAGCCGATTTCCGACTTCTGCGGGTCAAGCTTTACCTCCCACAGCGCCTCATCCAGCCGGGCCAGCAGGCGGGGCAGGTCGCGGTCCCCGAGCGCATCGCCCAGCGCAAAGGCGCGGGCCATCTTGTTGCGGGTACAGATGGTCGCGACGTCGTCGAACTCGATCTCCTTCCGGTCACCGACGTAAAGCGCCACCTTTTCGACTTCATTATCGAGCTGGCGGGCGTTGGGTCCGACCCGGTTAATCAACTCAGCGAGGGCCTCGTCGGAAATCTCCTTTTGCCGGGCGCCGAGGCCCTTGCGGGCCCACGCTTCCGCCTGGTTCGCCCAATCGCGGTCATCGACCGACAAGCCGGCAAAGCTTTCGACCTTGCCCAGTTTGTCCAACGCTTTGTAAAAGCCCTTGCGCTTGTCCACTTTGCCGGCGGTGATGAGCAGGCGGACGTTCTGCCACGAGAACTCCTTCAACTCTTCGGCCAGCGCGGCGAGCGATTCAATGACGTCCTTGGTGGCCGCCCGTTCATCGCTCAGGAAATTGCAGTTCTGAAACCAGATGACCTTCCCCGAGCCGAAGAAGGGCAAGGTCTGCATGGCCTCGCGCAGTTTGGCCAGGGCCTTAAGCGCTTCGCCGCTGTGGGATACGGCGGCGTCGATAATCTCGTGGTCCATGCCGCCCAACTCCTCGGTCCATTGGAGGTAGATCTGTTTGGCGCGCTGCTTGACGGCAAAATCGTCTTCGCCGCAGATCAGCACCAGGGGCGCAGACTGCTTGGGGACCGACGGAGCCATTTCCCTATTCGTTCTCGCCGCCGTTCTCGTTGATGCGGTCGAGCACTTCGGTCATGTCTTCCA
>OBLW0100002626.1_pt1 | contig 14458 bp, 14 predicted proteins | sample 1520161 | NCBI WGS metagenome assembly OBLW01 (sample SAMEA3539309, study PRJEB22396) | soil metagenome | biome: tundra; feature: field; material: soil | place: USA | collected 2010-05 | depth 0.15 m
TCCCTGTGGGCGGCTTCCTTCAAGTCGCTGTATCAGAAGCGCCCTCCCAAAGCGCGTGCAAACTCGAACTGTTGCGCGCGGGCGCTCCAGATACAGCACTAAGACATATCAGGACGAATCATTCTGCATTTGCACTGTAGAGGATGCAGACTTTCCGGTGCGATTTTCGCGCCTCTTGAGGCGAGTGGGGGACGTTAGAACCGGTCTCATCAACCAACTTCGTCAACTCGTGAGACTCCTGAAACCCGCCTTGTTGTTGGGTCCCACACTTGCGCGACGTGCATTGCCAATTAGGAGACCGGTTGAGCCAGAAGTCTCTGACAAGGAATTTTCAGCAGCTGGAAGCATGCTTGCCGACAACTCGGGAATTCCACGCTGCATCACAACCGCAAAAGGGGGTCGACAATGGATCAAAGAACCCTGATCGCTGTGGTGGTGATCGTCGTTGCGGTGATCGCAATCGCCGCGATCATCCTGGTTGTTAGCCGCAAACGTAGAAGCGAGACCCTAAAGCAGCGTTTCGGTCCGGAGTACGAATGATCATCCTGGCGGCTACAGCGGCTGCACGGCACAACATTGCCTGCCTCGTGGACCTGATCGAAGTCAGCCCCGCCGAGCCGCCAGTGAACTGATGCCATGCAGGTGGCACTGATCCTGAACGAGCATTAGAGCTGCTGCTTTACATTGCGCAGGAAGGCGAGCGACTCCGGACTGACAAGGCCGGCGCGATCAATGTCGAGGTTGAAGGTGACCGGGACACGGGAGCGGTTGCAGGTGCGAACGTAGTCGGCGACGCGGGCGAGGGGGAATCGAGGCGGGGCCAATGGCGTATTGACCCGGCTGTGCACCCAGCCGGGATTGTCCAGGCAGACCCAGCGATGGGCCTGCAGGTGGTCGGGGGTATAGCGCGATGTGGGCACGGCGACAAGGTCGTTAGCCTCGCCGCCTTCGTAGTCTTGGTGGGTGGAATAGAGGAAGTGGGTGAGCATTCCGGAACTGAGGGTTACCAGGCGGTCATCAAAGCCGGTCTTGGCCGCGGCGGTCCACTCTTCCCAGGGGAACTGGAAGCCGTGCATGTCCGTGGTCACGGAGTTGTAAACGCCGCGCGGGTCAAGCGAGAAGCAACTGTCGAACCACCAGCCGTCGAGGCGAGAGCCGTAGCGCGCGCCGAGCTCGCTGAGAATGGCGAGCAGGTTCGAGGCGAGGCGGGACTTGTCCGCGGCGTGGTAGCCGACGGCACGTTCCCAGCCGGGGTCGTCGGCACTGTTGCAGGAGTGGTTGTAATAGAGGATGAAGTGCAGGCCGCGCGTGTGACAGGCGTCGGCTAGTTCGCCGATCAAATCGCGCCTCGTCGTGCGGCCGGGTGCGATGCGGTCAATGGCGGCCGAAGGTGCGGGCAGCATCTGCAGGGCGTGGGTGCCGGTGAAGATGACGTACTCGGCGCCGGCGCGGGCAGCCTCGTCCACATAGCCCGCAAGGCTGAAGCGGTCGACCGTCTCGTTGTAGGGTAGCCAGTCGTCTTCGCCAACAGGCTGGGACTGTGCCGTCCAGTGGGTGGAGATGCCGAAGCGGCAATTGGCAAGCCAGTCGGTATTGGCCAGGCGGTACGCAGCGGCAAAGGCGGGACGCCCCGCAGCCCCAAGCAGTGCCGTAGCTCCGAGGCCTTTCAGCGTTGCGCGGCGAGTAGGAGAGTAGGTAGTTTGAGTCATGGGCTTTCTCCTTGAGGCTGTGACCAGGGTTTAAAGAGTAAATACGGCTGGATTGGAGCTCAGCACCATTATCGTCCGCCACGGGTGGGGAGAAAAAGGGGCCGTCTTCCACCAGGAGGCCTCATTGATTCAGTTGCGATCCAGCAAGAACTGAACACGTTCAAATATTCCTTGATAACCAGCCCGGCTTAGCTCATTCTGTTTTTGAACGTGTTCAATTCTGAATGATGACGCATCGTTGTCGGGTCGAACCCCTGGCGGCGGAACAGGTCCAGCGCCACGTCAAGGATGCGGGCGCGGGTGGCTTCGGATTTGCTGGTTGGCTTCTTGTATGGGCAGTGGATTGCGCCAAGCCGCGATCGGAGGCCTTCTTCCTTGACGTTGTCGCGCCCATCAAGCGCATGACATTGATTCAGGGGGCAGGGCACTTTGCGGCATTTCTTTACCCGGCGGCCAGATGCGTCAGTTAGCTGCATCACTTTTGGGCCGGATTATCGTATGGAATTAAGTTGCAGCCGCCTAACAAAATCCAAATACACCAATGCTGTCGGAGAATACCCGCTTTCGGCACCATGGCGCGTGAATTCGCCGGTCATCGGATTCATCTGTGCCCAAAACTCCCCGGTTGATTCCCCAGATCGGTTGATCGCCGCAACCCACTGCTGCATCAGATGCCTGAATTCCCTCTGTTTGCCGTAGTGCTCCATCCACCGTGCCGCTCGCAGAGCGGTGAGCGCCTGTGCCGCTCCGCCCCAGCTATTGGCCGGAATCGAACGCACAAACAACGGGTCGTCCATTGCAATCGAGGCAAGAGGAAACGGTGACCAGAATGCTTTCGGATTGTGCAACTGCCGCGTCCAAACATCGTCGAAGATACGCCGCTCCAATGCAATCTCCAATCTCAGCAAATGCTCGCCCATCACGCGCGAGATCAGATCCGACCGGACCCGCACGAACTTTCCCTGTGCATCCAGATCGTAGAAAGCCGCGTCTTCGGCGCAGTAGAGTTTCTCAATAATCAGCCTTCGGATCGTCTCGGCATCCGCTAGCCATCGGTCTGATTCGCTCGTACGTCCGAGTGCACGGGCCATTGCCGCGAGCGCGACCCTACCGCCGAATACTGTGGCCGAAAGGTCTGGACATAGCCGTGGAAGGGATTGGTCCGGAGGACATTTCCGCGCGTCGTCGTCTGGGCAACCATCCTGCATACCCGCCCACCGCGGGCTGTTGTCCATCCCAGTGTCGAACGTGCAAAAACCCTCTACCAGCCCAGTTTTGCGCGTATCGCGATAACGCCTAAGCCATGCATCCCATCGGCTGCACGACGCATAGGTTGTGCTCAGTAACTCCTCGTCCTTTGTTAACTGCACAAGTTCCCAGGCGGTCGCAGCAACAGGCACCTCCATTTGAATCTGACTGTAGCCGACCTCGTTCATCCATACGTATGCGGGCAGTTGACCGTCCTGGCGCTGCAGTGCAAAGAATGCCGAATGGTTAGCGCACGCGATCTGAGCCGGACTCGGTAGGCCTTCGACACGTGGGACAAACTCCGCGAGCTTCGCATACACCAGCCCTTCCATCGGCGCACACTCTAGCCAGATTCCGCGATATTCCGCGCCTTCTATCATTACAGGACGGTTATATTCAGACAATACCTTCACGTTTCCCGCGAGCGTCGATAGCGCGGCTTCCCATGTTCGTTTCCATTTAGGGTCGGCACCTGGCAATCGCGGCACGGAAGTTACATGCTCTCTCAACACTCCTGCCCGCAACGGTCCACACATTGTCGTGATGCTTCCCAGGCCAGCCATTTTCAGGAACTTTCGTCTGTCCATCTGCTTCTGTTTTTGACCCTCCAAAGAAGTATCTGCTCAAACGATCCGAACGGCAAATTTGGAGAGCGCTTCATCGCTCAGTTCTACCTCCAAGCCGGGCTCCATCGGAATGTCTACAAAGCCGTCTTTCGCAATGAACCGCTGCCTGGTAAAGACATCGCGAAGAGTGGTCTTTTCCTCGGCCACAAACTCCATGATGAACGAGTTGGGAACGGCGTTCAGAAAGTGAAGCGCGGCGGCGACATTAATACGTACCACCAGCGCATCCTGGCCGCTGTCGCACTGTGCCTTCACAAAGGGCTGCCGAAAGTAAATTACCTCCACACCGGTTATCTTCATGGACGGCTGTTCCTTCGAAGCGAGTTTAATTGCACAGGGTTTACTGCGAATCAATCAGCAGAACAGCTTTAATGGCGCCATCGCGGCGATCGCGAACCACGGGAAGCGCTTCCGCGGCTTGCCGCAACGAGAACCGGTGCGTGATCAGGCTCTGCAGGTTGATACGTCCGGTCGCGACCAACTCGATCATCTCGTCCCATCCGGTTCGATCGGGCAGTGAACCGTAGAGAGTGATATCTTTGAGCACCACTGTTTGCAAGAGAAACTCGGCCATCGTGCAGTCGGGAACACCGTACGACACCGCCCGGCCTTGCGGGCGCAGCATAAGCAGCGCATCCAGAGTGGAAAGATGCGTTCAAATACGCGACCTTCCTTGCGGATCAGTTGGGCATGGAAGAGGCGATTGCGGGTTCGCCGGGTTGGAGCGAGTCGGGCGGTCCCTGGGTGCCTGGATCGCAAGGCATGAAGAAATACGTGTGGAGCGAGACCTTTGTCGAGGTGGCAAGCCCTTCACCGGCACGCTCGTTCATCCTCCGACGAATTTGGGATAGTCCTGTTGATGAACACCTATCCATCGCTCGGGCCAACGTTCGACTCTGCGGAGTCGGGTCGTTATCGTAGTTATCTTTTACGATAGAAGATGAGCGTCGAGCTTTGAGCATCGGATAACTTAATTTGAAGATGAGCCAGTTCGCTTCCTTTCATCTCCCTGATGGGAGCACGTTCGTAGGTGGTGCGAATTTCGACGTCGTAGGTTGCCGCGGGATCCAGGTGCTGGGGACGCACCTCAATCAGCGAAAAGGGGCTCTTGGGGCGGCGCAGGAGCATGATCATGCCGTCTTTGCTCTCAGGGCGATTCCACTGCCATGCGGTCCAGGATTGTTCATCGCGGCTGGTGGACAGAAGCGGGTAAAAGTCCCCGTAGAAGTACGGCTGAGCCTCGCGGTACTCGCTGATTGCCTGCTTGATCCAGGCGACCCAGGCATCGTTGTTGGGGCCGTCAGCCCCAAGGCCTATTCCATAGCCAGTGTTATAGCCGAGACGCATAAGATACAGGTGTTCCGGCGTAGTGTAGGGGCCAGCCTTTGTCCACGGAGCAGGACCGCCAAAGGCAACGCTCTCCGCTCCCCATGTATAGGCCTCGAATCCCATGTTCTCCGGCACCCAGTAGGCCAGGTCTTGCGTGTGCTCCTGCTCTGCGAGAGTATCGGCGAACCCATAATCGCTCCGCCAGACAACGAAGCTGCGGGACATCATCTCGATATCGAGTCGGCGGCCGCCGCTGGCACAGTTGTCGATCCTCAGTCCGGGATGTCGTGCCAGCAGATCATCCCACATCTGGTAAAGGCCCTCAATATGGCCGATCTCGGTCATGCCTACGCGATCCGATGTATCTGTTGCGTTCCAGAACTCCTCTGGCCCTTGATTAAAATCCTGCCGGTACCATGTCATCCCAAAATCAGTGATGAAATTGGAGACCATATTAGTCAGACCCTTACGGGCCGCAGGATTCCCAAGGTCAGCCAGCAACAAAGGATTCTTTGTCCATGGGTGTAATGGCTGCTGATGAAACCAGTCAGGATGATCTTTGGCAATCTTCAAGCCTGGCATGGCGGTTTCCGGCTCAACCCAGAGCGAAAAATGAATTCCGTCTGACTTCAGAGCGTCGCCGAGAGGCTTAACGCCATTCGGGTAATACAGCTTGCTGGGGAACCAGTCGCCGCGGTTCTTCCACCAGGGATTGGGTGAATGCCTTTCGTCGGGGCCAAGCGAATCCCCGTACCAGCCGGCATCGACAGCATACAGATCTATCGGAATCTTATGGTCGTGGATCCACTGGATGTAGGCGAGTTTGTCGCTAATTGGCTCCGATCCCCAACTGCCGAAGGCGACTGGCCCTAACATGGGCTTGCCGTGGTCCTGCGGGGTGTAGTGCGCAAAGAGAAGGCGTCGCCAGAGATTTTGCGACTCCTGCCAGTCACCGCCCGTCCAGCTCATGAGGACGATACGCGGTGTGCGAATCTTCTCCCCGGGATGCAGTAGAAGATGCGTCTCCTTCATCCCGCTTGCCATCGTAATGGCGTTCTTATCTTTGTAGAAATCGGCCATCCAATTTCCCGTCCAGCCGATAGCTCCGATGAGCCCATGGTTGCCGTTTTGCAGATTGAAGAAGGGTAGCGTTTGTGTGTCGGAGGATCTTCCCGATCTGGATTCCAAGTGGGCGCTCTTCCACAATCCAAGGTGTTCGACCAGCGGGGTAAAATCGTCGGCGCTATTATCGCTGCCTTGTGCATGGCGAATAGAGCACTCGTCGTCGGGTCCGAAGCCACTTTCATACGCCATTTCGCCTCCGAGCCACGCATGCGCATCGCCCTGGAATGCGGCACGCATATCAGGTTCAGGTCCAGTTGGCGCAGTTGGCTGCGATGCTCAAGCGGCGACCGCAGCCTGGGATCGTGGGCGGCGAAGACTGCCGCCGGCGCTCTTGACCAGGCCGCGCAATGCGTTGACGATCATGGTCCGCGCCCGCACCAGGGTGGAGCGCGCGTGGATGCTTTGCATGCGCCCTTCCTCCACCACATCCCCTTCCTCGTTCAAGAAGCAATAGTGGCTGAACAGGTCACCCATATCCAGGCCCATGGTCATCGTCGGCTTCCCATGGGTCGCTTCCATTCGCTGCGTTTGTTTGCTAACCTTCTTCATTGGCTGGTCTCCTCCTGGCACCTCGGGTGCGTTGCGGAAAGCAAAGCTCTCCGCGAGACCAGCCGTCTCATCCCATCTGAACAAGGAATTAGTGGGGAGTTCGAGAGATACGTCGTTCCTGCGGACCTCGCTTCAAGATTCTCAACTAATTCCTTGTGGCTCCTGATCCTGGAAGAATATGACAGGCGGGTACATCTACATTGTGTGGCGAGCCGGCCAGAGTATTTAACTGCAGAAGGATCTCAAACTCCCGGGGTGAGTTGGAATTAGTTATTCCACATTGACGGAGTATTGCGCTCAGACGAGGCAGGTCGGTGACAAGTCTGCCCGCAGCTTCGGTACCTTCGCCGTTCATCCCCGCTATCAGCAGAACCCGTCCGCCCTGGTCCGGGTTGCGAACAAATGCGATAATGGCGTACGACTGCCCCGTTGCCCAGCCGGGAGCGGTTGGTGAGTAAGCCGAGAGTTCGTGTTGCCGCGGATGGACGTTGCGAATAATTTCCTGTCCCGAATCCCGGTCGAAAACGAATCGGAAATCCAACTCATCGCTGAAAAGGGCGGACCAGGGGTTCGAGCTTGGGCTTCCGAGAAATATGAAGTTGTCGTCGTTCTTCAGGTCCGAAAACTGAATATTTCGGGCAGCCCGCACGTCGATCTTCCTTGTGCTGCTTTGAGCCAGCGCCGCAACCTCTGCCGCAATCGGTGGATCGATCGCCGAGGCCGATTTGTCCCCCTTCAGGAGGTTGTCAGAAAGCTTCTTTGCTTCGGGACTCAGCTTGATGTTCTCGGGAATGTAGTTGTGATTCGCATAATCGGAGGCCGAAATTTGTCCGCCGGTGAGTCCCTGGATCTCAAAGATATTTGGATCGCTTGTAATCAGATGCAAAGGGTGAGGGGAACTGAAAAATACTGACCACGGCAGCACAGAAATGGATTCACCTTCGGTGTGCGACGACCGGCTCCAGAAGATGCCCCAAACGGCAAGATTCAGTGTTCCGAGCACAATGGCGAGGGTCAACCACTGACGCCTTGTTCGGCCTTTCGAGTACACATTCTCAATTTCTGGAACATGCGGCTGCGTGACGGCCAGCTCCAGCGCGATCGCAGAAGTGTCTTGCAGTTCCGAACCCGGATCGATGAGCGTCGCCGTTGCTTCCCGATGGCCATCGCCCGCTTGGTGCTGGCTCGCGTCGCGGTTCTCTTCCCATGTAATTTCAGGAACGTATGAACCTATCGGGAGGTTGATGCGGAGTTCGGACGTTGCTCCGTACCTTCCATAGTGTTGCAGCAGCCGCCTTCGGACGTCGCTGGCCGTGACTCGCACAATTGAATCTTCGCCCGTGTCGTAAGAAGGCGACCTGCCAAACAGCTCAATGCCGATTACGCGCTCTTTTAGGGAATCAAAATGACCCGCCAGCGACTGTTCGACGATATATTCGAGAAATTGGCCACTGCGGTGGCTGCCCTGGAATGCGGCGCCTCGAGTCACATCCTTCAGGTGCAGTCGTAGGTTCGCAGCTCTGCTCTTTGACTCCGCAATCTTGGCGATGCTTGCCTTCCGGTCATCGGCAGACCAAGGTGGTTGCATGCTGGGATCCCGCGCCAATTCTAACATTTCATCACTGCCAATGCTTTTGCCGTAGATTCTCTACCCGACACTCTCAATCCTAAAAAATTCTCAGGAACCAATCGCAAATGCCCGTGTTGCGGCAGTGGCCACGGTTAGGGCCTGAAGCAAATATATAACATATTTATTGTCAACTACATAGGGGAAGGTTAAGAATCCCTCCTAACGTTGCCAAAACCCACTCCAGAGCAACTACAGTTCTTCTCAAGCAGAGTATCCAATTCTCTGTGAATCGCGGGGTGCCTTCACAGACTGCCGCTCGAGAGAGCAGGTGAATCGACTCAACCTGCGGATCGTCCCCAACCGCACCACAGGTCACCTGAAAGGAACCGACACATCGAATGAAATCGCTACGTCTTGGCCTTGTTGGCCTGCATAACCACTACCATGCCATTCCCTTCGCCGATGAACTGCAAAAGGGAATCGAGGGCCTCGAACTGGTTGCCGTGAGCGACGAGCGCGAAGGTCTCGTGAAGGAATTCGGCGACGCACGGTTGAAGGGCGACTGGACCACCGATTCCATGGCCCTGATCGCCCGCGACGACATCGACGCAGTCATTATTACCTCCTATACCTCCGCCCATGCGAATGAGGTGGAAGCGGCAGCGGCGCACGGGAAGCATGTCCTGCTCGACAAGCCGATAGCGACGACGCTCGCGGATGCCGACCGCATCGTGGCTGCCTCAAAGAACGTGAAGATCCTCATGGCCTACATGCTGCGCTTTCTGCCCGCCTATCGCGAGGCGTTCAAGGCAATGGAAGAGGGCGCGGTGGGAAAGCTCGTCTCCGGCATCTATTCCATCCGAGTCCCGGCCGACTTCATAAAGGACCATCCCGGTGCTGACCATCTTGGCTGGTATGCCGATCCGATCAAAGGCGGCGGTGGCGGCTTCCTCGACCATGGCGTGCATTTTACGGACTTCTTTCGCTGGTTCTTCAAGTCCGATCCGGCGTCGGTTGTGGCTACCATCGGCAACCTGACCTATCCGGAACTGGGCACGGACGACTATGGAATCGCGACCTACACGTTGCAGAGCGGCGCAATGGTAACGGTCGAATCCACCTGGCACGCGGGAGGCTGGTTCGCTCCTCTGACAAGTCCCGATCATGCGACCGTAAACGGCACGCGCGGCGAAATCGAATTGCACTATCAAAAAAGTCCCCAAATTGAGATCCAGGGAACTGACGATCCATGGAGGCAACGGCGCTACGTGGATTACACCGGCAGAGAGCGCTACGACGACAGCTATCGGAATCTGCTAGCCGAGTTCCGTGACGTGATCCGGGAAAATCGTGAGCCGCTTCCCAGCGCCGCCGATGGCCGCGCCGCGCTCGAAATGGTGCTGGCCGCCTATGAAGCAAATCGTACGGGCAAACGCGTCAACTTCCCCTATAACGGAGATCCGGGAGCGTCGAAATGAGCGGAGATGTCGGGGTGGGAATCATCGGATCAGGCCGCATCGCGAGAACGCACGCCAGTGCTTACAAATCGGTGGCGCGAGGCACCCTGATCGGCTGCACGGATGTTATTCCAGAGGCGGCAAAGACCTTTGCTGCTGAGAACTGTATCAAGGTCTACGACAGCACCGCGGCGATGCTTGCGGACCCGGATATTGGCGCAGTGATCATCGCGACGCCCAACGGATTGCACGCGGATCAGACGATTGCAGCGTTGCGAGCAGGCAAGCATGTCTTCTGTCAGAAGCCTGTTGCCATGACCATCGAGGAAGCGGACCGCGTGGTTGCAGAGGCGGAACTCCACAAAGGTCAGATTCTGCAATACGGCTTTATGTTGCGCTTCACACCGCCTCTGGCGGAGATGCGCAAGCGCCTGACGAGCGGTGGTCTGGGCAAGCCGATTGTCTCGCGCTCGGCGATTTTCGGGTGGGAACCTTCGGCGCCTTGGTTCTATGACCCGAAGCAAGGTGGCGGAGTCATCCTCGACACCATGGTGCATTTCGCCGACCTGGTCATCTGGCTCTTTGGGCCAGTCGAATATGTCCATGCCGACGGCGGTCCTTACGTACTGCAAGGCGCCAAGGACTTCGGTAGCGCGGACAATGCCATGGTGACGATCAAGCATACGTCGGGCGTGATATCGCACCAATATGTGACATGGACGGCAGGGCACGGCAATTTCACTTTCGAGATTTACGGCAGCGAAGGCGAAATGTCGGTGGACCTTGTCCGGTCTCAAGTTTCAGCCGCCTTTCGTAAGCCGGGCGTTGGCAACACCAATGGCTGGGAGTTTCCGGACCTTGTCTGGAAATATGGATACGGAGGAGAGCAGCAGCATTTTGTCGATCGCATCCAGGGGCTGGCGGTAGATGCCGAAGCAGCCGCCGATGTTTACGCGGGCCGCGCCGCGCTCATGCTCGTTCTGGCCGCACAACAGGCACTCGACACCAGGCAGATCGTTTTATGTTGAACGGCAAAATCGGTGTATGTGTTGTCGGCGCGGGCTTCTGGGCCAGGGGGATGCACCTGCCCGCGTTTGGGGCAATTCCTGGCGTCGAGGTCGTGTCTCTGGTTGGACGGAACGAGGCCTCGGTTCGACCGCTTGCCGAGCGATTCGGCATCGCGCGCTGGTCGACCGACTATCGGGAGGCTGTGAAGTCCGACGATGTTGACATCGTCGATATCCTTGCGCCGAACTATCTCCATGCGCCAGTCGCCATTGACGCAGCCGAGGCAGGCAAGCATGTGATTTGCATCAAGCCTCTGGCCACGAGACTCGATGAGGCTGACAAGATGATTGCGGCAATCGAGAAGGCCGGGACGCGCCTTTTCTACGCAGAGAATGTGCCCTTCATACCTGCCGTGCAAGAGGCCAAGAGGGTGGTTGAATCCGGCGCCATCGGCAGCGTCTTTCGCGTGAAAGCATGCGAGGGGATCGGCGTGCCGCATTCGGCCTGGCACTATGACAAGGTCCTTGCCGGCGGCGGCGCGATGATCGATATGGCCGTGCATTCGATCGAGTTTTGCCGTGCTTTCGCGAGAGCTAGGTTCGCCTCTGTCTACGCGGAAACAGGCACGTTTGTTTGGGGCGGCAAGCTTGATGCGGAAGACACTGCGGTCTTGACGCTGCGCTTTGCCAACGGCGTCATCGGGCAGTGTGAAGATTCGTGGAGCCTGGCCGGCGCCATGGACAGCCGCTTCGAAGTCTTTGGCACGGCCGGGCGCATCCTCATCGACAATCTTCATCGCCAGCCAATCCAAGTGGTGAGTGGGTCGGGACAATCGGCCGTAACGCCGGGTTGGACCTTCCCATCGCCATTGCCCGGCGCAGTAACCGACGGCCACGTAGCCATGCTTACCCATTTCATCGAGGCTTTGCGCAGCGGCGCTCCATCCAAGTCCGAGGCCGCCGTCGGTTGGGATGCGCTCGCCGTCATCGAGGCTGCCGCCGCATCCGCCCAATCCGGAAAACGCGAAGAAGTGAAAACAAGAATCTGAGGAGAAGACAATTGCCGAACGAATTACGTGTGGGGATGATCAGTTGGGCGCATGTTCATGCCGAGTTTCGCGCCAAGGCCCTAAAGGAATTGCCGGGGACGCGCATCGTCGCCATCTCCGACGACAACGAGGTACGCGGACGCGCCGCGGCCAAACGCTTCGGAGTTGAAAACTTCATAACCGATTGGCGGGTACTCGTCTGTCGCGGCGATATCGACGTGGTGATGGTGCACTCTGAGAATGCACGGCACGCTGATCAAGTGGTTGCCGCGGCGCAGGCAGGCAAACACGTCTTCTGCGAGAAGCCGGTGGCCACAAACACAGCGGATGCGGCACGCATGGTCGATGCGGTGGAGAAAGCAGGCGTGCAAGGGACGGCGGCTTTTGTATCTCGCTTCAGCCAGGAGGCAAGCCGCTCCAAGGCAGTAGTCGAGTCAGGGATGTTGGGAAAAATCATTCACACTCGGAGCTTCATTGGCCTCGCAGGCATTCGTGAAATCGGCTGCCCGCCGGACATGGCCGATTGGATGGAGGACCCTGTGCTCGGCGGTGGCGGCGCGTGGATCGATGAAGGCTCGCATGGCATTGATCTTCTGCGCTGGCTCAACGGCGATATCGTCCGCATCGCGGCGATGACAACCAACCGCAATAAGCCCCAACTCAAGGTCGACGATATCGGCGCGGCTATCCTCACCTATGCCAATGGCTCGCTCGGCGAAATTGGCACTGCCTGGAGCATGGCAGTCGAAATCGGCATGCGCAATTTGCTCGAGATCTATGGCTCCGACGGAACGCTCATCATGCGGGCGACGGATCAGTTTCCGCGTGTCGAAGTCTACGATGCCAACGGGAAGGGGCCGCTCAAGGGTTGGTCCATTCCGCATATCGAGCCGGATGCGAAAGAACCGCACGACTATGCAAGTTGGCCGCCCCACGTACATCACTACAAGAGGGAGATGGCATCTTTTGTCAGTCGCTATCTCAACGATCTCAGGCCCTTTGGGCCAACCCTTCGCGATGGTCTGGCCTGTATCTCGGTGATCGAGGCAGGTTACCGCTCGGCGGCTCAGGGAGGGAACGCACAGGAAATCGTGTAGGCTGGTTCATCTTTATATGCGAGCCGTTCGCGCGCAGACAGGCGGAGTACGACTTTGGAAAGAGTTCGCGATGATGAAAAGAGTGAATGCCGTTGTGATCGGTTCGGGCGCGGCGGGCGGCATAGTTGCCAAAGAGTTATCCATTGCGGGCCTGAGTGTCGTCCTTTTGGAGCGCGGCAAGTGGTACACCGCGAACGATTGCCGCAAGGACGATCTGCGCAATCAACGCACCACCGCACTCGGCAATGGCTTCGGACCGGAAGATGAAGGCAATCCGCGGGTTTGGGTTGATTCCACCGGCGCATCGCACATCGTGTTGCCCAGTGAAGGCAATTATCAAAATGTTGCCGCCAGCGTGGGCGGCGGCACAATTTGTTATGGCGCGCAGGCATGGCGTTTTCTGCCGCAGGATTTTTGTATGCGTTCGACATACGGAGTGCCGCTGGGAAGTTCGTTGGAAGACTGGCCCATTTCTTACGACGCATTGGAGCCATATTACGAGAAAGCGGAATACGAGATCGGCGTGTCAGGGGATTATTCGGCGACGCCATTTCATGGTCCGCGCCGGCGTGCTTTGCCCATGCCCCCGCTGCCGCCAACTCGCGAGTTCGAGATTCTGGAACCCGCGGCCAAGCGCCTCGGGCTACACCCATTTCACATTCCCATGGCGCGAAACAGCGTACTCTACAACGGACGCGGGCCATGCATGCGCTGCCGATGGTGCCTGGGATTTGCCTGCGAAGTAGATGCAAAAAACGGATCGCAGAACACGGTCATTCCAAAGGCTCTTTCCACAGGAAATTGCGAGTTGCGTACCGAGTGCATGGTGAAAGAGATCCTTACCGACGACCGGGGGCGAGCTCGCGGTGTCTCCTACTTCGATGAGAACAAGCATTTGCAGGTGCAGCTCTCCGACATCGTGGTTGTTTCCTGTTGCGCCGTCGAGTCTGCTCGACTGCTGCTGAATTCCAAGAGCCGCTTGTTTCCTGATGGACTTGGGAATCGATACGACCAGATTGGCCGTCATCTGCAGGGACACCACTACACCGGCGCAGTCGGATACTTCGGATTCGACACCTACGACGATCTAGGTCCCGGCGCCAGCATCGCCATCAGTGACTACAACCATGGAACTCCTGGACTGTGCGGTGGTGGAATGCTGGCCAACGAGTTCATTCGCCTTCCGATTCACATGGTTGACCGGTTGCCGGACAACACGCCGCGCTGGGGGGCCGGACATAAGCAGGCGATGCGCGACTATTACAACCGCACGATTGTCATCGTCGGCCCCACGCAGGAGATTCCCGTACCGGATACCCGGATCACTGTCGATCCGACAGTAAAGGACAAATGGAGAATTCCGGTCGCGCGCATTGAGGGCAATGTGCATCCCCACACCTTCGAGGTTGGAGATATGCAGGCCACGCGTGCGCAAGCCTGGCTCAACGAGGCCGGAGCGGAGCGGACCTCTCTGATCTTGAATCGGGCGGAACTTATCGCGACCAGCACACACCAGGCCGGCACTTGCCGGATGGGTAACGACCCGCGTGGTGCTGTCGTGCGCCCCAATTGCCAGATGCACGACGTCGACAACGTCTTCGTTATCGATTCAAGCGTGCATGTTACCAACGGCGGCTTCAACCCAGTACTTACCATCATGGCTTTGGCTTACTTCGCTTCTGTCGGAAGAGC
>OBLW0100002627.1_pt1 | contig 14453 bp, 15 predicted proteins | sample 1520161 | NCBI WGS metagenome assembly OBLW01 (sample SAMEA3539309, study PRJEB22396) | soil metagenome | biome: tundra; feature: field; material: soil | place: USA | collected 2010-05 | depth 0.15 m
GTTAAGAGGATGAGAGCACCAATCTTGAGTAGAGACCGGGGCGGCCCTGAGCCGGACTCGATCGTCCGAGTTGCCTGTAGAACTCCACACCTGCCCGTAGTCCGGGTTCGATCCGAGGCGGCCGGCGATGAGTGGCCGTCATTCGGAGACCGCGCATTCAGCGTCGACTGGTATGCCGGTCCCGCGCGGTTTGCTCGGCTTGTTTCAGATCCTGACTGGCCTTGGCAATTGCTATCGGATCATTAGTTCGCAAGCCGTCGTCGAGTAGTTGAAACCCATCCGCCCGCCCATGGGTCAAATTCTGAAGACTTTCCAAGGTTGCTCGGTTTGGCGAATCACTTGAAAGCTCTACTGTCGAGAGGCGGTCATCAGCTTCCCGCCAAAACCGTATGACGTCTTTCTCCAGGGTCTCGATCAGCGCGGTGTGATGTTTTCTATCGCGGGCGTCAAGAGATAGCGCGGCATTGAATTTGCCGTTAATTAGGGGCTCGCGGACACCGATCCAATGGGCAGTACGTCGATACAGCCCCTCGCCGACCATGGAGGCGGAGGCACGTTGCGCGAACCAGAATCCGAGCGCGAGAACGACGGCCGCCACCGGAACCAGTTGAATAGATCGTCGCAAATCGCCACGCGAGAAGGCACTCTGGCCCATGATGGGCCGGGCCATGACCAAACCGAAAAGCAAGCCGGCCGTGAGTCCACCTAGATGAGCCGCGTTGTCAATTCCCTCGTGCTGCAAACCGTTGAGCACCGCGAAGCCCGCAAATACGAGCGTCGAATTGCGAAGTGGGCGCAATACGCTGCTCGGAAATGTCTCCCCGCTGCGCAGTTGAGCGGCGAGCAGGGCGCCGAGAACGCCAAATATGGCCCCGGACGCACCGGCGCTATTGATATCGGGGCGCCAGGAAATGCTGGCGAGGCTGCCCGCAACTCCGGCAGCCAGGTAGATCAGTAGATAGTTCACACTCCCATATAAACGTTCCGCCAATGGCCCAAATGTCGCGAGTGCCCACATGTTGAACGCCAGATGGATGATACCGAAGTGGATAAACAGCGACGTTAGTACCCGCCACCACTCTCCGTCGGTCGTAAATGGCCCGAAATTCGACCCCCAGGCAATCTGCACGTTACCGTGCGGCACGAACCATTCCGCACCGGCAAGAACGGTTGCGAGAAATACCAACGTGTTAATCGCGACCAGCCCGACGGTCACAGGTGTCCGACGCGATTGCGCAATAAGATTTCGTTCGAATTGCAGACGCGCATGGAGCTGCGGGTGAAAGTTTGCTGTTCCCTCTCTCGGAAGTATCGCGGCAAGCCGCTGAGCGGTAGTCTGGTCAGAGAACCAGAGGGTGATGGACCCATTGTGGGCAAGATATTGTCGATACGTGAAGTGGATTACATTGCTGTCCGACTCGACATCAAAGATGCCCCTCCATTCGAACTCCACTTTGCGCCCGAACAACGAACCGAACAGACCGGATCGTCGACCTGAAAGCTTTACGTGCAGTCCATCGGCAACAAGGGTGCCGACACCAACGAGACCGAAATCGTTGTGCGCCGGTTCGAGCCAACCGAATAGTCCACTGGTCTGACCGAAGGTAACTTTGCACTCAATTGGGCGATCTGAATCAATTAATGCCTGAAGCTTAGCCGGCGACGGTGTAGCGGATCCTGGCCCAAAGCCTCCGTCGCGAATGACGTAACCGCGCTCGAGGAGCAGTTCCTTCAGACGCGCGCAATTGATCGGAGCCGATCGCGGATCGATTCGACCGAACATTGCGACCAGCTCGGCCTCATCGTATTTTGTGAAATCGATTTCGCCGTCCATGCAGAATCATATCTGTTTCGAGTGAGAGGTCGAGAAGGTCTTGAATCGAAAAGGTGGCAGCCCGCTTCACCCCGACGGAATGCGTCCCATCAAGAGTTCACCCGCAAACATTATCTGGTCAACAATCAATTTAGCTTCCAGAGTTCCCGCCTTTGCCCGCTGACCGCCAAGGCGAACATTCGACCCGAGGCGGCCGGTGACGAAGGGCGGCTTTGAAAAGGGCGAAAATCTATTTACGCGCCACCCAACTCATTCCGCGGCTCTATGCCCAATACGGCTCGATAGAAGATATAACTGCCAACGGTTGCGCCTGCATCACTGAGCGCGTCGCGGATTACAGCCTGCCAGCCATAGTTCACATCCATATGGACAAAAACAAAGGGCGTCGCAAAAGCCAAGGCCATGATCAGCGAAAAACCGCCAACCAGAGAGGCTAATGACAGAGCCGAATTGAACTGAAGTCGGCGGCCTACGTATTTCGCGGCGAGCACCGGTGGCCAGAAACAGATGTGTGCGAGCGCGTAGGCAAACAATACATACGCAATACTCGATTGCGCATCGGACGGAACCGTTGCGATGAAGAACAGCAGCAAAAGAACTGGCCCCAAGAGAATTGCAAAGACTTGGCGGGGGCGTGTCAACATTTCAGAGATGTCTCACCAATTATTGGACGAACATGGCGTTGTCGTGGCCCGATCGAATCTACTGCCGCTATCCCTCTCAACGAAGATGCGGCCCGCGCTTCGCTCGAACCGTTAGGTTACCTGCGCTTCGAGGCGCGCTTAATTGCCTTACGTACGACAGTTTCGCCCCTGACTTTATCAAGTATTGCCGGAAAAATGCGCCAAGCAAGATATCCGTCGAACGGAGCGCGGTGTCAGGTTTATCGCCGCGATCACAATATTCATGTATCCCAGGAAAATTACTATTGGGCCAAAGTAATCCGCAAGGCTACCGGACACCACACCGGCTATCGCAAAAACAAATGCCGCAATCAAGAGCTGCGCGAGAATGCCGCCCCAACTAACCAATGAGGCATCCCAGGCCGAATCTGGGTGCTCATACTCGCAGCGCCCATGCAATAGTCCAATGCGGATAGCAGTTACCTCATAGCCGAGACGGCGCGCTACGGCGGCATGCCCAACCTCATGTATAAATATGATCGCTACATAGGAGACGAGGCAAGTAAGAGCCAATACCCAGTTCTTGGGCGCCAACACAAGCAGGGCTGCCATCGCGACGAGAACATAATGATGTACGTAAACGGCAGCACCAAAAATGTGCCACCCGCGGAATCGATGCCAAGAACCTGCGGACATCTCAAATTAAACTTTTAACTGGCCGACAGAAACGTTGATGAAATGCGCCGAATATTTGCAATGCCACTCGTGCACTCCCTGCGCTACCTTTGGATTTGCCAAACAACGCCTTAGCCTACCGCAAGCCGCGAACGGCTGCTTAGTGGCGATCATTTCAGAGTGCCCACCGGCCAGAGTTGGCCGATCAGCGACCGATTGCTAGCTCTGAAACGATCATTCCGCTCGAAACTGCCGAATTTAACAGTGCTGATTTAGCGGGTGACCGCGAAGGAGCAGTGTCGACCCGCTACTGCCGCCGGTGACAGGACGCTTTTGCGGCAGTACGAACGCGGTCGCCCCGACAAGTTAGGTCCGACGCTCGCCTCGCGCACGATCGGCACGCGCACTCAGTTCAGCGGCGACCCGAGTTATCCCCGCGACTGACCATGGTTTTGATTTCGGCACGTACTCTGGGAGGAATTCGATTGCCTCCGCCAAACCTGTAGGGGATAGCAGACGCACTGAGATTCTACTCAACGTATTCGTTGAAACGTCAACCGCGGAGATATTGGAAAACGGTACGGATTCTTCCATCTTCCCCCGACGTACCGTGAGGTGGTCGTCGCAATCAAAGACCTCGTCGGCTAGTAGATGAACCTTCGACTTTCTCAGGAAATAAAACCAGAGGCCTCCAAGAATACAAATGGGGACGAGGTTTACGATGAAATCGTGCCTTAGATCCCCGTTAATAATTGACGGAACAGAAGCAAAAGCGATCATCGCGAGTGCACCTAGCCAGAATCCGCGCTTGATCCATGAAGTGCGCTTGTATGAAATTAGTCGCATCGTTTTCGCTTCAACATAGGTTTCTGCTCATCGGTAGCCAACCGCATGGTGTGAACGTCTAGTAACTGGAGACACCTTCAGGCGCCCTGTTGGCGCTTCCGGCGGCGAACTATGAAGGGTTTAGTAAAGAAAAACCAAAATGGAACCGCGGTGACTGTCGAAATTATCGCGCCATATATGACTACGTGAGCCGCCCAATTCGCCGTTAACGTTCCTTCAATAAAATTCAAATGGAGACCCAACAATATCTCGGGGATACCGAACATCAAGGGCCACAACGTGAGGTGTCCTTTTAGTGACGCCATCGCCCACTTCCAGTATCCGCTCCGCGCAAGTAATGGGGCCGCCGAAACAAACAAAATTGCGATAGCAGCACAAATTGGCAACGTGTTAAACGGTACAGGCTTCCAGGCGCCAGATGCGTCCAAACACAAAAACGGGTCCGGGTCATCAGGGGCACCGTTCTCATGACAGCTCCCGACATTGTCGATTGCAGCTCTAGTTGGGACTATCGAATGGAACATACTGTATGAGTAGACTGCACCCGCGAAAGGCATACCAATAATCAACATCAGGGTGGGCCAAAGCTCGGTGAATCGATTCACTTTCTCCAACAAACCGGCGCCCCAAGTTGATGTTCCCGGCTCGATAGTCTACGCGACTCGGTTTCACAACAAACGGGCAGTCCGTTTTGGCTCGACGGCAGCTTCCGGGCAGGCATTTCAACATGCCGCCCGTCAAGTCATGGCCGATCAGAGACCGATTTGCCTCTCCAAACCTGCCGTTCAAGGAAACGAAATCTGGACCGTCGGTCGAATGCGCGAAATCGGCCCGATGCCGACGGTCGTCACCGGCGGCTTTGCGGCATCAGGTGGGCGATCGCTCGAACTATAAGACCTTGTATGACTTCATAATGTGGGCGGGGTTTGTCCTTGCGCCCGCTTTCGACGCAACCGCGCGATTTTGAAATACATGAGCCCCAGAAGGAACATAGGTCCAAAGAAGAAGCCGCAGAAGAACCAAACCCATGCGGCACCGATTGGAGGACCGAACAAGCGATGAACACCCAACCCTATGCCAATCAGAACAAGCCACGGTACCGGATGGGCCAGTGTCGCGAGAAACAACGGCCCACGCTGCACTGGTCTTACCGCGATGGTTGGACGCGCGGGCTCCCTGCCCAAGGCAGCTAACAATAATTGAATCCAGTGACTTATGCGGCCGATGACCAAGCAGCCGGCGATGACTCCAGGCATCAGTGTCCAAAACGACGGCAGCGCATCCATTGAAGTCTAACTTTTAATTAGGCAATGAAAACGTCGTATAAGCCTGGCGAATACATCCAACAGCATTTTCGAACCCCATGCTATACGGCTGGGCTTCATGATCTTCAGCGTTAGTTTACCGCAGCCTGCGAAGGTCGGCTTAGGAGCACCCATTCGAGAACCGTGACCGGCCGGAGTTGGCCGGCATGCGCCCAATGGTCGTCGCGGCACCGGACATTCGGCGCGTAGTACCCATCGCCGGGCGCCGTCAATTTGAGTCCTTTGCTTGAGTTTCGCGGAAAAAACCGCGAAACCCTCTCCAACTTTCTTGCGAATCTCGCGGATAATTTCCAACTGTGACAATTTGACCCTAAACGACCGGAACCACAGGTTCAATTAAGGTCGTCGGTGATCGAAAACTCTGCCTCACCCCGGGCACTCGCCGGGCCGACTCGGTCTCTCGCCGAGTCGCCCCCGTTCTTGCCGCGCTTCATCCGGCTGCGAGACGCCCCGTCGTATCTCGGCATGGACAAGAATCGCTTCAATCGCGACGTTCGTCCGCTCCTCGCCGTGATCCCGATCGGCACGCAGGGGATCGCCTTCGACCGGCTTGACCTCGATTCCTGGGCCGACGACTATAAGAGCCGCAACGGGCATCCCGCGGCTCAACCTGAAAGGGAAAAGCCATGGGAAACCAAAGAAAGGCGGGTCTCACCAAACGAGGCGGGATCTGGCATATCGATAAGCAGTTCCGAGGAGCACGCATTTGCGAGAGCACTGGAACAAGCGACATCCGGCAAGCCGAAGAGTATCTCGCGAAGCGAATAATCGAGCTTCGCGAGACGAGGCTCTATGGGGCGCGCGAGTTGCGCACGTTCCGGTCCGCGGCGACGAAATACCTGCTGGAATACAACTACAAGAAGCGCATCAAGGACGATGCGGGGCACCTCAAGCAGCTCGATCCGTTCATCGGAGCATTCGAGCTGAAACAGGTGCACATGGGCAGCCTGCAGGATTTCATCGCGCAGCGGCGGCGGGATGGCGTCAAGACGAAGACCCTGAATCTGGCGCTCGGCGTCGTGCGCAGGATCTTGAATCTCGCCGCCTCCGAGTGGATCGATCGACAGGGCAAGACGTGGCTGAAAACGGCACCGAAGATCAAGCTGTTTCCGCTGCGAGACGCCCGGCCGCCCTATCCGCTCACGCGCGAGGAACAGGCGCTCTTGTTTCAAGAGCTGCCCGACCACCTCGCGCGCATGGCGCTCTTCAAGGTCAACACCGGACTGCGGGAGAAAGAGGTTTGCGGACTGAAGTGGGACTATGAGGTCAAGGTGCCGGAACTCGATACATCGGTGTTCATCATCCCGGGCGAGCAGATCAAGAATGGCGACGAACGCCTAGTCGTGCTCAACGGGGTTGCGAAGTCGGTCGTTGAGAGCGTTCGCGGGCTGCATCCGGTCTATGTGTTCGTGCACGCGCGGAAGAAAGACGGCGAGCCTGCGCCGATGATCAAGATCAATAACACAGCGTGGAAGGCGGCTCGGGTGCGCGCGGCGGATCAATGGACGCAGCAGTTCGGCGAGCCGGCGCCGGCGGGCTTCCGGAGCATTCGGGTCCACGATCTCAAACATACCTTCGGCCGCAAACTCCGGGCGGCGGGTGTGTCGTTCGAGGATCGTCAGGATTTGCTCGGGCATCGCAGTGGTCGCATCACGACGCACTACTCCCAGGCGGAATTGACGAACTTGATCGAGGCCGCGGAGAAAGTTTGTGCGGCGCAGTCCCGCAAAACTCCCGCAACGATGTGGCTGCGGCGGAAGAGCGGCTAGCGGGAGGCGCTAAGTCACTGATCTGATGATGCTTTGAATGCGCGCCCGGACGGATTCGAACCGCCGACCACCTGGTTCGAAGCCAGGTGCTCTATCCAGCTGAGCTACGGGCGCAAGTCGCGAAGTTTAACGGAAACGCGGTCCTGATTTCGGGCAGAGATCGGGTCATGCATGTCCCGGCGGACCGCCAGTTCCCACGAACACCCAAGGACCCGCTCTATATATAGGAATGCTGCGCCAATCCAGCCCGGCCGGGCTTGGCCCCGGGCATTACCCGCCATGGGCTGCAAATGGTGTTTTGGGTCGACGGGTCGTCCACCAGTAGAACTAAACGCCGGGGCAGTCCCCAAACTGAGCCAAGAAATCATATAGTTACGCGCTCGGAGTGGAACGCTGGCCGTCCGAGGCATTATGGCCGTAATATCTCACCGACACCGATAACTAGAGGATTCCCGATGAAGGCTTGGATACCACTGACTTTGGCTTTTGCTCTTAGCACTGCGGTTCACGCGCAGTCGTGCACTTACCCGGGCGCCCCGGTAACACCACCCGATGGTGCCACTGCGACGAAGGACCAGATGGTCGCTGCAAATAAGGACTATGGCCGTTACAACACCGAGATGAACGGTTACCTCGATTGTTTGAAGGCCGCGATGGACGCCCTGACTCCGAAGGACCCCTCGAAGCTCAGTGTCGATGCGAAGAAGAAGCTGGACGATCAGCAGAAAATTCTCGTGCAGAAGAGCAATGCCGCGGTTGATGAACTGCAAGCCGCGGTTGGCCGCTTCAATGAGCAGTTGAAGATTTTCAAAGCTAAGCAGCAAAAGTCCTAGGATGGATGTGCGGCGGAGTCGCTCTCCGCCGCCGAATCCCGCATATGCAGGCCGGTACGCTCATTACGCCCCGTCTGGCCGAAGAGGCGATCAACTCTCGGTTGACGTGTCTGCCGATCGAATCGCTGCCATTGACGCAGTGTGTCGGCGGAACGTTGCGCGAAAACATTTATGCGGAACGGGACCAACCGCCGTTTGATCGCGTCTCGATGGACGGCATCGCGATCGATAGTGAGGCGGCGCGTCAAGGCTTGCGCCAGTATCGCATCCAGGCAACACAGGCAGCGGGTTCGCCCGCGTTGACGCTCGAGTCGAGCGGCAACGCAATCGAAGTAATGACCGGCGCAATACTGCCGATGGGTTCCGATTGCGTGGTGCCCGTCGAACAAATTGATGTGGCGGACGGCGTCGCAAGTTTGAAGTCTACTGCGCATATCACCGCGTTTCGCAACGTCCACCGGCGCGGTGCCGACGGCCGCCAGGGGGCGCTGCTGTTGGAATCCGGAACGCTGCTTCGCGCACCGGAGATCGCGGTCGTCGCGTCCGCCGGTATGGCGCGCGTACGCGTATCCAGTCAACCGGCCGTGATGGTGATCTCGACGGGCGACGAGTTAGTCGAGCCCGGCGACCCTATAGCCGATTACCAGGTGCGCCGCTCCAATGCGTATGCCGTCGCGGCAACTTTGCGCAAACGCGGATTTGCGCGAATCGGCGACGATCATGTGAGCGACGACGCCGACATGTTGCGCGAGCGCCTGACCTTGCATCTGACGACGCACGAGGTTTTGGTGCTGAGCGGCGGCGTGTCGATGGGCAAATTTGATCTCGTCCCGAAGGTGCTGCTGCAACTCGGCGTACAAGAGGTTTTTCATAAGATTGCGCAGCGCCCCGGCAAACCCATGTGGTTTGGAATCGGACCTCAGGGCCAGGCCGTATTTGGGCTGCCCGGCAATCCGGTCTCGACGCTCGTCTGTCTGATTCGATATGTGATTCCTGCGATCGCTGCGGCGATGGGCACGAAGCGCGAGGTGCCGGAGCGTTTTGCGCTTGCCTCGCCGGTGAACTACGAGACGCCGCTGACGTACTTTCTGCCGGTTACGATCGAACATGACGACTGGGGCCGCCCTTGGGCGCATCCGCATCCTACGAATGGTTCCGGCGACTTCCTGAGCCTCGCCAATACCAACGGATTCGTGGAGCTGCCGCCCGGCCCCAATACCTATCCGAAAGGCTTCGTGACCAGCGTTTACCGCTGGTGACCGGAAACGCGATGACTAAGGGCATACACGACATTCGCGGTACCGCCAATCCGCTCGATCGCTTGGGCAGACCGCTACATGATTTGCGCATCTCGGTCATGGATCGCTGCAACTTTCGCTGCCCGTATTGCATGCCGAGGGATCGGTTCGACGATGCCTACAAGTTCCTGAACTCCCAGGAGCGCCTATCGTTTCAAGAAATCACGCGCCTCGCGCGATTATTCGCGGGGCTCGGCGTGCGCAAGCTGCGATTGACGGGCGGCGAGCCGCTGCTGCGCGCCAACCTCGCGGACTTGGTCGGCGACCTCACGGGCATACCGGGCATCGACGACATCGCACTGACCACGAACGGCGTTCTGCTGGCGCAGCATGCGGTCGATCTGTATGCGAACGGCCTGAAGCGCGTGACGGTGAGTCTCGATACGCTCGATCCGGAGGTATTCAAGCGCATGAGCGGCGGATTCGGTGCGCTCGAGCAAGTGCTGCGGGGCATCGACGCCGCAATCGAGGCCGGTCTGGCGCCGATCAAAATCAACGCCGTCATCGAACGGGGAGTCAACGATCACGGCGTGTTCGATCTCGTCGAGCGATTTCGCGGCCAACCGGTGATCGTGCGTTTCATCGAATTCATGGACGTCGGCAATCGCAACGATTGGCGCCCCGAGATGGTCGTGCCATCGCGCGAACTCGTGGCGCGCATACATGCTCGTTGGCCGATGCATGCGATTAGCGAGAATTATCGCGGCGAGGTCGCGGAGCGATGGCGCTTCGACGATGGCATCGGCGAAATCGGCTTCATCTCTTCGGTCTCACAGCCTTTTTGCTCGGCCTGCAGCCGTGCGCGACTCTCGTCCGAGGGAAAATTCTATACCTGCCTGTTCGCCACCGAAGGGCTGGACCTGCGCACCGCATTGCGCAGCGGCATCGACGATGCCGATTTGCTGCAACTGATACGCGCCGCATGGCTGCGGCGCGCCGACCGCTACAGCGAACAGCGCGATGAGTTGCGCCGCGGTGAGCACGCGGCCAAGAAAATCGAAATGTATTATATCGGCGGCTGAAGCCATGAAATTCTCGCATTTGGATTCTGATCGTCGACCGACGATGGTCGATGTCAGCGACAAGGCCGCCGGGAAGCGCACCGCGGTCGCGGAAGCTACCGTGCGTTTTCCATCGCAGGTCGCCGAGGCGCTGCGCGAGAACGGGCTGCGCTCCGCCAAGGGACCGGTTTTCGATACCGCGATCGTCGCGGGTGTCATGGGCGCCAAGCGTACACATGAGCTCATACCCTTCTGCCATCCGCTTGGGATCGAAAGCTGCAAGATCGTCATCGAGCTGATCGGCGATGCGGCCGTAATCCGGTGCGCCGTGACCGTACACAACAAGACCGGCGTGGAAATGGAGGCGCTCACGGGCGCGAGCGTCGCCGCCCTCACGGTTTACGACATGTGCAAGGCGCTGTCGCACGACATCGTGATCAGCGAGACGCGTTTGATCTCGAAGGAAGGCGGGAAAAGCGATCTCGGCTTGCACGCGGCGCCATGAACGCGCGAGCGGCACGATGAGCACCGTCGCCCCCGTGTACGGTCTGGTTCTGGCCGGCGGCCGCAGTTCGCGCATGCACCGCGACAAGGCCGGCCTCGAGTATCTCGGTCAGAGCCAGTTGGATCGGGCGTTCGATCTCGCGAGCCGCCATGTCTCGCCGGTGTTCGTCTCGGTACGTGCCGATCAGGCGAGCGATCCGATGCGTGCGGACAAACCGTTGATCATCGACACACTCGAAACCGGGGGCCCGATCGTCGGTATCCGCTCGGCGTTTGCGCGCTTTCCCGAGGCCGCGTGGCTGGTGCTAGCGTGCGACCTGCCTTTTCTCTCGGATGCCGCGCTCGCGCAGCTATTGAAGCAGCGCGATCCGACCGGCATCGCGACCGCCTACCGCAGTGCGCATGACGGGCTGCCGGAACCGCTCTGTGCCATTTGGGAGCCCGCGGCGGCGGCAGCGCTCGCATCCGCCCATTCGGCCGGTCAGACCTGTCCGCGCAAGTTTCTGATCCGCAGTGGCGCCAAGCTGCTCGATCCGATCGATCAACGCACGCTCGACAATATCAATACGCCGGAGGAATATACGGAAGCGCTGGCAGCGCTCGGATCCACGCCGCGGCCCCACCCCATGCAGCTCAAAATTCAGTATTACGCATTGATGCGCGAACAAGCCGGCCGCTCCGACGAGACGATCGAAACCTCAGCCGCGACGCCCACGGCCGTCTACCTCGAACTGCGCGCGCGCTATGGCTTCACGCTGGCGCGCGAACAATTGAAGGTCGCCGTCAATAACGAATTCAGCGATTGGGCGCGGCCCCTGCATGCGGGCGATGCGATCGTCTTCATTCCACCGGTGGCGGGCGGCTGATGCGATTTCAATTCACGCATTCGGCAATCGACACCCAGACTGCGCGGCAGGAGCTGCTCGATGCCGGCGCCGGGGGATATGCGAGCTTCGAGGGATGGGTACGCGATCACAACGAGGGGCAGGCGGTGAGCCGCCTCGAATACGAAGCATTCGAATCGCTGGCCGTCAAAGAGGGCGATCGCATCGTGACCGAGGCGCTGCGGCGCTTTCCGGTCAAGCACGCGCTCTGCGTGCACCGCATCGGTGAACTTTCGATCGGCGACATGGCGGTCTGGGTCGGCGTGAGCTCCGAGCATCGCGGCGAGGCGTTCGATGCCTGTCGGTACATCATCGACGAAGTCAAACACCGTCTGCCGATTTGGAAAAAGGAACACTACCGCAACGGCGACTCGGGCTGGGTCAACTGCGAGCGCTGCGCGGCGGCGCCGTCGCATTCCCACGATCACGTCGCATAAGCCAGGGCTGTCGATGCGGCCAGACTACTCACGACAGCAGTCGCTCAAGGAAATCGGCGCTGCGGGGCAATCGCGGCTCGCACAGAGCCGCGTGCTTATTATCGGCGCAGGCGGGCTCGGCAGCCCGGTGCTGCAATACCTCGCCGGTGCCGGCGTCGGCTGCATCGGCATCGTCGACGCGGATGCGCTGGATGCGAGTAATCTGCATCGCCAGCCGCTCTATGCGCTTGCCGATGTCGGTCAATCGAAAGTCGCGCTCGCACAGGCCGCGATTGCCAGACTCAATCCTGAGGTGCGCGTCGAAACCCACGCCGTACGCCTCGACAACGACAACGCGGTCGACCTCGTGAGCCGCTACGACATCGTCGTCGATTGCAGCGATAATTTTCGCACCAAGTTCCTCGTCAACGACGCCGCGGTGCTGGCGCGCAAACCCGCGGTGTTCGCGAGCGTCTACCAATACGAAGGGCAACTACAGGTCTACAAGCCCGATCCGACCCATGCCTGCCTGCGCTGCCTATGGCCGCAGGCGACAGCCGACGGGATCGTCGGAAATTGCGCGCAGGCCGGTGTGCTCGGCCCGGTGCCGGGTGCTTTCGGCGCCATGCAAGCCTTGCTCAGCTTGAAAATTCTGCTGGGGCTGCCGGGCCAGCTCGAAGGCGAGCTGCTGCTGCTGAACTTCATGAATTTCACGCAATTGACGCTGAAAGCCCCGCGGCGCGCGGAGTGCAGCGCGCCGGCTTGCAGCCTGGTGCGCACGCCGCCCCGCGAAGAGTCGGACCTCGAGGTCAACATCAGCTCCTTGCGCGGCGCAGTCGTGCAGGGCATGGAGATCATCGACATCCGCAACGACGACGAAGTCGCGGCCCGGCCGCTGCAAGCGCGGCACATTGCGATGTCCGTATTGCTCGCCGACCCAAAGCTGCTGTCCGCGACGACCAACTACCTGCTCGTCTGCGCCTCGGGCAAACGCAGCCTCGCGACCGCACGTGAGCTGCGCGCACGCGGGTTTTCGGTGAGATCGCTGGCCGGCGGCTTGAACGCTTTGGAGTCCTAGAACGCATGCTGTTTCGGAGTAAATTGCCGGATGTCGGAACGACGATTTTTTCCGTCATGTCGCGCCGCGCACTCGACGAGGGCGCACTCAACATTGGCCAGGGATTTCCTGATTATCCGATCGATCCGCGCTTGGCGGTGTTCGTTGAGCAAGCGATCGCCGAGGGCCGCAATCAATACGCGCCGATGGAGGGAGTCGTCGAGCTGCGCGCGCAAATCGCCGGGAAACTCAAGGCAAGCTACGGCGCCGAGTTCGACCCCACGCAGGAAATCACGATCACCTGCGGCGGCACCGAGGCGCTATTCGGCGCCATTCAAGCCGTGATCGGCGCCGGCGACGAAGCGATCATTTTCGATCCCTCGTACGACGTCTACGACCCCGCGGTGCGGCTTGCGGGGGGCCGCTGTATCCGCATCCCCTTGCAGCCTCCGGCCTTTGCCTTCGACTGGGACCAGGTCAAGCAAGCGCTCAGCGAACGCACGCGGCTGATCATCGTCAATAACCCTCAAAACCCCTGCTGCACGGTGGCGAGCGGCGCGGATCTGAATGCGCTGGCCGACCTGGTGCGCGATCGTCCGATCACGATACTGTCGGACGAAGTTTACGAGCACGTGATCTTTGACGGCCGTCGACATGCATCGGTGCTGGCGCACGCCGAGCTGCGCCGTCGTAGCTTCGTGGTGTTCTCGTTCGGCAAGACTCTGCACGCCACGGGCTGGCGTACCGGCTATTGCGTTGCTCCGCCGGATATGACGCGCGAATTGCGCAAGGTCCATCAATTCAACACCTTCAGCATCGTCGCTCCGCTGCAATATGCGATCGCGCGCTACGTCGCGACCTGCCCGGAGAGCTGGCAAGGGCTGGCGGCATTCTTCGAGGCCAAGCGGAATTTGCTGATTGAATTGCTGCAGGGATCGGGCTTTCGACCGATCAAGGCCGCCGGCACGTATTTTCAATTGATCGATTACGGCGCGATTAGCCAAAAACTCGACCTCGATTTCGCCGATCAACTGATACGCGAAGCTAAAATCGCGACGATCCCGCTGTCGCCCTTTTATGCCCATGCCCCGCGCATGACCTTGCTGCGTGTTTGCCTCGCGAAGCGCGACGAGACCATCCGCGCTGCCGCGGAGCGGCTCGCGGCATTTACCGCGAATTCCCTCAACTCGGCTTCCAGAGAGTGATGATGGCGCCGACGGCGCGCCCGAATTCCAGCGCCGTCCGTCCGTCAGCTGCGAGTCTGCCCGCTGCCGCGCACGACGTATTTGTAGCTGGTCAACTGCTCGACGCCAACCGGCCCGCGCGCATGAAATTTATCGGTACTGATGCCGATTTCCGCGCCCATTCCGAATTCGCCGCCGTCGGCG
>OBLW0100002629.1_pt1 | contig 14444 bp, 9 predicted proteins | sample 1520161 | NCBI WGS metagenome assembly OBLW01 (sample SAMEA3539309, study PRJEB22396) | soil metagenome | biome: tundra; feature: field; material: soil | place: USA | collected 2010-05 | depth 0.15 m
AGATGAGCGCCAGGGTCTGCAGCGTCTTGCCGAGCCCCATGTCGTCGGCGAGGATGCCGCCGAGACGATGTTCCCAGAGGAAGGCCAGCCAATGGAACCCGTCCAGCTGGTAGGGACGCAGCCGTGCCCGCAGCGTGGCCGGTAGTTCCTGGCGCTCGATCGAGTCGATCGCCAGCAGTCCCCGGACCTGCTGCTGCCACGCGGTTGCCTGGTGGCTGACCACTCCGAGCTCGGTCAGCTCATCCCACAGCCCGGCCTGGAATCGGCTGATCTTGAGCCCGCCGTCCGGTGAATCCTGCAGTGCCTGCGCCTCCTCGATGAGCCTGGCAAGAGTCTGCAGTTCAGGCTTCTGCAAGGAGAAGTAGGCGCCGTTGGCAAGCAGCAAGTGCGACTCGCCCCGGCTGAGCGCCACGAACACGTCGGTGAACGGAACCTTTCGTCCCTCAACGGTGATGGTGACCCCGAGGTCGAACCAATCCGTGTCGCCCGCAACCTCGTCCGTGGAGACGCCGATGCGCAGCGAGTCGCTTGCCTCGCGGTAGTCGGCGGGATTTCCGGTGATCTCGACAGCTACGCTGGGCTGGCCCGCCAGCAGCGGCAGCAGTTCAGTGGTGAACCGCATGGTTTCGGTGCCGCCGAGCTGGACGTGCGGGGCCAGGGCCTGTTCCGGATCGGCTGATGCCGGATCAGGATGCATCAGCCCGAAGCGGTCGAGCGGGAGGTCGAGACTAGCCAGGATCATCCGCTCGGCATCCAGATCCCGGTATGCGGCATCAGCCGAAGGCTGATCCGGCGATGCGGTGAGCCGCGAATCGCCTACCTGGTAGGCCCACTCCCAGCCGGCCTCGACAGTGTGGCCAGCGCCATAGGACGCGCGCAGCACCAGGGTGGGCTCCGAGATCGCCGGCGGCGTGAAGGATCCGTCCGAGGAGGTCACCGCGGCCGCCTGCTGCAGCCGCGGATAATATTCACCGCGGAACCGGGACTGCTCAGCGACGGGAATCTCCAGCCGCTGGCCTGCGAGCGCCATGCGCTGCAGTTGCGGCGGAACGGCCCTGGTGAGCTTGGCCAACCGGAAACGCCAGCGGCTGTAGTCGGTGCTCTGCTGGACTTCCGCGCGGTCGACATAGACGAGGCCGTGACCCTGGGCCCCGATGAACCCGACCGGCGCGGCGTCGTTAGGTGCCCCGTCGACCCGGATCAGGGGCGCGATCACGAGCGCCCCGGACCGTTCGCTGCGGGTGACATCCAGGCAGAACTCGGCGGAACGGTACTTCTCCATCGCGCCGAGCTTGCGGCCATGCACCAGCCGCAGGCCCGCTGACTCAGCCTCGTCCAGCAGTGGCCAGAGCTGGCGAGAGTCGAACGTGGACAGGTCGATCGACTTTTCCCCGCCATAGGAGTAGTAGACGGAATAGTTAATGTGCGACCTATACGTGGCGTATAGCTCTTGGAGCAGCTGCACTTGCGCAGCGGGGTAGCCGCCGTAATAGCGCAGGGAATCCAGCTTGCCCCAGCTCAGAGAGCCGCCGATCCAGCCGCCAGTCTTGCCCCGCTGTACCAGCCGGGCCGTGAGCTTCAGCGGTGGCCCGCCCGCCTCCGGGGCGCGTGCGTGCACCGGGCGCGTCTTGCCGGACAGTGTCAGCTCGATGGCCAGCGGTGTTTCATTAGGACGGTTAGCGGCAACGGCCGGCCGGGACTCCAGCAGCGACTCCAGTGACTGCTCCCACGCAAGGGATCGCGGACCTGGGCGCGATGCGGTGCTTGCGGTGCCGGGATCCGCTGCCGCCAGGACCAGTGCCACGGCATGCCCGCAGTTGAACCCGACAGGGCAGCTGCAATGGCCCTGCACGAACTCCGGCGGCAGCCCGTCGTCAGGAGAGAAGTACGCGGTGGTCGTGTAGAACTCGCCGGTTCCCTCATGCAAGGTGCCATGAACTGCGCTCTGCGCAGGATCCCACCGCATGTCGATGACTGCCCGTTGCCGGGCGTACTGAGCACCCCTTGCGTAGCAGGCGCCCCCGACGGCATCTTCGAGGGAGGCGGGATCGAGGCCACGCAACATCAAACGCTGCATGTTGGCGAAACTATCGGCCCGCACTGACACTGTGCGCTCGACATACCGGTACCGGAGCATATCTGTTGTGGATGAATCCGGCCGCCGGAGCGGATGCGTGGGGGTGCGCTGCTAGCTCCGGCCGACCCGCAGGACCGGCTGACCGCTCGCTCACCTGCCTCGCGATCGCCACTGACGCAGCAGCAGCGCGTGCGCGGCAGCCGTTCAGGAGCTGAGGGAGCAGCAGTACCGCACTAAGTCGGGGGTCGGGCGCATGTCGTGCGGCCAGCGCGTCTGCGGTCGGCGGCAGGTAGTGGCGCTGCATGCGGGACGCCATTACGCCACCCGCCCTGCACCGCCCGCCCGGTCGCCAGGACCCGCGACCATCCATCCCTCGTCGTTACTACCCAGAGGTGCCCGCTTCCCCTGGTGAAAGGAGAGGCGCCATCCCAGACACCGCAGCGGACCACCGGTCGACATCTATTTGCAGCGATCGATCCTTACTGGAGGAGCTCCTGCGGCGGCTGCACTTCACGGTTCAGGATCTTGCCAGTGGGTCCCATGGGCAGCTCGTCCACCAGCCAGACATGGCGCGGGTACTTGTATGCCGCCACCCGCTCTCGGGCGAACGCGCGCAGCTCCGTCGGCGTGGCGGTCGCACCCGGCTTGAGCTGCACGGCAGCGCCGATTTCCTCGCCAAGATCGGTATGCGGGATTCCTATCACGGCCACCTCAGCGACGGCATGATGCTCGTGGAGGACCTCCTCAATCTCGCGCGGGTACACGTTGTACCCGCCGCGGATGATCAGGTCCTTCTTGCGGCCGACGATGAAGAAATAGCCGTCGTCGTCCAGCCTGGCCAGGTCGCCGGTGCGGAACCAGCCGTCCGGGATCGCCTCGGCGGTGGCGTCCGGCTTGCCCCAGTAGCCGGTCATGACGTTGTGCCCGCGGATGGTGATCTCGCCGACCTCGCCGGCGGGCAATCCAATGCCGTCGGTGTCGACAACGCGCATCTCGGTCCCGGCGAATGGCGTGCCGATCGATCCGGGCTTGCGTGCCCTGCCCGGGTGGTTGAAGGAAGCGACGGGGGAGGTCTCCGACAGCCCGTAGGCTTCGAGGATCATGCACCCGAAGGTCTGCTCGAATCCGCGCATGATCTCCACTGGCATCGAGGCGCCGCCGGAGATGCAGGTCCGCAGGGACGAGGTATCGGCGTCGGCGCGGCCCGGGCAATGCAGCATCGCGGCGTACATCGTCGGCACTCCCTCGAAGATCGTCACCTCGTCGCGCCCGATGATGTCCAGTGCCTTGCCGGCGTCGAACCTGGGCAGCAGGGTCAGCGTCCCCCCGCCGACGATCGTCGCGTTCAGGCCGCAGGTCAGCCCGAAGACGTGGAACAGCGGCAGGCAGCCCATGACCACATCGCCGGGACCGGCGTTCAGCATGGTGGCGGCCGTGAGCTCGGCGTTGCGGGTCAGGTTCGCGTGCGTGAGTTCGGCGCCTTTGGGCCTGCCGGTGGTTCCCGAGGTATAGAGGATCACCGCGTCGTCGCCGTCGGCCTGATCCGTGCTCGGGGGAACCGGGGCCAGCCCGGCGAGCAGCCCGGCCAGGTCGAGTTCGTCGACCTCGATTACCCGCGCGCCCGTCCCGGCGGCGCCCTTTGCTGCTTCCCCCGCCGCCTCGTGCCAGGCCAGCAGGACCTTCGCCCCCGAATCCCCGAGATAATAGGCGACCTCGCGGCTTTTCAGCAGCGGGTTCATCGGCACTACTATGGCCCCGGCGCCGAGCGCACCGTAGAAGGCGATCGGGAAGGCGGGCACGTTGGGCAGCATGATGCCGACACGGTCACCTGGCGCTACTCCGAAAGACGACAGCAGGGAGGTCGCGCGGCCTGCGGCGTCCCGCAGCTCCGAGTAGCTCAGCACCAGGCCGTCCAGGCGCACAGCCGGGCGCTCGGCATGCTCGGCGGCCGCTCGCGTAAGCACGGAACTCAGATTTGCCATCACGCCTCCCAAAAGGGGCACAGTGTTACTATCACCCCTACCTGCATCATGCCCCCGAATTGCCCCAATCGACAGGCCTGGCCCAGCGCGTCAGCACGGTTTGAGGTCACGAATCGGAGCCGCCAGATGTTCTGTCAGATTTAGGACGTTCGTCCCTACCCTGCGCAGACTCGGCCAGCGGACCCTGTGACAGGGCCTGGAAGACCCGAGGCTTCGTGCAAGAGCAGGTCCGGCTGATGTTATGGAACTCCGGTTGTGCGGGTCCGTGGTCTGGCCGCGCCACTGCTGGATCTGGCTCAAGAAACTGCGTCGAGCGTCGTTAGCGGTTGGTCTCGGAGAAGAACGACCCGGCTTAACCGGGTTGAAACTGCTGCCTAAGGTGCGCGAAACGTGCGTGTTCGATGATCGGCACGGAGGCCGGAAAGGCCCGGTTATGGATCCGCACAACAGCATCGGCGCAGCGCTGGTGACCGATTATCTCTATTTCGGGCTGCGTAGCTATGGCTGCCCGCCGATGGATTCACAGTCGGCGTTCTGATCGACATCGAGATGAACCGGAGCAACGTCAGCTTGGGTAGATTCATGGCGGTGCATGATGGGCGGCACCGAAACGATCCAGACCCTCATCGTCGGCCGGCACGTCACGGGCGTCGGCGCGCACAGCTGACCGCCCCGTCAATGGCGGTTCGCTCGGATTCGCTCCAGGAGGAACACCATGCGTATCCCAGCGGAATCCCTGTCCGGCAGGTCGGTGCGGGACAAGATCGTCACCGCCGTCGAGGCGGTGCGGCTTATTCGTGACGGCGACTCGGTCGTGATCGAGGGATTTATGGGGCAGTGCTTCGCCGAGGAGCTGACGCTGGCGCTGGAGCGGCGTTTCCTGCTGACGGGGACCCCACGCGACCTCGGGCTGGTGTTTACTGCGGCGCCGGGGAACCGGCTCGGTCGGGGCCTGGACCGGCTGTGCCACAAGGGCCTGATCAAATGGGCCGTGGGCGGTCATTGGGGCATGTCGCCCGACCTGGGGAAGATGGCCGTGGGCAACGATATCGAGGCGCATAATCTGCCGCAGGGCGTTATCTCGCAGCTGTTCCGGGACACCGCAGCCGGCAAGCCCGGCTTGCTGACCCGGGTGGGACTAGGTACCTTCGTCGACCCGCGGCAGGGCGGCGGGAAGATCAATGGACGGACGACCGAGGACCGCGTCGAGCTGATCACCCTCGATGGCGCTGAGTACCTGTTCTACAAGGCGTTGCAGCTCGATGTGGCGTTCCTGCGCGGTACCACCGCGGATCCCGGAGGGAACATCACCATGGAGCGCGAGGCGCTGATCATGGAGGCGCTCGCCGTGGCGACCGCGGTGCACAATGCCGGTGGCTTGGTGATCGTGCAGGTGGAGAGGGTTGCCGAGACTGGCAGCCTGAGCCCGCGCGAGGTGAAGATCCCTGGAATCCTGGTCGACTGCGTCGTCGTTTCGCAGCCCGAGCACCATTGGCAGACCTTTGGCACGCCTTACTCCGCGGCGTTGAGCGGAGAGCTGCGGCGGGTCCGCAACTCTGTCCCGCCGTTAGAGCTGACCGAGCGGAAGGTCATCGCCCGCCGGGCGGCGATGGAGCTTCGGCCCGGCAGTGTGGTCAATCTCGGCATCGGCATACCGGAAGGCGTCGCCAATGTGGCGGCCGAAGAGCACATCCTGGACTACCTCACGCTGACCGCCGAACCCGGTGCGATGGGCGGTATGCCGGCCGACGGGCTGGATTTCGGCTCGGCGGTGAACGCGCAGGCCATCCTGGATCAGCCGTCCCAGTTCGACTTCTACGACGGCGGGGGTCTTGACGCCGCCTTCCTGGGCATGGCTCAGGTGGACCGTCTGGGCAATGTTAATGTCAGCCGGTTCGGGCCGAAGCTGGCGGGCTCGGGGGGGTTCATTAACATCAGCCAGAACGCCAAACGGCTGGTTTTCGCCGGGACCTTCGTGGTGCCGAGCCGCTGCCGGGTGCAGGATGGCCGGATGGTCATCGCTGACGAAATCGTGGCGGCCAAGTTTCTCGCCGATGTCGAGCAGCGGACCTTCAGCGGCGAGTACGCGGCCGCCGCCGGCCAGCCGGTGCTGTACGTGACCGAGCGGTGCGTCTTTCAGCTCGCCCCCGACGGCCTGGAGCTCATCGAGATCGCCCCGGGGGTGGATCTCGAGAAGGACGTCCTCGCCCACATCGGGTTCGAGCCCATCATCCGCGGCGAGCCGAAGCTGATGGACGCGCGGATCTTCACCGCCGAACCCATGGGCCTGAAGGAGGACCTGCTGACCATGCCGCTCGAAGCCCGGTTCGCCTACGACGCCGAACGCAACATGTTCTTCTTGAACATGGAGGGCATGTCGCTGGTCAGTGAGGACGAGGTCCAGGCGATCGGTGCCGCGGTCGACAAGCGCCTGGCAGCCATCGACAAGAAGGTGCAGATGGTCGTCAACTATGACAACTTCTACGTGGACCCGGCCCTGACCGACGACTACATCTCCGTGGTCCGCGGGCTGGCCGAGCGGCACTACGCGAGCGTGACCAGGTACACGACCAGCTCCTTCATGCGGCTCAAGCTCACCAAGCAGCTGTTCCACCGGGAACTGGCCCCGCACATCTATGAAAGCCGTCAAGACGCCATGAACTGGCTCGAGAAACATACACCGAGATCGTGAGCAGGATCGGGCTGTCGTCCGATTCCGCCGGTCGCTCCTGCGACCACAGCGCCTCCGGCGGATACGAGCCGGTGCGTGCCTGCCATCCGGGATGAGTACCCAGGCTGCCTCGTTGCGGCGCGGGCGACAGGCGTACGTCCGGTCCCGCGCCGAGGCGGTCGAGGTGGCGGCGGATCGGCCGGACATGCTTGACACCAGATCCAGCGGCGTGGTACGCCCGGCCGCATGCGCGCGATACCGGAGTGTAGCTACCTGGTTATCGGCGCGATGGCCAGCCAGTACGGTCCGAGCGAGTTCTCCTGCGGTGGTTAGTGTGCATCCCCTCGCCTTGATCGTCGGGCAAGACAATGCCGCGGGGAAGCCGCCGCGGCCGCATTGTTCGCCGTACCCGCTGTGCCGATTATCACTGTGAATGTGCTGAGGATCCGCGGGATCCGCCGCAGCAGGCAAGCCGTTGAGGAGTAGTCAGACGGTCGAGCAATCATGGCGAAACAGAGAGCTCCTGTGCTCCCTGCAGCTGCCGTTGACCGGCGATACTGTGCGGATGGACAGTCTCAGCCATTCAGCGTCGATCGTAATCGCGCGCTCACCGGAAGCCCTGTATGACCTGGTCTCAGATGTGACGCGGATGGGCGAGTGGAGCCCGGTCTGCAGGGCTTGCTGGTGGGACGATGGGGCCGCCCCGCGGGCGGGTGCCTGGTTCACCGGGCGAAACGAGGTGCCCGGAAGGACCTGGGAGACGCGATCCGAGGTCGTGGCGGCGGAGCCCGGCCGGGAGTTCGCGTTCGTCGTCGGTGGGGCCTGGGTGCGCTGGGCTTATACATTCACCCCGGTTGATGGCGGGACGCAGGTAACGGAGTCCTGGGAGTTCCTCCCCGCCGGGATCGACCGGTTCGAGGAGCGGTACGGAGCCGACGCGCAGGCACAGATCGCTGACCGCATCGAGGCTGCGCGCACCGGCATCCCCGTGACTCTCGCCGCAATCAAGAGGACGGCTGAATCGCCATGAGCTGCTGAGCCGCCGCCCCAGTACGCGTCAGGTACCGGCGCAGTCCGGGCCCCTGGCAGTTACCGCGATGTCCTCTGCATAATGCGACCCATGATTATCGGTGTCGGATTGGATGCCCGGTTTGGCCTGCCGTTCGGCCGGCTGAGAGAAGTCGGCCGCGAAGCAGAGCGGCTCGGGTTCGAGAACTTGCGGACCCGGCCGGCGAAGTGCCATCCTCCGTCCCGTGTACCTGGCAGCACTCGGTCCGCAGATGCGGCTGCTGCCCGGCGGGCCTTCTACCCCGTCATCGGCTCGTTCTCGGTCCCTGGTCGGGGGAGTTCTCGCTTACGAACGCCGGGATTGGTCACCCCTGCCGCTGCTGGCGGGGGGGTTGTCCGAGGTCCACCTCCAGAAGGCGCTCAAGCGGCTGGTGCAGGGAACCCTGCCACCGCAGGAATACCCCATCGGACCGCCCGGGGACTACCTGTCGGGATGCGGCCCGCACCGTCATCACCTTCGGGCTGCTGGCGCACCTGCTGACACAACGCTGGGGCAGTCCTGCAGCACATCGGCGGCCAGGGGCGCGCCTCGGTGCAGCTCGCCGGAGAGGTCGTCAGGTTCGAGCTGGCTGCAGGCCAGTCGCTGCGGGCCCATCGAGGGCATGTCGGGATGTTCGAAGCTTCGGTCGTCTTCCAGCCCATACAAGTCCAGGGCATCGCTAACCGGTACTTCGGCGGCGCGCACCACTTCGCGGTACTGTCCGGTCCGGGCACCGTGTGGCTGCAGTCGCTGGCGCTGTCGATTCTCGCCGCGTCGCTCGCCCCCTACTCCGGCGCGGGGACGGGCCGCGGCACGGCAGCCGAAGGCAGCGACATCAGCGCAGTCAACAGTGACTCGCGGTAATGACCGGCAGCACCCCCGCCACGACTGTCCGCGCAGTAGACCTCCACTACCAAGAAGAGACCGAGGTCACAAAAATGAACCGAGCTAGCTACACCCCACGCACATACGCAGTCTGCGCATCCGCGGCTGTCGCCGCCGCCCTGGTTCTGGCCGGCTGCGGAAAGAGTTCCGGCTCTGGCGCTGACAGCACGTCCAGCCCCGCCGCTTCCAGCCACGCCGTTTCGGGAACCGCGAGCGCTTCGTCCGCTGCGGGCACGTCCGGCGGCAGCGCGACTGATGTCTCCGCCCTCTTCCCGATCGCGGTGGGAAACACCTGGGTCTATACCGAGCAACTGGGCACCGGGAAAGGCATGTCGACCAACCGGATGACCGCCGTCACCGCTACGCCCGACGGCAAGCGGGTGACCATGGCGATCAGCACCCAGCTGCCGGGCGTGCCGACAGCATCGACAGCCACGCACGTCATATTCGTCTTTCACCCGAACGGCTCAATCACGATTCCGCTGACCCAGTTCGCGGGTACCGCGGTGCAGATCAAGTCGGGCAGCGTGCTCTGGCCCGGCGGGGCCCAGCTGGCATCCGGCCAGCCGAATCACGACACGCTCGTGATAACGGTGACAGAAGGCGGCCAGACGACCACCCTCGATGCGCACATGGTCGTCAAGGGGGCTGGCACGGCGACGGTTACGGTGCCAGCCGGCACCTACCGCGCCACCGTCATCACCGAGACCATGACCGAGCGAATCGAGGGCTTCACAGTGGATACGGAAATCCGGAACTGGGTGGCGAACGGGGTCGGCCCGGTGAAAACCGAGGTCCTCGCCACGGCCGACGGCCGGACGACCGTGAGCAGCGTCGCCGAGCTGAAGTCCTTCACCAAGGCCTAGCAGCTGGCCGATGCGACCATCAGGCGGCTTGACCGGCTCATCCCTGGCTTGCCCGCTGACGCAGCCAGATGCCGGCGTCGTGCGTTCGGCGGCGGAGGCGACTGCCGCCCGCTTTGCTCAGTCCGTCGCGGCAGTCATCCGCCGGGCCTGCTTCGCCTGGGCGAGCAGCGCGAGCGCGAGCACTGCTCCCACCCCCTCGCCTGCGCGCAGCCGCAGGTCGAGGAGGGGCTCGAGGCCCAGCGCATCGAGCAGCTGCACGTGCGCCGGCTCCGCGCTGAGGTGCCCCGCGACCAGGTGCGCCTGCACCTCAGGACGGTGCCGAACGGCGACCAGCGCACTCGCGGCGGTGAGCAGTCCGTCCAGCACCACCAGGCCGCCTGCGGCCGCGACTCCCAGGCATACTCCCGTGAGGAAGACCTGCTCCGGGCCGCCGATTCCGCTGAGCAGGTCCGTGACGCCGAGGCGATCGAGCTGGCCAGGCGGGGGAAGCCGCCCGCCCATCCGCGCCAGCGCCTGCCGTACGACCAGTTGCTTGCGGATGACCATGGCGGTGTCGCTGCCCGCGCCCCGTCCGGTGACTTGCTCGGCGGCCACGGCCAGCAGGGCCGCGGCGAGCGCGGATGCCACAGTCGTGTTGCCGATGCCAACTTCGCCCAGGGCAACGGGGCCAGCAGCCGCGAGCTCCTGGCCGGCCTGTTCGCCCGCGGCGAGCAGCCCCGCAACGGCGCTGCGGTCGAGCGCATCCGAGCTAGCCAGGTCGCCCCGCGGGCCCGCGGGTCGCAAATCTCGCCAGCCGTCGATGCAAGCCCCGTCTATGCCGCAGTCGGCCAGGCATATCTGCAGGCCTGCGGCTCTGGCCATGGCGGCGCCCTGGCCCTGCCCGGCGGCGAGCGCCCGCGCGACCAGCCGGGTGGTACTGCGCGGGAATGCGCTGACGCCCAGGTCGGCAACGCGGTGGTCGGCGGCGGCGATCACCAGGGTTCCGGCGCCTTCGCATGCGTGGACGGACTCGGCGCGCAGCAGCGTCTCGCCGAGCAGCCCGAGCGACCCGGGCGCGGCCAGCAGACGGTCCTCGCTGTCGCGGGCCAGGACCCGGGCACTGCCCAGCGCCGTGTCGGCGCGATCAGCAGGCGGGGCGGGCGCCACCGCATCCGGCCAGCGATCTTGCAGGACGACCTCGGCGAGCGGGAGCCGCCGCGACCATCCGTGCCGCTCCAGTCCCGGTGCGGGCAGTCGCTCGTCGGGCCAGCCGAGGCAGAGCCATCCGAGTGTCACCACACCGTCGGGCAGATGCAGCAGAGCGCTCAGCTCATCAGGGTCGAACAGCGTGACCCAGCCCAGCCCGAGCCCGTGCCCGCGAGCGGTCAGCCACATGTTCTCGATCGCGCACGCGCAGGACCACAGATCGGAGTCAGGGAAGGTCGCGCGGCCGAGAACGCCGGCCGGGCGGGCGCGCCGGTCACAGCAGACCACGACACCCACCGGGGCTTCCCGGATCCCCTCGAGCTGCAGGCTGCGCAAATGCCGTGCACTGTCCGCGTCGAGCTGTCTGGCCTGGGCAAGACGAGCACGGTCGGCCATGACTGCCGCGCTGGCCCGAAGGTGGCGATCCCGCACGACGAGGAAGCGCCACGGCTGGGAGTGCCCGACGCTCGGCGCTGCGTGGCCGGCCGCCAGCACCTCGCCGAGGATGTCGGCGCCGACGGGGTCCGGGCGAAAGCGGCGCACATCACGCCGGGCGGCGACGACCTCGGCGAGGGCGGCACGCGTCGCGGGCGGCAGGGCCCAGCTCATGGGGTCGCCGGCCCGCTCGGCGCTGCTGGTGCTGTCCCCTATCAGCGGCCGCGGGCGCGGCCACGGCTTCGGTGCCTCAGTGCTCATTGGTCTTGCTGAGACTGCCGCCCGCCGCCCGGCGCGTCAAATCCGCGCGGCGCCCGCTGGGAGGCTGCACCCCGCGCTGGCTCGACGATCTGGTGAACTGGGTGCAGTGCCCGGCCTTTTGGTGACCCCGAACCGGGCATGGGCCGACGGTGCTACGGCGTCGGGAGCTTGATCGCAACCGGAGTACCCGGGCTGAGCAGGTATGGCTCGCCCCGGACGCTGACGTTGAGCGGAGTGCCCTTTTCCACGAGGTAGCGCTCCTCGTCATGGGTGAGCTTGACCCGGATCTGCCGTCCGCAGAATCGCAGCGAGAATGCGAGCTCGTTCCACGCGCGCGGCAGATTGGGCGCGAAGGACAGCCTGCCGTCGAAATCGCGGACGCCGCCGAACCCGAATACAAGCGACGACCACACGCCGGCGGCTGAGGCGATGTGAACTCCGTCCGATGCGTTCCCGGCCACATTGCCCAGGTCCATGAGCAGCGCATACTGGAAGTACTCGAGAGCCTCACGTTCTTTGCCGATCTCGGCGGCGATGATGCTCTGCACGCACGCGGACAAGGACGAGTCGCCAGTGGTGAGCGGGTCGTAGTAGTCGAAGTTGCGGCGCTTCTGCTCCGCGGAGAACTCGTTGCCCAGCAGGAACATCGCGAGCACGATGTCGGCCTGCTTCAGCACCTGGTGCCGGTAGATCACGAGCGGGTGGAAGTGCAGCAGCAGCGGGAACTTGTCGCGCGGTGTTTTGTCGAGGTCCCACATCTCCCGGCGCAGGAACGTCTCGTCTTGCGGGTGAATGCGGCGCTCGTCATCGAACGGCACGTGCATTGCTGCCGCAGCGCGCTCCCAGGACCCGATCTCCCTGGGCTGAAGTCTTACTGCGTGGACGAGCGCGGTGTAATCCTCCGGTCGCTCCTCGCGCAGCCGGCGCACGGTGGCGGCGGCGAAATTAAGGTTCAGCCGCGCCATGAGGTTGGTATAGGCGTTGTCGTTGACCACGGTGGTGTACTCGTCGGGCCCGGTAACGCCATGAATGTGGAACCTCTTGTCGGCGCCGAAGAAACCGAGGTCCTCCCATAGCCGGGCGGTCTCGACCAGGATCTCAGCGCCGATCTCGCCGAGCAGGCGAACATCGCCCTGGACGTGCGCATAGCGCCTGATTGCGTAAGCGATATCGGCGTTGATGTGATACTGCGCGGTGCCCGACTGGAAATTGGACGAAGCCTCCTCGCCGTTGATGGTCCGCCACGGGAAGAGCGCCCCTCGCTGGCTCACTTCCTGCGCCCGCTCCCGCGCGCGGCCAAGCATGCTGTGCCGGAAGCGCAGGAGGTTTCGGGCGATCCTTGGCTGGGTGTAAGACAGAAATGGCAGGACGTAGATCTCGGTGTCCCAGAAATAGTGGCCCTCGTAGGCCTGCCCGGTCAGTCCCTTGGCCGGGACTCCGGCCCCTTCGGCCCGCCACGACGCCTGCGCGACCTGGTAGAGGTTCCACCGGATCGCCTGCTGCTGCCGCACCGGATTGAGCCGGGCCTGCACGCGCACATCGGCGCTGTCCCAGAAGCGGGCAAGGTTCGCGCGCTGGCTCGTGACGAGCATGTCGAATCCGTCCCGGACCGCCCGGTCCAGCGTCCGGCGGCACCGATCGACAAGCTCGGGCACCGGGATGCTGCGCGAGGTCTGGTAGGCCGCATACTTGGTGATCCGGATCGGCACGCCCGGCACCGCATCGGCGGTGACGAGGACCTCGCTCGTATCGTCGTCGAGGGACCCCACCGCGTGATAGGAGCACGCCGCGTCGATCACGTGGTCGACACCGACGCCGAGCGTCATCCCGCTGTTGGTCGTCTGGTAGCCCAGCAGGGTGCGCCGGTCCGCAAGCTCGGCAGCCCGCACGTTGAGTACCCGGTGCGGCAGTACGGTCGCGAGGCGGGGATCGCCCGGCCGGTACTCGGGCAGGTCTTCCCGCAGGTGTGCGTCCTGGCGGTTGAGCACCAGCGAGGAGATCACGACAGGTGCGGAGTGGTCGAGCAGTGTCACCTCGTAGGTCATCGCGACCAGGTGGCGGTATTCGAGCGAGACGATCCGGCGCGAGCGGACCCGGACGTGCTTCCCGGCGTCAGTGGCCCACACGAACTCGCGCGTCAGCGTCCCGGCCCGCATGTCCAGGACCCGCGAGTAATCATGGATGCGCGCAGTCGGCAGGAAGAACGGCTCATCGTCCACATAGAGCTTGAGGATCGTCGTGTCGGGCACGTTCACGATCGTCTGACCGGTCCGGGCGAGCGCGGGCGCGCCTTCCGCATGCACAATCGGCCAGGTCTCGTGGAAGCCGTTGACGAACGTCCCCGGGCACAGGGTCGGGCGCCCCTCCTCGAAGCTGCCGCGGACGCCGACGAAACCGTTGCCGAGCGAAAAGACCGTTTCGGTGCGATCGACAAACTCATCCGAGTACGGGGCCTCCACGATGCGCCACTCGTCCGCTGGGTAGAGATGCTCCGGCGGCAGGACGATCCGATGCTTCAGCATGACTCGAAGGTAATCCGGCCCGGCCGATACCGACAGGAGGCGCGGATGGCGATTATCACCGTCGTCAGGTTTCACTGGCGTCAGGCGGGCCCGGGCCGCGGGCCGCCGTCAGGTGGCGAGGCCGCGCGGAGCTGACCCCGACGGGCGCGCTCCAGCCGGTGAGCGGCTGCCGGTCTGCCGCGGGCGTTTGGCATTATCGGGGAATAGCGAATGATTCTGACTACCGCTCCGTGACCGTCGAGCGGATCGCGAGCGGCGAGTTCACGTCGCCAACGATCGTGGCGGGCAGATCGTGTTCGGCACCGGGGGCAGTGCCAAGTTCACTCCGGTCGAGCTGCTTCTTGCCGCGATCGGCGGCTGCACCGCAATCGACGTCGACATCCTGACATCGCACCGGACTGAACCTGACGCGTTCGAGGTGCAGGTGGACGCGAAGAAGGTGCGCGACGCCGAGGGGAACCGCCTCGCCGATATCGAGGTGACCTTCCGGATCGTGTTTCCGGACACCGAGC
>OBLW0100002630.1_pt1 | contig 14440 bp, 16 predicted proteins | sample 1520161 | NCBI WGS metagenome assembly OBLW01 (sample SAMEA3539309, study PRJEB22396) | soil metagenome | biome: tundra; feature: field; material: soil | place: USA | collected 2010-05 | depth 0.15 m
CACGCGGAGGAATGTGTTTCCGTAGTTCGCGGACTTACCGCGAGGACAGCTGGATGCAGGTTGCTGTCCCGTACACAGAGGGTGCAGCGAACATTTTCGTGGCCGGTCGCATAGTCCGATCCCGCAGGATCAACAACGCTTTAACCGAATATGGAGTCGAGTACGTAAGGAGTCAAGACTAGCCAATTCTGTCGGCAAAGTGTGTTGTGCCTTCACTAACAGCGGATTCCGACATTCCTGCCTTGCGTTTCAAAGGTTCCAGAGCCCCCGCCCCCCGGTGGCCCTTAAGGCTTGGTGCAGCGCCCCATTTTTATGCGGACTTTCGCCCCCTGTTTCGCCTCGGCAGGAGATGGTCAGCCGGGTATACCTTTTTGGACAAACAGGTGTTGTCGCATGCAGCCTCCTAAGATTGTGCTCCCCGGACTCAATTAGAGTCGCGTAGAGATGCGGATAACCTATCCTAGCGGACTTACACCAGACAATCGGAGCTAACGATGGGAACGTGTTGGGCAACACTATAGGGCACGAGCGATCACCAACGTCAGATCGTCCTCTTGTTCCCCGAACCTGAATTGTCCGGCCGCGTCCTGCACGTTTTGCAATATGTACGAAGCCTCAAGGTCCCGGTTCTTCCGAAGTGTGTCCAAAAGACGCGCTTCGCCGAATTCTTCTCCACCATGACCAATTGTCTCTGTGATCCCATCGGTATAGATGCCCAACACATCTCCAGTTTCCAGCCGAACTTCGGCCACGGAACAGTGCCAATCCAAGAACAAGCCAAGTACCGTTGCGGTCGCGTCCAGTCTCTCAATCGCACCTCCGTTGCGCAGCAGCACGGGAGGATTGTGCCCGCAATTGACATATTGCAGAGTTCGTGTGGCATCGCTGTACCGCCCGAAAAACAAAGTGGCATAGCGGTCTTTCGCCGTGTGCTTGTAGAAGTGGCGATTCGCCGAGGCGAGTAATTGGGGGATATCTTTCGAGCCAGTGCTGTACTGGCTGTGAAGGCTTCCCTGCAAACTTGCCATCAGCAAGGCAGCCGCGATGCCTTTTCCGGCGACATCCGCCAATACGAACCCGACTTTCCCCGAGCCCATGTCGAGAAAATCGTAGTAGTCTCCCCCTATCGTGCGTGCCTGAGTGCAGTTTCCCTCGTAGTCGAGGGTGGCTAGTGGTGGTTTCTCCTGAGGCAGGAGCCCGCGCTGGACGGCGCGAGCACGCATCAAAGGTTTACCATCCTCCAGTTGACGCAGGTCCAACGTCCAGAGGTCCGCATTCGTAGCCAAACACTCAAGCCCGGCCTGACCCTCGCTAGCTGTACCCGGTGCACCCATCCAGACCACTCGGAACGGTGCCTCCCGGTCCCCGCATTCGACCTTGAGAACTTCCCCGAGTTCGAGCGGTTCTTCAAGGCCAGCGAGCCGCGCTCCCGACTTGGAGATATCGACGGTATGGGCCGACTGCAGCTTCACATTTCGGGCGGCCCGGCATAAACGTATCGGTAGCTCGATCCGAATTCGCTCTTCTGCCCGCTCGCGGTAGCTAGCCATTGCCGTGGTGATAGCTTCCGTCAGAACAGATTTTTTACAAGGTTTGACGAGCAGGCGAAAGACACCAGCTTCATTGACCGCATTTGCTGCGCTGTTAACATCGAGATAACCCGTGAGCAAGAACCTTATTGCGCTCGGGGCCACATGGCGCACGCGCCTCAAGAATTGCACTCCATCCATGCCGGCCATCTGCATGTCGGAAATAACCACTGCAAAGGGACCGTGATCGCGGAGCAATGCTAAGCCCTCTTCACCGCTGTCAGCGGTTGCAATATCGAATTCGCTTTCCAGCATTTGCCTATAGCAGTTCAACGCTACCAGTTCATTGTCCACGAATAATATCTTATGATTCACGAGACGGGCCTTTTCTCACAGCACAGTATTCAAGATGCCAGTTTCGGGGCTCGCTGCTCTGCGTCGGAATATGCGAGTCTTTAGTAAGCGTCAGGGGAAGTACACAGTTGACAAAAAGCATCCAATTCCGGGGCGTAGTGAGACTGCAATTGCTAGCCCAGCCCTGCGGTACGACAGTTTCGTTCTTTCACCTGCCGGGTTTGTCTCGGAATTTGATCTACCCGAGTTGCCTATGACGGTCACGCCCGCCTTCGGCGTTCTCAAAGCCGACGAAGACGGCAGCTGGGTTGCTTCACCGTTTTGCACACCCTTTAAGTACTCGCGCACCGGGACTTTCAGCCTGCGGCAGGTTTCCACGACAGACAGAATCGCCGCAACCTTCGGTCCCGCTTGTGGGCTGCCGATGTGCAACCAATTCTTTCGACCAAGAGCCACTGGACGCATGGAGTTCTCTGCCAAGTTAGTCGCGAAGTCGGCGAGCGGCGGGTCGCCATTGCACATGGCCGCCAGATACCCATGTCACCGCGTGATGCCCAGATGTGGCACGCCCATTAAACGCGCATTTCGCCCGAAGCAATGAAAGGCAGTGCGGTGCACCTGAAACGAAGTACACAATCCGGCGCATCCAGTCGCCCTGCGGATCTCGCTCTGCTCTTCGAGCTTGACCTCCCGGGGCGCGCGGAGCGCCCGGAACTCAGCGGTGAATGTCAATGTTGGGGCGGCCCAATTCCCCGCCTGTGCGATTTCCTAAGAACTGTCGCCGCTGTTTGGAATTGCTCACCTCTCCCCACTGCGCAATACTTGCGCCTTTCGTTCCGCCGATCTATCCTTCGGTACCTGTGGCTGCCTTCCCGGGATTGAGCATATCTTCCACTCTGCGTATAAGTTCCGAAGGAAGAAAAGGCTTTTCCAGAATGGTTGCGCCGATCTTGATCAGGTCACGCAATTCGGGAAATTCGTCAGCAAAGCCAGTGATAAACAAGAACTTCGTCTCGGAGTGAGCGGCACGAATTCGCTCTGAGAGCTCAAGGCCGTTGAGCCGGGGCATGACAATATCACTCACCATAAGGTCTATTGTGCCATCGTGTTGCTGGTACAAGCGGAGTGCCTCTGCGCCATCGGCGGCAGGAAAGACGGAAAACCCAACCCCTTCGAGCGTCCGTTGCAGAAGGTTTCGAAGGTTGTCGTTGTCTTCGACTATCAAGATGGTGACGGAACGCTGAGGGGGCAGTGCGAGGTGAAGTCGCGGCTGCGGCGATTGAGTTTCTCTTGGGTATCGCAGTTCCAGTTCCCGCATTATCCGTCGAGCGAGTATGCGTAAGGCATCGCTCTGCTCCGCTGTCATGAGGTGGGGCACTCGGTCCATCACGGCTAGCGTACCTAGGGCGTGGGCGTCATCGGTAGTTAACGGTATCCCTGCATAGAATCGAATCCCAATTTGCTTCACCAAGAAACTGCTCATGAACCTTTCGTCAGAGAGCGGATCCGGGATGATCAGGACGTCGGATTGCAAGATTGCATAGGCACAAAAGGAGCCATCCCGCGGAATCTCATCCAGCTCCAGGCCGATTTTCGCCTTAAACCATACCCTTTGCTCATCGATGAAAGCGATGACGGCGACTGGAGAATCGCAGATAAGAGCGGCCAGACGAGCAATGTCGTCGAACACTTGCTCGCGAGACGTTCCCAGAATTCGATAGTTACGAAGACTATCGAGACGGAAACTTTCGTTTTGTGGCAGAGGCGACTGCACTGACGTCTCACAGCAAAAACGTCAGAAGCGGCCCCCCTCAGACCGCCTAAGACCGATTGCTAACTCTAGTAGTGCGCTTCACGAGAGCAACTAACCATTCGTGAAGCGAACCTAATACGGAAATCTAGGGCGCAGATTCATACGCTGCGCATGCCCCACTGTTGTTACTAAGAAGCACCTCACGACAACTGCCATTCGACAAATCCTAGCCTCGCCGACGAGAGCATGGCATGGAGGGCTCTCCGCTCAGCCCCAGTGCTGCTATTTCGGCACATCTCTGTCAAATCTCCGCCTTCAGGCAAAGTTCCTCGTGATGTTCCAACTTAGTAACTGGACCATTATGCCCCGGAGAACTAACCTCCTGATAGCCCTCACTCAGATGTTTGTCAAGATCATTTTCAAAGATCATTTTCAAAGGTGAGAGAATATCCTTGAAAGTGTTGTGATTTTCATCAGTGTCGTGAAATAGGTGACGCTGTGAAACGTGGTTCGAGTCCGAAGAGCTAAGCCGAAGAGCTAAGCCTGAGGGTGCGGAGAAGTATGCCGGAGCAAAGACTTGCGTTTGATTCCGTTTATTTCCCAGATTTGACAGTCGGTCAGTACCGCAATCTACTTGATCTGGCACAGCTAGCAGTCGGGCACCCGACAACAGAGGCTCTTTTTCCCACCTTGGCCCTCCGCCTGCAGCATGCCTTCAGTTTTGGCGTCCTTACGTTGGGTTTGTACAACTCGCGTACGGAGAGCATCCGTCTGAATATCTGGAAGGCGGGTGAAGAGCTGAGCAGGTCTGAATCGCTTCCCTTCAATAGTTGTGCAAGTGGATGGGCCTGGAAGACGCAACGATCTGTAATCGTGCAAGATTTGGCCACCGAGCACAAGTTGCCCGTTTTCTTGGAGTCACTTCGGCAGCTAGGTATTCGTTCCTATTATGTCTTCCCATTGACCACAATGCGTCACAAGCTGGGAGCAATAGGCTTTGGCAGTTTGCATGTCGTTCCCAAGACGAATGCAACGCTTGAGTTCTTGCGCCGCGCGGCTGCGATAGTCGCTCAGCTGCTGGACACCACGCTTTCATCCGACGGGCTTACCGCGCCGCTGGATTACTCCCAAAGCCCCTCGGCTGCGCCACCAAGGCTCGGACCAGAACAGCAAGATTTTGACGTGCGGGATTGCGCAAGTCGGGACGAAGCTTTCCAGGAAATGGTTGGGAATAGCGCACCTCTACAAGAAGTGCTACGACAGGTGAGGACGGTAGCTGCAACTGACGCGACGGTGCTGCTGGTGGGCGAAACAGGTACCGGTAAGGAGTTAATTGCACGCGCAGTTCATCGGCTCAGCCCGCGGGCCCACAGCAAGTTTGTTAGTATCAACTGTACTGCGATTCCGACAGATTTGTTGGAAAGCGAGCTATTCGGACACGAAAAGGGAGCATTCACCGGGGCGATCAACAGGCGCGTCGGTCGATTGGAGCTGGCCGACAGAGGAACTCTGCTATTGGATGAGGTGGGTGATCTTCCGGGTGTAATCCAGCCGAAGTTGTTACGGGTGCTGCAAGAAAAGGAATTCGAGAGGCTCGGCAGTAATAGGACTGTAAAGGTCGACGTTCGGCTGATCGCTGCCACAAATCAGGACTTGCGTCGGAGTATCGCCGAAGGTCGCTTCCGCGAGGACCTATTTTATAGACTCAATATCTTTCCGATTTATGTTCCCCCTCTGCGGGAGAGAAAAAGTGACATTCCTGCCCTTGTGCGTTACTTCGTGTCCAGATACGCAAGGGAAGCGAAGAAGACGATTGCGACCATTCCTGCCGAAGCGATGGACGCTCTTCTGAATTGGAGTTGGCCGGGGAACATCAGAGAATTGCAAAACCTGGTTCATCGATGCGTGATTTTGTCGACCTCACCAGTCCTGATGGTTCCGCTTGGGGAACTGAGACGTAACGCAAAGCCATCTTCTGGCAAGATGTCCCCGGAGGTCGAGCGCGATCTCATCCTTCAAGCTCTGAAAGAGGCGGGCGGAGTGATAGGTGGCGCATCGGGCGCAGCCAATAGACTGGGGATGAAACGCCCAACCCTCTACTCGAAAATGAAAAAGCTGAACATTAGTCGCGTTGAGTTCCAGGACTAGCTAGCTAGGGCTGTGCGTACCAATGTCGGACATCTCCTGGTATTCGTGGACTTTGGAGCGGCACATCGAAAAAGGCACAAACCCTGTCGAAGTGTCGAGTCCACGGAACGCGATCGACAGTCATCCGACGCCAGTCGGCGGGCCACCGATAAAAGCTAGATTTGTAGTTTCTATAACTTACAGTTGCAATCAAGTGGAAGACCATTTGCAAAGATCCCCGAGGCAAGAGAGTGCGGGATCGGCCACGCCGGAGAAGACCTCATTCGCCGAAGCACCGCTTTGATGCCGACAGATCGACGCCCATTCACTAGGCTCCGTTTCGCTCATCGGTCAGAGTGAACTCCTCCGCGACCGCCGTAGTTTGTTCCTGCGCCTCAAAGAATCCGAAATCTGCGGGCCTGCAGCGGCGACTGTATTTCCGGAGGACCATGATAGCCAAGTGTGCTAACCCAGCCTGCAACGTACCTTTCCGCTATTTCCACAGTGGAAAGATCTTCATGCTTGAGGCAAACGATGGGGACCCTAGATCGAGAGCGGATCCTCCAAAACGCAGAATCGAGTACTTTTGGTTGTGTGGGGAATGTACCCCGGCCATGCACTTGATGCGAACGACGGACGGAGTCACTCTCGGCCAATCTCACGGACCTTCTGATCCGTTTGTGGCTCAAAGAATCGCCTTTGCCCGTGAAGCGACCTGGCTTAAAGCACTGAAGGTTTAGTGGGATCTCAACTCAGCTGAAGACCCCATGTGTCGACTCGTCTGTCTCTTGACAGATTGACACTCTGCCACTGAGATCCCCAGGCCGTGTTTTCTATGACTTAACTATTACTCAGAGATGGACCGGTACATGCAGTGCCTGACAGCAACAAACGCGAAGTGGGGCAATGGTGGACTCTTTTGACATTCTTTAACGCGAACTCGTCGCAGACGGATCAGTGGAATCGGGCGACGCCATCCGCTCGCGTTCAAGAGCACCGTCCCACATGTTGGCCCTCCCCCCCAGTATGCAGAAGTTACGTCATATCTCGAAAATCTATAGAAAGGTGTGCATCAGTTTCTGGGCCTCAGTTTTGTACACCTCCCGAGGATACACCTGAGTAATACTGTCATTGTTCGTTATATGAGGTGGTGCCGTATGGCTTCGCCCAAACGACGCGTTGTTACATTTCCGAGGACGACTCCGACCGAACGACCCGTTACGTATAAAGTCCTGCTTGTGGACGACGACGATGCCGTTCGCGACATGATGACTATGACCCTTGAACACAAGGGATTTGAGGTAGTCGCCGCCTCCACCGTGACAGCGGCTCTGAAGCTGATCGCGACAGAGACCTTTGATGTCCTTATAACGGATTTGCACATGCCAAACCCCAGTGACGGGTTTACCGTGGTTAGCGCGATGCGGCACTCCCAACCGGATGCACTTACACTGTTGGTCAGCGGCTACCCTGACGTGCAGAGCGCCATGGCCGCGATCCTTTTGGAAGCGGACGAGATTATTGTGAAACCGTTCGAGGTCGGGAAACTAGCCGATCTCGTCCGCGAGAAGATGCTCGCCCGCAAACCCACTACCCGGATTGAAAAGCAAAGAGTGGCCGCGATACTGCAGCGTTCTGTGACCAGTGTCGTTAAAGACTGGTTGGCGCGGGTAAAAGAGAGCAGTGAACTCAACCACCTTCTGCTGAGCGACGGTGAGCGCAATGGACATCTTCCGAAACTGGTTCAAGACCTGGTTGTTCGCCTGGAAAAGCCCAGTGCTACCTCGAAGGACAGCGATGCCGCTTCTTCCGCCGCCGCCATAGCCCATGGCAAGCTGCGATACCTTCAAGGCTACACTCCCGCGATGCTGGTGCACGAATCACGAATACTCCAGGTGACCCTCTTCGGAGCGTTGCAGAGAAATCTGAGCTTTCTCGATTTTAGCTTGCTTTTACCCGATGTCATGACCATTGCGGACGAGGTGGATGCGCAGTTGACACAGACGATGGATAGTTACATGAACGTTATGCGAAAGGCAGGGGCAGCGTAGCGGGCATGAAGAACAAAGTACCATTTACCGATCCCTCGCCCGATCTAGAGCACCCTCACGAACCGAGGAAGTCTGAACTTCTAATCGCCAGACCCAAGGCTACGTTCCAGTGGCCGCCAGATTGTCTGTGGCAGTTCATAGATCGCGGATGGGACGGCGAGACATAATCGTCGATGCAATAGAAACCACGGAAACGGCAGCCAAGAAGACGAGTGTGAGTACTTTTGAACAGTTTCTCAAGGTCACAATATTGGCAGTGAGGATTGTGTCGGAAGCATTCGGACCCCTGCAGCGCCAACGCCCGATCGCGAAACTCTGGCCCGTTGTCCAGAACGATCGCCTCCGGCAGACCTCTGCGAAGCACGAGAACAGCCCGCCAAACGACGGCGCGAGGTTGAATTTCACGACTATCTCGGGTCGGACAATATTTGTCGCAGTGTGGCCGAAGCTCTGGATAGGGCCAAGATCATGCGCTTGGAGGTTTCATAGAGCGCTCTTCAGGGACCACCTGACAGCCGTCGGGTAAAAAGTGTTTTGCTATTGCGGGACGTAGGACGTAGCCTATCCCCTAAGCTTTCAGAGTCTTAGAGTTGACCCACGCGTAGATAGCTACGACCAAAGAACAGAGTATAACTGCGACCAGTTTCAGGTGGAGGGACGACACGATTGAATAGCACTCAATCGCTGGTTGGTGGCCTTCCTTTGGCTGCGGATACGTCACGGTACTGCGCCACTGACGCCGAACACGCGGAAGTTGTCTTCGAAAATTGGGGGGTCGCAATGATCCGCTGTACTGGGACGGCGAGAGCGACTCGATGCGGTAGCTCGTCAGAGCCATCGCCCCGCATGATAACCAGCACGTCGGTAACCAAAGCGTGATGCTGATCACATTGACGCCGGGAGACAACCTGTACACTCTCTATTATGTACCGCATCGGTAGAGACAATAAGGGGACGACCTTGTCTGTCTTGCCTGCACTCACACGGAGCGCGTACAAGACTTTAACAGAAATATTGGAAACCCACGAACGCTGGCGGCTCAGGCAATGCTGAATCACGTCCATACTGAGCACAGCCGTAAAACTCATGTGCGTGCAATGCCGATGGTAGTGGAGCGGCATAACCCGCTCCGATAGCCTCGCCGCACTTAGTAGAAGAGGAGAGAAGTCTCTAAAGGAGAATCTGTAGCCATTCTTTAGATAAGGACCAAATCGCATGCGAAACGTGTTTGTAGAGAAGTGTCCAGCAGCCGATGAAGGTCGTCCTAGTGGCTGCTGCCGTGCTGTTCGTTATGGTTCGATGGGCATGAACAAAAACCAGTCCATTACCTGCGGCGTGTCGGCGGCTCTGTGATGGAGAACTGGGTTAGCCCTTCGTTGGGGGGGCGCTTTGCTGCGGTGGGACGTAGCCTACCCTAGGCTTTCAGAGTCTTAGAGTTGACCCACGCGTAGATAGCAACGACTAAAGAACAGAATTATAACTGTGACCAGTCTCAGGTTATATCGTCGCGCCTTTTCCACCGAAGGCCAAAACCCGATTTCCTCGAGTTCGTCTGGCTGCTTGCGGCACAACTACCCTTGCATTGCGAAGTCTTGCCAGTTTGCATGAGGGCGCGGCCTAGTGACGCTTTCGTAACGAGCCGTGCAAGTTGCATCTGGTTTCAGGGCATCTCTACAGACTTACAGACAAAGCGCTGAAGCGTGCGCGGGTTATCGCGTTCAAAGCACAGAGGTATTTCAGCCATCGGTTGTCGGCATTCACGATTGCGTCGAAATGGTGAGAACTCACTGCTGCAGAGTTTGAATTGGTCACCGGCCCGTTCGACAATCCGATGGGCTGCAGGGGTGATTTCACAACAAGTGCGAGAAATTCTAAGGAGCTCCATGGAAACCTCTCAGGTCAAGAAAACAACGGTCCGCATCGCAGTGATCGACAGCGATCCGCTGCGGTTTGTGGGATTCCGCGCGCTGTTAAGCTCAGAATCCGATTTCGAGCTACAGTCCGTGTCTCTGACTGAAATCGGCACACATCAGGAAGTAGACGTCGTTCTGCTGGGCAGTCATCCCGGCGGGAACGTCCTTGAAGTGCTCACCACTCTGAAAACACTTCGTCCCGGTCTGGCCGTCATCGTGACGGGATGTAACCTAAATGATGCTGCAATCCTGAATGCGGTCTCGGCAGGGGCGAAGGGCTGCGTCGATGAGACCGCATCGGTCGGCGAACTCGTGCGGGCGATTCGAACCGTCTTGACGGGATCGGTTTGGGCTCCAAGGCGAGTTCTCTCGATGTTAGTGGATCAGGCATACCGATCCTCGGAGCATGGTGTTTTTGGAAACCGACGACCGTTCACAAGCCGCGAAAAGGAAGTGCTCGCGATGCTGGTGGCGGGCTGCTCGAACAAGGAAATCGCCGCTCCTCTCGGGATCGAAGAGCGCACGGTAAAAGCTCACGTAGCCAAACTGTTGCGAAAGGTCGGAGTTTCGAATCGCGTCATGCTCTCGGTACATGCAATCACGCATTCTTTGATCGCATCCAAAGCCAATCAACAAAAACACCCCTTCCGACCGCAAGAAACAGAGAAATGAACGTAATAGGTATCCCCAGAGATTCAAAGCGAGATCGATTCGTCAAGCTCGGGCTCCCCGGAGTTCCGGCCAGATCAGGCACTAGCGAAGATCGATCCAGCGTGTTCTGAGGAATCTTGGCGATTGGTCTCGGGAAGTCGATCCTTTCCGCCCGCCACGGCTGTCCACGTAGATTGCTAGTTCCAGCCGAGTCCAGACTCCAAGCTTGTCAAATATACTGCTCAAATGGTTCTTAATCATTTGCTCGCTGGTGCCGACGATCTTACCGATTTCGCGATTGCTCAGGCCCTCCCAGACCAGAATAGAAATCTGACTTTCCTTTGGGTTGAGACCGGCGCAAGGTGTCATGACTGCACTGTCGGCTTCGTGAACATAGCGAACCAACTTCACACGTTTCCGTCCATCGAGAATTCCGGCGCGTAAAAACAGGGTGCGAAGGTGTTGTTTTACAGTGCGGAAACTGATATTTAGCTCGCGTCCAATTTCCTTATTGCTACATCCCTGCGCCAACAAGTTCAAGACTTGTTGATCGCGGGGCGTGGGTTTGACTTGATCGAGATTGGTCATGCTCGTTTCCTTCTGCTGGACTGCTGGACTTAATAATCGAACGCGGGCGTGGCGTCCGCGAAGCAATCGTAAGCGGAACGGATTGGGCAGCAGGTTGTTGCCTGCAATCGCCCAGTTGCAGTTGTATTGATTCGACCGTCGAAGGCAAGACATATGGGTCATAGCTACGCTATTCGACTTGTCTTTCGCCAGGTCACCTCAGTCCGGTTTTGCTTGGTTCTGTTTCCTGTTCCCGCTCATCGAACCGGACAGGCAGATTTCCCGCATCCGGCTCTCGGAAATGACACACGCCTCCTGGGGTAATTAAGGAAGCGTGTGACGCCGTCTGTAACTTCTGAACACAACTCGGGGTGGCTAGACCTCATCGTCAATCCGTCAACCCCCATGTCCTTTGTTGCTTGTTGCGTCCGCCTTTAACTAAGGCCCCTTCCCTCCGCCGGAGTTACGCGGCTCCTGCATTGCCGGTTTCGGGGCCTGCTCAGCGTTCACTTACGTTACGGCCTGCACGCTCGCCAGGTCGCCTTCGCGACTCTTTCCATCGAAGGCTTCAGCCTCTTTGTCACCTCCGCCGCTGCTTCGACTGCTACCGGGTGGAGCGAACCAGTTCCCGGGCGGGAATCGCACCCGCTGAAGTCCACCGCCTTTTCACGGCGCACTATAACAACAACTACTCGCCGCGTCCTTGGCTAGCGACCGTACGTTCTATGAATGCTTTCGGCCTACGCGACATCAAGTTCCTGGAATCCCGCGCTTTGCGCCGATTCCGCCAATCGGCACTGGTATTCTTTTAGTTCCTTGGCCATCTCTTGTGCTATCTCATGGATCGCGCCCACATGTTTGGCGGACTGTGAGCCTTCCTTAAGATGTTCGCTCAGCAGGTCGCAGTGTCCGACAATGACAGCCAGTTTATTAACCAGATCACGTACCAACGACCGCGTAAGCTCATGACCTACCTCACTTGACTTCTCCATACCAATAACACCACTTTCTCCCCTCTGAGTCGAAGAATGTATCTGCGTGTCATCTGCTGCGAGCAGTCGGCAGTCGCGATCCGATTCACAGGCAAGCCAGTAACAACCTCTCGGTTGTTCTCCAAACCTTCATAAGTCAACAACGGACAGAGGAGCACCTGTGCTGACCTTGCTCCTTCCTAAATGGCATCGATAATGCCTCATGCTGCGGTGCTTCCGCCCTTACTTCGTTTTCGGATTATCGTTGCCGCAACCGGCGCGTACTTCATTTTTGTCAACAGACCGCACCTCGTGACTGTCGACGTCCACATTCACATCTTCGTGGCTCACCACTGTAGAGCCATGCGGAACCACGACCGCCCCATCCTCCGGCACGGTCATCCCCACGTTTGCTAGCCCCGTTAGACTCGTCGCCAGCGCGTGCAGTTCCTTTATGGTCTCCCTCGTCTTCCCCAGCGCCTTGATGTAGTCCTTCATTTCCAAGTAACTGCTTATCAGCTGCAGATGACTCGTCATTCTGTGAATCGAATCCTTCACAGCTTTCAGCATGTCCAGTTCCTCCTTCCCGTTCCACGGAGTATCGGATGAAACAGACTGAAGCCACAGCAGGTCCGTCGTCTTTATCGGTGGGCCACAAAGCAAAACAGCGTCATGTATCGTTGTCCCCTTTGTGATCAACGAACGGCCACAGACAATCTGGCGGCCACTGGAACGTAGCCTTCGGTCTTGTGACGGGAGGCTCAGGTGGATTGGGTTCCTCAGCGATTTGTTCTGGATCAGGCAATGAAGCGGCAAAGTGTAGTCTGTTCACCATGGGGCCCACAAGAGCGTGGCGCAGCGTTCCATTAGTCTGCGCCACCAAGAGGAACATGCGGACGATGGAAGAAGGTATGAACTACTGTCGCATCGGTTCCTCTAGCCACTCGCTCATGCTGTCTTCTCCATCCGCGGCCGTGCCATACCGCAGATAGGTTTTCGAGCACGGCTTTCTCTCTACTGATCCGTGCTGGAGCTATTGCAGCTGCCCACTCACGCTGCTCTGGCGACCGCAATGCGATGTGCTGTCGACGCATTTACCGCAAAAGTCTCAAACGTCGGAGGAGACTCCAGGATTGGCTTCAAAACTTCGGTGATCGTGTCATAGTGCTGGCGGTAAAATTCCTCGGCATCTTCTCGCGAGGTCCAGAAGGCTGATGCACACCATCCTGCGGGGTTTGTCTTATCGGAAAGCGTAAGAAAGTCGACAAAGCCCGGCTGCTTTTGCAGAATCGGTAGTACGTCGTTGTTCAACTTGCTGCCGACTTGTTCACTTCGGCCAACTTTCGATTGGCATTCGACAACGCGAGCAAACATACAGGTGCCTCCTTCTCCCTAAAAATAGACTTTCCGAGACATGGCGTAACGCTGCGTACTGCTTCGTCGAAACGCCTCTTGCAACGTCTGGTGATCTGCATCCCAGAGAAATTCCAGCAGACCACCAGACCCTCGAAGCGCTCCCAAGGGGGAGGGCAAGCGTGTGCGACCGTGCTTCTTGAACGCGATGGGGGGCTTGGATCCACTGCCCCGTCTGCGACGATTTCGCGTTAAAGAATGTCACCCGTCCACCGTTGCTGCACTTCGCCTTTGTTGCTGTCAGGCATTGCATGTACCGGTCCATCTCCGAGTAATAGCTAAATCATAGAAAACAGGACCTTGGGATCTCGGTAGCAAAGTGTCAACACTGTCAAGGACAGACGTTCGACACATCGGCTCTCAGCCAAGTTGAGATCCCACTAAAGCTTCGGTGCTTTTAAGACAGTTCGTCACCTCAAGGCAAAAGGTGATTCTTAGAGCCCAAGCGGATCAGAAGGCCGGGGACAATTGGCAGCTAGTGAACACCGTCCGTCGTTCTCATCAAGTGCATAGCCGGGCCGCATTCCCCTCGCATGGAAGTTGCCGTCAAGAACGTCTACATTCCTATTCACAGAAAAGGAAATCAGCTCTAAGAACGACATGCTCCATTCTGTCATGCCGACTTTATGAAGTGGGCGAATCGGGCGGCGGCTAGGGGCCGGCTGAAGAGGTTGCCTTGTCCTTCCGCGCAATGCTGGGCCTGAAGGTAGGACCTCTGTTCTCGCGTTTCGACGCCCTCGGCAACCACGAGATGTTTGAGGCTCTTTGCCATGTTAATTATGGCGCCGACGATCGTAGAGTCATCGGGATCGGCAGTGATCTGGTGGACAAAGGACTGGTCAATTTTCAAGACATCAATGGGGAAACTGGCGAAGATAGCTCAGGCTGGAATAGCCGGTGCCGAAGTCATCCACTGCAAGGTGCACTCCCATCATTTTGATCTCTTGAAGTACGGAGACCATGGATTCGGTTGGGCGAGCCAGGGTCTGTTCCGATTTTGTAACAAGCGAGACCCGCCTGCGCCACGGGTTTTGGAGACAGTTCTCAATCTGCGACTCACTGGCTTTGCTGACGAATTTCCCGAATTGCGTGACCTGATCAAGATCGGCGC
>OBLW0100002631.1_pt1 | contig 14440 bp, 12 predicted proteins | sample 1520161 | NCBI WGS metagenome assembly OBLW01 (sample SAMEA3539309, study PRJEB22396) | soil metagenome | biome: tundra; feature: field; material: soil | place: USA | collected 2010-05 | depth 0.15 m
CGCTGGAAGGCGCCGGCTTTAAGTTCAACAATCCTCAGGTCAAATCGACCTGCGGTTGCGGCAGCTCGTTCCAGGTCTAAGGTCGCTATCGCAAGACGACAGGGATTCCGCCCTGTTCTTTGCTGCGCTGGGCGGCGTCCATAAACGCGAATATCTCCAGCGTATCTTCGTTGGGAAAGGGCGGCTTGCCCGTCTGGAAGAACTTCACGATTTCAACTACCAGCGGGCGGTAACTGCCGGAGCTTTGGGGCCGGCTGGCGACAGTCTGCCTTGGTCGGAACACCTCGGCGCCATAATCGCTGCTGGGACGGTTGGCCTGGACCGTGCCGATGCGCCCGTCCTTCCACCGGCCCACCACCACGTCGGCGTTCTGCCCCGAGATTCGGGTAACCGACTCGCATCCCGGGCCCATCAGCGCATACAGCACCTCAATGGGGTGGATGGCGTACCACGAGAGATCCAGTGGGTGGTGTGGTTCAAACGGACCCGGACCCCACGCCATTGCGCCGACGGTGTCCGGGAACTTTAGTCCGGCGACCAAATCGCCGAACCGCAGGCTGGAGGAACTGAACCAGGCAACGCCGGCCTCTTTCGCCAGTCGCGCGATCTCGCGCGCGTCCGCGAGCGTGGCGGCCATTGGCTTGTCGATGAACAACGGCTTGTGAGCCCCAATTACCAGCCGCGCCTGCGCCAGGTGCGGCCGGCCGTCAAGGCTCTCCAGCAGTATGGCGTCCACCTTGCTTAGCAGCGTGGGGATATCGGGCTCGATCTCGACGCCATACTTCGAGTGGAGTTCCTCGGCGTACTGGTCCACGCGCGAAATGCTGCTCTGGATGTCCGGGCTGCCGCCCTTGTACGCCGCCACCACGCGCGCCCCCGGGACGTGGTCGGGGGCCGTATCGTCGTTGAGGATCTTGGTGAATTCCTCGACATGGGAAGTGTCCGTCCCGATAATGCCGAGGCGGATATCGGCGGCCGAGGCGCACAGCGCGACCGCGGCCAGAATCACGACTAGTCTTGTAGCGAACGTTCCATGTGACATTCCCTATATGATATCGCCCTAGGGATCGCCATAAAGCGATCTGAGATCCGAAGAACTTGGCGGCCGCGGCTAGCTGAAGCTCCCCGTCGCGCCCTGGAAGCCCCGCGCGGCCTGCTTGCCCATCCACTTGATCACACGCACCGCGTCGTAGCAGTAGGCCAGGTTGTGGTTGAGCGTTGAGAAGCACTTAGGCTGGCAACCCTTCTTCATTTCCTGTAGCTGACTGGACTCGAACTTCTCGTGTCCCACCACGCCCCAGTCATAGGTGGCCGAGTACATCGGAAAGCAGGGCGCGAGCGTGCCATCCACCCGGACGATCACGTTGTTGTGGCCGGCGCGGCAGTTCCAACTCTGAAGCTTGCCACGCATGAAATCCCGCATCTCGTTCAGCCGCTGCACCGAGTTCACCATCTTGTAGCCCGACCGGTTCTTCTCAATCAGCCAATCCACCAACTCGTCCACCCGCGGCCAGTCCGCCGGAGTGATGTACGTGACATTGTTGTCGGCATGCGCGAAGCGCTCCGGTTCGATCATGGGCGATTCGTTGATGTGATAGTCGGTGGCGATACGATGCTGGCGCGCAATCTCCGTTAACTCCCGGATGTCTTCCATGTTGTTACGGCAGATGTTCATGTTGAAGAACACCGTGTACCCGTAACGATACTGCCGCTTCACCAGGTGGTCGAAGTGCGCGCGGATTGGATTGAGGGCCTTAGGGAGGCCCGGCTTCTCATCCACCGCGTCCACGGCCAAATTAAATGTAGCTACGCCGGCGTCGCCAAGGCGGTCGATCACATCGGGCCGCAACAAACGGCCGTTCGTGGGGACATAAATCCAGAAGCCTTTTCGGGCGGCGTAATATACCACGCGATGCACGAATTGCGGCCGCAGCAGCGGCTCACCGCCCATCAGCGCCAGCACTCGGCAGCCGTTATCGTGGAGCCAGTCTATGGAGCGCCGCGCCGTGTCTTCCGTCATGCCCTTCACACTGTTATCGAAGGCCCAGCAGTAGTGGCAATCCAGGTTGCATTTCCACTCCGTGAACAGATACGCAACGATGGGGTGAAAAGCCCCCGGAAGCGCGCGCGACCGCAAATAGGGAAACAGCCAGCCGCGCATCGCGCGATAAATCAAAGGCCCCGACCACGTGCGCTTCTCGGGTGTGGTCTCCGGATCGGGGATGTCTTGCAACTCCGGATGCAGCGGGTAGACCGGGTCGGGGAGCGTAAGCCGCTCGCCCGGCGTGGGCAGAAGCGAGGTCTTGCCGCGATCGTTTTTGTCGACCAGCAGATCGTGAAGTTTCACATCAATACGGAAACTAGGATGGTGCGAAGCGGATGTGTGTTCTGTTTGTAGCTCCATTGACGTTCTTCTACCCCCCCAAAGATTAGGACTGCAACATCAATACCTTACCTGGACGCCTCCAAAACCGCGGAGTCCCTCTCCCGCGCACGTCGTTCATCCTTACGTTGACCGTTCCAATCGCGCAGCGTCAGATACCCGAGGCGCAGAGCGTCGCCGGTGCGCCACACGATGTTGTCCCTGAGAAAATGGTTTCTGGCCGTCAGAATCACGCGCCGCGTTACCCTCACCGCTTTACCAGGCTGCCGCAGGCTTGGTTCCTCCGCCGGCGCGTCGTTCGGCGGCGCACATGCGTTCAAGCGAACCACCGCCACGCGTGCGTCCGTGGTGACGCCTCGCCGGTATGGCCCTCCCACGCCGCGGATTGTCTCCTGCCTCTGGACATAAGTCACCGAACCCACGCAGCCGGTGGATACCAGGTCACGAACCACTTCGTCCCGCTCTACGTCCACGTCATTTTGGATCTCGTGCGTAAACCCGAAAGGGTGCATGGCGAATGTCGCCCCCAGATCCCGCGTGGCCGCCGACGCCCAGACCGGCTGCCCGCCCAAGTCTTCGGCGCGCTTCCAAATACGTAAGTGGTCGCGTTTCGCGAACGTGTCCAAGCTTTTCTGCAAGCGGAAATCCGGCTCGGCGCCGTCCATTACCAGGTCGCGCATGGGGGCGTCCGGGTATGCCCGTTCCTCCGCAATCGCTCGGATGGCCCTCAGCCCGGCCCGCATTGAATTGGGGCGCGAACCTATCCAGCCGGCCGCAACGAAGGCGCTCTCCAGCGCTTCCGGCTCGGCGGTGAAGACCAGGTTCACTAAGTCCATCGGCTGCCGTTGCCGGGTGGAATAGCTCCAGTACGGCAGTGCGTCCACCATGTCCTGCATGTCCGCGAGCGCGGCGGCGGAGGTTTCGGCGCCGGGCAGCGCACAAGGGCCAACCGGCCCCAGCGCGTCCGGGAAATGCACGTCCAGGCTGATGCGGGCGCCGGGTCCGTACTCGATCTCCGGTTCCGGAAAATGGAACACGCTGGCTTCGAGAAAGAACAGCGGAAATCCGGCCGCGGGATGGCTCATGGCGGCGAAGACCAGCCGCTGCCCGGCGCGGTTTGAGAGCGTCGCGGTGGCCCGGATGCCATGCACCTTCCCGCGCTTATCCACGCGCTCCCGCGCGTTCTCAATTGCCACAAGCCGCGCTTCGACCGGATCCACGCGTCCATCGGGCAAACTCAGGACGCGGAAGCTCAGTTCGAAGCTCGCGCTTTCGTGCACCAGGCCCAATCCCACTTTGCCGACGCGCTGAATGACGCCGCGAAACTGCGCGCCGTCCGGGAGCGCGCGTTCGTCCTGCAAACATACCGGCGTGGTCAACAGCGCCGCCACTTCCGTTCCGGACTTCGAGCTGTATGTGGAAATCGGCGTTAGCAGCCTGGCCTCAACCACCGTGCCACCCGAGGTGGTTCCTCCCAGGCAGAAAGACGGCCAGAGAAGGATGAACAAGTAAAGCGCTCCATAGGTGAACATGTGACGGTTTTCGCATCCCCCCGTATCCAGCCGAGGATACCACGAAGGGTAACTGACGCTCGGCTTTTTGCCTGCGTTCCACCGGAATTGAAGTTTCTGTTTTCGATTTGTACGGAATCAAGCCGCAGCCTTCCTGTTCCCCTGTCTCAAGCCCCACCAGGCATCGGCGTTTTTCGGGTTGAATTGGGCTGGGCGGAGACTAACCATTGTGTTTGCAACACACCGCGCGGTCAAGCCGGGGCCATATCGTGTGTACGTGCCCTCCCGAGAACGTACGGGCCGTCCGGGATGACCGCCACCCTGGCTCCCGGCGCCAGACTGGCGGCCATATCCGCGATCGCCGATTGCACTGATGGATAGCAACGCCCCCACAGCTTGTCTCGGTACTCTGCGGGCGCCCCTGGCACGTACCACAATACGTGCTGCCGCATCGTCACCATAGCTAGCTTCTCTAGCTGCCATTGGTCGATCGTGACCGGGGCGTTCTCGATGTGCATGAGAAACTCGGCATCGGTCCGGCCCTGCAGCACCATCCGGCTAAACTCCGGGGCGCCTACGCCTTCCTCGCATGCTGCGATCAGTAAGATGTGCCCGCCCGGCTTCACGATGTGGGAAGCTGCGGTCACGCCCTTGATCGACTGGTAGAGAGTAAGGTCGAGGGGATATCCCGCCGCTGTCGTGATGGCGGCATCTACCGGCTCGTCGAGTTCCTCCAGCATGACTTCCGAGATGAACTCTACGCCGCGTCGATGCGCCTGTTCCGGACGCCCGGCGAAGACCCCCGCGATCGATCGATCCCGCGCCAACACCACGTCAAGCAAGAAATCGTGCCGTGCCATCCGAGAGATTCCCAGCAGTTCGTGGTGGAGTGGGTTATCCTCGATGGACCCCTCCACCGCCAGCCGGTCACGCATGAATTTCGGACTGTGCAGCGCCTTAATGGTTTCCTGGGAGGCCAGCCCTGGAGCAATCAGCTTGCGGCCGCCGGAAAAGCCCAGCATGAGGTGAGGTTCGATGAAGCCAAGGGTAATGTGGAGGTCGGCGGCTACAAACCGGCCATCGATGTAGACGGGAGTACCCGATGCTGTCGACCCCAAGTGACGATGTGCGGCCAGATCCCGGGCATCGTGGTTCACCACGCGATACGAGCCGGCGATCTCCGCCCCGCAGATTTCGCGGATTTCGTCCTGGGTCGCCGGACGATGCAGACCGGTCGCGATGAGGATCGTGATGTTGTCCTTCGGAATGCCCGCCTGTATCAACCGGCGTAGGAGCGGCGGCAAGGTCTTGGAATTCGGCGCTGGCCGGGTGATGTCACAGACGGAGATGGCGGCGCTCCGCTTCCCAGATGCCATATCGCTCAGCGGCGGCGCGCCGAGTGGCGCGTCGAGCGCGGAGTCGAGCGCGCCCTGCCAGTCAGGCAGCGGCGTGGCCGAGCGAGCCTCCAGGAAGCGGTACTCGTATCCGCTTGGGAGTTCCACCTTGATTTTGGTCCTTCCAAATGGCAGCTCGACATCCATAACGGTATGGTACCGCCTCGCGCCTCCCGGCATTTCCAGGCTGCGATTCCGCATCATAGTTCACGGCGCACGAGTGGCATACCTGGCGGCGCGACTTGAACGATTTTGCGGCGAGGCTCTTTCAGTAGGTGGAGCCGGACGCAGGGTGCGCTGGTTAGAACAGCCGCCCCGGGCCGATAGCAGCCGTTCGAACTAGTCCGGCTCTCCTAGCAGGCTGGAAAAACGCGATTTGGGCAAAATGCCCAAAATCCGAGACCGTAACACGCTGATTCTAAATGGCGCGCCCTTTGATTTTTTGGGCAAATGCCCAAAAATCGGACGGTTCATGCGCCTTTTTCAGTCGTGTCTTGACCGCTTGTCGCATGTTTCCTGGCTTCTCCGTTTGCGACAGGCGCAATATATCTTTTTGTTATACTACGCTCTCAATGCGATCCGCCAATCGGATACTCAAGTCTCTTGGCGTGGCGGCTTGCGTCGTTTTGCTCGCATATCTGGTGTATCACCCGCATCCCAGGCCGGAACTGACCATCGGCACGGTGAACAATGCCGACATGATTCTGATGCAGCGGCTGTCCAAAGAGTTTGAAGAGGACAGCGGCGTCAAGCTGAATTGGGTGGTTCTGGGGGAGAATATCCTGCGGCAGAGATCGACGATCGATATTTCGACCGGCGGGAATACCTTCGATGTCATCACGATTGGTTCATACGAGGCGCCTCTTTGGGGGGAGCGGGGATGGCTGCTGCCATTGGACGATCTCGGCGCGGACTATGACTATGCCGACATCTTCGACGTGGTTCGGCAGGGACTGTCGTATAAGGGCAAGTTGTATGCGGCGCCGTTCTATGCCGAGAGCTCATTCACTTACTACCGGAAGGATCTGTTCCGTAAGGCTGGCCTGGAAATGCCGGAGCAGCCCAGCTACCGGCAGATCCGGCAGTTCGCCGCCCAACTGAACGACCCCGCGCACAACGTCTACGGCATCTGCCTGCGCGGAGAGCCGGGATGGGGCCAGAACATGGCGTACCTCAGTACGCTGGTTTACACGTTTGGCGGGCGCTGGATGGATCTCGGCTGGCGGCCGCAGCTCACCAGCCCGGAGTGGATCGCAGCCGTCGGTTTCTATGTGGATGTGTTGAGAAAGTATGGGCCGCCCGGCGTCAGCACGGATGGCCACAATGAAGTCCGAGCGCTCTACGCCAACGGCAACTGCGCCATATGGGTGGACGCGACATCGGCGGCGGGTTACATCCTGGACCCCAGCCAAAGCCGGGTTGCCGGGACCACCGGTTTCGCCAGGGCCCCCATTGAGAAAGTTCCCAATGGCGCGGCCTGGGCCTGGAGCTGGGCGCTGGCTATCCCCAAGTCTTCCCCGAAGGCCCGCGATGCCAAGCGGTTCATCAAGTGGGCGACCGGCAGGAACTACGTGGCTACCGTGGGGACGCGTTACGGTTGGGTGCTGGCGCCCCCGGGGACACGAGAGTCGACCTACGCGAACCCGGCGTACCAGCAGGCCGCGCCTTTCGCGAAACTCGTTCGCGAGGCAATCCTGAGCGCGGACATGACTAGGCCGAGTGCGCTGCCGGTGCCCTACATGGGAATTCAGTACGTTGGGATTCCGGAGTTTCAGGCGATCGGCACGGACGTCGGGCAGGAGATCGGCGCGGCGCTTACCGGCGGCGCCACCGTCGAGCAAGCGCTGGCGCGGGCGCAGGTGGAGGCCGAACGCGCTATGCGGCGAGGAGGATATCTGAAGTGACCGGAGCTGCCCGGGCCAGCCAAACTCGTACCGTTCGCACTGCGCCGCTGCTGGCGCCCTCGGTATTCCTGTTGTTCCTGTGGATGGTCGTGCCCCTGACGATGACCCTCTGGTTTTCGGTGGAGCGGTACAACCTACTGAGTCCGGGGACTACCCGCTTCGCAGGTCTTGAGAATTATCGCTATCTTTTGACCGGCCGCCCGCTGTGGGTGGCTATGGGCAACACGCTGCTCCTGGTTGGCCTGGTTCTCCTGATTACGCTGGTTGCCGGGACGCTCTTCGCCGTGCTGCTGGATCGGGAGTTTCCTGGGCGTAATATCTGCCGGTTCCTCGCCATTGCCCCGTTTTTCGTGATGCCGACCGTAAGCGCCCTCATCTGGAAGAACATGTTGATGAACCCGGTTTTCGGGATGTTCGCGTGGATCACGCGATCACTGGGGCTGGGCGTCATTGATTTCTTCGCCAGCATGCCGCTCGTCGCCATTATCCTGATCGTGTCCTGGGAGTGGACGCCGTTCGCCGTGCTGATTCTGCTGCCGGCTTTGCAATCGCTGAAGCGTGAGCAGAAGGAGGCCGCCCGGCTGGACGGCGCCGGAGTGTTGGCGCTCTTCTATCACGTCGAACTGCCGCATCTGCGGCGTCCCATGGCGGTGGTCGCGATGATCGAAACGATCTTCTTTCTCAGCCTGTTCGCCGAAATCTACGTAACCACGGGAGGTGGTCCGGGACTGGCTTCGACCAACCTCGCATACCTGATTTTTCGTGACGCTCTCCTGAACTGGGATGTGGGAGGCGGCTCGGCGGGCGGAGTCATCGCCATCATCCTGGCCAACCTGGTTTGTTTTTTCCTCATGCGGCTGGTCGGGCGTAACCTGGAGGACCACCGATGAGGAGCAGGTGGCAGGCGCGGCTGGGACTGACCTTAGCCGGCTGGACCGTCGCGCTGGGGATCTTCTTCCCGATTTTCTGGATGTTTCTGACCAGTTTCAAGACGGAGATCACCGCCGTCGCCACGCCTCCAGGCGTTTTTTTCAAGCCCACGCTCGCCAACTACTCCGCCGTTCTGCAGCGGGCCGATTATGTGCAGTTCGCGATCAACAGCGTGGTGGTGTCGCTGGGCGCGACGTTGCTGGCTCTGGCGCTGGCAGTGCCGGCAGCGTACGCCATGGCCTTCTTCCCCGGACGCCGCACGCGTGACATCCTGCTTTGGATGCTTTCCACAAAGATGTTGCCGCCGGTCGGCGTTCTGGTCCCGATTTACCTGTTGTGGCGCAACCTTGGCCTGCTCGACACCCGTATCGGACTGGTTTTGATTGACAGCATCGGCGTCCTCCCGATTGTGGTATGGATGCTCTTTTCTTTCTTCCGGGAAGTGCCTTCCGAGATTCTGGAGGCCAGCCGCATGGACGGCGCGACCCAAGGGCAGGAATTGGTCCACATTTTGCTGCCTCTGGCAATGCCGGGCATCGCCGCCACGGCGCTTCTTTCCATTATTCTTTGCTGGAACGAGGCGTTTTGGAGCCTCAATCTAACCACCGTCAAAGCGGCGACTCTGACAGCGTTTACCGCCTCGTTCTCCAGCCCCGAGGGCCTGTTTTGGGCCAAGCTGTCGGCCGCTTCGACGCTGGCGACTGCTCCCATCCTCATCTTCGGATGGATCGGCCAGCGCCAGCTTGTGCGCGGTCTGTCGTTTGGCGCGGTCAAGTAGAAGGGGGCTTGCAAGATTATGGCTAAAGTCGAACTACGAAATGTTCGCAAGAGATTCGGCGGTCACGAGGTGATTCACGGCGTGGACCTCGCAATCGACGATCATGAGTTCGTTGCCTTTGTGGGGCCCTCCGGCTCCGGCAAATCCACTTTGCTGCGCATGATCGCTGGGTTGGAGGAGATCTCCGAGGGAGAGGTGCTGATTGACGGATTGCCGGCGCAACAAGTTCCGCCGGCCAAGCGCGGCCTGGCCATGGTTTTCCAGAGTTACGCTCTGTACCCCCATATGAGCGTAGCCGAGAACTTGAGCTTCAGCTTGCGGCTGGCGGGAGTCCCGAAGCAAGAAAGAGACCGGAAGGTTCGCGCGGTGGCGCGTATCCTGGAGATGGAGCAGCTGCTCGATCGCAAGCCGCGTGAGCTATCCGGCGGTCAATTGCAGCGGGTCGCGCTCGGCCGCGCCATCGTCAGGCAGCCCAAGGCGTTTCTGCTTGACGAACCATTATCGAATCTGGATGCGGCGCTACAGGCCCAGATGAGGCTGGAGTTGGTTCGGCTGCACCGCGAACTGAACACGACCATGATCTACGTGACTCACGATCAGATCGAAGCCATGACTATGGCGGATAGAATTGTCGTCTTGAATGACGGGAGAGTCGAGCAAGTAGGATTTCCTCTGGAGCTGTACCATCATCCCGCGTCCCTCTTCGTGGCTGGATTTATCGGCGCTCCCAAGATGAACTTCCTGGACGTCGAGGTCAAAGCTGCCACCGAACACTCCCTGATCTTGAGTTTGTTTAATGGCGCCAGCGTCGCCGTACCGGCTCCGGCAATGAGCGCCGAACTGGGAGAGAAGCTCAAACTGGGCATCCGCCCGGAGCACGTAGCGCCGGCCGAGGACGGAGAGTTGCAGGGTGAGACCGAAGCGTTGGAGCGCTTGGGGCCGCGCACGTATCTCCACGCCCGTCTTGCGGACGGGAGCAGGTTCGTGATCGAGACCGCGGGCGATACCAGCGTTCGCGTGGGCGATCGGCTGGGGCTTCGCATCCGCGCCGGCGCAAGTCACCTTTTCAACTCGTCCGGAAAGTCCCTCACGCGAGGAGGCGCCCGCTACGCCCTCGGGCATCACCAAGCCGTGTAGCCGCCGTCGACGCTCAGCACCGCTCCCGTGATATAGCTGGCTGCGTCGCTCGCCAGGAACAGGACCGCGGACGCGACTTCGCACGGCTCACCGCAGCGACCCATGGGCGTCATTTCCAACCAGCAGGCGTTCCATTCAACGTTGGTCCGTCCGCGCAGCGTCATTTCCGTGTTGATGTAGCCAGGCGCCACCGCATTGACTCGAATCCCGGACTTTGCCCACTCGCACGCCAGGGACTTGGTAAGCATGTGCACTGCCGCCTTACTGGCGTTGTAGACGGATTGCGGCTGCGGCTTATTCACAATCAACCCGGACATAGACCCGAGATTGACGATACTGCCCCCGCCCGCGGCGAGCATGTGCCGGCCGAAAGCGCGGCAGCAGAACATGACACCGTCCAAATTGATGCGCATCAGCCTGTAATAGTCGTCATCCGAGTAGGTTTCGGCTGGGATATTGTCGGCGTGTCCGGCGTTGTTCACCAGGATGTCAACCTTGCCATACTTCGCATGAATGGCATTGGCCGCACGGCCGACGGCCGCGGAATCGGTAACGTCGAGAGGGTGGAAGTCGGCCCGGCGGCCCGCTTGGATCAACTGCTGCGCCGCTTCCCGGCCGGCCTGTTCGACGATCTCGGCGATGACGACCGTTGCTCCCGCCTCGGTGAGAGCGCGGGCGATCTCCAGACCAATGCCCCGGCCGGCTCCGGTGACGACGGCGACCCGGTCCTGTAAGCTGATTTTTTCCAAATACATGAATGGCCCCTTCCCGAAACATAATAACTCGCCGGCGCCGGCTTCACGCAGTGAACTCACCGTCTTCTGGTACCCTGAAACCTGGGAGCCAGCCATGGAAGCGTTCCATTTTCACGTATTCGTTTGCGATCAGAAGAAGCCCGAGGGCGCGCCCAGTTGCTGCGCCCGGGGATCGGAAGAGACCGTCGAGGCCCTGCGGCGGGAGATCCTGGCTCGCGGCCTCGAAGACGAAGTACAGGTGACCACTTGCGGATCGCTCGGCCTGTGCGAGTGGGGTCCCAACATGATCGTGTATCCGGAGGGCGTGTGGTACACCGGAGTGTCCGCCGCGGATGTACCGGAAATTGTCCGGTCGCATTTCGAGCAGAACACGCCGGTGGAGCGCCTGGTACGAAACGACGAGGCGGAGGTGCGGGCTGAGATCCTCTCGAACCGCGCGAAAAGACTCGCCGCGGCCCGCGCCCGGGAGCGCGCTTGACCGCTACCAGGGCTGTGGCGATGGGGCCGCTGGTCAGTAGTTCTCGCGCAGCCAATTCTTGAAGGCGTCGCGGTGCAGGATGATGCCCTTGCGCGAATACCGCAAGTAGCCCTGACGCCGGAATTGGTTCATGTAGTGCGTCACGATCTCGCGCGAGGTGCCCACGTACTGCGAAAGCAACTCATGCGTGAAAGGCGTCATGCGCACCGAGCCGTCGCTTTCCGCGACGCCCAAGCGCTCCGAGAACCGGATCAGCGAGCGCGCCAGGCGCCGGGCGATGTTGTCCACCGAGAAGCTCTCGATGCGGTGTGTGAATTCGAGCGTGCGCTGGACCAGGATCTGGAGCAGGGCCACGGCCAGGCGCGGCTTTCTGGCGATGATCTCTTCGATTTCAGAGGCGCTCCAGGTCATCAGCTTGGTGTTTTCCAGGGCTGTGGCCTGCTCGGGCCGTTGCGGCAGGCCCAGAAACGCCGATTCGCCGAAGAACTCATCGGGCTGGTAGATGTCCACCACCACCTGGTGGCCGTCGTCGGCCAGGCGCGACACCTTCACCTTTCCATCGATCACCAGATAGATCGAGGTGCAGGGTTGCTGCTGATCGTAAATAACCTGGCCTCTGCGGTACTCCAGGATGCTGGAGCAGGGCAGATGGGCCAACGGGTCCTCCAGCGGTTTCAACGAGGTTTGCAGAAGACTAGTCGACGCCATTCTCCTCCCTGACGGCTCCCCTACGCCACCTACGGCCGCCGCGCACGATCGACGGCAACAACAGCGCCGCGTTTCCGGCGCAGCACTACGGGCGCCACTTCATATTATTTCTATTACAACACAAGAGCTACGCGCAAGTTGCTCGGGAATCTGTGAATTTCGTCGTCTTATATGATGGAGGAGTGCTCGCCGTCTGGCGATATTCGCTGGCAATTGCGGCGGTTTCCGCGCTGGTCTCGGCGGAATGGTACGCCGCGCCTGCCGGAGTGCGCCCCGCGATGCGAAATGCCGGCGCTTCCATCCTGCCGGGCGGGCGCATCGTCGCGCCGGCCGGGGACCAATACTTCACCGGACCAGGCCCATTCGGCCTGGCGGTGAGCCCATCGGGCAAAGTCATGGCTACTGCGAGCGCCGGCCAGGACGCCAGTACTCCGATTGTGATGGAACGCCAGAAGGACGGCCGCTGGCAGTTGAGCCAACCGGCCGCGCTCGATTCGCCGGGGCAGTTCGACGTTTCGGATTGGCGCGGCGTGTCCCGGGGGCTGGTGTTTTCGGGCGAGCACTCCGTGTTCGCCTCGGAAGGAGCGTCCGGACGCATCAGTCTGGTCGACTGGAGCGCCGGACGGCTGCGCAGCATCGACTTGAATCAAGGCGGCGCCAACCGCGGTTACGCCGGCGACCTGGCTTTTGACGCCGCCAGCGGCCTGCTTTATGCGGCCGATCAAGCCAACGCCCGCGTGGCGGTCATTGAGGCCCGCTCGCGGCAGGTGATCGCCTGGGCGCCCTTAGCGGGGGCCCCGTTCGCGCTGGCGCTCTCGCCGGATCGGCGCAAACTGTACGCCGCGATCGCCGGGGAATCGGGATCCCTCTCGGTGGTGGACGTCTCCGACCCTTCCGCTCCCAAAGTGGAAGCGTCCATCGCCACCGGATCGGCCGATCCGTCCGGCGTGGCCGCGGCGGGCAGCCAGGTTTTCGTCGCCAATTCGGACGCCGATTCCATCACGGTAATCGATGGCGCGACGAACCGCGTGGAGGCGGAGATCCCCATCCGGATTCCGGGCCTCGAACAGCTCCGTGGCGTGCGGCCGGCGGGCATGGCTTACCACCAACCGTCCGGGCTCTTACTGGTGGCGGAGGCCGGCATCAATGCCGTCGGCGCCATTGACGTGCGCGAGCGCCGCGTGCTCGGCCATATCCCGGTGGGCTGGTTCCCCACCAGGGTGACCGTCGACCGCGACACGGTCCTTGTAGCCAACGCTAAGGGACAGGGCCCCAACGCTCCGTTCGGCGGCAGCCAGTGGCTCCAGGGATCCCTTTCGGTGTTTCCGGTCCCCAAGGCGGACGAACTCCCGGCGCGGACCGCCTTCGTCATGGAAGCCAACGGCTTCGGGCCGCACGCCGCCGCTCCGCAACCGCTGCCCGCAGGCGTTCGTTACGTCGCGCTGATTGTCAAGGAAGGCCGCACCTACGACGAAATGCTGGGCGACATTCCGGGAGCGTCCAACGGGCCGGCCATGGGGAGCCCCGGGTTGGCGCGGTTCGGAATGCGCGGTTACGTGGATGGCCAGCGGCAGCGGCTCAGCATCAAGGACGTCGGCGTCACCCCAAACCATCACGCCATCGCGAGCCAGTGGACCTTCGGCGACAACTTCTACGCGGATTCGCCTTCCTGGCCGGCCGCCCTGGAATACGTGGCGCGGAAGGGCGCAACCGTGGCGGCCTTCGGCGTCCAGCCGCGCGCCGACACAAGCATACGGGATCAGGACCGGGCCTCGCAGTTTATTCGCGAGATCCAGGAGCGCTACGTCAAGACCGGCGCGGAGCTGCCCCGGCTGCTCTTCATTCACCTGCCCAACGATTACATGGCGGCCGCCCGTCCCGGCGACGGTTATCCCTACCAGGAATCGTTCCTCGCGGATAACGATCTGGCGCTGGGACGCATCGTCGAGTTTCTCTCCCGCACGAAATGGTGGGGCCAAATGGCGGTATTCGCGACCGAGGACGATACCAGGGGCGGGGTGGATCACATCGACGCGCGCCGGACGGTCCTGTTGTGCGCCGGTCCGTGGTGCAAACGCAATTTCGTGACGCACACCAACACCGGTTTTCCGGGCCTGCTCAAGACCATTTTCCGGTTGCTGCACGTGCCGCCCATGAGCCTTGAGGATGCCGCCGCGGCCGACTTGGCCGATTGCTTCGCCACGAAGGCGGACCCCGCGCCCTACCACGCACTCCCCGTGGACAAGCGCATTTTCGATCCTGCCGAAGCGAGCGAATCGCCTTCACCGGCGGCTCCCTGAGAAGCAGTTGCCCAGGCGAGTGGGGTAGGCGCTTCCGCCTGCCACCCGATTGATTCACGGCCTCCGACGCGGCGCCCTCTGGGCCCGGCTCCGAATCGGGGCGGGAGAGCATTTTCTAATCCAAGGATGAGCCTGGAGGAAAGCATAGGTTTGGCTCTGGTT
>OBLW0100002632.1_pt1 | contig 14439 bp, 15 predicted proteins | sample 1520161 | NCBI WGS metagenome assembly OBLW01 (sample SAMEA3539309, study PRJEB22396) | soil metagenome | biome: tundra; feature: field; material: soil | place: USA | collected 2010-05 | depth 0.15 m
TCGTTGTCATCCGCCACCCTGCCTCCCCCGAGCGTGATGTCGCATTCGTCGGGGGTGTTGGCGGCCACGCTGTTTGCACATGAGCCGGCAACGTTCGGTGAGCACGGCTCGGCAGGCCTCTATGACCATGGCGGTCCTCTCGCCGCGTCCATGAGCACGATCAGTCCCGGGTGAGCTCGGCGGCGGCCTTCTTCGCACAGGCGTCGTCGACGAGGTCCTTGTTGTCTGAGGCAGCGGCGATGAGCGCCGCGGTGGCGGCGTTGTTGAGCGCCCGGGGAAGTCCGTTAGAGACACGGTGAAGGCGTGCGACGGCGTCATCGGCGAAGAGAGGCTCCTCTCTCCCCGCCAGTTTCAGGTGGTGGCGGAGGTAGGCGGCCGACTCACCGAGGTCCATCGCCTTTATGGAAAAGCGCGTAGCGATCCTTTGGTCCAAGGCGGCGAAGATCCCCATGCGCAGCTGACGGTTGAGCGTCGGCTGGCCGACCAGGATGCCGGCGAAGGGCGAAGCCGAGTCCATCTCGGAGTTCGTGAGGAGTCTGAGCTCTTCGAGCTGGGCAGGCTCCAAGAGATGGGCCTCGTCGACGATGAGCACGACCCGGCGGTGCCGCTCGGCCGCCTCGGCGGCCAACAGGTCGGCCGCCTGCACCATGAGCTCGGCCTTCAAGTACCTCGGCTCGGCACCGAGTGATCTCACGATCGTGACATAGAGCCCCCTCGTGCCAAAGGCCGGGTTGGCGATGTAGATGACCTGGTGACGCGTCGGGTCGAGCGAGGAGACGGCCGCTCTCACCGAGACTGTCTTCCCGGCGCCGACGTCACCTGTGACCACGCCTATGGCCGACTCGACGATGCAGAAGTTGATGCGGGCGACGGCTTCTTGGTGCGCCTGGCGGATGAACAGGTCCTTGGCGGCGATGGACTTGCCGAAAGGGGTCCGGTCGAGACCGAAGTGGGCGACCCACGGTGCCCGGCTCACGAGCTCTGCTCCTCGTGCTCGTCTTGGAACATGGCGAGCTGGGCGAAGTCGATCTTCTGCCCGGTGCCGGCGGACTCCTCATGGGCGGTTGCCACCATGTCGAGGTAGTCGATCCCCGTCGGGACCGGTTTGGCCCGTGCCGCCTGGGGAACGGCGCGGTGGGTGTGGCGGCGCGTGACGAACGGCGTCGCCACGCCGGCCTTGGTGCCGTTCAGGTAGACGTCGATTCTCGAGAGGTCCTCGGGGTCGTATCTGAGCTCGACGCGCCGCCCGACGAGGGCTGGGTCGACGCCATAGGAGTTGCCCTCGAGGGGGATTGTCGCCGTGCGGGTCACCCTTCTCGTCACCGACCACCTGAAGGCCTCTCTCAACTGGTCGGGGTCGACCTGGCGGTGGGGACCGGTCCGCTCGAAGCGGTCGATCGGCGCCTCGTTGGTCTCCGCGTGTACGCGACGGTTGGCCACCTGCTCGGCCCAGGCGAAGAACAGGTCGTTCAGCTCCTCGAGCGAGGAGATGCCCTGATGGGTCGCCTCGGACAAGAAGGCCTCCCGGATGTAGCGGTTGAGTCGTTCCTGCTTGCCGCGGCCTTCTGGCGAATAGGGCTTGGAGTGCACGAGGCGGACTCCGAGCACAGCACATGTCCGTGACAGCCAGGCGTTGGAGAAAGGCGCCCCGTTATCGGCATACAGGACATCGGGCACACCTCGACGTGTGATGGCCCTGCGCAACAATTCCTGGCAGGCCCGGGCGTTCTCGTGGGCGAAGAACCGCCCGTCGACCAAGAGACGCGAGTGGTCGTCGACGATCAGGAACAGCTTGGCGCGGACCGAGGCGTCGATCTTGGGGAACGGGACCCACGGTCCGACGAGCACGTCTGTGATCCACCTCTCGTTAGGGCGGTCGGCCTCGTAGCGGCCGAACACCGTCGGCTCGGCTTCGAGTGCTTCGCGATGAAGGCCCCGCCGTCGCAACTGGCCGCGGATGGTCCGCTCGGCGACTTTGATGCCGTGGCGGTAATAGAGGATCGAGGCGATCTGGGCAGCCGAGCGGCTCGGGATCTCGAGGCGGAGGGCAGCGGCCTCACCGAACAGCTCCGGATGTGCGCGCACCGCTCCGGTGTCGGCGCGTTGTGTGGGCTTCAAGGCATCGAGGCCTCCGAAGCGCCAGGCGCGTATCCAGCGGTCGATCGTTGCGCGTGAGTAGCGATGATCCGACCCATCGGGACCCGCGTGGGCGCGAGAAGCGATCTGGCGCACGAGCGCCCCGCGCTCGGCGGGGCTCAACCGGTCGCTCGTCGCCTCGGCGATCACCGCCCAGCGATGAAGTGCCACCTGTTCTTGATGGTCAGTTTCCATGTCATTGCTCCGTTCTCCTCATAACGATGGGACCGGAGGCATGAAACGCCGTTTGCCGACGACGAGGTAGGGGGAATCGGTGTTGGTGGCGATCAGCCTCCCGCCGCTCACCGAAGAGACGAAGCGCCACAGTCCGATCGAGGCCCATCCCGGCAGGGCGCTCGCGGCCGCGAAGGCGGCTCTGATCGCTGAGATCGCGTAACGGGCCGGTTCGGCGAAGGGCGCGATCGCCTCGCCACCGAGCTCGACGCAAAGCGCCGCGAACGAGACGCCGATGCGCACCGCCCGGTCAAAGAACCGCCGCAGCCAACTGCGCGCCGTCGTGTGAAAGACATCGGCGCGTGCTGCCGCCGGTCGCATACCGCCCGGGCCGTCGACCACTTCTTCAAGCACGGTGCCGATCGTCTCGGCCACATCGAGACGGCCGGCGAGCACGAAACAAGGCAGCAGGACGTGGGTGATCCCACAACCTCGACAGCGCAGTCTCGGCACGAAGATCTTGTGGCACAGACCGGCCTCGCGCACAGGGCGGCGGTATCCCGACCAGAACGTCATCGGACACGAGCACGACGGACAATCCGGTCGCGGGAACTCGATCTCTCGGCCGCCAGCCACGTAGGCGTCGACGGACAAGGGGCAGGGCCATACGATGGTCACGGGCGTTACACCGCCTTGGACCCCTCCCGACTTCAGCCACCAAACTGCGCGGGAGGGGTCCCTCGCGTTCAGGAACGCCTCATCCTCGCGAGATCGTCGGCGCGTCGGCCAATGCAAGCGTCGTCAAAGAGCACGGCCGAAAGACGCGTTCGAATGCTCAGGCAGTCAGGCCGTCAACACTAGTCGGGCTTGAGCTACGAGCGCAGGTGCCTGTTCGCTGACTTGAACCACGAAGGCTCCCGCTTCCTCGAGCGACATCTCGAGATCGAGGTAGTCCTGCTCGTCAGGCATCAGGGTGCCCGCCACGTCGCGCGCCTTGAGTGTCGCGTATGCGTCACCGCGGCTGCCCGACTCGTGCCAACCGACGCCCAGGAGCCACACGACGTCGCTGTCTTCGTCATGCCAGGTCAAGCCCCGCCATCGGCCGTAGTGCAGGTTGTAGACACTCGCCGCTGTAGCCGGCAGGTTCGTCAGTTCCTGACCCCGGGGACTCTGCGACCGTCGTTCGACGAAGGCCGTGACGAAGACGTGTGCCCCCCGATAGTCCGTGGCTGGTCGGCCGGCGTACTGCTCGATCGACAGATCAAGGTCTTCGAGGGCTCGACGCGTGAGACGAAGCTGCACCGCGTGACGCTAACGCCCCGGTGACTCAGCGCTGATCTACGTCTCTTGCCGCAGTGCCTTGACCGAATCCGCCCGGCGCTTGGCCCGCTGCGCGGACTGTTCGTACAGACGAGAGGCGACCTGGTCGAGATCACCGGTCGAGAAAGCCTTCCGGGCTTGTTCGAACTCGGTGACGAACTCAGGACTCTGGCGGAATGAGTGCCACGCGCGTTCCAAGAGCTCCGAGGCGTTGCACCCGAACAGGCGTGCGGCGGTATGAACCTCGTCGTGCACTGCTTCGGGGACTCGGACTGGGTTCGTCGCCATGAGCATCTCCTACCGTTACGCTGTAACACTGTAGCGGCTATCGCAGACCTGTCAACCCCCGGCTGATGCTCGTGAGTCTGGATAGCCTGGATCCGCCAGTGCCTCTTTATTAGAGGCGCGCGACAAGGTCCGCCTCCGGAAGGAAGGCGGAGACGATGGATCTCAACGCGGGGCACGTGGATTACTCCCGCCGAGGTACGAGGCCTCGCGCCCCGGTCAGCGGCACGAGCGAAGTGTCTTCGATTGGGAGGACACGTGCTGTTCGACGGCGCTCGTCCTCCACGAACGTCTTGCTCACCATCTCAGAGGTGGCGGACCTCCTTGGCGTCCACCGGTCGACCCTTTATCGGACGATCGGGCGTGCGGGCCTGCCGCTGCCGATAATCCGCGTCGGGGCCACGATGCGAGTTCCTCGGGTCGCCGTCGAGCGGATGCTGGGCGGCGAGCTGCCGACTGCGCCCGTGCCGCTGGTCGCCTTGCCAACCCTGAACGATCTCGTCGAGCCGGCTTCCTACTGTTCCGGCTGCGGATCGCCCCTTCCGGTGAGCAAGCGGCCGATGTGCTCTGCCGCTCGCCGGTCCTCCTCACCGACGGCGGCGGTGTAGTGCCGCGCCATATGGGCAGTCGACCAGCCAAGTCGGGACTGCTTCTGGCGCTCGGAGATCACGGCGTCGATCGCCGTGGCTTGGAAATGTCTCAACGAGTGCAGATGCAGCTCGGACGCCACGCCAGCCGCCTTGCGAGCCTTGGCAAAGGCATGCGAGAGCGTGTCGGGGTGCATGGGTGCGGTGCCGCCCGGCTCCATCGACAAGATGAAGCCGCTCTCGAGGAGTCGGACTTCGGCGATCCGAGCGAGCTCTGCTTGCGCGATGCGGAGCTGTTCGAGCACTTCCAAGGTCCCGGCGTCGATCGCAATCCGGCGGATGCTCGCCCTCGTCTTCGGAGCCTTCGACGCCGCGCCTTCGGGAGCGGCGATGACGGACTCGTTGATGGAGAGCGTCGCTTCCGCCACATCGAGGCCCCTCCAGCGAAGCGCGCACGCCTCTCCCCGTCTCATACCGGTGGCGGCAATGACGACCAGTCCAGACCGGTATCGGATGTCGAGGGATTCGGCTGCGCGCAGTATCGCAAGTACCTCGTCCAGCGTCGGTGCACGTACCGGCTCGGGCAACTCGGCACGGGTGAAGACCGGAAGCTCGGTGTCGGCCACAGGGTTGGACATCGTGTTCCCGCTCCACTTGCGCGCCAAACGGCAGGCCCGGTGGAGGACGGAGCGCGAGTACCGGATGGTCTCGCGTCCGACCCCGTCCGCCTTCAGCTTCCGGAAGAACCGCTCGACGTCATAGGGCCCGACCGACTCGATCCGCCGACAGCCGATCGTGTCACGGATGTGGACACGCCAGATGCTCTCGTAGCGTTGGGCAGTGGTGGGGCTCAGATCCTGCCAGCCGTTCTCCCGCCAGCCGGCGATGGCGTCGTTGAACGTGGTCGTTGGGCCCCACTGGCGCTGGGCGTCGTCAGGTACTCGAGCAGGCGCCTGGTCCTGCTTCACGATCAGCCGCGCGAGCTCCTTCTCAGCCGCTCGCCGCGACCCACGGAACAGGCGGCTCTGGTGGCGGACATGCCCCGAGCCGTCACGGCCGAGGAACACTCGGAGCTCCCAGGCGTCGGGACCTCGATCTGGACGAGCGCGCATGCTCCCGGACATCGGCTATCTCTCCCAATCCTGTCCCCGCGGATGTTGGGACAACTGTTGGGACAAAGCCTAGTCGAGAGGTGGTCGCCAAGGCTCCAACGCGTCTACAAGGGCTTATTCGGAGCCCGAGATGGGATTCGAACCCATGACCTGCGCATTACGAGTGCGCTGCTCTACCACTGAGCTACCCGGGCGGTTGTCTCCATCGCCTAGCGCCGGGGTCTGCTGTGGCGCACCGGCCCTGGCCTGGTCATCGTAGGCGAAAGGCCGACCAGCGGGACACTGGGCTACTGACCGGCTCTGGTCGTTGCGGATGGTCAGAGCGCCCGGCGCCGGTAGCGGCGGACGGACACAGGAGCAAGCACCGCGAGGATTCCGAGCGACCACACAACCGCCCAGAAGACCGTTGAGCTCATGCGGCCTGTGCTGGCGACGCTCGTGAAAGGTGGGAAGACCAGGTCCGGCTTGGCCACTCCCGACATGAGATCGCGGGCCGCGTTGACGACGATGGACACCGGCTGATGCTGGGCGAAGCCCTGCAACCAGCCCGGCATCGTCTGCAACGGAACGAAGGCCGAGGACGCGAAGGTGAGCGGGAACAGCACGGGGAACGACATCAGCTGTGCCGTCTCGCTGTTGGGTGCGGAGAGGCCGACGAAGGCGAATCCCCAGCTGAGCGCGTAGGCGAACAACAGGAGGAGCAGAATCCCGGCGAGGTACTCTCCGACATTGCTCCCGATGCGGTAGCCCACGGCGTACCCGACAGCGGTCATCAGGGCCATCACGAACAGGTTGCGGCACAGGTCGGCTGTCGTCCGGCCGGCGAGCACTGCCCAGCGTGACATGGGGAGCGCTCGGAACCGCTCGATGAGGCCCTTCTGCAAGTCTTCGGCAAGACCGATAGAGGTGCCGATCGATCCGAAGGCGACTGTCTGGACGAAGATGCCCGGCATGAGGAACTGCACGTAGTGGTACCCCGGCGTCGGGATCGCACCCCCGAATACGTACCGGAACAACAGGACGAACATGATCGGCTGCACGCTGGAGAAGAAGATCGCGTCGGGCACACGCGTGTAGGCGATGAGATTGCGCTTGGTCATCGTCACCATGTCGGCGACGGCCCAATAAAGCCGCCCACCCGAGGTTGGCGAGTCGACAGAGGGTTGTGGCACGGGAATCGTTGTGGTGGCCATCAGCTTCGCCCTCTCCTGTCTTTCTGTCCGCGTTCGTCCGGGCTCGGAGAATCCTGTGCCTGCTCGCCCGGTCCTACTTCGACCCGGTGTCCAGTGAGCGCAAGGAACACGTCATCGAGACTCGGCTCACGCAGCGCGAGTGTGGTCGGGGCGATCCCCTCGGCCTCGAGAATCCTCAGCGCCTCGGTGACGACGCGAGGACCGTCGTTCACGTTGACCTCCACCGTTCGGCCGTATACGACGGGAGGCTTTTCGTTCACCGTCTTGAGCGCTTCCGCGGCGCGAAGCGCGGTTCTCTCGTCGGCAAGACCGAGGTCGAGGACCGTCGCGCCCATGCTCGCCTTCAAGGTGGCCGGCGTCCCCTCCGCGATCACCTTGCCGTGGTTGATCACGACCAGCTGCTCGGCAAGCCTGTCAGCCTCCTCGAGGTACTGAGTCGTGAGGAGCACGGTCGTCCCCTCCGTGGCGAGGCCTTCGATCATGGCCCACACATCAGAGCGGCTCGCAGGGTCCAAGCCTGTCGTCGGCTCGTCGAGAAACAACACTCTTGGATGTGCGACGAGTGAAGCGGCCACGTCCAGGCGTCTGCGCATTCCTCCGGAGTACGTCTTGGTCGGACGGTCCGCCGCGTCGGTGAGGCCGAACTGCTCGAGAAGCGACGACGAGCGCTCTTTGAGCTGAGGTTTGGACATGTGGTTGAGCCGCCCGACCATCCACAGGTTCTCCGCGCCGGTCAGGTTCTCGTCGACCGCAGCGAATTGACCGGCGAGCCCTATCAGGGTGCGAACCTTCGCAGGCTCCGTCATGACGTCGTGACCGAGAACGCGAGCAACCCCGCTGTCGGCCCCGAGCACGGTCGTGAGGATCCGGAGGATTGTGGTCTTGCCGGCTCCGTTCGGGCCGAGCAGGCCGAATATCGTGCCGGTCTCCACTCCGAAGCTGACACCGTCGAGAGCCCGCACGGTGTTGCCAAAGGTCTTGTGCAGATCCTCCAGCTGAATGGCGAGCGTCATGCGGATCTCCTCGCTGATGCACTCACCGCGATAGCGGCGAAGGACGGCTAAGAAGCTGTATTATTTAGCTGTCAGATATCTTAGTAGCTAAGGTAGATCATGGGGAACGAAGAACGCAAGCGCAGTCTCGAGGAGCTGCCCCGGGCGCTCCGGGCATTCCTGTCCGCGTCGGATGCCTTCGACGAGGCGTTGGGCAATGTCCTCGGGTTGAACGCTACCGACGTCCGGTGCGTCGACCTTCTCGACCAATACGGCACCATGACGGCAGGTGCTCTCGCGAGCGTGGCAGGGCTCAGCACCGGTGCCGTGACGTTCCTGCTCGACCGCCTCGAGCGCGCTGGGTTCGTACGACGGCTCCGGGACGTCGAGGACCGCCGGCGGGTGCACGTTGAGCTCGTCCCGTTCGCCAGGACTCGGATCTCCGAGCTGCACACAGGTCTCGCTGAAGCATGGCGGACGTCCGCGCAGCAGTTCTCGTTGTCCGATCTCCAGAGCATCATCGCGTTCCTGCAAGAAGGGGCGAAGCTCTACGAGGCACAAGTTCCTGTCTTGTGCTCGCAGGTCCCGGCAGGGACCGTTTCACCTACGTCCGCCGGCAGAGCGGCCATCAAAGCGGCGGTGAAGGCGCAGGCGAAGGCCGAGGCTATGGAGAAGCTCGAGCAGACGGCCCGTAAGCTCCAGGCGAAGGCGAACGAGCTCCATCACAAAGCGGGACGGCTCTAGTCAGGTCGACCAACGCCGTCGGACGCGCTCAAGAGTTGAGTGGCCGTCCGGCTGCCAGATTGGCGAGCAGGGCGACGAGCTCGGCACGGGGAACCTTGCCGAGCACTTCACCCAAGATGTTGCCGCCTGCGCTGACGAAGACGGTGGCCGGCAGGTCGCCGACGCCGAAACGGGTCGCCAAGGAGATGCTCGCGATGCCGGGTGCCTCCGCGACGGGATACTCAGCCCCGGCCCGACGCACCATGTCCAGAGCCGCCGCAGGCGACGGGTCATTGAAGTCGACCCCGAGGAAGTGGATCCTTGTCCGTTCCTTGTCGGCAACCGAGGCGAATGTCCCGAGCTCGGCCTGGCAAGCGACGCAGGTTGACTGGAACCAGTTGACCACCGCCGGACCGTTGCCGAGCAGCGCCGAGGTGACCCTCGCTCCACTCCCGAGGCGTGCGAGATCGAAGCCTGGAACTTTGGCCGGCGACGCGTAGAGGACGAGGTTCGCATACTTCGGCGTCGGGGCCTCCCGGGAGACAACCGTTGCGTACGCGACGAAGCCGGCACCGGCCAGCACCAACGCGGCCAGACCGGCTGCCGCTGCATGCCTACGCCGCCGCGCGACATTCTCGGGCCGGAGCCGGGCTGATCGGTCAGCGGCCCGGTCACCGGGCGTTTCCTCACCTCCGGGTCGACCCTGACGGCCCATCGCCGCATGGTACTTCCGCAGCTGGCGCCGCCGGCATTCGGGATCTGAGCTCCGCGACCTCTTAATGTGGCATTGCCGCCATCCAAAGAGGCGGGCCGGGGGGAGGAGAGAGGAGGCAAGCGATGAGCGTATTGGCCGTCGACGTGGGGACGAGTGGCGTCCGTGCTGCCGTCGTGCGGCCCGATTCCTCGGTCGAGCGCGTCCATCAGCTTCAGGTGCTGCCGAGCTCGCCCTCACAAGGCTTTGTGGAGTTCGACGCGGCCGAGATCGCTCGCGCCGTTCTCGAGGTGTCGACGGCGGCACTCGCCGGAGGCGGAAGCGTCGACGCGGTGGGAATCAGCAGCCAGCGGGCGTCGACGGTTGTCTGGGACCGCGTGACGGGCGACCCGGTCGGGCCCGGCATCGGGTGGCAGGACCTCCGCACTGTGGGATATTGCCTAGCGCTCCAGGCACAGGGGATCCGCCTCGCACCCAACCAGAGCGCGACCAAGCTGGCCGTGCTTCTCGACATCGCCGATCCAGACCGGTCGCGCGACCTGTGCGCGGGGACCGTCGACACCTGGGTCGCCTGGACGCTGTCGCGAGGCAGCCTGCATGTATCGGACCGGAGCAACCTAGCGGTCACCGGCCTGCTCGACGGCAATGCCGCGGAGTGGGACGAGGCGGTGCTCGAGGCGCTGCGCATCCCACACGGGGTCCTTCCGCGCCCCGTGGACTCCCTCGGCGCGCTTGGCGAAGCGAGCGCGTTGCCGGGCGCACCCCTGATCGCCGGCCTGGCCGGCGACCAGCAGGCCTCGCTCGTTGGTCAGGGCTGTGTCCGGCCCGGACTTGCCAAAGCCACGTTCGGCACGGGCGCGATGCTCGACCTGTGCGTCGGCGACAAGCGACCGGCCTTCCCTCGGCGCGGGCCGGGAGGGACCTTCCCGATCGTGGCGTGGAGTCGGGCCGGCAGCATCACTTGGGGAATCGAGGCCATCATGATGTCAGCCGGCAGCTGCGTCGAGTGGTTGCGAGACGACCTCGGAATTGTGTCGTCGGTCGCCGAGTCGGACGGGCTGGCGGCCTCGTGCGCCGACTCGGGTGGGGTCTGGTTCGTGCCGGCGCTCCTCGGTCTCGGCACCCCGGTGTGGGACTACGGTGCCCGGGGCACGCTGCTGGGGCTCACGCGGGGATCGGGGAGAGCCGAAGTCGCGCGCGCAGTCCTGGAGGGGATAGCGCACCGCGGCGCTGACCTTCTCGAGGCGGCAGAGACAGACTCAGGCCTTTCGATCGGGTCCCTCCGCGTCGACGGAGGCATGAGCGCGAACCGAACGTTCACACAGGCGCTCGCGAACGCCATTGGCCGTCCGGTCGAGACCTCCGCCGTTACCGAGGCGACAACGATCGGCGCCGCATACCTCGCCGGAGTCGCGGTCGGTACCTGGGCGAGCCTCGAAGAAGCGGCGGCCGAACTACAGCCCAGGTCCGTGATCGAGCCCACGCGTCGCGTCAACCGCCAGCGCTGGCTCGAGGCCCGCGACCGAGCGCTGCGGACAGTTCCCGAGCTGTCCGACCTGGACTTCTGAATCACTGCGCCACAGGCCGCCTCGAAGCGGTCGCCCGCCTCAGCCGACTCAGCTGAGGGCGGTCTCCGCCGTTGGGCCGGCGTTGTCAGGCCCGGGCCCGATCCGTGGTGCCGTGTCGCTGGCCGGCGCAGCCCCGTTTCCTGACGGAACCCCGAATTGTGCGGCGGCCTCGATGTTCGGCACAGTTCCGACCGGTACTGAAGCTCTGGCGTGGGCCTTGGCGCGTGCCGCGCCCTTGCGCTGTTTCCGGCGTTCGTTCCGCACTCCAGGGCGGAACAAGGTGAACAGCAGCAGACCCAAGACGATCGCAGCGAACGGGATGATGGCGTTGGACTCCGGCGCGAACAGCGGGAACAGCACGAAACCGGACAGCGCCGCGGTCCAGGTCCACAAGATCACAACCGTGCGGCGAGGCCCGTGCCCGAGCCGCACGAGCCGGTGGTGAACATGGTCGGTGTCCGGGGTGTCGATCCCTGTGCCCTTGGCCATTCGCCGGATGTACGCGAAGGCCATGTCGGAGATCGGGACCCCGAGGATGAACAGTGGGAGGAACAGTGGTGCGTAGAAGAAGTATGTCTGTCCGCTCACACCCTCGGTTCGGCCTCCGATCTCCATCGTGGCGGCAGCCATCAACAGCCCGAGGAACAGTGCACCGGCATCACCCATGAACACCCTTGCCGGATTGAAGTTGTGCGGGAGGAATCCGAGGCAGATCCCGCAGGTGATCACGGCGATGAGCGGTCCGAGGTTGGTGGCCTGCAGCGAACCCAGTTCCACGAGCCGCAGGCCGTAGACAGCGAGCGCGCCCGAGGCGATGGCGACGATGCCGGCCGCGAGCCCATCGAGGCCGTCGATGAGGTTGATCGCGTTCGTGATGCCGATCACCCAGAGGGCCGTGATCAACGGAGTGAGGTCCGAGGAGAGCACTACGGTGCCGGCGAGAGGGATCTTCAGCCAGAACATCGTGGCGCCGAGGAACACGAGGAACATCGCCGCGAGTACCTGGCCTGCCACCTTCGCCGGAGCGGAGATCTCACGGGCATCGTCGAGCAGCCCTACGCCGAGGATGACCGCGGCGCCGAGCACGACACCGAGAGGCTCAGAGGAACCTTGGAAGATCCCGTTCAGGTGCCCGACGTGGTCAGCGACGATCATCGCGGCGAGGAACGCGAGGAACATCGCGGGGCCGCCACCGTAGGGGATGCGATGATGGTGGAGGCGGCGCTCGTCCGGCTCGGCGACGAAGGATATGCGAGCAGCGAAGCGCCGGAGCGGGAATGTCAGCAAATAGCTGCACACCGCGGCAATTCCCCCGATGAGGGCATAGTCACCGACTGGTGGCACGACGAGCCCGCCCTTGGCTCAGACCACGACCGGCTGGGTCGTCGTCGTTGTGCTCTTGAGGATCGTGGCCAGGGGCACCGAGGAAGCCGGAGGGACGACGTGGACGGCCTCTCCCCACTTGCTCACGACGAGTTTCTCCGCGAAACGGGAGGCACTCGCCGTCGCAGGCATCACCCCGTTGAACGCGACCGGGAGCGACGCGGCCCCTTTGGTCACTTCGAGCTCAGCTGTCGCGTGATCCTTGGCTGTGATCCCTTCGCCTACCCAGGCGCCGGAGATCTCGACGACGCTTCGACCGCCGTCGATGGCGGTTCGTTCCCCGCTGATGGGCGGCGAGAGGGCGAGCTCCGACATCACCGAACCGACGGTGAGAGCCGCAGCAGTGCTCTCGTAGACCGAGTCGGCCGGCACGACCGAGACCCATTGGCCGGCGGCGGCGGAAGATTGCCGCGCCGTCAAGTTGATGAGCACTTCGATGGCAGCGGCGTCGCCCCGGAAGTACGCCGCGTGGCCGACCAGTTCGATGACCATCGTTGCCTTGACTCCCTGATACGAGACGACGATCGTCTGGGTTCCCGAGGTCTGGTTGACGTCGCCAACAATGGTGGTGGTCAGGCCGTTGCCGATCGACGTGCTGACGTAGTGCAGCGAGGGCCGCGATCCCCCGTGCCGGAGTGCCGCCTTCATCGCCTGAGTAGCCGTATTGCTGCTTCCGGTGACGGGCACGGCCGGGAGCGATGTTGTGGATGCCCTAGGGTGCGTCACGCTCGACGTCGTTGAGGTGGCCGGCGGCGTGCTGCTGCACGCGGATGCCCCGACGCCGACGGCGACCACACCGAAGGCGACAAGCAGCTTGCGCACGCTGAGAGGCTACCCCCGGGGGCCCGCAGGAGCCCTTGCGCCCTTGATTGACAGCTGGCCATCCGGTCACTACGAACGGACAATGGACGCGGCTCAGCTCAACCCGGCTCGCTTGCAGATGTGGTCGGCAATCGCGAGCGACGCCGTAGCGGCGGGAGAAGGAGCATTGCGAACGTCCAGGATGCTGCCCCTGGAGTCGAGCCAGAAATCGTCGACCAGTGACCCGTCACGAAGCATCGCCTGGGCTCGGATACCTGCCACGGACGGTTCCAAGTCGTCAGCGGTCAACTCCGGGACGTAGCGGCGAACCGCGGAGGCGAAGCCTCGTCGGCTCATCGCGTGCGAGATCTCTCGCACGCCCGCGCGCCAATTGGATCTTGCAAAATGGGGAAATCCCGGCCACGTAAGCGTCTCGCGAACGTCCTGCCAAGTGAAGGCCGATCTTGCATAGTTGTCGCGCGAGAAGCCGAGAAAGGCGTTCGGCCCGACGAGTACCTCATCGTTCACAGTCCTCGTCAAGTGGATTCCGAGAAACGGGTATCTGGGATCGGGCACTGGGTAGACGAGCCCTCGTACCAGGCGTTGAGCCGCAGGTCGCAGGCGATAGTACGACCCCCGGAACGGAACGATTCGAGGCTCCGCGTCAGCTCCGGACCGGAAGGCCAACCGGTCCGCTTGAAGGCCCGCGCAAACGATCGCGAAGTCGCAATCGAAGTACCCGCTATGGCCGCCGGCCAGCTCCAGACGGACGAGGCCATCCGCCCGAGGGAGAACGGACATCACTTCTGTTCCGAGCCAGAGTTGTCCCGAAGCGGCTACCTCCTCCGCAAGAGCGCGGGTGACGGCACCGAAATCGACCACGGCGGTCGAAGGAGAGTGGATGGCTCGTAGGCCGACGACGTGCGGTTCCAGCTCGCGCAACGCTGATCCCTCCACGAGGCGCAGCCCGGGCACGCCGTTGCTCAGACCGCGTTCGAACAGGTTCTGGAGTCTCGGCAGCTCTGAATCATCGACTGCGACGACCACCTTGCCGCAAGTATCGACCGGAATGGAGCGTTTCTCGCAATAGCTCTTCACGAGCTGGCCGCCCGATACGCAGAGCTCCGCCTTCAATGAGCCGGGCGCGTAGTAGAGGCCGGAGTGGATCACTCCGCTGTTGTGGCCGCTCTGATGGGAGCCGACCGCATTCTCCCTTTCGATCACCACGACGCTTGCCGATGGGTTCGCACCTAGCAGCTGTCGGGCTACGGCCAAGCCAACGATCCCGGCGCCGACGACTGCCAGCCGTCTCACCTTCGGAGGCCTCGGGAGTCGTTGCACGTCACGAACAAGTCATCTCCTGTGTAGACCCTCGATTTCGCTTGCGCCCAGTTGCTTCAGTGACCTCACGATTATGTCCCAGCTGTGCGGTCGCGCGTCACTCCCTTGGAGT
>OBLW0100002634.1_pt1 | contig 14434 bp, 12 predicted proteins | sample 1520161 | NCBI WGS metagenome assembly OBLW01 (sample SAMEA3539309, study PRJEB22396) | soil metagenome | biome: tundra; feature: field; material: soil | place: USA | collected 2010-05 | depth 0.15 m
ACGAAGAATCGCGAGGGCCGCGCGTCCAGCCGCGCCCCCAACGCCATTCCCAGGCCCAGCGACAGCCCCTGCCCGAGCGAGCCCGTGGAAGCTTCCAGGCTGGGGATGAACCGCATGTCCGGATGTCCCTGGAACACGCTGCCGAATCGCCGCAGCGTATTCAGCTTGTCCTTCGGCGCATCGGCGTACCCGCGCTCCGCCATCACGCTGTAGAGCACCGGCGCCGCATGCCCCTTGGACAGCATGAAGCGGTCGCGATCCTCCCACTTCGCCTTCGCCGGATCAATCCGCATGTGATTGAAGTACAGTTCGACTACGATCTCAACAGCCGAGAGCGATCCACCCGGATGCCCCGATTTGGCGGCAGTGATCATCTCGACGATGTCACGCCGTACCCGCTTGGCTATGTCTTGCAGTTCATCTATCTGCATATGCACCTGACTAATCTTATATCAGCGTGAATGTCGATCCAGGCTCCCGTTAGACGTCCGGCTTGGCTGGCTGGACATCGCTTTCCTGGCGCTGTGATGGCCGGACGGCCAGCGCTCATGTCGGCACGCAAGTCCGTGCTGGCTCGTGGTCCTGATTGCGTCCGACACGTTCTTGCGCCCTGTTTTCGCGGTTCTCAGCGAGGTGCGGTCGTGACGTTGATTGGCGTGAACGCGCGCGGCGCCGACGCTGTGAGCGCCACCGTGCTGCCTCCTTTTGACAGCCCCACGTTTGCGTGGGGATTCTTTGACGTCCAGCTCGGCTCGCTGGACGTCGGCCTTCTAAAGGCAGCAGAATGAGTGTGTTACGCGTAGATGGACTCCTCGCTGATTGGAGTCCCATCGGAGTCACGGATTTTGCAAGTTGTTTAGTTTCTTTTAGTTGCGGTCGCGACTGCCTGCTTGGGAAAACGCTCCAACATCGTTTCCTGAACATCACCGCGTTTCCTGAGCGTCACCAGAGTGCACGCCGTTTCCCCAGTATCCGCGAAATGGCCGCGAATGGAGTCACAACGGAGTCACCGCATATCCGCGACGGCACTGCGCCGGTACCGCCTCGACAGCAGGAACAGCGGCCGCTAGAACGTGTCCTGTTTTCTGGGAGCAGACTGCTCATGCGTGAGTTCCGAGGTCCGCCACACATTTACACACCACGTTATCGTGGGTGCCGAAATGAGGGATATGCCATCAATACCCAGGGGTACGTCGCTTGACGTCCGGCGTATATTGTGGCACGATTACGGAGGTATTTATCCGAAAACGGACGGGTATAAGGCAAAGGCGGGCACCTACCCGATGTGAACTCCCCCACGGGGCAACCCGGCCGAAGAAGGTAAATATCGCGGAGGGACTCTGAGCCGCTCAAACCTAACCGTCAGCACACCGATTGCGTCACCACCGGCGCAACACCTCATTCCTGCACCCATCCCGCTCTCATCGGAGCTGCTCTCCCTGGTGCAGCACGTGGAACTCAACCGCGCAGGGTGGTGGGAGCGCACGGTACAGCGCCTCATCATCACAAGCGTCTGGTTACACGGCGGCACGCTTGCGCGCGACACCATCACCGCGGACTTGCGGCAGCGCTGCGGGATCAACGTCGATCAGCGCGTGGTTGCACAAGTTGATGCCCTCCTTAAGGCGGGAACGCTGCTGCAATTCCCTTTTAACCAAGTCAAGCTCGCGGAACAATCACGACACGAGCTCGAACTCGATGTGCACCAGGCGGAGGCGGTACAGCAAGCCGCGAAAGACCACTTCGTACAATTGCTTGGTGAGCACGCGCCCAGCCTGGACCCAGACCGAACTTGGCGCGTATTCCTGACCACTTTTTTTGAACCCGCCGTCAAAGAATACGGCGCACAACTCTACCACCTCCTGAGCGCCAACGAGCCGGTCTTGCCAACGGCGTACATCGAACAGTTCCTCCCCGCGTTTCCTGAACCCACTCGCGATGGCCTACGCCGCACCATGGCCGGATTCCTACACCCGGGCCACGCGTCCACACGAGCCTTCGTTTTGTGCTCGCTAAATGCGTACTTCTGCCTGGAGGCCATCAACCTAAGCCCCACAGTCATTGCCAACATCGCCAAATCCACAAAGAAGAATCCGACATTTGAGCTGTTCTTGGACACCAATTTCCTCCTGTATCTCGTCGGACTGCGCGATGACGAATATCACGCCGCACTCACACTCGTCGATCTCATACACCAATTGCAGGGACGAGCGCACATCCGCCTCCAAGTCCTTCCCATCACCATCGATGAGACAAAGCGCGTCATCAGCGCCGCGCAGGCCAGTCTCTCCGGGCTTCAAGTCACCAAGCATCTCGCTGAGGCAGCACTGCGCGCAGGCCTCGATGATATTGCGAAAAAGTTCATCAAAGAAGCAGCACAACAACCCCTCGCCGCAGAAACATATTTCGGGCCCTACCTGCGCGACCTGCTGGAAGTCATCCGTTCACATGGCGCAGAATTTCACAATACACGCCTGGAACCCTACAAGACCGACCAACGCGTAATTGACGACATCCTTGCCCAGCAACAATTCGAGCAAACGCATTATGCGGAAAAAGCAAAAGGGTACGAACAACTTGAGCACGACATAACGCTCTGGCACTTCATCCAACGGCGCCGCCCAGCCATGATCGAATCACCCCTTGAAGCGCACTCCTGGGTCATCACGCTGGATCGACGACTGCTCGCCTTTGATGCCAACAAACGAAAACGGACCGGCCAACGCATCCCGGTGTGTCTTCATCCGGCAACGCTGATGCACCTGTTACAATTCTTCGTGCCACGCACGGCGGCATTCGAAGACGCCATCCTCGGCAGCATGGGGCTGCCGTTCTTCCACGAGTTCACAAGCAACGACGAACGCGTCACCATCCGCATCCTCCACACTCTGGGTAGATTCCAAGACGCGAACAACATATCGCAGAACACCGCAACCAATATCCTCTTCAACGATGCGCTGCGACAAAAACTCACGCCCGACCTCGCGCCAGAGCAGGAATTTGCCTTGATCAAGGAGGCGCTCGTCCAAGAATTGCAGGAAAAAAATCAACAACTAGAAACAGTCCAAGCAACCGCAGCATCCCTCGAGCAAACTCGCACGGAACAAGAAGAAACGATCGCAAGCAAAGATCGCAACCTCGCCACACTGCAGGCAACCGCTGCTGCACAAACGGCAGAAATCGCGCGCCTCACTCAAGCACTCCGCGTCGGCGAACAAGCACAAGCAACCGAACGCATCGAACGAGAACAACACACCAAGGAACTCGAAGGTCGACTGGCACGACTGGAAACACAACACCACGAAACTGACACTCGGCAACAACGACACGCAATCGCTCGCAAGCAATGCCTAGCCGCAGGCATCACGTCGCTTTCTTGTTTCGCGGTCGTACGCGGCGCGGGCTGGAGTCTTCCCCAACTCCAGAACACCGCCTTTGCAATAGTCGCCGGCATTCTCGCCCTTCTGACTTGGTCCTTTTTTGCGCAACGCGCCGGAGCACGCCACCCACTTGTTGCATCATGGCCCGCGTTTCAGCGCTTTCAACGTTGGAACAAGGCACTGATCGGGTTTGGAGGACTAATCGTAATCCGCGTCGCCGGCAACGCAGTGTACAACCTTCTCAAACAACTCTGGAAAGACCTACCCTAGCAGTCTGGCAACAAGAATCGCCCACCAGAAGTATCGCAAAATGGTAACCACACCAAAGAAAAGAATCGCGGAGCCTGGGTGGGCCGGGGGCTGACGATTGCGCCTAACGAAAACAAATAAAACGGGTTGTTGGAGCGGGAGACCGGGTTCAAACAGCGGCGTCCAGCTTGGCTGGCTGGAAGTCTGTTTTTCTGGTGCTGTGGCGATGCAGGTTCCGGCGCTGTCGGCGCATGGTGGCGCTGCTCCGTCGTTGTGATTGCGTCCAACAGTCACCATTGCCCCATTGTTTTCGCGGCTCTCGGTGAGGTGCGGGCGTGGCGTTCATTACGGAACACCCCGTCTGGGGTTCTACACTAGTGGAGGAAGCGAACCGGGGGAAAGGCCACCTCCACCAAAGTGTCACGAATCGAGAAGCCGCCGGCTGGACAATGCGACTACACCACGCTCATGGCGGCGGGCAACGGGAAGACTGGTGAGGACTTGGTCGCGTGGCTGTGGGAGGAGTTGGTGTACGCTTCCCACGACGCGTACCTCGCGATGACGCCGCGTCCGACGGAGATCGCTCGCATCGCGCAGGGTGCCTTCGAGTACGTCTATGATGACTACGCCTCGCTCGAAGCGCAGGGCGTCGTGCCGTATCATCCGACGATGGAGGCGCGGCTGGTCCTTGCGATTGGCCGGTCAGCGCCACGGCAGCCCAAGCGTGATGATTCACGATTGCGTGGCTGGTCCGGTCCGAGCCTCAAGGACGCGTATGGTCCTGGATGGGATCGTGGCCACTTCATCGCGTACAGCGCGGGCGGCGTCGTGGATGGCTTCGAACTCAACGTGTTTGTGCAACGGCGGAGCCTGAATCGCGGTTGGAAGTCGCACCCACGCGGATACCTGTACCGCCAAATGGAAGGCTACTGTGCAGCAAACATTGGGACGTTCTGCTTCAGCCGCCCGATCTATTGTGATGAGACGGCGAAGCCGACATTCATCGACTTTGGCATCCTGAAACCGGATGAGGAACTCTGGGTCGAATCCTTCGACAATCGATGAATGCATAGAATCCGCCTCGGGCGCTGCACCTCGCGATGCCGAATCGTTCACGCACTTACCAGTCCGACGTCCACCGAGGCACGCCTGCTTATGCACTGGGCCTCGCATCTCCCAGCGGAATGGGCTTGGGTGTTATGGTGAAAGGCCAAGGTGATGATTGAGGAACAGCTGCGTGCTATCAATGCTGGGCAAGTCCACAACGGGATGGTTGTCGGCCCTGCGTTTGCGACCATCCGTGACTTGGTCGTGCAGCATGGGCGCTCGTACACGAGCAAGCCGCTTCCGCGCGGGCAGTGGTCTCGGGGGTTGCAGGTGTGCTATGCGAATGCGCTCCACGCCGCGATGACGGGCAGGTGGGTGTACGTTGAAGGGTTCGCGATTCCCGCAAAGGGTGGTCTCGCGGTGCTCCACGCGTGGGTGACCAACCCAGAGAATCCCGTGGTGGCGCACGACCCGACCTGGGGGACCGGCCGCGAGTACTTTGGCATTCCCTTCCGGCTCGACTACGTTCTCCGCATGCACGAGAAAGCAGGACAACCGGGCGTGCTGGACGCCTGGGAACTCGAGTGGCCGCTCTTGCGCGGCGAGGACCGCATTGCAGACGTGATCTGGAAGAACGAATAGACACAACCTCCCCCTAAAGCGTGAAACTCAGCCCGATGGAACGCGGGACAATAGCGCCTGCCAAGAAAAATGCCATCCCGGTTTCTTAGCTTCTCTTCTTGTACTGTTCGTACTCGGGCCATTTGGGGAATCCGGCGGCGTTGAAGAGTGCGTCGAACATGGGCCGGCAGATATCGACCGCTGGTGTCGTAAAATCCTGGACGAGCGTTTCTGGCAGGAGGAGGTCGTCGCGGTCGACGGCGTGCGTGTAGTACCCGACGCCCATCTCCGTGCTGGTGGCGAACTCGTACCCGCCGACCCCGATGAGGCTCATGGCTGCAATGAGTGGTGGTGGGACGTTGACCCGCTGATAGAACGCGATGGCTGACTGGACATATTGGAGGACGTCTCTTGGCACGCCACCGCACGGGATGAGCTTTAGTCCCTGGGGGTGCATGAGCAGTCGTCGGCTCGCGGTTTCGATAATCCCATTCCTGAAGACTTGCGTGTACGCGTTGCACGACGGGACGTTGTCGAAGCAGTAGATCCCATCCAGGTTATACACGTGCCCATTGCTGCCGGTCCCCAGCGGCAAGAGTCCTCCCTGGGCCGTCGTCATTGCGCCTTCAAGGTCGAGCGTGAACCCGGAACGGAAGGATTCAAACGGTACCATGTGGACGATGACCGTCGGGCCGGGCGGCGGCGTGAGATGACCACCACGACCATTCTTGATCGCGCTCGTGCGCTCGCGACGGAACGCCCCAATCTGCTCTTCGAGCCTGGTCGTCAGCGCGAACGCTGCGCGGAGTTGCGTGACGTTCATGATGTCTTTCCCCGCAGAGTGCCGATAGTAAAAACGATTGACCTGATCCATCCGGACCATATGCGGTTGCGCCCAACTCCACGGCACACGGATGAGGAGGACGCTGTTCCCTGTTGCTACGCGGATCTCGCGGACGGTACACGCCACGCGAGGCTCCACCTGGTCACGCAAGAGGTTCTCGATGCGCTGCTTCTCCCGATCAACATCAATGCCATCCCAGCCCGGCACAGCGACCGGCACGCCACTCACCGCGCTCACACCGATGAGGAAATCACCGCCCACGGTGTTCGCAAATGACGTCACGCCAGCGAGGAAATCGAGCTTGTCCTGCTTCTCCTTGAACGCCACCGACTGCTTGTACTCGATCTGGTACCCCTCACGGACCTGATTCTCCACGAGGGAGAGGAGATCTTCTTCCGTGATCAACGCCAGTTGCTTATCGAAAAGCGCCATTTGGCATTCCTTGTGACTCCGCCCCAGGATAACAGCCGGCGGCGAGAATGCGTTGTGCGGTCGTGATGATGCGTTGCGCGGACTGCTCTGGGATCTCGTCGTTGCGAAGCCAGTGTTGGAGGTACCCGCGCGCGTACTCCGCTCCGTCGAGGTCGAGTGCTTCGCAGCACAGGAGGGCGACGCCTTCTGCTTCGACTTCGCGCAACGAGCGCGAGATCGTCTCGTCTTTCGCGTGCTGGAGGAGCACGTGCGCGACTTCGTGGAAGAGCGTTTTGTGCGGTAGCGCCGCGACGGGGTTGATCGCGATGTCGCCCTGTGGTGTCGCGTACCCTTGGACGTTTCCGTCGAGGTGGTCGAAGGGCATGATCCCGATGCCCAGCGCCGTGCGTGCGCGCTCTTCGCTCCACGCCGGCACGCTGACCGGCTCGTAGGGATCGCCGTCTGTTTGGCTGAGCACGAACAATCGCGCGCGGAACGTGAAGAAGACCCGCTCCTCTGTCGGCACCGCATCGTCGAGGTCATCGTCCTTGCGCTCTGCTTTCTTGGTCGTGACCGGGACACACAGTAATAGTGCTTTTTGTCCGCGCAGCACGTGCCGACCGAGCGCCTCCCACTGCTTGAACGTCGCCACCGGTCCCGGATTGATGCCGCGCTCGGCGCACTGCGCCATCGCGAGGAGTTGGTTCCGCAAGCTGTACTGATGGAATCGATGGTAGGCCTCGTGGATGAAGCCGGGCGTCGTGATGGCTTGGCGCAAGAGCGCCTGCCACGATGCGGTCCTTGGGCCGTCGGATACGTCCTGGCAGGCCGGGCTCATGTTCTCACCCGTCCTGCTTTCTGGAAGTCTTTCGGTACGAAGCCCTTGGGTGCGCGCTTGAGGATGGCGTCGATGAGCGTCGTCTTCTTGCTGAGCTCGTCTTTCGTGAACGCGTTGCTCTTCGCTTCTTTGGCGAGTCCCAGGAGTTGCTCTTTCGTGTACAGGTCGAGGTATTCGCATGTCAGCACGAATTCCTTGGTGTAGTCCACAGCGAGCGCCCCGATGATGGTGTTGAGCCACTCGTCGTCCTCTTGGTGTGCGTACGCGAGCGTCGCGCGGTGGATGAACCCGTCGAGTTCCGTTGCCGCTATTTTGAGGTAGTCGTTCATGCCGAGCGTGCCACCGTAGCCTTCGTCTTCCTCGGCGGTTTTGCGGCCGGCGGCCGTGGCTATCGCGGTGAGCAACCCGTTGCCGTACTCGTCGGTCTTGCGCTTCCATCCATCCGTGAGGTGCTCCATGAGCACCTGAAGCGCGACGGCCTTCGCGATGCCGGAGCCTTGGGTGGTGAGCGACCGCGCTTTCACGATCATCCAACCGTGCCGGTATGCGACGATGTTCTTGCGTAAGCGCTCCTCGCGCGTCCGCCCGAGGAGTTGGTCCGCATCTTCCTGTTCGGCGTCGCATTGCTTTTGGGACTTCTTCCCTTCCTTTTTTGCCGTCGTCGCTTTGCGTTTCGCCTCGACCTCCGCCCAGAACGCTTTGGGCTCCAAGCAGTGGATGGTCTTGTCCAGGATGTTGTCGAATGCGATGACGACCGCGAACCGCTTGCTGCCGGGGAGTTCCTTGAGCACGTCCTTGTAGGCCTCCTCGTACTTGCCATACCCCGTGACCTCCTCGGCAGTTGGGTGCTGGGTGAGCAGCTCGGTCGTGCTGGCGTAGACCGTGATGCCTTTGGCGCGGATCTTCTCGCGCTCCGCTTCGAGATACTCTGCGAGCTCTTTTTTCATCTTTGCTTGCAGCACGTCGTTGCGGTCGGTCTTCGTATCGAGGAGTTCGGCGCAGTCCAGCGTCGTCTGCACGCCACCCCAGCGCTTTTGTAAGCGCAGTGGCAGGTCGCCGAAGTCGATGCGCGGGTTGAACCGGAGCACGTCGCTGAATTGTTGTACGGTGTATTCGTTCTCGATGATCTCCTTCACGCATGCCTTTTGCTGCGCCGCTGGCAGCTGCGCGATGATTTGCGCGTGCCCAAGCTCGATCCGTCGGTCTTGTAATGCCGTCACGCTTTCCGGGGTGAGCCCGTTGAGCTGCAATCGCTCCTCAACGAACCGCTTCTGTTTGTTGAGTCGCTTCGCGAGTTCCTCGGGCTTGACCTTGTGCGCCGCCAGGTACGCGGCGAACGCCCGTCCCTCCTCCACCGGGGTGAGGTTTTTCTTGTGCAGGCTCGTGACGAGCTTGATCTCCTCCGTCATCGATGGCGTGAGTCCCGGCTCGATGATGCACGGCGCAGTGCTCGCCTTGTTCAGCTTGAGGGCCGCGAGGCGCCGGTGCCCGTCCACGAGCTCGTGCTTCTCGTTGACGAGGAGCGGCTCCAAGAGGCCGCGAGCGCTGATGTCTGCGGCGAGCCCGTCGATGTCCCCGTAATCACTGCGTGGGTTGCTCACGACGACGATCTTGTCGGTGTCGATGATATCTATCTTGGTCAATTCCGTTTGCTGCATAACGTATCACCTCTCTTGTTTCCTGATTGTTCGTTGCTCTCCTCCACGTTGTAGTGGTCTTCGATCCAGTCCATCGCGTCGTCCGGGTCCATGCCGCGCACCCTGAGCAGGTGCCCGAGCAATCGCTCGAACCGGGAAGGAGAAAGAGGTGGAAGCTTCACGCTCCCACCGCCGCCTCGACTTCCGTGACCGTCGGGACCTCCGGCCGGGGACGCTGGTCGTCACGCTGCACCTCCCAAGAAAGCTGCCGGAGATGCTCGCGACTCGTCCGCCGGTACTCGGTGTCGCTGACGACCTTGCGAATCTTGAAAACAAAATCAAGCGCGCTATCAAAAGTTGGGAACCGCTCTCTTTTCTTGCAAAGGTTCCGCGCGAACCGCTTGGCTTCACTGTCGCTGATCACTTCCTTCGATCCGTACTTCATCATGTTCGTTCCTCCACGCCCCCGTTGTCCCGGGGGGCGCTCTCTGTCCTTTTGAGAGCGCCCCAGTGGGCGTGGAGGTCACTCATTATTTCGGCGAGCAAAGAGGTATCAGCCTCCCCAACCGCAGCCGGCGGTCCCCGAAGGGACCGAAACCTTTACGAACGAGACGCCCGCCAGGGCGGAGTCGTCGATAAAGGTTTAGGCGTGAACGCGGGGGGAGGCGTGCCACCCCCAGAATGGTCCAATCCAGCATGGCGCCCCAGGGGCGCAACACTCGCTTGCGGAACTACAACCAACAACACCGAACGGTGCCCCCTGTGCCTTCGTCCGAATCGCGCTGGATTCTCTGCGCTGTAAATCGTGTTACGCTGCTCAACGAGCGTTTATGCCGCTGGTGCTTGTCCAGAATCCCGTCAAGGTGAATCAGGGGTATGACTGGAAGGATATTGTCGGGGAGCAGTATCACTTCCCGAACCAGTACAAGAACCGTTGCGTCGCCGGCACGCCGTTTGTGTACTATCGCGGAACCCGACGCCTCGACAGTAAACGCGCGGTCCCTGAGTATTTTGGGCACGGGAGCATCGGCACCGTGTGGCGCGACGACACGATACCGGAATCACGTCCGAAGAAAGATTGGGCCTGGTACTGCACCATCGAAGACTACACCCCCTTCCCCGCACCCGTGCCGGCAAAACACGATGGCGCGTTCCTTGAGCGGATCGCGAGGAACCACTGGAGCGTCGGCATCCGCCCCCTCCCCGAGGACGTGTACGACAGGATTCTCGCGCTGGCAGGCATCACGGCACAACCCAGCGAGCACAACATTATGTTCCCGGACTTCGCCACGATCAGCATCACCGAAACGAACGACCACCTGCTCTTGCCGCGAAGACCCAAGCTGCCAGGCGATGCGACGAATCTTCCGGTCGCGCGGTACTCGCGCAACGCGGCACCCATCGGCCGACGAGCGGAGGAACTCGCGCACCAATTCCTCCAGGACAACGCGGAGCGCCTAGGCGCCAAGAACATCCGATGGGTAGCCCAGGAAGGCAACACGCCAGGATGGGACCTCCAATACGAAGACTCGGAAGGCAGCCTCGTCGGTGTGGAAGTCAAAGGCACCACTGGTCCGCAATTCGGGAGCATCGACATCACCGCCGGCGAATGGAACGCCGCGCTCGCGCTCGGCGAGTGCTACTGGTTGTTCCTCGTCGCGAATTGCTGTACCAATCACCCTGTCATCCAGCGATTGCAAAACCCCGCACAACTCCTCCAGGACGGAGCCGCACAACTCCTTCCTGTGGTCTTCCGATTCTCGGCGCTCAGCAGCAGTTGAGTCGGCCAACAAGGCGTAAGTATCTGTTGTTTCAGTTGGTTAGCGTGCGTGTCGGCAATAGCGGAAAATCTCGCGGCCAATCAGTTTCGGACTCCGTCATCTTATACAGCGAGGCCGGCGATCCCGTCAAGGCTAGCGAACCAGTACTTTTTCCCGCGAGAAAGTAACGTTGTCTATTGTTTTACCGTTGCCTCGCGTTATACTAGCAGGCGACTATGCCAGGACGACCGGAAAAAATTCTTATCGCGATGCACCGGTTATCGCGAGGCAGCACATCACCGCTCCAGTACGAGGACATCGTGGTCACCGCATTCAAGCTCTTTCCCGACGAGTTTGGCTTACGCGGTTATCCCGAATATCCGGATTCCTCCGATATCCACAAACCCCTGTACGGACCACTCAAGCGCAAGGGACTAATCCGTAACGCACAGAAAACATTCAGCTTAACGGAAAAAGGAGCAGAGATCGCCGCGCGTCTCGACGGTGCAGCGGGAGAACAGTCCCCGTCGTCCTCCGAGCGCGTCGACCGGAGCGCCCGACGAGAACTGGAACGCATGCTATCGTGCGCAGCATTTGGTTTTTTCCGCAACGGCCGACCGGAAAAGATCCTCGACACGGACTTCTACGCCTTCATGGGCGCCACCGTCCGGACGGCCAGGAATGACTTCATCGGCCGACTCACGAGCACGGGAGGCGCCATCAAGGCAGCCAACCGCCTCGACTACCCTGACAAGGAGACGGCCAAGGGACTTGCCAGCACTTGGAAGTACCTCCAGGAACGATTCAACCAAGAAATCGATCGCCGCAAACAAAAGGAGTAAAGAATGCCAGCTGCGCGAGTCATCATCACTCCCGAAAAGAATGAATACAGCGACCACTTCCTCGATGTCGTCGGCACCACCTTCAAGTTCGACCACGCCAAGGGATTGGCGGAATGGATCAAGAACAGCGCCGACGCGTACGCGACCACCGCAGTCAAGGACGCCGAGCAGTTCATCGTACTCCGCTTCAACCAGAGCCAGCCCAAACAGAACAGCATCTTCGAATGCATCGACTTCGTCGGCATGACCAGGGATGACATCAACAAGGCACTCAAGGTCTGGGGCCTCCCAACCGCAGCAAAAAAGGGCACGGACATCGCCACGTACGGCGGGCACGGGAACGGCGGAAAATTCTACATGCGCCAGATGTTCCGGACCTCAACCTTCATCACGTACCGCAACGGCCTCCTCAACGTGTTCGGGTTCGACGAAAAACGACGCTACGGCTTCGCCAAAGGACTAGAGAACAAGCAGTTATCACTCGATGACGCCCTCGCCTACACGGGACTCAACAAACTCGACATCCCCGACGACGTACGCAAGCGCTGGAAGAAAAGCCCCAAGGCCGCAGGGTTCACCGTGGTCCGCGGGAACGGCCCCGAACGGTTCCGCGGCAAGGCAACCATCGAAGGCATCCTGGAAAAACTCCGCGTCCACCCCCAGGCACGGCGCCTCCTGGCGCACAAGCAAGTCTCGTACATGCCCGCCAACCAGACCTGGGGAAAGCGACTCCAACCACCAGACATCCAACCGCGCAACGGATTCGAGAAACCCGTCGAAATACCGCTCCCAAAGAGCTACTCGTTCGCCGGCGACACCTACCAGTTCAGAACAAAAGAGTACCCCAACGGCAGGCTCATCCTGCGCACCGCCGAAGAACCACTCTCGCGCTCGGGCGAACTCGCCGCACTCAACGCCATCGACATCATCGGCGAACTCGGGTGCATCGGCTCGTACCGCATGTTCGAGCTCGGCATCCACGTCGCAGAAAGCGAGTTCATCTACGGCGAATGCGAATGCCCCCTCCTCGAAGACGAGAACCACCGCTCCGTCACCAACGACCGCGAAAAACTCGCGGACAACGAACTCACCCGGGCACTCCTGCACTGGATCAACGAACAAGTCAACGAACTCGCGGACAAAATGGCCGAAAAGCGCCGGGCGGAGAAGAAAAGCTGGGACCTCAAAACCTCCTCGCTCTTCAACCAGCTCCTCGACCGCTGGAAAAACCAATTCATGGCAAAACTCAGCGGCGAACTCTTCGGCGGCATCGGCCTCGGCGACAGCATCGGCGGCACCGGCACGGGCGGCACCGAAAAAGTCCACACTGATACCGGCAAGGATACGGGCGACGGCAAGAAGAACACGGGCGAGACCAACGGCACCGGCGGCGGCAGCGGCGACCAGAAGAAACAAGGACCCCGATTCCCACAAGTCCTCCTCTCCAGCTTCAACCTCGACCCCCTCGACCCCACCGCGACCATGCCCTTTGATTGCGACCCACGGCACCCCCCGGTGTACCAGCGCGACATCGACGCCAAAGCAGGCCTCTACTGGATCAACACGTCACGCCCACTTGCGGACAAGCTCCGCGAGAAAGAAGGAGCGAACAGCGCCCGCTGGCGCGAATACCTTTTCCAACGCTACGTGGACATCATCCTCAAACAGTCCATCTACCAACTCGCAAAGAACGAGCCCGAGATGACACCCGAGCGCATCGACCAACTCATCGACGACGTCACCAGTCGCGTCCACGACGCGGCGGCAGAGGATCTCGAAAGCTTCCTCTTCGAGGATAAAATCACCGGCATCGCAGCGGCACCAGCCGACCAGCCACCGGCAGTGACCAATGAACAATAGGGAACCACAGAGTGACATCATCACCTTCAACGTCGTGGATGTCTTCGCAGGCGTCGGGGGAATCACCCTAGGATTCCGTGAGCGCACCGGCAACCACCGATGCCGGTTCGTCGTCCGGCTCATGGTCGACCACGACCCCGAAGCCCGCAGCGTCGCTGTAAGGAACATGCCGGACGTCCCCTACCTCCAAGCCGACGTGCACGCGATATCAGCCACGGACATCCGAGCACGCAGCGGGATCGCACAGGGCGAGGACATCCACGTCCTCGTCGGCGGACCACCATGCCAGGGTTTCTCCTTCCTCGGAAAACGCGGATTGGACGACCCCCGAAACGTCCACCTCATCGACTATCTCCGCCTCGTCAAAGAACTCCGCCCGTGGGTGGTGCTCATGGAGAACGTGCCCCTCATCATCACGTCCCACGACGGCGCCGTCATCAACGAGATCGCGCAAGGACTCAGCGTCCTCGGATACGCATCATACGCGGACATCCTCACCGCAAGCGAATACGGCGTACCACAGGTCCGCAAACGAGCGTTCATCCTCGCATACCGCGCCGACCTCGGCATCCCACCGCAACTCCCCGCACGAACCCACGAGCGCATCCCCGCAGCAAGCCAACTCAAGGACTTTCGTGAACGACAGACTTTCGAGCCGGACAAGAAACCCTACATCTCCGTCGAAGAAGCCATCGGCGATCTCCCACCCCTCGCTGCCGGCGGAGGCGACGAGGTCATGTTCTACACCACCCCAGCATTCTCGCCGTACCAAGCATGGGCACGCGAAGGAAGCCCCGCGATCTTCAACCATCGCAGCCGCGCACATACCGCTGACTTCTTGCGCAAAATCTCCATCATCGAAGAAGGCGGCAGGAACCAAGACCTACCAATAAAGCAACGCTTCTCCGACAACTACTACAGCCAAGCCTAGATCGGAAGAGCGTC
>OBLW0100002636.1_pt1 | contig 14427 bp, 7 predicted proteins | sample 1520161 | NCBI WGS metagenome assembly OBLW01 (sample SAMEA3539309, study PRJEB22396) | soil metagenome | biome: tundra; feature: field; material: soil | place: USA | collected 2010-05 | depth 0.15 m
AGCGAATGCTGCGCAAGCTCTCGATCTCCTGCCGGTCCACGGTCAGCAGGGCTCCGAAACGTCCGAGTGGCACACCTTTGAGTATTTTTTCCGGCCCTTGCAAAACCACCTTGCGCGCAACCTCTTCGAGATTGCTCGGATAGCGGTCCCCGAGGATAGTCCAATACTTATTGCCGGTGCGCATCGGCACGGCCGTTTCCTGGAACGGGCTGTCCTTGGCCGTCAGTGCGGCGACGACGGTGCTGACTGGGAACTCGATCTTGACCTCGGCTGCCGAGGCGCCGCGCTGGCCGTAGCCCTCGCGATGCAAACCGCGGAGCGCCGAAAGTCCTGCGCAGATTCCCTGGCGGATATTGGGCTCCTCAGGAGCAAGCATGACTTCCTTCGCGATACCGGCAGTAAGACAGGAGGTGTAGCCCACCATCCGCCCTGGATGGCCCTGTTCCCACATGCCCTCGACCACTTCGGGATCGAACAGCAGCCGGCACGGCAGGTCGCCTCCGCTTTCTCGGGAATAGAGAAATGCGCCTGCCGCGTTGAACGAAACCACAACATGGGCGCAGCGCACCAGGCTACGCAGATCGCGATTGTAGATGACCTCCCAAACCAGGTCCTGGGCCGTGCGCTCCCAGGAAAGCTCGTGGCTAATCTGCACTTCCGTGAGGCGTAGATCATTCACCGTCATGACGGCGATGAGTTTATCGGCGTGATGCGCGCAGAGGTGGTCCCAGAGCTCTCCTTGCGCAACTGGACGACTCATCTTCACTAATACCCAAGGGCGGCTACCGGGCACAGTCAGGCTGGCGGGCCAGAGCTCGCGTTTTGAGCGGAAGCCCAGGTCGGCGTCATCGAGCACAACTAGCGGCGCACTAGAACTCTCATTTACCACCCGCGCCCAGTGGGCCGATGTCTCGGCAGTCGAGCATCGGTTGATACCCAGAAACTCCGCAACCCGCCACGCCGGCTTCTCCTTCTCGGAGCCTTTGGCGGCAAATGGAAAAGGCGTCCAGGAGGCATAGGAGTGATGGAAGCGCGGGTCCTCGGGGCCGATCCGAGCATCCGCGGCGTTGCCGGTGCGCCGCGGCGTATCGGGCTGGCGGATGCCGAAAACGGTACGGTCGCGGATCTGCGCCGCAACACCTTCGATCAAATCCGCCAGCAGTGCGGCCCCGCCACGCTGCCACCTCAGCCGGGAATACACCTCCGGCTCCCAAACACCGCTTTGCGCCTCCAAGCCTCGGCTGCGCGCCAGGTTCCAATCCAGCGTGAAGTCCCCGCTGACAACAACAGTTTTCGTATCCGTTTCCGCGCCCAGTGTTGGTGTTTCCGCTGTCTGAGGCAAGACGCCCTCCACTGAAACAAGGCAATTCTACATCTTGCGGAAAGGGTGCAGCCCAAGCCTCGGAAGCGTACGGGGTGGACTCCAACTGCGCCTCGCCAATATACATTCGTGGTGCATAAGTGACCTGATTCTCTGAATCACGCCCGGCGCGTGAATACGTACGCAGGCTTGCCGAAAGCTCACGGACCTAGAAACACAGCTTCGCCGCGAGTATATCGAGATCGAGCGCACGCCCACCCAGAGTGCTCTTTTCGTTTCGGCACTAGGCCAGCTATGGGTATTCGGCTTGTACGAACTCCTCCGAACGTGGCGACAGCGAGTGACTGAACTCGAAGCCCAGAAGGCGCAGGGTGCCGATCCCGAAGACCCCGACGAGTACAGGCTGCCAGCATTTTTTGGGTCCCGAAGGAAGCACGCTGGTCGCACCTCAAGGACAACGCGCCGCAACCCACGATAGGCAAGATCGTGGACGATGCAATGTCGGCCATCGAGCGGGACAACGCATCTCTAATTTGTTGAACGTTTGTTGGCGGTTTCGACTTCCACACGCTTCCGCCAGTTTTCAGTCTGACGAGGATTGGGTGTTTGCTTCCCCGGTGAAGCTGGGCAGATTGCCGTGGTCAGCCGATGGCGCAGCGGGTGTCAAGGAACCTCCTTGTGACCCACAATTTATCTGAGCGTGGGGACCACCACTGCCGACCTCACCCACGCGATAGCGTCCGCCGCGCGAGCGGCTTCGTTCTGACGGCTTACTCGGAACTCGATTGCATCCCGCATGAACCGGAGCTAAGATGACGCCATAGGACAGAGCCATGAGCGCGCATCGTCTTGATCACCAGAACACCACGGCTTCCCGCCGCAATTTTCTCAGAACCACCGGCGCCGTGACCGCCGGAGCGCTTGCTGGAAGTCTGCTCCCCGAAACTGTAGTGGCATCGGCGGCTGCTCCAGTCAGTATTAATGCCCCGTTTAATCCCGCCACCGCCGGTGCCATGCCGACTCGCAACCTCGGCCGCACCGGTCACCGGCCTGGCATCTTCAGCCTCGGTGGACAAGCTGCCATCGAGCAGCCCAACAACGAAGCGGTAGCCGTGCCTATCATAGAGCGCGCCCTTGATCTCGGCGTCAACTACGTAGATACCGCCGCGATGTATGGAGGCCACGAGCGCTGGAGCCAGCGCTACTTCGGCCAGGTGATGAAGCAGCGCCGCAGCCAGGTGTACCTTGCCAGCAAGACGCACGACCGCACCCGTGACGGTTCGCTCGCCCTGCTCGAAGAATCGCTCAAATTGCTCAACACCGACCATCTCGACGCCTGGCAGCTTCATCACATTGACAGCAAAGAGGACGTCGAGCAAATCTTCGGCAAAGGCGGCGCAATCGAGGCCCTCATCCAGGCCCGCGAGCAGAAAATGGTCCGCTACCTCGGCGTCACCGGTCACTCCGATCCCGACGTGTTGATGGAGTGCCTCCGTCGCTTCGACTTCGATCAGATCCTGATGGCTCTCAACGCTGCCGACGCGCACCACCGCAGCTTCACAGAGCGCCTGCTGCCCATGGCCGTGGACAAACAGATGGGCATCATCGGCATGAAAATTCCCGCCCGCGGCCGCATCCTCAGTTCCTGGCATCCGGAGAAGAGCCACGACTCGGGCTGGAACCAGCCTGCTCCGAAACCCGGCGTTCTGATGATGAAGGAAGCGCTTTATTTCACCCTCAGCCTGCCGGTGAGCACGGTGATCATCGGATGCGATTCCATTGCCCAACTCGAAGAAAACGTGCAACTCGCCCGCGACTTCACGCCGCTCAGCGAAGCCCAAATGGCCGGCCTGACCGGGCGCACCGAGCCCATTGCTAAGCAGGCGCTTTTCTTTAGGAATTGGGCTTGAGAGCAGCACTCGTCACCGACCCGCAATGAATCGCCGAGTTTCGACTCCGAATCGAGGTTACTGAGAAAGCTTTCCTGCAGCTTAATTACAGGGCCACGGAATTCGAAGGAGAGGAGTGCTGAACAGAGCGTCCGGGCCATTGTCAGGCAACCTTCCACGCTCGGCACGGATCAGACCAAGTTGGATCCGCGCTGAAATCCAGCCGATGTTTGCGTGCGCGACACAGCTGTGTCGGGTTTACAGAGTTATCTGCATTCTCTAGCGTTTGATCTCGATGATCGCACGTTGGGTGTTTTGCCGGATCTGCGAATCAAGTCCGGAGTGGTGGTGGTTGCGAACAGTGCCTACAGCCGTACAATTGATGCTCGCTTGCGGCCCGGAGATGTGATCCACGCTGTCAACACAAAACCGATATTGAATCTTGACGACCTGCGGAGAGAACTTGCGACTTTCCATGCAGGTGACGCGGTCGTGTTGCAGGTCGAACGCAACGATGGGATGGACTACGTCGCTTTCGAGGTCGACTGATTTGGGACCTCTCATTTCTGTCGACTGAAGCAGCGCTCGACCCTGGGCGATGCTTGGAGAGAGAAATCTGGGCCAGAGTCTTCTGGGTCAGATCGGAAACAAGAAGCTGGGAATCGGGACTATCGACGGCAGTGGCGCAGCCAGATGGAATCGCCGTACAGGACAAGAAGCGCTGACCGGGACCTATGGTTGCTTGGGTTTCGATTTGCTAACTTTCCGCGACCGCCTTATGTTCTTCCGAGGAGAGAAACTCATGTCCAGGCGGTCGTCGCGGCCATCGCTGATCCTGCCGTTGCTGCTGACGTTGTTCTATTCCCTTTTCGCCGCTGCTCAAGCCAAACCGGTCGATGCGGAAGGCCACCAGTGGTGGCAGCACGCCGTGTTTTACGAAATCTATCCCCGTAGTTTTGCGGACAGCAACAACGACGGCGTCGGCGACCTCAACGGCATCAGCTCCAAAATGAGTTACCTGCATGAACTGGGCGTCGACGCCATCTGGATCACTCCCTGCTATCCCTCGCCCCAGGTCGATTTCGGCTACGACGTCGCCGACTACCGAAACATCGACCCCATGTACGGAAACCTCACCGACTTCGATCACATGGTTGCCGAGGGCAGGAAAAATCATGTCCGCATCATCCTCGATTTTGTGCCGAACCACACCTCCGACCAGCACCCGTGGTTTCAGGATTCGAAGTCTTCCCGCACCGCACCGCATCGCGACTGGTACATCTGGCGCGACGGCAAAGCGCCCGGCCAGCCTCCCAACAACTGGATCTCAATTTTCGGCGGCTCGGCATGGACGCTCGACCCCACGACTAAACAGTTCTACTATCACTTCTTTTACGCCCAACAGCCGGACCTGAACTGGCGCAATCCCGCGGTCGAAGAAGTGATGCTCGATACCACGCGCTGGTGGTACAAGCGCGGCGTTTCCGGTTTTCGCCTCGACGCCGTTGACACGCTGTTTGAAGATCCCGCCCTGCACGACAATCCCGTTCTCCCTGGAACCAACAAGCAGGGCGATCCCAACATGGAGAACAAGAACAACACCAACTTTTCCGAGGTTCACGAGGAGTTGCAGAAGCTGCGCAAAGTGGCCGACGAGTCTGAAGCCGTGCTCATCGGCGAAACCTGGACGTCCAACGTCGCCGAGCTTGACCGGTATTACGGCCAGGGCGGCAATGAACTCCAGATGCCCATGGACTTCATGTTCACCACCGTCGACAAACTTTCCCCGCCCGAATTCCGGCGCCAGATCGCGGCCGTCGACGGCGCCCACGGCTGGCCGGTGTTCGTCATCGGCAATCACGATATCGTCCGGTCCTACAACCGCTACGGAGACGGCAAGAACAACGACGCCATCGCCAGGCTGATGGGCGCCTTCTACCTGACCCTGCGCGGCACGCCCATCATGTATTACGGCGAAGAAATCGGAATGGAGAACAACGACCCCACTCGCAAGGAAGACGTGAAAGATCCAATCGGCCGCACCGGATGGCCGGAAGAAAAAGGGCGCGACGGAGAACGCACCCCCATGCAGTGGGACATCGCGCCCAACGCCGGATTCAGCAAGAAAGATCCGTGGCTTTCCGTGCCGCCCAGTTACCGGACTCACAACGTGGCGACCGAGTCGAAAGATCCCAACTCGGTTCTGAACCTCTACAAGAAAGTTCTCGCGTTGCGCCACACCAACGAAGCGTTGCTCGAAGGCAGCTACACCGCTCTCAATGAAGACGACCCCAACGTGATGTCCTACCTGCGCAGCTACAAGGGAAAAGCCGTGCTGGTAGCGCTGAACATGTCGGCCACTGCGCAAAAAGCAATCTTCAATCTTTCCCGACAGGGATTCGACCAGACCACTCTGAAAACCCTGATCGCATCGCCCGAGGCATCGGCCACAGGCAATGAAGTTACCCTCGAGCCCTTCGGACTGCTGATCGCGGATGTGAATTAGTGAAGTGAATCTCTGACGTCATTACCCTAACGCCGCTGACCTGCGAAAACTGGAAATGGCATTGCCGTCCGGGCGCATTGAGCAGCGAGTTAAGCGCGCGACTTCGATCCCTGGTCACGCTTTACGATCGGTAGGTAGAATCCTCGGTAGGAAAATCCATGGAGAAACCACCACGAACGTTCTGGCAGATCTGGAACATGAGCTTCGGTTTTCTCGGTATCCAGTTTGGCTGGGGATTACAGATGGCGAACATGAGTGCCATCTACGAATACCTGGGCGCAAGGGCCGATCAGATTCCGATTCTCTGGCTGGCCGCGCCGCTGACAGGCTTGATCGTGCAGCCGATCATCGGCCACGCCAGCGACCGCACCTGGGGCCCGCTGGGCCGGCGCCGTCCCTATTTTCTGGCCGGTGCGATTTTGAGTTCGATGGCGCTCATCCTGATGCCGCGCAGTTCCGCACTCTGGATGGCCGCTGGTCTGCTGTGGGTTCTCGACGCCTGCATCAACATCAGCATGGAACCCTTTCGTGCGTTTGTCGCCGACCTGCTGCCAGAGTTTCAGCGCACGCGCGGCTTTGCCATGCAGAGTCTCTTCATCGGGCTTGGTGCGGTGATTGCCTCGGCATTGCCTTACCTGCTGACCAATGTTTTTCACGTGGCGGGAACCAGGGCTGCGGGGACGATTCCTTTCACCGTGCGTCTTTCTTTCTACATTGGCGCCGCGGCTTTCCTGGGCGCGGTACTTTGGACCGTTTTCACGACGAAGGAGTATCCGCCAGACAATCTGGCAGAATTTAAGAGACAGAAAACCGAGCGTGCGGGTCTCGTCGCAGGGACGCGCGAAATCCTGGCGTCCATCCGCGAGATGCCCCGTACCATGCGGCAACTCGCCTGGGTCCAGATCTGCACCTGGCTGGGGTTGTTCTGTATGTGGCTTTACTTTCCCGTAGCGGTGGCGCGCAATGTCTTCGGCGCCGCTGACACGAATTCTCCGCTGTATTCCGCGGGCGTGGAGTGGGCGGGCGTTTGTTTCGGAATGTACTCGCTGGTGTGTTTCGGATTTTCATTCCTGCTGCCCGCGCTCGCCCGGCAGTACGGGCGCAAGGCGACCCACAGCCTCTGCCTGATATGCGGCGGCTTGGGACTGCTTTCGGTGGCCGTGATTCACAACAAGTATCTGCTGTTGTTCTCGCTGGTCGGAGTCGGCGTCGCCTGGGCCAGCACGCTTTCCATGCCCTACTCCATTCTCGCCGGATCGCTGCCTCACGGAAAGACCGGCGTCTATATGGGCATCTTCAACTTCTTCATCGTGATTCCGGAGATCATCGCCTCGTTAGGATTTGGCTGGGTTATGAACCATCTGCTGAACAACAACCGGATTTCCGCAGTGGTGGCGGGCGGAATCTTCTTCATGCTGGCGGCGATTCTAACGCATCGCGTGGAGGACTTGTACGACCTGCGGCATCCGAGCGGTTCGCTTTCGGGCAATGCCGTCGCGGCAAAATCGTAAGCCTTAGAGACGGGCACACCCTCTCCCGTCCAGCAGTCGGGCGGCCGGGCGGGGACGCCCGGCTCTCCACCAGCAACACCAACTCACCGTGCGCGCACGGCGACGAGTTCGGTTTCCACGGGTACCCCGCGAGCGATCTTCACCCGGACCAGAGCTTCGAAAGGCTTGATCGGTTCCCCACCAGAGCCCGGAATCTCACGCAGTAATTTTTCCACCGACTCCTGGCGGCAAACAAACTCCACCGCGCCTTGCGTCCCGAACGTGGTCGTTCCCGCCAGAATCATCACGTACTGACCGGAACCGCTTCCCGGCACCAGTCCGACAACCGAATAATCTTCCGTCAGCGGGGCATTGGAAGGACTAGCGAGGTAGGTGCTGGCCTCTCCGGGCTTCGGATGTTTGCTGACGATCGCAAGATCACCTTGACGTGGACCTGACGCCACCCTTTGAAAAACGAATTCCTGCGTGTTAGGAATGTCGAGCAACGAAAGGTTTTCCGATGGAGAACCGACAAAGATCAGGTTGTTATTCTTCACGTCGTCGAGCGTGAACAAGCTTCCGCGTTTCACGCGGACCTTCCGTCCCAGCGCGCCGAACGCATCATCGAGCGCGTGGATGGCTAACACCTCTCCCACTCCCGTGTAGTGGTCGTACACGGCGCTCTTGGAATCCTGACGCGAATCGTAGTAACGCATGCCCGTCTCTGGCCGTCCGACGAAAGCGGCATTGCTGAAGATCACCCAAGGCTCCTCGCCTCCCGTGGTAAACGGTCTCCAAAAGTCAGCAAGAGGACCGGTAGCCCGCGCCACGCTGGGCGTCGCCATCGCGGACTCCGGCAATCTCCGATTCCACAGCAGGCTTCCCAAAACGATCAGCGAGGCGATGAGGATAACCAGTAGTAGGACAGCGGCAGCACGCCAGCGTGCCGGGACGGTTTCGACCGCAACGCTCGGCGGCGCGAGCAGCGGAGGCACGGCCTGAGGCTGAGGCTCAAGCGACCGCGCCTCGATCGGTCTCGCCTCAAAGGTGAGGTGATAGCTGCCTTTCGGAATTTTGACCAGGATCGGATCCGCCGCTCCCTCGCCAGCGTAGTACTCCGCCAGCTTCAGACGAAGACGTCCGGCTTGCACCCGGATGGTTGAGTCTGATTGCGGATCAAAGTCCGCGGGACGCCCGTACACTTCGGTGGCAATCTGATACTCCTTCAACGGCGCATCGGGATGATCGAGGGCCTGTTTTGCCAAGTATTGCAGCAGCTTGCAGAGGGACTCGGAGCCCCGCAGGCTATGACTTTTAATAATGCTATCTATTTGTTGGAAGAATTGTTCGGGCGAGGGGGCGAAAGTGCGTGTCACAGCCATTTAACATTGACGTAACAGGGGATCGTATCCTGCTGCAATAGCAGCATTTTACCCCAGTAACCGTTTAAAGACCTAGTGAAACGTACCCGCCCTGCCTTCTTTGTGGTTGGCTTGCACCTATTCCACAACAGTAGCTCGGTGAATTCAAGACTTTGTATGAATTCTGGTTCGACCGCGGTTTTGCCGGGCCATTTGAGCCCCCACGCTTAAGGAGAGGATATGCTTACGTTTCGAAGCTCCGTATTGCTATTGGCGATGATTTTCCTCGCAAGTTTTTCCTTCGCTCAGTCGAGCACTGGAACAATACAGGGATCTGTGGCTGACGCCACAGGAGCGGTTATCCCGAATGCTTCCGTGACCGTCACTAATCTGGGCACCAACCGTGCGATCACGGTTACGAGCAACGGGGAGGGCCTGTTCAGCCTGCCGGCCTTGGACCCGGGCTCTTACAAGGTAGAAGTCAAGGTGACCAACTTCCAAACCACAACGCGGCAAGTCACGCTGCAAACGGCGCAAGTCGTGAACCTGGAGTTCACGCTGCAACCGGGCTCGACCAGCCAAACGGTGGAGGTGACGGCCGCGACTCCGATTGTCGACACCTCGACTTCTGGCGTGAGCGAGATCGTTGTCAGCCAGCAGATCGCTGATCTCCCGCTGAACGGTCGCAATTTCACGTCGCTGGCGGACATTGTTCCGGGCGTCACTCGCGGACAGCCCGGCAACCAGCAAAGCGGGTCAGGTAACCAGGCCGAAACCTTTAGGTATGCGGCCAGCGGTGGTTCAGCGATTTCAGGAAATGGCGTCCGTGTACAGGCCAACAATTTCCTGTTTGACGGTATCGATAACAACGAGTCTCTGGTCAACGCCATCGTCTTTTTCGTCGACACGGACGCCATTCAGGAATTCCGTGTTGACACCAGCGTGGCCCCTGCGGAATATGGCCGAGCCGGCGGCGCCGTAATCAACGCCACCTACAAGTCTGGCACCAACACCTGGCACGGGACCGTTTTCTGGCAGATCAGGAACAGTGCGGCAGACGCTGATCCCAACTATTTCTCACACGCACCCTCCTTGGAATTCCAGCGTAACCAGTTCGGATTTGCCGGTGGGGGCGCCTTGCTCAAGAACAAATTGTTTATCTTTGGCGATTACCAAGCTTTGCGCCAGAAGCTGCCCCTGAATGACGGTCCCATCACCGTGCCCACCGCGTTGGAACGCACAGGCGATTTCTCCGAATTGTTGACAGCGGTAGCAAATGGCAAACCGAGTCCGATTCAGCTCTACTATCCGGGCGCGACCTCGTTGGCTACGCGCGTCCCAGTGCCGGGCAACGACTTTCTCACCACTACTCTTGGGATCATTCCTGCCGGCCAGAAATATGAGAATGCTTTTCCGCTGCCGACCATCGCAGGCAGTGACCCACGTTGCACGCTAACGGGAACCGACGGGTCATGCCTGGAGAATAACTTCCAGCCGTATCGTATCCAGTTGCAGAAGTATAACGACTTTAACGTACGCTTGGACTATATTCTCGGTTCAAAAGACCAGGTTTTTGGTCGATATAGTTACGGTCAAGATACGGACAATACGACTTCGCAGATGTCGACCCTTCCGGCAGGCTATGGCTCGGGCTACCAGTTCCAGCATCCGCGCAGCGCCGTGCTGGGCGAGACCCACACCTTCCGAACCTCTGTGGTCAATGAATTCCGTCTCGGCTACATTCGCTCATTCCTGGGTTATCAGCCGCCGGACGGCGCTATTCCGCTATCCGCCAATCTCGGCATCCCCAACGCGAACACCAGCCCGCTGCTTGGCGGCGGGGCGCTGATCGGAAACAGCGGCAGTCAGATTTCCTACACCGGCGACTACGGCGATTACGTCGTGCCTGAGGACACCTATCAAATAGTCGACAACGTTTCATGGGTCAAGGGACGCAACACCTTCAAGTTTGGAGCCAACATTATTTGGCGGCAGGTAAACTTCTTCAACCCGATTGCTGGAAAGGGTTACTTCCAGGCGGCCTCGGGCTCGCCGTGGTCGACTGGATTTGAACAGTCGGACTATCTGTTTGGCTGGATGAATGATTATCAGGTCGGTCCAGCCAGCGGAATGTTCCACACTCGGAGTTGGGAGAATGGCTTTTATGGCCAGGACGATTATCGAGTAAATAACCGTCTGACTCTCAACCTCGGCCTGCGCTACGACCTGTACACCTGGCCGACTGAAGTCAACAATCGCATGGCGAATTTTGATTTGGCGACGGGCGCGATCGTGCTCGCAGGTCAAAATGGCCTTTCCGACAGCACGCTGACCAATCGGAAGCGTGATTTTGCTCCGCGCATTGGGTTTGCATACGATCTGTTCGGAGATCAGAAGACCTCACTGCGTGGCGGCTACGGCATCTTCTACTTCATTGACCGCGAGGGAATCGACAAACAGATGTCGCAGAATGCTCCCTTTGGCGGCAGCGCATACTACTCCTACGCGAACGGCTTTTTCGGGAACGGTCTCCTGACTTTGGGCGGCATCGCGCAGCAGGGTGCCAACGGGGCTCCGATCATCAGTACGATCACCGCCACCGGCTTCCCCAGCAAGCTGTCGCTGCCTATTAACCTCACAGCCCCCGCCAACGTCAGCCTGACTGGTTGGCTGCCGAAGGACTCGCCTTCGAACGTGCAGGAGTGGAACTTACAAATCCAGCGGCAACTTGATGCTAAGACCGCTATGACGATCGCATACGTCGGCACCAAGGGGACGCATCTTTCTACGTTCTACGACGTGAATCGTCCCATCTACGACTCCGCCAACGTGAAACCTTACCCGCTGCTGGGCACGGTGCCGGTCAACGACACAAGTGGCAATTCCACCTATCACGGTTTGCACGCGCAGTTAGAACGCCACCTCACCAATGGAATTCAATTTGCCGCCGCCTATGCCTGGTCGCACGCGATCGACAACTCGCCGCCAGGCTTCGACAGCGATTACCGTTACGGCGGCAACGTGGTCGATCCTTTCCAATGGCAAACCAAGGAGCGTGCCAACTCCAATCTCGATGTTCGCCATCGGTTCGTTCTCAGCGCCCTCTACCAGCTACCCTTCGGCCGAGGTCGCACCTTAGGCCATGACTGGGGCGCCGCGACAAATGCACTTTTGGGCGGCTGGCAGCTGAGCCCGATTCTGACTTTCTCCAGCGGCTTTCCTTTTGATGTTATTTGCCAATATTGCTACAGTCCGAGCACGCGACCTAACTTGGTTGGACCTCTGCACCAAATAAATAGTCCGCAGCAGTGGTTTGACACATCTTCCTTCCACCAGGTGACAACCGATTCGTCCGGCACTCCAATTGCTCCGGGTGATTCGCCGAGGAATCCATTCACGGGCCCGGGCACGAAGGTGATGGATTTGAGTTTAAGCAAGACCTTCGCCGCTACGGAGCGCTTCCGGGTGTCGTTCAGTGGCGACTTCTTCAACCTGTTCAACACAACACAGTTCAGCACACCGGACGGAAACTTGAACGATGGAGGAAAATTCGGGACAGTCACCAGTATAGGTTTGGACAGCCAACGAGAAATCCAACTGTCACTCCGAGTAACGTTCTAAAGCCAACCTGAAGAGGGAGAGCAGTTGCAACTGCTCTCCCCAGCTTTCCATCCGCTGCCATGAAATCCATCTTGGTGAATCGCCCCCTCGGAGCAATTGGTGTCTTCTTCCTCGCGCTGTCTGCTCTGGTGGAGGCGCAAGCTCCTGCAGTTCACAAAGTCGATCCGCCCAACTGGTGGGTGAACTACACGCCCGAGCTCACTTTGCTACTCAGCGGCGAACATCTTGCCGGTGCGCACGTGGTGAGCGCGTCGAAAGGCGTGGGAGTCCTTGGGGCGAACGCTTCGTCGAACGGGCACTATCTCTTCGTGCGGTTGACGGTTTCGTCCTCGCGCCCCGAGACGGCGCGGCTTAAGGTGAACACCGCTTCTGGTTCGACCCCCGTGCAATTGCCGCTGTTGGCCCGTGCGGACTCCCGCGGCCGCTTCGAAGGCTTCTCTCGCGACGATGTCATCTACCTGATCATGCCTGACCGTTTCTCTGACGGCGATCCGACGAACGATCAGCCCGCAGGCTCGATCGGAGTGTATGACCGCAGTCAGCCCAAGGCATACCACGGCGGCGATTTGCGCGGGGTTCGCGAGCATCTTGGATATCTGCACGATCTCGGCGTCACCGCGCTGTGGCTCACTCCGGTCTGGAAGAACACCGACTCCGACTACCACGGCTACCACGTCGTCGACTTCTACGCTCTCGACGACCACATGGGATCCATGCAGGAATACCAGGCACTGGTAGCCGACGCTCATAAGCTTGGCATGAAGGTGCTGATTGACTTCGTGGCGAATCATACTGGCCCCAAACACCCGTGGGCCAACGATCCGCCGACACCGACGTGGCTGCACGGCACGCCCGCGCATCATCTCGAACCGGCTTACACCTTCGCGGGGATTGTAGATCCGCACGCATCGCCGCGAGAGTATCGCGCCACCATCGAGGGCTGGTTTGCGGGAGTGCTCCCGGACCTGAATCCCGACGATCCGCAGCTCGCGCAGTATCTGTTACAAAACGCGGAGTGGTGGACGGAGATAGCGCAGCTCGACGGTTTCCGCATTGACACATTTCCTTACTCTTCGCGAAAGTTCTGGAGCGGCTGGCATGAAGGTCTCCGGCGGGTTTACCCCAGGATCAACAGCATCGGAGAAATTTGGGATCTCGACCCGGCCGTAACCTCGTTTTTTGCCGGCGGCCGTAAGGAGTGGGACGGGATCGATTCCGGATTGCCGACCATGTTCGACTTCCCGCTGAGTTTTGCGTTGCGCGATGTTGTGATTCGTGGACAGTCCATGCACAAGATCATCGACATACTGCAAAAGGACGCGCTCTACCCGCAACCGGAAATGCTGGTCACCATGATCGGGAATCACGATTCCTCGCGGTTTTTGGGGGAGGAAAACAGTTCTCTGGCAAAGCTGAAAGCGGCGTTTTCCCTGCAGCTGACAATGCGCGGCATCCCGCAAATCTACTCCGGAGACGAGATCGCGATGCCGGGCGGCGGCGATCCCGACAACCGCCGCGACTTTCCCGGAGGCTTTCCCGGCGATCCCCGCGACGCTTTCACCAGCCGTGGGCGCTCTCCCGAACAGCAGGAGGCATTCACGCACGTGCAATCCCTGCTGGCCCTAAGGAAGGCGCATCCAGCCTTGCGCACAGGAAAGCAATGGCACATCGGATGGGACGAAACTTACTACGCTTTCCTGCGTGAACTGCCGCAAGAAAAACTGCTGGTCGTGTATAACAACGCGGCCACCACGCGCAATCTGCATATCCCTGTTGCCGACACTCCGCTCGATGGCGCACAGGAGCTACAAGGGCTTTTCGGCGGAACAACGGCTCAGATCGCTGCGGGCGAGGTACGAGTGACGATGGCGCCCCGGTCGCTCGCCGTTTTCAGCGTTCGCTAGGGCGAGGTGGTCGCCAGAATCCCTCCGCGAATCCCCATGATGTCGAAGTGTTGAGCACCTGAGGGTTCAGCGAGGCACAGGACGCGAAAGGGCATTGCGTAGTCAGCAAGAGGCAGGAGGCCGAGTGAAGGTGCTTGAAAGCCGGTGTGGTGGCTTGATTGATGGCCAGCTTAATCCTATTCAGACCCCCTCGCCGTTTCACCAGTAATTCTCAGTGAGTGTAGCGGCCTGTTGACAACAGTTACGTCCGAGTAGCTCGTCATTTAGGGATCAGGCCCTGGAAGACGTAGGCTTGCAGGAAGGCGATCAGCCCGATCACCGCCGCGCCCGCCACC
>OBLW0100002637.1_pt1 | contig 14415 bp, 8 predicted proteins | sample 1520161 | NCBI WGS metagenome assembly OBLW01 (sample SAMEA3539309, study PRJEB22396) | soil metagenome | biome: tundra; feature: field; material: soil | place: USA | collected 2010-05 | depth 0.15 m
CTGTTCCCGGAGTAACCATGCGACGTTCGCCATCCGCCTTGCTGTCCTTGTGCAATTCTTCGACTCTCAATTCTTCGACGCGCAAACATTCGACGCACCCGCATTCTTCACGCACCTTCTGGTTGGTGGCGAGCCTGATGGCTTGCCTATTCGTCATCGCCAGCCCGTTGTTGGCGCAGCAGGCGCCGGCGCTGGTCACACAGACGGTGAATAACTCCGTCCGCACGGTTCTGCCGAACAACGTCCATCCCCTCGCTCGCCCCGAGTTCGATCAAGGCGAAGCGCCGGCCGACTTGGTTTTGCATCGCTTGATGCTGGTGCTGAAGCGCAGCGCGCGGCAGGAAACCGCCCTGCGCCACCTTATTGAAAATCAGCAGTACAAGAAATCGCCAAGTTATCAGCAGTGGCTGACCCCGCTGGAATTCGGCGCCCAGTTCGGCCCCGCCGATTCCGACATCGCCGCTGTGACCAACTGGCTGCAAGCCAGCGGCTTCCAGGTCTCCCAAGTCAGCAACGGCCGCACCGTCATAGAGTTCTCCGGCACCGCCGGGCAGGTCAAGCAGGCTTTCGGAACGGCGATTCACAGGTACGCCGTGAATGGAGAGCAACACTTGGCCAACGTCAGCAATCCCTCCATCCCGACCGCGCTCGCCCCGGTCGTGGCGGGAGTGAATTCGCTGCACAGCTTCCTGAAGAAGCCAACAAACATTCGCGTCGGGACGTATTCCGAAAATACCAAGCAGCTGACCTCGCCTGCGCCGGGGCTCACCTCAACCACTCTTTGCCCCGCGGGCGAAGCCACCTGCTACGCTGTGGGCCCGTATGATTTCGCCACCATCTACAATGTTCTGCCCCTCTGGAAAGCTGCCACGCCGATCAACGGCACTGGCCAGACCATCGCCATCGTCGGTCGCACCGATATTAATCCGGACGATGCCACTGCCTTCTGGAACCTATTCGGGCTTGACGGTACGAACGCTCCCCAACCCACCCTCAAACGCATATACAACGGTCCCAATCCCGGCATCATCGACCTCGGCGACGAAGCCGAGGCAGATACTGACACGCAATGGTCGGGCGCAGTGGCTCCGGGTGCAACCATCGATCTGGTCATCTCCGAATCGACGGAGACCGACGATGGCGTGGACCTGTCAGCCATCTATATCGTGGACAACAACCTCGCCCCGATCATGAGCGCAAGCTTTAGTGAGTGCGAAGCCAACCTTGGCAGCGGCGGAGTCGCCTTTTTCGGTGCCATATGGGAGCAGGCTGCGGCGCAGGGTATCAGCGTCATGGTTTCGTCGGGAGACAACGGCTCGGCAGGCTGCGATAACCCCAACATCAACGCCGCTGCTCAATTCGGATTGAACGTAAACGGGCTGGCTTCTACGCCCTTCAATGTCGCTGTCGGTGGCACCGACTTCGACCAATTCAGCAACCAGTCAAAGTACTGGAATTCGACCAACGCCGCGACTACGCAAGAATCCGCCAAGGGCTACATCCCCGAAACTAGCTGGAATCAGTCGTGCACGAATGCCCTGTGGGTGACAGTGGGGGGGGTTGGATCGACTGCCGAGGAGGTCTGCAACTCGAAGCTCGACGACCTTTTCCCCACGGGCGGCGGCGGCGGCGCGAGTGGGACACCCGGATGGGTCGGGTTCAAACCGGCGTGGCAGACGGGACCCGGCGTGCCCGCGGACAATACCCGCGATCTTCCGGACGTTTCGCTGTTCGCCAGCGCCAACTTTGTGGGAAGTTTCTACGTCATCTGTCAAAGCGATGCGATCACCGGCGGGATCTGCGATCAGGACCACCTGGAGGGCGCCGGCGGCACCTCCTTTGCCGCGCCAGCCTTCGCGGGAATCATGGCGCTGGTGAACCAGAAAATGGGTTTAACGCACCCGAATTTTGCGGCTGGTAACCCGAACTTTGCGCTTTACAACTTGGCGTCAAACCAGCCCACCGCCTTTCACGACGTTCCTTCCGGCACTACCCCCCAAACGACCAACGCGATGCCTTGCGTGACCGGCTCTCCAAACTGCGTAACCAATACTCAGGGAGATCAAGTTGGCGTGCTCTCGGGCTACACCACCACCGCCGGGTACGACATGGTCACTGGCCTGGGGTCGGTGAACGCCGCGAACCTGGTGAACAACTGGGGCAAGGCCACCTTCACTCCCACAACCACGACCTTAACGCTGAGCGTCCCCGCAAACACAACGCATGGCACGCAAGTACCGGTCACGGTTAGCGTGAGCCCAAACCCCGGCTCCGCCTCCAACACTCAGGCCGAAGACGTTGCCATACTCGTCAGTCCGGGGACTTCGGGGGCGACGCCGCCGAACCCGGTCATTGACTGGAACTCGCTGACGGACGGTACGGTCACTTGGAATACCACCTTGCTCCCGGGCGGAACCTACAAAGTGGTCGCGCACTACGAAGGCGACACGACGTACGGCGGCAGCTACTCAGCTCCGTCGGCGAGCGTGACCGTCAAGCCGGAAAATAGCACGGTGATCATGCCGGGTGTGGTCACCGGAGTCACCAGCCAAGATGCTCCAATATATTCGACCTCCGTCGTTTACGGCACAGGTGCTTTCGACTTGTACTTGCTCCGGGCCGATGTATACAACGCGCAGAATGCCCAATGCACCACGTCGATTTTTGGCTTCGTTGCTTGCCCGACCGGTACCATAGGCTTCACCGATAGTGTCAATGGCGGCAGTCCCAATACGCTGGACGCCAGCCCCTACACGTTGAACAGCTTGGGATACACGGAAGATCAGGCGGTTCAACTCACTGGCGGCACGCACGTTCTGGTCGCGAATTACAGCGGCGATAATAGTTACAACAAAGGCTCGGCCACCGCTACCGTCACCGTCACTAAGGCGGGGACCACTATCGGCAACGTCGCTGTCAGTCTGAACCCGGTGAATACGGGCCAGCAATTCACAGTCACCGCCACGGTCACCACCCCGAGCTACGGGCTGGCCCCGACGGGAACAGTTTCCTTCTTCTACAACACAACCCTACTGGGCACGGCTCAAACGACGGGGACGAGCGGAAGTTACAGTCCAATTACCAATATAGGAGTCCCAGCCTCTCTTGCCGCCAGCCTGGCCACTTCCATCCCGACTGCGGGGAGCTACAACATCACCGCAACCTACTCCGGAGACGGCAACTATCAGGCCGTGACCGCCGGGCAAAGCAACTCGGTGCCCATCGTGGTCAACGCGGCAGCCAGCTTCACCCTTGCGGCCGCGCCCGGCAGTGTGACGATTGCCCCGGGCGGCGCAGTCGGCACCAGCACCATTACGGTGACTGACGTGGGCGGATTCACCGGCAGCGTAAGTTTCATCGCCAGCGGTCTGCCCAGCGGCGTAACCGCGTCATTCAACCCAACCAGCACGGCCACAACGAGCGTGCTGACGCTAACGGCGAGCGGATCGGCCACCGCCGGAACGACTACGGTCACTATCACGGGCACCTCCGGTGCCTTGACCGCAACCACCACCGTTGCCCTTACCGTCAGCTCAGCACCCGGCTTCACGCTCGCGCCCTCGTCCGGCAGTATGACGATTACCCCGGGCGGCGCAGGCGTCACCAACACCATTACGGTGACTGACGTGGGCGGATTCACCGGCAGCGTAAGTTTCGCCGCCAGCGGTCTGCCCAGCGGCGTAACCGCGTCATTCAACCCAACCAGTTCGGCCAGTTCGAGCGTGCTGACGCTGACGGCGAGTAGTTCCGCGACCGCCGGCGGGCCAACCACGGTGACTATCACCGGCACCTCGGGCGCTTTGACCGCAACCACCACCGTTGCGCTCACGATCGGTGCCCCGGCCCCGTTCACGATTGGGCCGATTGCCAACATGACGATTTCGGCCCCCGGACAGTCAGGGACAACGCAGGCAACCTTAACCTCCGTGGGCGGCTTCACGGGGCAGGTGAACATCGCCTGCAGCCTCCCAGCGTCCATGACTGGCGCGACCTGCCCAACTGTAAGTGCCACAGTCCCCGCCAATGGGTCCGTGAATGCCACGGTCACCATCAATACCGCCGCTCCCTCGGCCGCGGCTATCCGCGCAGCGACTACGGGCATGTTGGGCTTCGGCGTACTGGCCGGGGTCTTCGTGTTCGCGATTCCCGGATTGCGGCGAAGGAAGGCGCCGCTCGCCCTGCTGTTATTTGGGATGGTCGTCCTGATCGTCAGTTGCGGCGGAGGAAGCAGCAGCCATACGACGCCCCCCAGCGGCGGAACGCCACCAGGGACTTACACTGTCAACCTGACCGCGACCACCGGGAGCAGTTCGGTGCCCGCCAGCTTTTCGGTGACGGTGCAGTAGGAATCGTTCTTGTAGTTGGCTGATTTACTTTGGCTGATTTACTACGGGGCGCGGAGAAGTTCCGCGCCTCTTTTTTTTAGTGGCATTATATTGGCGCGCCTGCAAGCTGCAGGGCCGGAATCGAATCGCGCCGCGCCCTAGATCAATCGTCGTCCGGGTCGGTGGGCGGCGTTGTGTCATTGAGAAAGTATTGCGCGTTCTGCGCTGACGGGATCGTCTGAAACTGCAACGGGGCCTGATTGAAGTCGAAGCAATCGGAGAAGTCATCGGCGGCCGCATCCGCGTAGCCGAGCGAAGGCAGTCTGAAGGTGGTTTCAATGAATTTCAATATGCTGCCGAAGTCATGATTGTACGGCGTGGTCGAAATGTACTGCGCTTTGGCGTAAGGCGAGACCACAATCAGCGGGACGCGGAAGCCGTAGACGTAGCCGCATCCCCACTGCGCGCAATTCGTCCCCAGCAGTACCTGCTTCGGCGGCACGTGATCGTACCAGCCTCCCCAGTCGTCCCAGGTGATGAAGATCGCCGTGTTCGCCCAATAGGAACTGTTGCCAATCGCGTTCACGATCGAGGCCACCCACGATGGTCCCAACGTGCCGACGGTGCTCCCCGCATGGTCCGACGCCTGGCCGCTCGGAATCACCCAACTCACGTCCTGCAACTGGTTGCTGGTAATGTCGGTGATTATCTGCGTCTGATTGAGGACCACATGGTTGGTCCAATCCGCCCCTCCGCAGCTGTTATTGGGTCCCGTCAGCGATCCGCAGATATGCTGGATCGCTTCCGGACCGTTCCAGAGAGCGGGGGCCGAGCCGCCCACGTAACCGGAGGGCGCGTAATAGCGCCAGGTATTGCCTTTCGCCTCCAGCAGGTCGGTCAGGGTTGGATGCTCAAAACAGGGAAAAATTGGGGCGTTGGATTTTTCGCTGCCAGTCGGATCGATCAGCGCAACCGTGGATCCCGCGGGCGCGTCGCATCCGGCGTCGGGCGGGCCGCTGGTTTTCGGATTCTCCGCCGCGAACAGGTTGCTTCCAAGCGATGGAGCCGATGTCCCGGAAATGATGAACTGATGCGCCGGCATGCTGGGGCCCTGGTTGGTCTGGAACATGCGGTCGGCGAAGGTGTACTGCTCGGCCAACTGGAAGTAGGGTTGCACATCCGAAGGGTTCACATAGCCAAACGCCAGGTTGGACGCAGGGCAATCGGTTGCGCCCTTGCTGCATGTCACCGGAACCAGGTCCGCACCATTCATTTGACATTGCCCGGCCGAATTCAGTTGGCACATGTCGAGGAATGCATTGTGCCCGTGGCCGGGGTCGTAGTCCACGGCGAGACCTACTTCCTTCAGTGTGATCGTATTGCCGTGCGAGTCGGTTCCTTGTTGGGCGATGTCCGCGCCGCGATTGATCAGCGTTTGGTCTTGGAAAAGATTATCCGGAGTGCGATTCTCCTGGAAAATCACCACCACGTGCTGAATCTTCCCTGACGACGGTGGAGTCGGCGAACCGCCGCTGCTGCCGCCGCAGCCGTTGAGGCTTGCTAGAATGCCTCCCATGGCCAATACCGCGATTGCGAACAGTAGGATGCGAAGCTTGATCATTGCGGACCTCGGAGAGTGAGGTTTTCGTTGCTCCGGATGATAACCCGGCTGGCGGGGTTTTTACTCGGTCGATTCCGACAAATTCTTAGCGGTCAGCACCAGGCAGAAAGTGTGACCGCAGCGGCTAGGAAGCCGATGCTGAAGACAGGACAATTGTCGCAGCGTTGATGTGTGTGCGTCTCGGTCGTCCCTCCGGGACTTGATTAACTTCTTCCACTTTTCCCAGCGCTGAACAACTTGCGGAAAAAGTCGGATTGCACGCTTGTGCAAGCCCGCAGCGGCTAAAGCCGCGATTGATTTTGCTGCACTTACGGCGCGGCTGAAGCCGCGCCCCTTCAAAACAAGATCAAAATCTGAGTTTTTCTGCAAGCTGTGAAGCGCTCCACCCCATCACGCCAAAACCGGGCGTGCTGGGGACCCCGGCGCTGGGCTAAGCTCGGACGCCCCTCCGGGGCTGGATTCTCGCGGGCATCGTTGCAACGCGAAAAAACGAAGCGCTTTCGATTTTGCCATGGTGAATGCGTTTTGCTGCGCCCTCCTAAGTAGAAAGCTTGGACGGGTTACCCTCCGAGAGGTTAGGATGGACGCGCAGCCCGCGGCTCGCCTGGCACGAGCGGCGCACTCATTCGCAAGAAACGCGAATTAGTGGTGCAGTCCTCATTGAGTGTCCCAATAGGCTGTCCCAGGTAGGCTGTCGCAATAGGCGGTCCCGGGCGGCGACACCGATGAGGTGTCGATCACGCAGAACTGTGACTCGGATCACCAAAGAAGGCGCTCGTCCCGGTGTAGTTATACTTGGCGGGGGCCGTCGAACGCGGCAGTGTGATTCCGCTTCACAGGAACATCGGCGGCTGTTCGGTAGCGACCGCGCAGCCCCCCACACAAAGGAGCTTGACATGAAGCGATCTTTTTTTCTGTTCTCGTCAGCGATGCGCTTTGATAATGTCTTCGCGACGAGGTGGATTATGAAGCAACTGACTCTACTCGCAGTTGTTCTGGTTCTTTTGGTTATCCCGGGATTCGCTCAACAACCGATCACCATCGGATTCACCGTCTCCAAGACCGGAGCCCTGAACGTCGATTCCGTGGAGCAATACCGCGGGTTTGAACTGTGGCGCGACCAGGTCAACGCTGCCGGCGGCATCAAGGCCGGAGGCAAGAACTACAAAGTACAGTTCACCAGCTACGACGACGAATCCAACGCCAAGCGCGTGCAGCAGCTCTACAGCCGCATGATCCTGGAGGACAAGGCGGACTTCCTGTTCAGTCCCTACTCGTCCCCGCTTACCGCCACCGCGGCCGTAGTGACGGAGCAGGACGGCAAGATCATGCTGACCACCGGCGCGGCCGAACCAAAAACCTACACTCTGGGCAACCAGGACTTGTTCCAAATGTTCGCGCCCGCTCCCGAATATCTGAAGGTGGCTCTCGACGCCCTGAAGACCAAGGACCCCAAAGCCACGGTCGCCTTCGTCTACGAGGACTCCTCGTTCTCGGTAGCAGTGGTGACCCCAGCCAAGGCCTATGCGCAGCAGCTCGGGTTCAACGTAGTGTTCACCGAAGCGTATGCTCCCAACACCACCGACTTCAGCGCGATTATCGACAAGGTGATTGCATCCAAGGCGACCGTGCTTCTGGGCGGCGGCCATTATGCCGACGGTTCGACGCTGGCCCGGCAGCTCTACGGCCACAAAGTTCCTCTAAAGATGCTGACGTTGCTGGTGGCGCCAGACAGTCCGCAGTGGGTCGAACTGGGCGATGCGGCTTTGGGCGTGATGGTACCGTCACAGTGGGAACCGCAGTCGGCGTTTAAGGCGGAGTACGGGCCGAGCGGCGCCGATTTCGCCAAGACGTATACCGCGAAATACAATGCGCCGCCCAGCTACGAGTCCGCCGGTGGCTACGGGTGCGGGCTGATCCTGCAGCGCGCCATCGAACAGGCGGGCGGGATCGACTCGGCCAAGGTGGCGCAGGCGCTGAACGCCACCGATGTCACTACCTTCTACGGGCGGACCAAGTTCTCGACCGCCGCCAACGAACACGGCCTGCAGGTGGGCCATTCCATGGTTCTGGCGCAATGGCAGAAGGACAAGTCCGGCAAGCTGGTAAAAGAAGTTGTGTGGCCACTGGCAGGCAAGAGCGCCGGCTTGATGTATCCGATCCACTGAGGAAGATCGGGTCATCGGGTGATCGGGCCATCGGGTGATCTGAATTGTGGTTTTGAACCAGTGCGCCCGATGACCCGATGATCCGATGACCCGAGCTCCCCAACTCTAGGGCTGCGGGCGTCGAAAACCATGAACGCGGAGGGTGAAACATGTCGGGCATCCTAGCTTCCATGATCGACGGTCTGCTCGTCGGAGCGGTGTACGGACTCGCGGCGATGGGCTTGAGTCTGATTTGGGGAGTGATGGATGTCATCAATCTTACTCACGGCGCCATGATCGCGCTGGGCATGTTCTGCATGTATCTGCTATTCGCCGCCACGGGGATCAACGCTTATTTGTTGTTACTGCCCACGATCGGGTTCGGATTGATCATCGGACTTGTTGTCTACTGGATGGCGGTGCACTGGGTGGTGGGCCGCTCCATGTTGATGAGCCTGCTCTCCACGTTCGCGGTGAACATGATGGTCATCGGCATCGGCACAGCGGTGTGGAGCACCAGTCCGTACAACGTCAACTTCGTTCTGCCCGGCATCACCATCGGAGCCTACACTTTCACCGGGAACCACATCGCTGCCGCCACCTCTGCGGTGGTCATCGCCCTGGCGCTGCAATTGTTCCTCTATCACACACGTACGGGCAAAGCCATCCGCGCCGTCGCCGATAACCGCGAAGCCGCCGAGTTGATGGGCATCTCTTCTACGGTGGTGCTGAGTATCGCTTTTGCGATCGGCATAGCTCTGGCGTGCACCTCGGGGGCGCTGGTCTCCACCTTGTTTCCCTTCACCATTCTTTCCGGCGGGGTGTACCAGTTGAAAAGTTTCGTGGTGACCATTCTGGCGGGACTGGGCAAGCCTTTCGGAGCCTTGGTCGCTGGAGTGCTCCTGGGGTTGCTGGAGGGAGTGGTCACGCCGTTCATCGCCGTCAGTTGGATTCCGCTGATCGAGTTTGGGCTGTTTGTGGTGGTGCTGGTCGCGTTCCCGCAGGGCATCTTCGGGAAGAGGGCGACGGCATGATACTGCGCCGGCCGTTCTTCTGGATCATTCTGCTCGTCGCCGCCGGGTTCATTTACGCGCCGCTGCACGGGAACAACGTTTCCTTGCGTGAAGATCTTATCCTCATCGCCATCGCCATCATCCTGGCCAGCAACTTGAACCTGATGATCGGCTACACCGGCTACGTGAACTTCGGCCACATCGTTTTTTACGGGCTGGGCGGTTACGTGGGACTTTACCTGACGACGGTGCGCGGCTGGAACCTGGTGCTGTCGGCGCTGGTGGCCGGTGTGGTGGTGAGTGTTTGCGCGTTGTTGTTCGGATTAGCCATTTTGCGCTTGCGTGGGGCCTATTTTGCCCTGGCCACCATTGGCATTCTCCAAGCCGTACAGGCATTTGTTTCCAATTTCGATCCGTGGGGCAGATCGACTGGAATGTACCTCTCGTTCAACTCCTACCAGTCTCTGGGCGGCGCCAGGCACGCTCTCTGGATCACCTACTTCCTGATCATTGCGGTCATGGCGCTCTCGATGATCGTTAGCCTGGTCATTAAGAATTCCAAGTTTGGACTGGGCCTGTTCGCCATCCGCGAGGACGAAGATGCCGCCGTGGTGCTGGGCGTCAATGCTACCGTGTACAAGGCGATCATCTACAGCGTATCCGCATTTCTGCCTGCGGTCGCGGGTGCACTGATGTTTTTCAAGAACGGAATGATCGATCCCTCGATCGCCTTCGAGTACATGCTGTCGCTGGAAGGCATCGTAATGCTGATGCTCGGCGGCCAAGGGTCAGTCATCGGCGCGGCTCTGGGCGGGGCTCTCTATGAGAGACTTCGCTCCTACCTGCTCACCTCTCCCATCCTTTCCAACTTTCACCTGGTGATCGCCGGCGGACTGCTGCTGATGGTGGTGCTGTTCGCGCCCGGCGGCTTGATTGGCTGGGTGTATCGCCTGGCGCCGCGCGCGCGCAAGGTGATCGAATGAGCACCATCCTGGAAGTGCGCGGCGTCAGCAAGCGTTTCGGCGGGCTGGTAGCGGTTTCTGACGTCAGTTTCAGCATCGATGAGGGCGAGATCCTGGGGCTGATCGGTCCCAACGGTGCCGGGAAGACAACCTTGTTCAATGTCGTGAATGGGGTCTACAAGGCCAACCAGGGAACCATCACCTTTGCGGGAAAAGACATTACCCGCTGTTCGCCGGACCAGGTGGTGCACCTCGGCTTGGCGCGCACGCACCAGATCGTGAAGCCACTGAACGAGCTTACGGTGCTGGACAACGTCACGGTGGGTGCATGCTTCGGTCGTGAATATCTCGATATGAGCGCCGCACGCAAGGTTGCTTCCGAAGTGCTGCAGCGGGTTGGATTGGGGGACCGCGCGAACATGATGGCGCGCTCGCTGACCATCGCCGGCAAGAAACGCTTGGAAATAGCGCGGGCGCTGGCGGCGAAACCCAAGCTCCTGTTGCTGGACGAGGTGCTGGCGGGGCTGAATCCCACCGAAGTTGCGACGATGATCGAATTGGTTCGCAAAATTCGTGACAGCGGGATCTCGGTGCTCATGATCGAGCACCTGATGCAGGCGATCATGAGTCTTTCCGATCGCATCGTGGTGCTGAACCTGGGCCGCAAGCTGGCGGAAGGCAAGCCGGATGAGGTGGTACACAATTCGGGGGTCGTCGAAGCCTACTTGGGCTTTCCCGATGCGGTTCACAAATTGACTCTGACTAACAAACTGACATGGAGGAAATGATGGACCTGGCCCTTCAATTGGAGAACGTCGAGTCGGGGTACGGCGAAGTCCAAGTCCTGTGGGACATTTCGCTCGAGGTTGAGCGGGGGAGTTATACCGCCATCATCGGAACCAATGGCGCCGGCAAGACCACCAGTCTTCGCACCATCATGGGCAGTCTGCGGGCCTGGAAAGGCCGCGTGCTGCTGCACGGAGAAGACATCACACGGCTCTCACCTCATGCCAAAGCAAATCGCGGACTGGTGCTGGTGCCCGAGGGCCGGCAGCTTTTCCCTGACATGTCAGTAGAAGAGAACCTGGAGATGGGTGGTTACTCGAAGCGCGCCCGCAAGCGCGAGAAACAGAACCTGGAACGCGTCTACACACTGTTCCCTCGACTGAAAGAACGCCGCCAGCAGAAGTCTTCCACCCTTTCCGGCGGCGAGCAGCAGATGCTGGCCATGGGCCGCGGCTTGATGCAGGAACCGGAGGTGCTGATGATCGATGAACTCTCGCTCGGCCTGGCCCCGGTTGCGGCGCAACAACTCTTCCTCACCTTGGGCAGCCTGCGGAAAGAGGGTCTCACGGTCGTCCTGGTAGAACAGAACGTGCACCTCGCACTGGCAATAAGCGACTACACCTACGTGTTTGCCGAAGGTCGAATCAGCATCCGTGGCAATTCGGATGAGGTCTCCAGAATGGATGAAGTGCGGCGAGCCTACCTTGGACTCTAAGAGCGGGAGCGGTTGCGCTGTGCGGCGCTGATCGGCAAATTTTCAATTCGCCCCGGCCCGTATTTCGCGCTCTGTACGATTGCCTTCGCGGATGTGTTGAGATTGCCCGATGATCGCAGAAGGCGCGCCGCAAGAGCGGTCTTGACAGCTCGGAAGCACCACTGCCTCACCACACCCTGCAAGCCTTTACCGCCGTCATCGGCTGCGCTGCCTTGCAACCAAATTCCTTTCCGAATTCCGGCATGTTCACTAAAACTCCATTTGCCCGGAAGCGGTCCGGTGAATGGGGATCGGTCGTCGCGATCAGCCGTTCAAACTCCGGACGCCACTCGGAGCACCAATCCTGCGCGAATCCCAGGAAAAACTGCTGCAACGGCGTATAGCCATCGGCGGACTTGTTCTTCAGATCGACGCCGTCTTGCGCAGCCCGCGCCAGCAACGCCATGTACGCCAGCCGCAATCCGCCGTTGTCGGCCGTGTTTTCGCCGAGCGTGAGCTTGCCGTTCAGCTTGGTGTCTCCCACGCTGAATTGCGCGTACTCGTCGACAATGCACTGCGCCTTCTGGTTGAACTTGTCGCTGTCTTCTTTCGTCCACCAGTCCTCCAGATTGCCATGCCCGTCGAACTTCCGCCCTTCATCGTCGAAACCGTGCGTGATCTCGTGCCCCATGAATAGCCCGATGTGTCCGTAGTTCAGCGCATCCGGCTGTGTCGCATCGAAGAATGCCAGTTGTAGCACGCCCGCTGGGAAGTTGATGTCATTCATGCCGGCGTCATAGAAAGCGTTCACCGTCGGCGTGGACGTAAGCCACTCGTCGCGGTCAACTGGCTTCCCGATTTTTGCCAGCTGCCGCCGCGACTCAAATTCCGCCGCGCGCAGATTGTTCCCGAAGGCGTCGCCGCGTGCAATTTCCAGCTTTGAGTAGTCGCGCCACTTGTCGGGATATCCCACCTTGTTGGCGATCAGGTGCAGCTTCTCTTTCGCGCGCGTCTTGGTCGCCGCGCTCATCCAATCCAGTGAGTCGATGTCGCGATCCATCGCCGCTTCGATATCGTGAATCATCCGCAGCGCCTTGTCTTTGCTGGCAGCCGGGAAATGCTGTTCGACGTAAGCTTTGCCCAGCGCTTCGGGCAGCGCTCTATCCGTGCTGCGGACGCACCGTTTCCAGCGTACCTCCTGCTCCGGAGTGCCCACCAGCTTGCGTTCGTAGAAATCGAATTCTTCTTCATCCAGCGCCTTGGGCAAAATCGATCCCGCAATCGAGCTGACCAACTGCCAGCGCAGGTATGCCTTAATCGTGGGCAGATCCGTCTCGGCGATGACCTGATTCATGCCTGCGAAGAACTCCGGCTCGGCGACGTTGATCTCGGTGAACGCCGGCGACTCCGTGGCGGAAGAAAGGCGATGCCAGTTGAAGGTTGGCGTAAGCGCTTGCAGGTCCTTGACTGGCATCAGGTGATAGATGTTGTGCGGATCGCGCTGCGCGGTGACATCAAGCGAAACTTTCGCCAGCGCCGTTTCCAGTTTCATGATCGCCGCGGCGTCGCTTGGCGCCTGCGTTTCGCTCGCCCCGAGCAGCTTCAGAATGTTGGCAATATGCTGCACATATTGCTTCCGAATCTCTTCATCTTTTGCGCCGGTGCGGAAGTAATAATCTCTCTCTGGAAGACCCAGTCCGTTCTGGGACGTAACCGCAATCGTTCTGGTCGCGTCCTTGAAGTCCTGTTGCGATCCAAATCCGAAGAAGGCATTCACGTTGATCAATTGAAAGTGTGCCAGCAACTCCGGGAGTTGCTCCTTGCTGGTGAGGCCATTAATGCGGTCAAGCTCCGGCTGCAACGGCGCCAGCCCTTTTTGTTGCACCGCCCCTTCATCCATGCAACTGGCATAGTAATTTCCAATCTTTCGCGTAGTCGCGTCGCGTGACGGATCGTCCGCCGCCGCTTTCTCCAGAATCCCGTGCAGCACCTGCCGGTTGTACTGCTCAAGGTTGTAGAACTGGCCGGAGTACGGCGAGTCGCTCGGAATCGGATGAAGCTTGCTCCAATTGCCGCACGCGTACTGGTAAAAATCGACGCAAGGGTCAGCGGCCGTATCCATGAGCTTCTTATCCAGCCCCGGAATCAGCGTGAAAGTGTGCGGGTCGACGCCGGTCTTAGATGCGTTGCTGGTCGTTTGCGCGAACACCATACCGGCGCAGGCCAGGAATAACAAAACCGCAAAAGCTTTTGCCGTCAAGGGCATTCGTTTTCTCCTCTAAGAAGCATAATACGGAACCGCCGGAGGAATGTTCCCCATAGCGCCTATGTGGCTGGAGTGGAGCCTGTGTGGCGCGGAGCGGTCTCCGCGCGACTAACCAAAGAACCAGGCTGCACGAAGACCTCTGCGAAAGCCGGCGGGACGCCGGCGCTACAGTCCGCCGGCGCTACGATCCGCCGACTATTTCATGGGCGGCAGATACGGAATATAGCGGGCAAACAACCAGCACAGGAAGAACACGACTGGGACGTGAACGATCAACTGCAGCACTCCATAGCCCACGATGTCCCTGGCCTTCAATTTCAATATGCCCAGCAGAGGCAGCATCCAGAAGGGATTGACGAGATTGGGCAGCGCTTCCGCCGCGTTGTAGATCTGCACCACCCAGCCCAGATGCACCTGGTGCAGATTCGCAGCCTGCAGCACATAGGGCGCTTCGATGACCCACTTACTGCCGCCGGAGGGAATGAAAATGCCGAGCACCGCCGAATACATCGCGACCAGCAAGGGATAGGTGTTGTGGGTGCTGACGGAGGCGAAAAGTTTCGCCAGCGCATCCGCGATCCCCGTTCCTACAATCATTCCG
>OBLW0100002638.1_pt1 | contig 14413 bp, 10 predicted proteins | sample 1520161 | NCBI WGS metagenome assembly OBLW01 (sample SAMEA3539309, study PRJEB22396) | soil metagenome | biome: tundra; feature: field; material: soil | place: USA | collected 2010-05 | depth 0.15 m
TCTAGCTCACGGTGAGAACAAAGTTAGCTTCACGCTCGACAGCGGCCTGCAGGTGGACGTGCGCTTGCTCGACAAAGAATGCTTCGGCGCTGCCTTGCTCTATTTCACCGGATCCAAGGAGCATAACGTCGCGCTGCGAGGCCGAGCGAACGATATGGGCTACACGCTCAACGAATACAGTTTAGCCACGCTGAAAGCGGAGCGCCGCGTTTGCGGGAGAATGGAAGCGGAAATCTACGCCAAGCTTAAGCTCGATTACATCCCGCCGGAACTGCGCGAGAATACGGGCGAAATCGCAGCCGCGGAGTTGCACCAGCTGCCCAAACTGGTCGAACGCGCCGACATCAAAGGCGACCTGCAAATGCATTCGACGGCCAGCGACGGCAAGCACTCCGTCGAAGCCATGGCCGAAGCCGCCCGTCAACTGGGCCACGAATATATCGCCATGACCGATCACTCCAAATCGGTCACCATCGCCAACGGCTTAGATGAGAAGCGAGTAGTCGCCCACATCAAGAATCTGCGCGCCCTGGACGCCAAGGGCCTAGGCATCCGCGTCCTGGCGGGCTCCGAAGTGGACATCCTGAAGGACGGCAGGCTCGACTATCCTGATGTAATCTTGGCGCAGCTCGACGTGGTAGTCTGTTCGATCCACTCGTACATGCAACTGGATCGCACTGCCATGACCGACCGCATGCTCCGATGCATCGAGAATCCCTATGCGCAAATCATCGGCCATCCGACCGGCCGCCGCCTGCTGGTGCGCGATTCGTTCGACTACGACATGGAAAAGGTCCTCGAGGCCTGCGCCAAACACGGCGTCGCCATGGAGTGCAACTCCTACCCAGAACGCCTGGACCTGCGCGAGGTCTACTTGCGCATGTGCAAAGAGCGCGGCGTAAAAGTAGTCATCTCGACGGACTCCCACAATACCCTGCACCTACCGTACATTCGCTACGGCGTAACCATGGCCCGCCGCGGCTGGCTCGAAAAGTCCAACGTCCTCAACACGCTACCCGTAGATCAATTCCTCGCCGCACTACGTCCTAAGCCGGGCACCGCAGGTAAAAAGCCCCCAACTGCTAAGGCCCGGGCGGGAGACTGAGCTTGCTGGCGTTTTGTTCCCGGAACACGCCGGCACGCCCATAGGGAACCTTTTTCCGGCACCTGTCGTATCTTCCGTTATACGAAGTGCGGCGGATTTCCAGCCGCACAGACTGCGGATAAAAGACGTGCCCATTGCTAGGCCAGGACCAGCGCAGGATTCTGTAGGGGTGCAGGGTTGCTGCACCCCTACTTGCCCGGTCCAACCCTTTGCGCCACCGTCATCCCGAGCCAAGCGAGCGAGCTGCTTTTCTTCCGCCGCTGCTCATCCTTACGGAGGAACCTCATGAACGCTCTTTGGCATCGGCTCACGAAGATATCTCTCGTCTTTGGCCTACTGCTCGCTCTGGCTGCTCTGGCCCCCCGCTCCCGAGCCGAAGAGTGGACCAAGTCCTACCCGATCTCCGGCCGTGCTCAAGTCCGCGTAGACACCAATGACGGTGCGGTCCAAATCTACACCAGCGACTCCAAGCAAGTCGATTTTCGCATCCTCTACGACGGCTATGAGATGAACAAAACCCTCCATGTAGATTCCCGCCAAGACGGCGACAGCGTCCAGATCAACGCTCGCGTAAGCGGCCACTGGGGCTTCTCATTCGGTAACAATCATCGCCGCATCCAAATCGAAATCCACATGCCCAAAGACGCCGACCTCCAGGTCGACACCGGCGATGGCTCGGTAACCACCCAAGCGCTAAATGGCAAAGTGAAGATCCACACCGGCGACGGTTCCGTCCGCGCCCAGCAAGTCAGCGGCGACGTAGACATCGACACCGGGGACGGCAGCGTCACCGTAGAGGGAGCCAAAGGCGACATCCGCCTACACACCGGTGACGGTCACATCGAAGCCCGCAACCTCGACGGCAAAGTTGACGCCCTATCCGGCGACGGTCACATCACCCTGGAGGGCCGATTGGACGGTCTGACCGTCAAGACCGGCGATGGCAGCATCGACGCCCGCCTGCAACCAGGCTCAAAGGTCAACTCCAGCTGGAGCGTCCGCACCGGCGACGGCAGCGTGGATATCGTGTTACCCGCCGACCTCCAAGCCAACATTGACGCCAGCACCAACGACGGTCACATCAGCCTAGGCATACCCGTAACGGTCGAGGGCACCTTCAGTAATTCGCAGATTCACGGCAAGATGAACGGCGGCGGCCAAGCAGTCGTAATTCATACAGGCGACGGGTCCATCCGCCTAAGCAAATCCTAACCCTCGCGCTCCCTGCGAAACAGCCGCACTGGTCGCCCGAACAGGCCCTGTCCGGGCGAGCTACGTCCGGCGTCCTATCACGCAATGCGCCTTTGGTACCAGTACCTGAAAAACTTGTCCGCAAAACCCTCTAGAGTGTCCTAATTCTATGTACAGGATGATTCCAAACACTCCGCTAACTACCTGTATTGTAAGGCCCACCGTATGGGCCCCAAAATGCCACTTGATAAGCGGAATAAGGGGAGCCTGATGATCATTTTTGTTATCACCTTCGCCATCGTCGCACTCTTCGCCCTGACGTTGACCGGTTCCATCGCCACCACCTCCCGCCGCCGCTCGTAATCTCTTATGTCGGGGGCCGGGCTTCAGCGGCGTCGGTAGCCAACCTCCGGACTTTCCTTTTGGTAGCCACATCCAAAGTTATTCATAACGCAGCGCCACCAGCGGACTAACCTGCGTAGCCCGCCGCGCCGGCAGCCAGCAAGCCAACAGCGCCACTCCAGCCAACACCCCAACCACAATCACAAACGTCAACGGATCATTCGCGCTGACGCCGACCAGCAAGCTGGCGAGCAAACGAGTCCCTGCCAACGCCGTTCCAAGTCCAATCACAATCCCAATGCCTAGAACCAGCAAGCTCTGCCCTAACACCATCCTCAAAATGTCTCCGGGCTTGGCACCCAACGCCATGCGAATACCGATCTCATGCGTCCGCTGCACTGCCGCATAAGAAACCACGCTATAGACTCCCACCATCGCCAGGATCAACCCCAGCACCCCCATCGTCGCCGTAAGTTGCGCTCCCAAATGAAAGAATAAATACCCGTTAATCCCCTCCAATTCCTGCTTCAAAGTCTTCACGCCAGCCAACGGCAGCGTGGGCGCTAGTACCTGTATCTGCCCAGCAATTTGCAGTTCCATGCTCTCCGTCGGCACCGAAGTTCGAACATGGATCGTTCGCAGCGGCATATAGTGTTGCTCCAGCGGAACGTAAAACAGCGCCCGCGGATCCTCAACAATCCCCTTATATTTCCCGTCCTGTACGACCCCAACAATTTCGATAAGTTTGGCGTCCGCTTCGTGGAACTGGATCCGCTTTCCCAGCACCTCCTCATTGGGCCAAAACTTCCGAGCCATCGTTTCGTTCACAATAGCCACCTGAGGCGCTGTGTCGGAATCGGCTTTCGTAAACGACCGCCCTCGATGCAAAGGAATTCGAAGCGTCGCGAAGTAATCCGGACTAACCAGGTTGTACTGCACCGTGGGCTCCTGCTCCCCAGGCTGCAAAGGATGCCCCTCAATGCTCAACCGCTCATTCGCACTCATCAACCCCAATGGCACCGAGAACGCCTGCCCCACCGACACCACGCCGGGCAAAGCACGCAGCCGCTCCTCCGCCTCCCGATAAAATGCCGCTCCCTGCTGGTCGGTATACCCGATCTGCTTGACATCGATCGGAATATCGACCACGTTCTCCGGATCGAAACCCAATCCAATCTGCCGAGCCTTCCCCGCGCTGCGCACAAACAACCCCGCAACAATCAACAGCAACAAGGAACCAGCCACCTGCGCCATTACCAAAGAATTGCGTACCAATTGCTTCCGCGGCCCATCCGACCCGCTCCGCCCGCCCTCTCGCAACATGGAGTTCACATCGGTCCGCGCCACGCGTAGCGCCGGCAGCATCCCCACCACCGCCGCAGTCACCAGCACCACCGCCAAAGTAAAAAGATAAACCCGCGCGTCCGGCTGAAAATTAAACGTAACCGGCAAATCGGTGCCAAGCGACAACGAACTCAGAAATCCAGCCGCCCACCAGCCCAACAACAACCCGGTAGCCCCGCCCAGGATCGCCAGCACCAAACTCTCGGTCAAATGCTGGCGCACCAACCGGGCCCGCCCCGCGCCGATCGCAGCCCGAATCGCCATTTCCCGCTGACGAACGGTCGCCCGCACCAGCAAAACATTCGCAATATTGAAACACGCCACCACCAGCACCAGCGCAGCCAACACCGTAAAAGCCAAGGCCACGTTGGGTATGGTGTCGTCAGGATCCGGCTCAGGCCGCGCCAAACGTTCAGGAAAGATCTGAACCGCAATGCCCTTGTCCGTTTCAGGATGTTGCTCCGCGAGCCGCTTGGCGATCACGTCCAACATAGCCTTAGCTTGTGGAAGCTGCACGCCGGACCTCAAACGCGCCATCAGGGCGACCGTGCGATGCGACCGATCCGTCCAGATTTCTTCCACCGGCGCGTTGCCACCGAGTCCCGCCACCGCGCTTAAAGGAATGAACCCATCCATATTCAAAAACGCATAGGTGCCCTGAAAATCCTTAGGCGTAACTCCAATGATCGTCACCCCGTGCCCGTCCACTTCCACCTGTTTTCCAACGATCGTCTTGTCGCCGCCAAAGCGTTTCTGCCAGAACCCATAGCCCAAAACTAAAACCGGGTCAGCCCCAGGACTTTGTCCCTCAGTCGGCAGAATCAGTCTCCCCAGCGCAGGCTTGATACCGAGCGAGGAAAAATAGTTTCCGGTAACGCGGCTAACCACGCAGTGGTCGCCCTTACCCTCCGAGATCAAGCTAACCAGCGCCGTACGGTAGCCAAAGACCTCAGCCGACGCCTCAGCCTGGTTGCGGATATCCTGATAATCCGGATACGAGAAGCTCTCGAAGCCCTCCAGCCCCGGTTGCTTCATCGCCAGCACCGTGATCTGTTCGGGGTGCGGCACCGGCAGCGGGCGCAGCAGCAAACCGTTCACAATGCTGAACACGGTGGTATTGACCGCCATCCCCAACCCCAGCGTCACCACCGCAATCATCGCGAAGCTAGGCGCATTGCGCAGCGACCGCAACGCAAACTTCATGTCCTGCCAAAAGCTCTGCATAATTCTTATCCTCACAGACCAGTAGGCCGCTCCAGTTTGATTGCAAGCCGCCCTCCCTGAACTTGCGGCTGCAACCTGATGAAATCAATGTGGTTGTTCACTGAGCCCGCCGTCAACCGGCCAGTCAAATGCGCGTTTCCGGGATGCTCCGTCCGGAATCGGACAAACTCCGAGTGTTGAATTCAGGAATGAACGGCAACGGTAGCGCAGAGCGGAGCCCGCCCAGCCCTGTTTAGCCCGAGCTTCGAAGGACTTTCCCGTCAGTACGACGCCCCGCCCCTTGTACCAAGTATGGCCGTGGCCGCCGACCGTTACCCTGAATTTCGAAGGTTGGCGGGAGCTTTTTTGAGACGCCCTCGCTCCAGACCCAACCGTCGGTCAAATTTTGTGAACCTCCAGCACCAATTCTCTTTCCGATATCACCTGAAGGAGTATGATGCGAATCGCGCAAGCTTCCCAGCACCAGGCGATTCGCAAGATTGCAGGAGGACCACATGGCAACTGCAAAGCCGATGCCGGCTCCCGATCAAGACCGCGTAGCAGCCCTTCAAAAATACGCCATCCTCGACACCGAACCCGAACGCGCCTTCGACGATCTCACCCTGCTCGCTTCGCATGTGTGCAAAACGCCCATCGCGTTAATTTCCCTGGTCGACGAAGACCGCCAATGGTTCAAGTCCAAGATCGGCATCGATGCCAGCGAAACCCCGCGAGACATCGCCTTCTGCTCCACGGCCATCCAACAATCCGAAGTGATGGTAATCCCCGACACCCTGCAGGACGAACGCTTTCGCGACAATCCGATGGTGGTAGCCGAACCCAAAATCCGCTTCTACGCCGGCGCCCCGCTAATCAACGAAGAAGGCTACGCCCTAGGCACACTCTGCGTAGTCGATCGCGCCCCCCGCGAATTTGCCCCAGAACAAAAGGAAGCTTTGCAAGCCCTGGGCCGTCTCGTTTTAGCCCAACTCGAGTTTCGCCGCAATCTTCAACTGCTGAAGGAAGCCCTAACCGACCGCACCCAAGCCGAACACGAACGCGAACGCGAACTCGTCAAGCTCCAACAAACCCTGACGCGAGTCCTAGGCTTGAACATCCCCGTAGGCACATAATCGAGATTCGTCGTCTCCGTGAAGTCTGTGCTCCGACCTCGGCGCACTGTCAACCAGGTTCACCCACCGCAAAACTTGTACGCGCACAGCGCACTGCTGTTTCCCAAACGCCCCTGATCCGCGCAGCAAAAACTCCACGTCTTGGTTTCTTTTCTTTCACTTCACAGCCGAAACCTCAGCAACGACCCCCACCCCACGCCGCGTAACCCCCCAAGCAATCGCAAAGCTTCCCACCATCAACCCCGCCGCCAACCAATAAGGCGCCCCGGGCAAATGAATTCCCCAACGAAGCGAAATCGCCGCCGCAAAAACTTGCGTAAACACGAGCGGCGCAATCATCCCAGCCACCCCGAACAAACTCATCAACGCCCCCTGCAATTGCCCCTGCTCGGAAGGTCCGACCAATCGGCTCATCAACGACTGCATCGGCGGGCTCGTCAGTCCCCAAAGCGAAAGCAAAGGAATACCCACAAGAAACACCGCCGTGTTGGGCGCGAAAGCAAACACCGCAAAACCGGTCATACCGCAGAACATCCCCGTAAACAAAGTCCGCAACTCGCCCAACTTTCGAACCGCCAACGAAATCAATACCGCCGACACCACCGTCGACCCAATTCCCACCCCCGCCAAGGCCCACCCGGTAAGCTGCGTCCCCCAGTGATACCGATAGTCGGTATAAAGCACGAACATGCTAGGCAAGGCTTCATGCGCGTTGTAATAAAGAAACATCGCGGTAGCCCAGCCCAGCAGCTCGGGATGCGACCGCAGCAGCTTCAATGCCCCCAGCGGATTCGCCTTCCGATAACTAAACGCCGCCCGCCGCTGCTTGGGCAAAGACTCCGGCAAAATAAAAAATCCATACAAAGCATTCGCCAGACTCAAGATCGCCGCAGCCCAAAACGGATACCGCAACCCCATCCCGCCCAACATTCCGCCCAACGCCGGCCCCACCACAAATCCCAACCCAAACGCCGCCCCCAACATCCCAAATTTGGCCGCCCGCTTCTCCGGCGGCGTAACATCCGCAATATAAGCATTCGCAGTAGGAAAGCTAGCCGCCGTAATGCCCGAAATCACCCGACCCACAAACAACCAACTCAAAGTAGGCGCCACAGCCATCAACAAATAATCGCAACCCAATCCAAAATTCGAAAGCAAAACCACCGGCCGCCGTCCAAACCGGTCCGAAAGCGCTCCCACAACCGGCGCAAAGACAAACTGCATAGCCGCCCACACAAATGCAAAAATCCCCGTCTGCGTAGCCGCCATCGACATATCCCCATGCTCAAACCGAATAATCAATTTAGGCAAAACCGGCACAATAATCCCCAGCGCCAGCATATCGAGCAACACCGTAACAAAAATAAAAGCAAACGCTGCCCGCCCATGACCCAACCCTTCCGCAGCCGGAATGGGCGGCCCTCCCGCACTTGGAATCATTCCTTCTGTAACTGGATCTAGCTCCGTAGACATCGCTTACCTCCGTGAAACAGCCGTCACCCGATCTGCGTGGCAACGGGAGGGCACGGCTAGCCGTGCCGTAAATGCCGCCCGAATCCGGCTTCAGCCGCTGCGGGCGCCATGAGAACTGCCACACAGACTCATTTGCGTGCCTACCAAGTCTGCCGCAATCCAAACGACTCGTATTGTAAGAAATTGACCCAAGGAAACCATCAAAGCCAGGCGAACTCAGCCCTCCGATCTATCCGCCGGATTGGCTTTGCGCCCTCCGCGTTAGATCTTTCTTCTCTCTTTGCCTTACCGCCCCAACGTAAGAAAAAAACCAACCGAAGCCGCCAGCATAACCAAAGTAGCCAGCCAGCCCGCCACCCGTAAACCCCGAGGCAAGGTAAACTGCCCCATAACCCGTGGGTTCCCCGACATCAGCATCGTAACCACCATCAACGGCGCAGAAACCACCCCATTCAACACCGCAGCCAAAAACAAAGCCCGAATCGGATTCATCCCCACAAAATTCAATCCCAACCCAATGATCGTAGCCGCCGCCAACACCCCATAAAACTGCTTCGCCTCTCGAGGCCGGCTTTCCAAGCTAGCCTTCCACTTCAACGCCTCCGCCACCCCGTAAGCAGCCGACCCTGCCAGCACCGGCACCGCCAGCAACCCAGTCCCAACAATCCCCACAGCAAACAGCAAGAACGCAAACCGCCCAGCCAAAGGTTCCAGTGCCTTGGCCGCCTGCGCCGAAGTCTGCACCTCCACAATCCCGGCCACATGCAAAGTAGCCGCAGTAGTCAAAATAATAAAAAGAGCCACCAAATTCGAAAATCCCATCCCCACCACCGTATCCACCCGTATCCGCTCAAACTGCCGCTTAGCCTGCCAGGGCGCCCACTTCAGCGGGTGATCCTTAGGATTATCCCGCACATCCTCAGCCTCCTCCGAAGCCTGCCAAAAAAACAGATAAGGGCTAATGGTCGTTCCCAACACCGCTACCAAGGTCGTAAGGTACCCACCCTTAAACGACAACGAAGGCAAAACCGTCGCCCGCCAAGCCAACCCCCAGTCCACATGAGTCACAAACGCCGTCAACACATAAGCAAACAGCACCACGGTCAACCATTTCAGATATTTAACGTACTTGGTGTACGGGATGAACATTTGCAGCAGCAAGGAGAGCACTGAGAAAAAGATCACGTAAGGCATCCCGGACCCTCCCAGCAGCAACTGCCCAGCCGCCCCCATAGCCCCAATATCCGCTCCAAGATTGAAAATATTAGCCAAACAAAGCAGCGAAACAATCCCATACCGCAGGGGCGCCGGATAATGCTTCCGCATGTTCCCCGCCAGCCCAATCCCGGTAACCCGCCCAATCCGCGCGCAAATCTCCTGAATCGCAATCATCAAGGGGTACGAGAACAGCATCACCCACATCATGCTGTACCCGAACTGCGCTCCGGTCTGCGAATACGTAGCAATCCCGCTAGGGTCGTCATCCGAAGCCCCAGTAATCAACCCTGGCCCCAGCTTCTGCAGAAACGACTTCTGCACGCGAGGTTTGACAGTCGTTATGGGGTTAGCGGTATCCAAATGATTTTTTCGGGCGCGGCTAGGTCAATCTAACCGGAACTGAAGGTCGTTGCTATCCCAAAATCCTCCCGGTTCGATGCTTAGAATCAACACTTGCAAATTAATATCAAAACAAATGACTCGAAGTCGTTTAGGTTACGCAGCTACCAAAGACCCGCGAGGGGGGTGAGGGCGAGAACGGCATTTTCGCCGAGGGTCACTGACCGAGGAAGGCGGCTACGGCGGCGCTGACCTTGCCATCTTCGCAGCTGGGGGCTAGGTGGCCACAGTCGGAGTCGAGCTCCAAAATGAAAGCGTGCAGGAGGGCGGCGAATTCCCTAGCAGGCTCCGGCGTCACTACGTGATCGTACTTCGCCACAATCACGAAGACTTTGGCTTTGACGGCGGCTGCGGCCGGTTCCATTGAGTTACCGAACTGATCCGACACGTCGAGACCCATCATCGCTTCCGTTTGCCGGATCTTGTTGTTGGCGTCCGTACCCGGGGCATCCTTGGCTTTCACTAACGATTCGAACACCTGCTCCCGGGTATGCGTGCGGTTGTATTGCGTCGGCGTGTTCAATAGCATCTCGCCATACTCAAATTCCAAGACGCGCGACGGATTCTCGGTGTAGTCGCCATGGTTCCAAGCGGGATTGGTTGCAATCGCATCGATCTCCGCTTTCCAGTGCAGCAGGTCGTAAGGCGCGAGGCGTGGCGAACCCACGATCGGCACGGCCTTATCCATGAAGGTGGGATAGGACACCATCCACTGAAAGGTCTGCATGCCGCCCATCGATATGCCCAGCACGGCTTTGAGGTGTTTCAACCCGAGCGTGCCGGTCAGAACCTGATGCTGGCTGTTGACCATATCTCGGATGGTGATCTTTGGAAATTTCATGCGCGGCTGCGCAGCGCTGTTGGAAGGTGAAGACGAGACGCTGTTGGCCAGCGCGTCGATCAGTACCACGTAATACTCGGCAAAATCGACCACGCCATTCTTCGGCCCGATGCTGTGCTGCAGCTGCTCGGTTGTGCCGTTGGCCCAGGTAGGAATCAAGATGGCATTCGAGCCGTCAGCATTCTGCCTACCGAACGTGCGATAGCCGACGCGGCAGTCGCGGATCACTTCCCCGCTCACCAACTTGAAATCGCCCAGGTTGGCGAACTTAAGCTCTTGCGCGGGCACTCGCAAGGAGAACCACAAGACGCAGCAAGAGAAAAAGCATGTTCTTCGCAGCAAGCTACACATCGCAAAGATCGACGGCTTGCTTCAACGACGTCAGCGGGTCGTGCGTGGGAACAAATTCATGCGCCACGTAACCCTTGAAGTTGGTCGCGGCAATGCCGCGCATCACACCATCCCACTGCACTTCCTGGGTACTGTCAAGTTCGTGACGGCCGGGAACGCCACCGGTGTGAAAGTGTGCCAGCCAGTCGATGTTTTTCTGGATGGTCGCGACCAGGTCCCCTTCCATGATCTGCATGTGGTAAATGTCATACAAAAGTTTGACTCGCTGCGAGTTCACCGCTTTTACGACCTCTAAGCCCCAGGCGGAGTGGTCGCACATATAGTCGTGGTGATCGACCTTGCTGTTGAGGAGTTCCATGCAAATGGTGACGCCATGGTCTTCGCCGATTTTCTTGACGCGATTGAGCCCGAGGATGGTGTTCTTGGCACCCTCTTCGTCGGACATTCCTTCGCGATTGCCCGAGAAGGTGATCACGTTGACCACCCCGGCCTTGGCCGCCAGCGGAATGTACTTGCGAAAACCTTCTTCGATCCGCGCATGATTTTCGACGCGGTTCATGGCGCTCTTGATCGTGCCGCCTTCGGCATACCCCATGGCGCAGACCAGACCATATTTCGCGGGCATGCCCCACTCATCGGGGTTGAGCAAGTCGATCGCCTTGCAGCCAATTTCGGCCGAATAGGCGCAAAGCTTATCGAGCGGGATGTCTTTGTAGCACCAGCGCGAAACCGATTGCTTGATGTTCCCTTTGCGCTGGATCGGGGTGTTCTGTTGCGGCCAAGCCGCCGTGGGAACCGAAGCCATGGTGGCTCCAGAAATAGCCGTCTTGAGTAAATCGCGTCGCGATACGGTGGTCATAGCGGACCGAGTGTACCGAAGAAATTTGAATCTGGGTACCTGTTCTGAATCCCGGAACCCATACCGGCTGACGCCACGAGCTGAACATGTCACCGAGCAAGTCCGCCGAATGCGAACCGAGCGAAAGCAAAAAATTCCGAATCGGAACAACTCTGTGCGTGTGCAGGAACGGAGGCCAAATCGATGTCGGCAGCGCAGGCGGCCGCAATGTCTGCGCATTGACATAGAGAAGCCAAAGCCCTCGGGTTGGTTTACCCGGAGGGCTTTGGCGGTACGTGTTGCTACGGGTTTGTGCTAGTGGTCGTCGTCGTTGCCGAAAATGCTCGGCGCGAAGGCGATTCCACGAAATACTTCGCCGGCTTTTGCGGAGCGAAGGGTGAGGAATTTGCCGATCGAATCATCGCGTTCATGATCGCTGTCGCTTGTCGGCAAAGTGATGGCACTGAGGAGATCGGTCACCTTGACGAGTTTGTTGGGATCGGCGCCGGTGTCGCCATTGGCGCTGATCGTGGAAGTAATCGCGAAGAGGGTCACGGTGCCGTCATGGTTGTGACGGCCGGTCATGTTCCGGCATCCACCGGTTGCGGGGTTCAGAGCGGCCGGGTAATTGGCGACACTATAAGGAACACCAATATTCAAGCCGTCTTGCAGAACGTAGAGCATAGTCCACGTACCGTTGACCAGACTCCATTTCTGCACCCCGGCAGTAGCTTGGCTTTGCGCGTCGGCCACATTGCCGTTGACCGCAGGGGTTACCAGCGTCCCGTCGCCTTCGTCACAAACATACAGCGTATTTGCATCGGCGAACCAAATCCCGAAAGGAAAGGCGGTGGAAGTGCTGGCCGCGGTGTTGGGGAATCCCGGCAAAATGGTAATCGGCACGCTTGCGAGCTGCGCCGCAGTACCCGTTGGTAGTACACCGGTACCGCCCACCTGGTAGACGGTGTTGATGCCATTCCCGCCGCTGCCCTTGGTGATGTACAAGCTGTTTTTGAAGATGGTCATGCCGCGGAAGTTGGTGTCCTTGCCCGGCTTATCAGTACCGAACGACAAGCGCCCTATCATGCCGATGTTCGGTGGCACGGGAGGGGCCTGCCCGGGCTCGAGCGTTTCAGAACCTGTTGCGTTGACGAGATCAATGCCGATGGGGGTAGTGGTGAGTTGTTTTTTCGACAGATTGCCACTGTTGTCGTTCCCGACCATGTAGTACAGGCCGTTCCCGCCCTTTATGGCCGCGCGGCCGTTGTCACCGCTGTAGGCATTGCCATCGGTGATCCGAAAGTGTCCGAGTTCGTCCACTTCGGCGACAGCCCGATAGTATGCTGTCGGAACAATCGGAGTGCTGTCATAACTGGAGATGACCGGATTGGTCGGGTCGCAGATCGCCGGCGTGTTAGAAGCCGATACGTCCACCAGGTTCGGCGCGGTGGGAGAGACCGGAAAACCGCCGCAGCCCGGGCCGCCCTGGTAGCCCATGAAAGTGATGGACCTGCCGTCGATCGACTGGTTGAGAGCCAACTCTGATTTCGAGCTAAAACTGGTCACCATTTGATGGTTGGGGATCGCAAGAGTCCCCAAGGGCAAGCCATCGGTCGTCAGGCTGTCCAGGAAGATCGGAGAAGTGACACCAAAACTGCCGTCGGAAGCGGCGTTGTTCCAGACATTGTGGGAATCGGAAAGATTTGGAAATTCGCCGTTGTCGCTGGCGACCCCACAGGTGACCGTCACACTGGTCGTGCCGCCGGTGGTAGTCGGCACCAAGACGTTTGTGCTGCTGTTGGCCCCGCCCGCGCATCCGCGCGGTAAAGTCTCGCCGATGGTAACCGTCGAGGCCGTTCCCCGATAGACGCTGCGGCTGAGCACCAGAGTGTCGGGTAGAAAAAACAAGTGATCGCCGACGGCGGGCGAGCGAGTTACGAATACTCCGGCAGTTAACAAGGACAAAGCGGTGGTTGCAATTGCTGCAGATGGCAAAAACTTTTTCACTTAGATGGCCTCCTTGGCGGCGCAGATGTTCCCACGGCGGCCTGGGCGTTGGCTTACAGATCGATTAAAGATTTGTGAAGACTGTTTGAACGTGGAACGATTGAAGGGCCGGATTTCGAGATCGGTGCCCTTGGACTTTCTGAATCGGGACGCGAATTTGCAAATCAGGGATGGTTCGCGCATCATTACTGGTTTGTTTGGGTGCGATCGTGGCGATTTGGAGCCCGACTCGCGGGCAGAAAGAACCTATCACAAGAGAAAGACCCGCCCTTAGAAACCAAGGGCGGGCCACCCAGGGAGAATCTAAAGAACGATCTTAAGAACTAGGGATCGAAATCCCGGTGAACGGGGACAAACACTCTGCGATTCGAGAGAATCGTGGTTGTTGCGAAGGAGAGGAATGGACAAGCCGGGGAAGATTGAGGCAGCGAAGGGGAAATTGGGAGTGTTGTTGCCGGGAATGGGGGCGGTCAGCACCACGTTTATGGCCGGTGTGGAACTGGTTCGCACCGGCAAGTCACGTCCGGTGGGATCACTTACACAACTGGGGACCATTCGACTGGGCAAAAGGACCGATGGACGATCGCCGCAGATTAAGAAATTTGTGCCGCTGGAGGAGTTGGACGACCTGGTGTTCGGGGGTTGGGACATTTTTAAGGACAATGCCTATCAGTCGGCTGCCAACGCGGGTGTCTTGAGTTTGCAGGATTTGGCGAAGGTGAAGCCCTTTCTTTCGGGCATCAAGCCGATGAAGGCGGCTTTTGATCCCGAGTACGTGAAGAAATTGGACGGGCCTAACGTTAAGAAGGGTAAGAACAAATACGAGTGGGCTCTGCAGATCAAGGAAGACATCGCGAATTTTAAGAAGACGAACAAGGTTTCGCGGATGGTTACGTGCTGGTGCGGCTCGACCGAGATTTTTCTGAAGGCGGAGGATGTGCACTCGACTCCCGAGAAGTTTGTGGAGG
>OBLW0100002640.1_pt1 | contig 14406 bp, 12 predicted proteins | sample 1520161 | NCBI WGS metagenome assembly OBLW01 (sample SAMEA3539309, study PRJEB22396) | soil metagenome | biome: tundra; feature: field; material: soil | place: USA | collected 2010-05 | depth 0.15 m
GCGGAATGCGTTTCGCGGCTGGTTACCGTAGGGAATTAAATGCCACCAACTCAATCAGCAACAAAGATGGAGCCGGAGGGGAGTGCTCCGGCCCATGACGTCCAGGGCGGAGCGCACCAGGGGAAAGCGCAATCGGGCCGAAAGGTCTGGATCGACCTGGAAAACTCTCCTCACGTGCCTTTTTTCGATCCCATCATCGCGGAACTGGAAAAGCGGGGCTGCGAAGTAGTGCTGACCGCCAGGGACTGTTTTCAGGTGTGCGAACTAGCGGACATGGCGGGCTTTCATTACAAGAAGATTGGTCATCACTACGGCAAGCATCGTATCGCCAAAGTGGCGGGGCTGGGCATTCGTGTATTACAGATGATGCCATTGATTCGGCGAGAAAAGCCAGCCCTCGCGGTTTCGCACGGTTCCCGGTCTCTCATAGCGTTGTCCGCCATGTTGGGGATTCCCAGTATTACGATTGCGGACTACGAATACGCCGATCACCGGCTGGCCAAGTTACTCGGCTCTGCCCGGAAGAAGTGGGTCATGACGCCCGATGTGGTTCCGCCGGACATTTTCAGGAAAGATGGCCTGTTGCCGGACCATATCTTGCACTATCCGGGCATCAAGGAGGATGTTTACACTCCTTTTTTCCAGCCTGATCCGTCGTTGAAGGAGATTCTGGGTCTGCAGCCTGCCGACATCGTGGTCACGATTCGGCCACCGGCTACGGAGGCTCACTACCACAATCCCGAGAGCGAAAAATTATTGACGGAGGTGTTCAAGCTGTTGGGCGCAAATCCACGGGTCAAGATGGTTTTGCTGCCCCGCACCGCCCGGCAGGAAGCGGACCTGCGCCAGGCGAATACGGACCTGTTTGCCGCGGAAAGAATTATCGTGCCCAAGCACGCGGTCGACGGTTTGGACCTGATCTGGTATTCGGACGTGGTAATCAGCGGCGGAGGCACGATGAATCGCGAAGCGGCGGCCCTGGGAATTCCAGTTTACAGTTTATTCCGCGGGACCATGGGAGCGGTCGACAAACATCTGGCGGCGACGGGCAGGTTGGTGCTCCTGGAGAGCGTCGAGGACGTGCGCGAGAAGCTGAAGCTCGTGGCCCGCAACAAGAACTTCGTTCCCAGACCACAACAACGGGGGACTCTGGAGGCAGTGGTCAACCATATCATTGCCATTCTGGAGAAAAACCACTGAGGAATGCGATATGGCCGCAATGAATTCTTTCGAAGGGATACTTCCGAACCGGACATGATCGGCGAGAACGTCCTCGCCAAGCCAGCCATGACCGCCAAATGGAGGGTAAAGACTTGTCCTGCCGCGAGTTGGAGATATGTACTTGTGGCACCTAGACCCCAGCATCCCCTTTATTGATAATCACATGGCAGGGCAAAGTCGTTTTCAACCACCTGAAATTTGGGTGAAAAGTGGCCCCTGCTAGAAGCGAGCCATGCAAGCTCGCCCCCGGAGGAATGCATGATCGTGATTCGAAGGCTTCTGCTTATTGTCGGTTTCATCTCGATAGTGTCGGCTGGATCGGCCTTTGGCTCGGCCACCAACATCTACATTACGCAAAACGGCAGCCCCAGCGGAAACTGCACGGCCAACGTCCAGACGCCGGCGTTTGTCACCAATGCGGCGAATTGGGGAACAGGCGGATCGCAGATTGGGGCAGGAACTACGGTCCTATTCTGCGGTACGTTCACGCTACCGGCAGGCGCATCCCTTGCGAGCTTTTTGGGCAGTGGCAATTCTACAAGTCCCATTACCTTCAAGCTGGACACCGGCGCAATTATTCAATCCGTCGCGATGGGCAGTGCTTCAGCGGGAGCGTTCAACTGTAGCGGGAAAAGTTATGTGACCGTGGACGGCGGCACAAACGGCATCATTCAAAATACTTCGAACGGAACCGGGCTCGCCAATTCCCAGGCCAGTCAGGGCCTTTATTTCTCTGGATGCACAAATGCCGTCATCACCGGTCTCACAATTCAGAACATCTACCAGAATCAGGGAAGCAGAGCAGGGGCTAGTGACACTAATGGCGAGAACACCGCCGACGTGTATCTCACAGGAAATTCGACAGGCTCCCAGATTTCCAACAACACCCTCAACAACGCGCGAACCGGGGTCTTGATCAGTTTTGACAGCGGAGCCGACGCCAGCAATGACGCGATCTTCGGAAACACGATCAGCGACCACGGCTGGGCTATCGCAATTGGTGCTGATTATGCTGCCTCCACGGCAGCAGGTGTGGTAATTCACGACAATAACATTTCAAACTGGACAAATTGGCAATTCCCGTCCTCCTCGTATCACACAGATGGCATTATCCTGTTCAACGACGTTACGGGCGGAGCGTATCAGACCTATTCGATTTACAACAATTACTTCTCCGGTAGTTTAGGGAACGGATCAGCCACCGGCTACATCGCTTGCGGGCTGATGTCCACCTGTACTATCTTCAATAACCTGATGGTGGATACGGGGACGACTCCCTGTTATGGATATATATGGTTATATACTCCTAACGGACCGGATTCGGTTTATAACAACACCCTCGTAGGTTCAAGCGCTTCCTCTAACATAGCCGTGACGCTGGGCGATCCGGGCCCCGGGCCTGGGCCGACGCGCTCCGCCTTAACCGTAAATAACAATATTTTCATCAATATTGCGACCGGACTTCACGACTACCAAACGTTAACGTCAGACGTTGCGGCATCCGATCGTAATGTCTTGCGCAATGGTTCCGGCACAGCACCCTACATGTCGACTAATGACAGCAAGTCCATTGCTTTTGCCGCATGGCAAGATGACGGGTTCGATGCCAACAGTTTGAACAGCAATCCCAACTTAACGGCAAGCTATACGCTTAATTCGGGCTCTCCCGCGATTGGGCTGGGGGCGAATCTAACCACCCTCGAAATGGCTGCCCTCGACATGGACAAGGCCGGCGTGCACCGTCCCCCCCCTAGTGCAAAATGGGATGCGGGAGCGTACGCGGCATCGGGCTCGAGCCCAGTGGCACCGCCCACGGGGCTTACAGCGGCGGTGCACTGATCCACTATCTCGTCCTGGCGGCGGTGAGAACGTATTTCACCGCCAGCCCCTCCGCTGCTGGCTATCGTGCTTCTAGGACCTTCGCCGAAGGTTGTTCCCAGGCAGGTGACTGGGAACCAACTCCATCAGAACCTGGCCAACCGGCGCGGGCGGACCCACCAAGAATCAAAAAGGAGTCAGAGGACGACTTGGCAGACCCAGGAACCAGCACGCGAGTTCCCACAGAAGATCCCCTGATGTGGATATCGCGCTTGGCGACTAAGTTGAATTCAAAGTGGTTGAAGCTGACTTATCCTTTTGATGGATTCGGCCGAGGGGTCTCGATACATCACACATGTGAAGTTCGCCGATCCTATGCACATAAGATACGGATTGAAGATTCAGTCCTGCTAGACCGTGAGGTGTGGCTAAACGTTCCCGTTGTTGCATCGGGTTCAGGCCCCGCGATCATAATCGGCCGGGGCGCCAACGTGGGCCGCAGGTCAACAATTTCAGCCAGGAATCAGGTTTGTATTCAAGAGAATGTTTTGTTTGCTCCTGGCGTATTTGTGACTGACCACAACCACCAATATTCCGATCCACGACTGCCCATTTCCGAGCAAGGAGTTAGCTCAGGGGGCAGAATTGTCATTGAACAAAATTGCTGGCTCGGGTATGGCAGTATGATCCTTGCGGGTAGGGGTGAACTGATCATAGGGCGCAACAGCGTTGTAGGGGCTTATTCAGTTGTCACCCAGAGCTGTCCTCCCTACAGTGTCCTAGTAGGTAATCCTGCTCAGGTAGTCAAGCATTATGACGTTAGCTGCGACAAATGGATAAGAGGCTAACGAGGTCATGACCGCGGTTCCGACTTTGCCGAGGTGTTTAAAGGTTCTGTGAGCGTCACAATGGAACAATCTAACGACAAGGCTTCCCTGGTGGGAAAGCTGCGGGAAAAACTGATGAGCGGCGGTGCTCTCAGGGGCCATGCGTTGCGCGGCGGCACATGGCTGGGTATCGGCAGCGTATTTGAACAGTTGTTCCGGGTCGGACGGAACGTGTTGCTGACCCGTTTGCTTGCTCCTGAGGCATTCGGAGTCATGGCAATCGTTTACTCGGCGAGTGCCATGGTAGACATGCTCGCGGAAATCGGGGTTAAAGAAGCGATTATTCAAAGCCCCAGAGGCCATGAGGACCAGTTCATCAACTCGGCTTGGTGGCTCGCTTTTTGCCGGGGTGTTGGCATCTATGTCCTTCTCTTTGCGGCAGCCCCTTGGATTGCGAGATTCTACGGAAATCCGGAACTGGTTCCGTTGATGCGGGTCGCTCTCTTGAGCGTCGTGTTCCAGGGAGCGCAAAGCTCAAGGTCCTATGCTGCGCTGAAAGAAATGAAGTTCAAACAGTGGACCATCATTCAGTCCGGCGGCGGGGTCTGCGGTTCTTTGATTGTGGTCGCGCTGGCTCTGTTTGTTAGGAGCATTTGGGCCCTCGCCATTGGGTACGCTGCTGAGAACTGTATCCGTTGCCTAGCTTCTTATGTCATCTGCCCATTTCGGCCGAGGTTCCAGGTCGATAAGGAATCGCTCAGGGACCTACTTCACTTTTCCAAGGGCGTGTTTGGCCTCTCATTTCTGAATCTTATTTTTTCTCGGGCCGATATTTTTGTCTTGGGTAAGCTTTATCCCGCGGCTCAATTGGGCATCTATACCATGGCTATCTATCTGATTCAAGTTCCCACTTCGTTCATCATGGGCGTGCTGAGTCAGACGTTGATGCCCAGCTTTGCCAGGATACAAGAGGATTCCACTCGCATAAACCGTATCCTTGTACGAGTGACATCCGTCCTCCTTATATTGGGGATGCCTACTCTCATCTTCGTCATCTTTAGCAGCAGGAGTCTGCTTTCGTTGCTCTATGGTTCCCGCTATGCAGCAGCTTCGTTGTCCCTCACGGTCGCTGCTTTAGTCGCGATTGTCAACTTGATGAACAGCCTGATAACCATGGTGTTCTACGCGACTGGGCGCCCAGGCCTTCACCGTCGCTGCGTCTTGGTGATGGCGATACTGATGATTGCGACGATTTATCCCGCTGCGCGATATTTCGGGCCCGTAGGCGGGCAATTGGCTGCCCTCGCCTCAGTGGTCGTCGGGTATCTGTCTCAGATTGTGGACATGCGCCGCCTCACGCGCCTCGACTTGGCTGGTTACACTAAATCATTCCCGTTTGTACTAGCTGTCTCTTGCGGAGTTCTTGGAGTGTTGTGGGGAATCCGCCAGTTCGTAGTGGCGAATCAGCCGTTCGTGAACCTTATATTTGGTTTGTCAGGGTGCATACTGGCACTTGGTTTTTGCGGAAGGGTACTTCTAAGGCAGTTGAGCACTGAAACCTGAGCCCTCTTCCGGGGCGCAGTCCGCTTATAATTCGTTTCCCGTTAATCACAACAACGACCGGCCGCCGCGATTGCGCTGTCGTTATGCGAGAACCAGCGAATTCAATTGAGGTAGTGAGGAGCTATCACACAAGCATGGCGCGAATTGCGCGATTCGATCGAATCCGGGAGAGTAAATGAACCCAAGATTCGAGATGCCGGATAACTACTACTTTGGTGCCGGCGGGGAGACCTTCATTACCCCACTGGCCATCGGCATCCTGTTGGTGGCAACGGTTTTCATTTTTGCGCTTCCGCGCAAGTATGTGGTTGTACCGTTGCTCATCGCGGGTTTGTTGCTCCCACAGAATCTCAACGTAATTGTCTTCAGTCTTCACTTTACTATCTACCGCATCCTGCTATTCGTCGGATGGGCCCGTTGTTTGATGCGGCACGAGTTTGTCGGCCGCCTTAATGCGCTCGACAAGGCCGTCTTATTCTGGGCTGTGTGCAATGCGGTCACGTTTTCTCTTCTTTGGCGACAACTTGGCGCGGTAAACAACCGGCTTGGCTACCTCTACTCGACCTTGGGAGCCTACTTTCTCCTGCGTGCCTGGATCCGCAACAAAGCTGAGGTCGTCCTTGCCACCAAGACACTGGCGATCATAGTCATTATCATTGCTCCCTTCATGCTGGCCGAACATTTTACCCGGCACAACGGATTCTCTCTGTTGGGCCAGCCGGAGCTTGCTAACGTGCGCGAAGGGTCGATTCGAGCCGAGGGCCCCTTTGAACATGCCATCATCGCCGGCACCTTCGGCGCGATGTTGATGCCACTGTTCGTTGGTCTTTGGTGGCAGGGGAAACGGAATCGGCTGCTGGTAGGACTCGGCATTATCGGCTCGACCGTGATGACGATCGCGTCCGCCTCCAGCACTCCACTCATGGCCTACGCCTCGGGAGTAATCGGTTTGTTTCTCTGGCAAGCCAGAAAACGGATGCGGCTGTTCCGCTGGGGAGTCGTCGGAGCTCTGATCGTTATCCAACTGGCGATGAAGGCTCCTATCTGGTTTTTGATTGCCCGGGTTGGTGGTGGGATGGGAGGATCTGGATACCATCGGGCTGAGCTGATCGACACCTTTGTCCGGCACTTTGGCGAATGGTGGCTCATTGGAACCCAGAACAATGCAAGTTGGGGTTATTACATGTGGGATGTGGATAATGCGTACGTAAACGCCGGCATTGAGGGCGGCCTGATTACGTTCATATTGTTTATCGCTATTCTCATCTATGCATTCAAGAGAGTAGGCAGGGCGCGAAGGTTAGCCGAGAGCTCGCGCAAAGAGACCCACTTAGTATGGGCCATCGGCTGCAGTTTGTTTGCAAACCTGGCCGCTTTTTTTGGAATCTTTTACTTCGACCAAAGTATTCTTGCGTGGTACACGTTGCTGGCGATGGCATCAGTCACGACTGGATTCGTTAGCCAGAAAAAACCCGCAGAATTACGTTTAAGAACTGTCGATGCTGGCACCGAACAACCGGTGTCGCTAGATACCGGAACTTCAGCCGGAGCCTTCCAAAACTATTGATCTGAGGCTAATTGAAATGAGCGCAGCAAATACTGAGGTCACGGTATCGGTAATTATAGTGACCTGGAACGGGAAGCGGTATGCCTTGGAATGCCTGGCGTCCCTGCACGAGCGAAAGAGCGACCTGCCCATCGAAATCATTGTCGTCGATAATGCTTCAACCGACGGTACTCCCGATGCCATCCTAGAGCAATATCCCAGCGTGCAGCTAATTAGAAACGACGCGAATCTCGGCTTCGCGAAAGCCAACAACATAGGGATGGCGCGAAGCCATGGAAAGTTCGTTTGTCTGGTTAATTCCGATGTGGTTCTGCCAGCGGACTGCCTGGGGAAAATGGTCCACTACTTGGAGGAAAACCCTGGAATTGGGGTCTTGGGGCCGAAGATGTTGAGTCCCGACGGTAAAATAGGCCAATCTGTAATGCGTCTTCCGACGGTGTGGAACACGATCTGCTCTGCGCTCGGACTACACCGTGTCCTTCCAGATTCGAAAGCGTTCGGCAGCTTCTTGATGGATGGTTATCCATACAACAAGATAGACGATGTCGAAGTGCTTACCGGCTGGTTCTGGATGGTTCCTCGCGTTGCGCTGCAACAAGTAGGCGGATTGGATGAACAGTTCTTTATGTATGGCGAAGATATTGACTGGTGCCATCGTTTTCTTAGGGCAGGATGGCGGGTTGTGTTTTATTCCGAGGCGGAAGCGCTGCACTACGGAGCGGCAAGTTCCGCCGAGGCGCCCACACGGTTCTACCTCGAGATGCGCCGCGCAAATCTTCAGTATTTTCGCAAGCATCACGGCTGGATTGGAAGTCTGGGATACTTACTCGCGACCTGGGTACATGAGCTGACCAGAATTGTGGGATATAGTTTCGTATATTGCTACGATCGCACCAGAAGACCGGTGGCTGCGTTTAAGGTAAGCAGAAGCGTGTCATGTATCAGATGGCTGGTTGGAACGATGCCCTTGCCGCAATGAGTTTGTTGGACAGCGGCAGGGAGTGAGGACTGGAGTTTCACAAAAATGATTCAGCAGTCGGCATCGAATCCGCGGTATGTGCTGGTTACCGCCGCGCACAATGAACAGGGCTTCGTCGAAAACACTCTCCAATCTGTGGTCTCGCAAGAAGTGCCGCCCAGAAAATGGGTGATCGTCGACGACGCATCTACCGACGATACGGCGACGATCGTGCGGGAGTATGCCCTAAAGTACAGTTTTATTCAGTTGCTGGAACTCTCGGAGCATCATGCACCTGACTTTGGGGCACAGGTCCGCGCGATCAATGCGGGTTGTGATCTGCTGTGGCGAAGCGAAATCGACTTTGACTTTATCGGCAATCTGGATTCCGACATTTCCTTTGAGAAGTCTTACTTTTGTGAATTGATCCGGAAATTTGAGGCCGACCCAACCTTAGGCTTGGCTGGGGGTTGGCTCTACGAAAGTCGCGGGGGCAAGTTTGAACCGAGAAAAGGAAATCGGACGTCTTCTGTCCCTCACGCGATCCAACTCTTCCGCCGCTCCTGTTTTCAAGCGATTGGAGGGTATGTGCCGCTCCGGTACGGCGCTCCAGATTGGTGCGCTGAGGTTTCCGTGCGAATGAACCGGTCGCGAGTCCAGTCTTTTCCCGATCTCCCGGTTTTTCACCATCGAATGACTGGCGGTGTAAGTGGACGCTTGCCGTATTTGTACCGATCAGGATTGGCTGCTTTCTCGCTAGGCAGCCATCCCGGTTTTGAATTGGCCAAATGTGCCGGGCGCTTGCATGAGCGTCCTTATTTTCTAGCTGCGCTCAGTAGGCTAGCCGGCTTTGCTGTCGGGTGTTATCGCAGAGAAGAGAGGCAAGTGTCACGGGAATTCGTACGTTTCTTGAGGCATGAGCAAACCGGACGGTTATGTGGAAGCCTTCTTGCACCTTTAAGCGCGGTGCGGAGGGTGCAAAATCGGCGGTTGACGCAGGAAGACGAACGGCGCCCTGATGCCACTTGTGATGGAGCTCAGTCCAACAAATGACGGGAGTGGGATACAGAAAGTTCAGGCGAATCATAAGCCTTCTCATCAGCATGGCCTTGTATGCCGCTAGCAGTGCTTGGAGACGCATTCTTGTCCTATGTGGTATACCACCTCGCGCGACGTGCGTAGTTATTTACTACCATGCGATCGGGGATAAAGAACGACAGGCATTCGCCCGCCAAATGGATATGGTTTGTCGGATGACAACGCCGATTGCGATTGATCGGATGGAGCCGTTGCAAGCGGGCGAACGTTACTCAGCGATTACGTTTGACGATGGCTTTGAGAATGCAATAAGAAACGCCATTCCCGAGCTTATGAACAGGAGCATACCCGCGACGGTGTTCGTAACAGCCGACTTACTCGGGGAGTGTGCGCAGTGGTGGCCCGAACCTGCTCTGGAGCGGCACGAACTACTCGCATCCGTAGAACGGCTGCGGCAGCTTCCGGCAGGACTAATTTGCATTGGGTCCCATACTCTGACCCACCCAAGACTTCCGGCGCTTACCGAGTTTGATGCACGGCGAGAGCTCTTGCAATCACGAATCAAGTTGGAAGAGCTCTTGAATCGAAAGGTGACTACTTTCAGCTTTCCTTTTGGCGATTTCAACCAGGAACTGATCAACTGGTGCCGTGACGCCGGATATGAACGCGTTTTCACAACGCTGCCGCAAATGGCATTTTCGACGGCTACAGAATTTGCAGTGGGCCGGGTGAGCACTGAGCCAAGCGATTGGCCTCTAGAGTTTCGTCTCAAGTTGTTGGGTGCCTATCGCTGGCTGCCATTCGCGTACTCGGTTAAACGTGTAATTCTCGCATGTCTGTTCGGCCGCAAGGTGCGGCGTTTGGAGACGGGTTTTTCACAGAACTAGTTGGCAAGCAGTTTGTCGGCCGAGTTTGGTGCAGAAACCGGAGACGGCGCAAGCCTGAAATTGTCGTGGCGAAGGATGGGCGCAGGCAATATTCGACAGGGCGCCGTAGGCATGATGTTAGTCACAACCAGATCGAGGTCTAGACGAAGGTGAAGCCAACTGTACTGATTGCCGCAACGTACCGGTGGTTCACGACCGCTCGTCTGGCGATGGCTCTGGCAAAAGCTGGGTACGTGGTCGAAGCTGTCTGTCCCTCGCGGCATCCACTCTGCAGAACAAGTGTTGTGGCCCGGACCCACAATTATCATGCCTTGACACCGTTGACATCTTTCGCCGATGCGATTGCCGACGCGAATCCAGATCTCATCGTTTCAGGCGACGATCTTGCAACGCGGCACCTGCACCAGTTGTATGATCGGGAACGACGGCAGGGGGGGCAAGACGCGCCGATTTGCGCACTAATCGAGCGCTCGCTCGGCGCGCCTGAAAGTTTTCCCGTCGTGCATGCGAGAACTGCTTTTATCAAAATGGCCCGTGCAGAAGGCATCCGGGTTCCTCACACCGAGGTTATCTCAAACAGAGATGAGTTGAGCAAGTGGGTCGACGAGATGGGTTTCCCGACGGTGCTTAAGGCCAGCGGGTCTTCCGGCGGTGCGGGAGTAAGGATTGTCCATACGATGGAAGATGCCGAACGCGCCTTTCGGTACCTGCAAGCTCCCCCACTTCTGGTTCGAGCGGCAAAGCGGGCGCTGGTAGACCAGGATAGAACACTGATTTTACCTTCGCTCTTTCGACATCGGTCCGAGGTGAACGCGCAGGAGTTCACACCAGGGCGCGAAGCAACCAGCGCAGTCGCTTGCTGGAATGGTTCGGTTCTGGCGAGCCTCCATTTTGAAGTGATTAACAAGCGATCTTCGGAGGGGCCGGCCACCGTCTTGAGATTGATCGACAATGCTGAAATGTCGACTGCGGCCGAAAGAATGGTTCGCCGACTCAATCTTTCGGGGTTGCATGGGTTTGATTTCATGCTGGACGAACGAACCGAAAACTCATACCTCATCGAAATAAATCCGCGAGCGACTCAAGTGGGACACCTGACCCTTGGGTACGGACGTGATCTTCCAGCCGCATTATACGCAGCCGTGTCGGGAGAGAGAGTCCAAGCAGCTCCGAAGGTCACAGAGAAGGACATAATCGCGCTCTTCCCGCAAGAATGGATGAGAGACCCAGCAAGCTCATTTCTCCGGTCTGGCTATCACGATGTTCCCTGGGAAGAGCCCGAACTAGTACGTGCTTGCGTCAGCAGAAGTGAGAAGCAAAGTGCCTGGTACTCTCAAAAAAACTGGAGTGCATCTTCTCCAGCGACGCGCCTGCTGCGCTTGTAAAGTAACAGCAGGACCTCCGGACTTGTCGCTGAAGAGTTTCCGATTGTTTGAGCAACCAACCTAAGCCGCACATTTCATTTTGAAATCCAGAGCACAAGCCTAGCCAATGATCCGGGCGGATGTCTAGACTCGACCGTTGCATTGACAAGTGCCGTCTTTTCGGCTAGTGTCATCCCGAATTTCACGGCGGCTTTGCCCCCGGCGGTCGCGACAAGAACTGCGTCATTCCCCTGGCACGGCTAGTTGCAAAGCTTTACGGCTTCGATCAGCGACCTCGTTTACGAGAGGCTTCCAGTGAAAACTTCGGCCCTTCTTTTCTGTGTCGGTATTTGTGTAGTTTTGGCCACCCACACTTCATCTGCTCAGAAGGTGGCGGTCGGGAATTGCCGACCTCATCTGGTCAGTTATTCGACGATCTCTGCCGCGGTTGTCGCCGTGGCGCCGAATTCCACCGTGCTCGTCTGTCCCGGCACTTACCCGGAGCAGGTCACCATTACGCAGCCGCTGACATTAAAAGGTGTGAACGGCGGAACGGGCGGTAATCCGGTAATCACCGTGCCCAGCGGCGGCTTGGTGAACAACCCGGAGGAAAATTATCCGGCACAGCTATCTGTTCAAGGAACACATGGAGTCGTGTTTGGCCCCGTGAATATCGCTAACCTGGTTGTGGATGGAGCCGATTCTGGCTTTGACTGCTCAACGGGAATCCTTGCCGGAATCGCTTATTGGAGTGCCTCCGGCTCTTTAGCTAATGTGGAGGTACGCAACCAAAATCCCGGGGGCTGCGGGTTCGGAATTGCGCTGAATGGCGATCCTTGGGTTGTCGACACGGTGAATATCCGGAACAGCAGCATTCATAATTTTGATGACATCGGCATCCTTGCGACATCCCCCGGATCAACCGGTTTTCTGGTGAATTTCACTTCCAACTGGGTCGCATCAACCAGCCCGAGCGTGCAAGCAGGAGTCGCCTATTTATTTACCGACGGTCTGGCCGCGCGCAACACCATCGTGTTGGTTAGCGGAATCGGCCTGCACCTGGACAATTTCTACCTTGGCATGACTGCCAGGGAGAATACGATCATTGGCTCGAATGCAGGAATCGTTTCGGGTACGAACGAGGGAGGCCCGACCATTATAAACAATAGCTTATTCAATAACGCCACCGGTATCTTCATTAGTGGGCTGAGCGCAGGCGCTGTTGTTAAGTCGAATGCCATCGTTCAGAGTAGTATCGCAGCAGTTGATTTGGATTGTTCTTCGGACACTACCGTCGAGCAAAACACTATTTACGGATCCCCTATAGGAATCGCAAATGTAACCTCGGGAGATCTAGTCAGCCGAAACACCTTTTACAAGGTGCCCACCTTGACTACCGCGTGCCCGACTCCCTAGCGATACGCCTTCATGATGGCTTAGGCCGTCACTTTCGTAAGCTACCGAAGCATGAAAGGTGTTACGAGTTCGGCTCGTTGCTTGCGGAAGCTTCTCTCAAATAACGAGCGAGCACGGCACCCAGTTTGTCAAAGTTTGTTGTGAGAATGCTTTGATGATCACCGGGTACAGTCTCACACTCAAAACTACCTGCCAAGTGGGCCCAAACTGCGCGCGGGTTTGCAGAGTAGTAGGACTCGGTTTCGCTCTGTACGAATGTGATCTTGCCGGGGTAAAACTGCGGACGATATGGGATCAAAGCCAACTCGGTTTGTTCCTCCACGAACTGTCCCAGTAACGCGGGTGACATGTCCATAGGTCGAAGAGGTTTGCCGTCGATTTCGCCATTGGAAATCCGAGACCGATGCTGCCAGCGACGCACTATGTAGGAGAGGGCCTCACGAGGCGGCGATCGCATAATCTCGCAGAGATGCGCTTTGGCTCGCCGGGCAATGACTCGTGCACGTTCAGCCGGCGGTAGATGGCGCAAGTGCGGGTACGAATCCAGCATTACGAGCAGTCCGACCTCTTCCCCCGTCGCCAACAAACGTTGGGCTATCTCGAGCATCACAAGGCCGCCAAATGAATAGCCAATTAGAAAATACGGGCCGTGTTGCTGCGCCTTTCGTATGGCATCGAGATAGGGCGGAACCATGTCTTCGATGCGATTCAGCGCCGGCTCAAGATCAAAACCCTGCGCTTGAATTCCGTAAATGGTGTGCCGCGATCGAATATGTCGCGCGAGTGGGAAGAAGTTGATAACGCCGCCGTCCAGTCCGTGGGCGATGAAAACGGGTGATCGTTCGGTGCCGGTATTCAATAATACGAGTGGCGACAGCGAGGGTTGGGTTGGCCGATCCAACCATGCTGCGAGCGCCCCAATCGTGGGGGCGCGGCAGATCGTTTCCACTGGTAACTCTCGGCCGCACACCTCCGCGATCCCGGCAAACAGCTCCACCGCCAGGGAGGAATCACCTCCGAGATCGAAAAAATTGTCTTCAACGGAGATGGGCGAACGTTGCAGTACGCGCTGCCAGATGGGAATTAGCACCTCGACCATCGCAAAGGTGAGATTGGGATTCACACTACACCTCGAATCGCAAAATTTGGACGCGCGAAAGCGACAGTCCGGCTTGAAGCCCGGCGTTGCCCGAAGCCTTGCCTCACCGGTGCGCGGATCATTATGTGTGAACGCCCACCTTTCGCTGCGGCTGCCCGGATGTTGCCCCGGAACCAGCGGATCGTGACAACGTACTGTATGTTACGCCAATTTATGGAGTCAATGACAACCGTCAATTATCAGAAATTCGCTGCTAAGCTTGCGATCTTAATGGACGACGAAGCATGGCGGAGGTCCATGGGAAAACTTGGCCAGCGCCGAATTGAAAATAAGCTGGCGTGGCAGCATTTCGTCCCATCTCGAGGGACAGTTTACGATCTGGTTGCAAGGCCTCATAATAGGCGGGCACTCGCGACAAAATCTCTTAGGTGAATCCGAGCCGTTTGTTCGCCCTTGATCCATTACGAGATGAGCGCTGGAGGGAGCTAGTCCAAAGGCATCCAGCGGCATCGGTGTTCCACAGCACAGAGTGGTTAAATGCCTTGCATGCAGCCTACGGTTACGAACCCGTGGTCTACACCAGCTGTGGGCCTTCGGCTGCGATCACATCGGGTATCGTGTTCTGCAAAGTTAAGAGTTGGCTTACCG